>ERZ773043.21-NODE-21-length-72991-cov-52.756691_pt1 | contig 72991 bp, 45 predicted proteins | sample MGYA00580636_ERZ773043 | MGnify/ENA primary metagenome ERZ773043 (study PRJEB29015, sample SAMEA2737992) | human oral metagenome | biome: human oral; feature: human-associated habitat; material: dental | place: China | collected 2065 ...
GCGCGTCTCGTTCGCAATGAGAAGGTCAGGGGTTCGAATCCCCTTAGCTCCACCAAAAGTGTCATGTTAGAACCTCCGGCCATTGGTCGGAGGTTTTTGGTTTTGTCAGGGGTGGTGGTGTCCTGCTGCTCCTTGGCTTCGCCTTCCAGGACTGCTGGGAGGTTGCTGTCGAGGAGGTAGTGGTAGACGGTTTTGTGGTGGCTGTTGGTGATCTCGTCGTCGTCGAGGTAGATCTTGTCGAAGACGGCTTGGTTGAGGTCGCGGCGTGAGTTGTCGGTGGCTGCGAGGTATTGCTGTTGTCCGTTGTGGAGGACGGATAGGCATTGGTCGAGGGCGGTGTGGAGTTTGTCTCGGGAGGTTTGTAGGTGGCGGAGTTGGCGTTCGGCGGTTGTTTTGTCGGTTCTGATGCGTTCTTGTTCTTTGCGGAGTAGTTCTGTGTCGATGGCTCCGGCGTAGTAGGCCTGCATGAGGCGTTCGCTGTGGGCGGTGGCTTCGGCGAGGGTGGTTTTTGCTTGGTGTGCTTGGTGGTTGTGTTCTTTGAGGATGGTGTCGAGGTGGGCGATGACCAGTTTGCGTACTGTGGTGAGGGTTTTGTCTGGCAGTGTGATGGTTGCCCAGTGGTCTTCGATGAGTTGTTCGGCGTGGTGGGCTTGGATTGCGACGAAGGTGCAGCCGTTTTTCCGGGCTTGGCGTCCGAGGCAGTAGAAGTAGTGGTAGTAGTTGCCGAGGCGGTTGCGGGAGATTTCGTAGCTGAGGGGTGAGCCGCATTGTCCGCAGAACAGGCTGCCTTTGAGGTAGTGGGTTCGGATGGCGGGTTTCTCTTTGGCGTGGGACCTGCCGTGGCGGATGGCTTCGACTTTTGACCACAGTTCGGTGGAGACCAAGGGCTGGTGTCGGCCTTGGTAGGTGGCGCCACCGAAGACGACTAGGCCTGTGTAGTAGGGGTTGCTGAGGATGGCGTGCACCATGGAGCTGGTGAGGGGTCTTGCGGGTTGTTTGGGGCGTGCGAGGGTGGTGACGCCGTGGGCTTTGAGTTCGTCGCGGAGCATCCCGATGGTCCATTCGCCGGTGGCGTAGTGCTCATACATCCATGGCACCCAGTGGGCTCGATCCGGGTCGGTGATCACGGTGCGGACTTCGCGGCCTTCGGTGGTGCGCTGTGTGGTGTTGATGTAGCCGAATGGGGCGCGTCCGGGGGTGCCGCCGGATTTGGCTTTCTGGGTCATGCCTTTCTTGGCTTCGGTGGCGAGGTTTTGGCTGTAGAACTCGGCGATGGAACTCATGATGCCGTGTAGCAGCATGCCGCTTGGCGTTTCGTCGATGTTTTCTGAGCAGGAGACGAGTTGGGCGCCGGCTTGTTGGATCTCGAAGTTGATCTGGACGTCGTCCATGCGGTTGCGGGCGAGGCGGTCGACTTTGTGGACGATGACCAGCTGGATGGTGTTGTGTTTGACGTAGGTGAGCATTCGCTGCAACTCGGGACGCTGGGCGGATTTGGCGCTCTCGCCAGCGTCGATGAACTCCTCGATCACTTCCGCGCCAAGGCTCTTGGCTTTGCGGTGGCAGGCTTCTCGCTGAGCTGGGATGGAGAAGCCTTCGGTTTCTCCTCCTCGTTTTGCCTGGTCACGCGTGGATACGCGCAGGTAGATCACCGCACGCTTCGTTGTCGTTGTGGTCATGGCTATCTCCTTCCGTAGTGTGGTTGCTGGATGGTGAAGCGCTGTGGCTGCCACCGTGGGGTCCGGATGGGGCGGGCACAGCGGGCAGGTGAGGGTTCCGGGTCGAGAGTGCGGGCGATACCGGTCTGGTCGATACGCACGCGAATGGCGGCCTCAGAGACGGCAAAGTGATCAGCCAGCATGGTGGGGGTTTGGAGTCCAGCAGCCCATGCCTGTTTCAAGGCGGTGCGTGGCACCAGGGCGCAGCCTGCGAAGTAGTCGGCGGCTCGCTCAGCCTGCTCGTGGACTGTCAGCTGTGGTGGGCGACCCCAGCGACGCGTGAAGGCTGTGGGTTTTTGCGTGGTGTAGAGCCAGTGGGTATGGCCGTGGTCGATGATGTGCTTGAACTCGTGTAGCAGGGTGAAGCGTTGCCGCACTTCGGGATCGTCACGGTTGAGGCAGATAATCCACTCCTGACCGTTCCAGTGGCTCATGCCAGAAACCGGCAGCTGTTCGCGGACGATACGGATGCGGGACAGGCCGGTGATGTGGTTTTCGGTGATGCCGGTCAGTTGGAAGCTGGGATGGCTGACGGCCAGGAGCTGGTTGAGTTTGGCGGCTTGGCGTTCGGCCAGGTCGAGTGCTTCGCTGAAACAGCAGGAGCGGTGGGGTGTGAGCTGGCGGAGGCTCCTCAGAATGCTTGGTGTGCTTGATGTGGTCATGGAGCCTCCTTTCGATTGAAGCAAATATGGTTATGTAGTGCGTCCTGTCTCTACAGGGACTTCGTCCTCACCGGCAGCGGGGCCACGGCTGTCTTCAGCGATGCCGTATTTACCAGCGATACGCTGAAACGCGGCTGCGATCTCCTCGTGGGCCTCGGGCGGCAGCTGGCCGTACTTGGAACGCAGATATGGAGTGAAGGTCGGCAGTGTGGGGGTGAGGTTGTAGCCAGCCGCCTCGATGATCTCTAGGGGCTCGACACCGTAAACCTCGGTCAGGGCCAGCAGACGATCGATACGCGTGCTGGGCGTCTTGCCCTGTTCAAGGAGGGAAATAGCACCCGGCGAGATACCGGACTCAGCAGCTGCTTGGCGGACACTCAGACCCGCAGCCTCGCGGGCTTCCCGTAACAATCGCCCGAGCTTAGGCTGAGGTCTGGCGCGAGCCGGAATCCCTCGGGCGCTCCCAGAACGTGGGAGGGTTTCCTGAGAAATGGGTGTGGAAATGCGGCGTGTTTCGTTCATATTTCTATTGTACGCTCCGCGTTTAGAAATGTGAACGAGTTTGGCTGATTTTACAACAACATGGAAACGGTATTGCAGATGATTCCAGAAGTAGGTGAGGCTCGGCTGCTTGTTGTGATTTTGGCAGCTTTACTCGAGTGGTCGCAAATTATTCTTTCTCTGGCCTCTCAGTCTGGCTGTGCCGGTGTTGGGTAGTTAATGTGACGCTGCCGTTAGGTAAGAGGCATGTGACATGATCCCGTTTCATTCACATGGCGTTTTTTGGCAAGCAGTGCTTCGTCGAGTGGCCAGCGGTCATCCAGTACAAGGAATAGGTCTGAGCCATCCATCGTAATAAATGAGGAGCTTGTTGCGTACGCTTCTCTCAGAGGTTCCGAAAAGCCGTTGATGCTTACTAGCAGTCCGACGGCTAGCTTGCCTCGTCGGGTAATCTTTTGAACAAATATGTCTGCCTGATCTCTTCCCAGGGGCTTCTGCGTCCACTTCGCTTCAATTAAGTAGTCATCGGTATCAAGGCGGAAAGATCCGTCGACCTGATCAACGTTAGATGAGTATGCCAGTCTTGGCTCTAGATCAAAGAGAGCGAAGAGATCGTTTAGGAGTTTCTCTAGGGCGAGGCCGCGTTCTTGTGGGTGTTCCTGTTGCTGAGTGAGTGCTAGGTAGGATTTCTTGAGGCTGTCAAGGTTTGCTTTGAAGGATGCTTGCTGCTGTGATTCCTTGCGGTATTCGTCGATCTTCTGGCGTTTAGCTGCCGCTTCATCTCTGGCAGATGACTCCTTCTTCAGTGAAGCTTTCAGGTTGGTCACTGCCCGTTCGGCTTCTCTCTGTCTCTTCAGGCGGTCCTTGTCCTCCAGGCGGTCGAAATCTGGAAACCTTTCCATGGAGGCAAGTTCGCCCATGATCTCAAGGGTCAGATCTGAATAGCGCCGCTCGTCGCTCATGAGAATATCGACGACCATGTTTGCAGTTTCACGCTTAGTCCCCGAGAAGGAGAGTCGTGCCAGCAGCTCAGGCTGGCTCCTCAGGAGGCCTTTGACTAAGCGTTCAAAGCTTTTCTTGTACCATGTCACGACGCTTAGAGCCTCGCGCAGGTTTTCGTAGCTGGTAGTGGAGATGCGGGTCATACAAGGTATGGTATCGGCCTGGGTCGCGGCAGTGATGCTTCATGGCAGCTAAGTAGCAGTTAAACAGTTTTGCTTAGACGAGAGAGGGAGCCTCTTGGCTCAACCCTCATCTCGTCTGTATCGGTTGTGGGCTCACTAGTCCTAGGTGTGCCACGAATGAGCGATCCTGAACATGGAAGCAATCTGTACCTAGGCCTCACGGGAGCGGCTCCTGGTGGCCGAGGGAGGGGGAGTCAGAAGCTCCTGAACACCCACACTCCGCCTTCGGGGTTCGGTAGCACTGTGATGTCTCCTTCTAGTTCGAGGTCTTGGGCGAGGGTTTGGTAGTCGATGGTGATGTACTGCCTGAGGGTGGATGGTAGGGCTTGGTTGAGGGTGTCTTCGAGGCCGAGGGCTTCGGTTTCTTGTTGGGCCCACTGTTGAGTTGTCATGTAGCTGCCGAGGTAGTGGTCCTCGAATTGGGTGAGTAGTTGGTGGTCGAGGGTGCCGGGTGGGGTGGTTTCGTCGACGAGGTCGGCCCAGGCGGCGAAGGCGGGGCCGTGGCGTTGGATGCCTTCGGCTATGGCTTGCTGATCATCGGGTTGGGTGGGTGCTCGGGGGTTGGCGTCGTGGGGGTGTGGCTGGTGGGTCATGGGTGTTCCTTTCTGTCTGTGTGGTTGTGGGTGGTGTTTGTGGGGTGTGTTTTGTGTTTGTTGCGGGCGTCTTGGATGCGTTGCTGGGCGAGGTTGGCGAAGGTGGGGTTGAGTTCGATGCCGAGCCAGTCGCGTTGGTGTTCTTCGGCCACGATGGCGGTGGTGCCGGAGCCGAGGAAGGGGTCCAGTACGATGCCGGGTTCGCTGTTTGGGTGGGTGTCGGATGTGTTGTGTGTGGGGGTGCAGTGACAGGTTGGTGTCAGGGTTAGGCGGAGGGCTTGGCTTCCTAGGCGTCGGATGGGGCGGGTGAAGGGTGCGCGGCAGGTGCGGCAGCGTCGTTCGGGGCAGCCGGCGAGCAGCATGCGTTCGACGAGATGTGTTGGGTAGGTGGCGAAGTGGGCGCCTCGGTAGTTGGAGGTTGCCAGGTGCCAGACGTCACCGGGGTTCTTGCCGAGTGGGTGGCAGATGGTCTTTTGGCGTTTCATGGTGGCGAGGCCCTCGTCGCCGTCGGTGTTGGGGCCGCGCCAGTGTTCAGGTATTCCTCTTTTCGGTGGGTGTAGTTGTGGGCGGGTGTGGGTGCGGGGTTGGTGTGGTGGTGGGTTGGGGCGTCCGTTTCGTGTGGTGCAGCGGGTTTTTGGTGGTTGGCGGATGTCGTCGAGGTTGAAGTAGTAGCGGGGGCTGCGGGTGAGCAGGTAGATGACCTCGTGGGTGCAGGACAGACGGTCGGTGACGGAGGAGGGGATGGAGTTGGTTTTGGCCCAGATGATTTTGTTGCGTAGTGTCCAGCCGCGTTGGGTGAGTGCCAGGGCGAGGCGTTCGGGGCCGAGCAGCAGGCTTTTCCTCGGTGCGCCTTCGTGTTGGTGGGTGCTGTAGCTGTCGCCGAGGTTGAGCCATAGTGTGCCGGTGGGGACCAGGACGCGGGCTATTTCGTCGGTGGTGGTGAGCAGGTTGTTCACCCAGCCGTGGATGGTGTCTTCGAGGCCCAGTTGTTGGTGGTGCTGGTAGTTGCGCAGCCGGAAGTAGGGCGGGCTGGTGATGACGCAGTCGATGCTGCTGGTTTCGAGTTCTTGTAGGCGGTTTAGGGCGTTGCCGACGATGATGGTGCCGCGCGGCTGGGGCGTGGCGGTGAGTGTTGTGGTCATGGGTGTTCCTTTCTGTCCGTTTCGGGGTGGATGTTGTGGTTGGTTTCAGGGGTTTCTGTCCACAGCACTTGTCCGATGTTTTCTGGGGTGGCGGTGACGAATAGGCGTGGTTCGAGGCGGGTGGTGCGGTGGATGCGTCGGGTGAGTTCGGTGGTGCGTTGTTCAGCTCGGGGGCCGTGCATGAGCCATAGGACGCGGGGGAAGCTGCCGTGGGTGCTTTGTTCGAGGCCGCTGGTGTAGTAGTCGGTGTAGGCGTGGCACTTGGTTAGCAGGCTGGGGAGGGATTCGGTGCCCATGTCTACTTCGATGAACCAGTAGTCGTCCCAGGGGCCGTCCTGGTCGGTGCCGGTGAGGTGGGCGGCCAGGTCTGGGCGGATGAGTCGGGTGTCGCCACCGATTCCGGTGAAGTGTCGCCAGCTGGTGGGTTCGGTTTGGACGGTCACGGTGATGTTTCGTTTGTGGGCTTCGCGGAGGGTGAGGTGGCAGTCCGCTGTGGCGAGGGTGTGGTTTAGGAATCGTTCGGATGGTTCGTGGGTGCGCCAGGAGCTGCCTTTGTTGGGGAGCAGGATGCGGGCTCCTGCTGGTGCTAGTTGCCAGACCGTGGCTTCAGAGCCTGCTCTGACTCCTCCGATGCGGCGTGTGAGGGCGCGGATGAGTCCGTTTCGTTCCAACCGGTTCAGGACTCGTCTGGTGGTGCGTCCGGCGGATTCTGGGCTGGCGTGTCCGGTGAAGCAGAACGTTTGGAGGTGAGCGGTGGTGAGGTAGCGGTGTTGCCAGATCTGGGAGAGCACGTGGTGGTCACGGTCAGACAAGGCGGCTGCGAGGCGGTGTCGTTGACGGGCACCGACCCGCCCGGTTGGTTTCCGGGCCGGGGGTGACGAGGAACGAGGAGTATTCGTCTCCCGTGATTGGCTGGAAAGGCTTGTGGCTACGTGGTTTGCCTTCTTGGTGGGTGAGTCGGATGGAATAGCGACCGGTAGCCCCGGGATGGGCTGGTGGATCATGAGGCGGCCCCTTTCTGGTCGGGATCGACCGAGGCGCGTGGGCGACGGACTCTCCCGATGGTTTCTGCCTGACTGGTTTCGTTGTTCTTGGTGTGAGGGCTGGGGATGAGGGCGGCCAGGTCGGTTTCGATGTCGGTGAGGGATTGTCCGTAGCGGCGACGAGATACCAGTGCGGCTTCGTTGGGGTGGTGTCGTGCGGATCAGGGTGGGTGGTTGGAGGTCGCCGCCGGCTAGGAGGTGGGCGTAGGCGTGGAAGGCGGGTAGTTGTTGGTAGTCGGCTGGGACGAGCAGACCGCCGGACCGTTTGGCCAGGAGACTGGCGTCGTCACCGGTGAGGGTGAAGGCGACTCGGGAGCGGGCATTGGCCATGACGCCACGCAGCAAGGCTTTGGGGAGCTGGCCGAGGTGCTGGTGCGCCAGGGTGAGGCCCATACCGAGACCGCGGGCTTGGGCCAGGGCATCGCCGAGATCACCGGGGAGACGGAGGTAGTCCTGCACTTCGTCGATGTGCAGCATGACAGGGCGGCGACCAAATGCTTGCAGGGCGGCCCGACCGAGAGCGGCTTGCCAGACCAGGGACACCACCACCGAGCCCATGAGCTGAGCGGCTTCGGAGCCGAGCGCGCCCTTGGCCAGATTGACCAGCACCACCCGTGGGCGCTTCCCGCCGTCGCGTCCGGGACCGGGAGCAAACACGTCGGAGAAGTGGAAACGGGGGTAGCGCTGCCCGAAGATAGCGCGCAACTGCGGACGCAGCAGGATGGGGCGCAGCTTGTTCAGAAGCGGCGAGATAGCCTGTTGCCGTTCGCCGTCGGACAAGGCTTCGTACCAAGCCCAGAAGGCTCCCAGCCCCAGCGGGTCGCGTTTGGCCTCACGACCGGTGATGGAGCGCCGGAAACCGGGGTTGGTGAGCAGCAACGGCACCATGACCAAACTGGCATCCCCCCGACGCACCAGCGTGAGCAAACTGGCGTGGAGGATGTCGTGGGTACGTGGACCCCACGAATCGGCGTAGAGGGAGTGCAGTACCCCGAGCAGCACATCGGCTGCCAGGTCCGGGTCATGGGTCCCTGCCAACGGATTGATCCCCACCGGCTGGCTGTCTTTGCCGGACAGGATGGCCTGACGGCACCCTCGTCTTCGACGACCTCTGAGTCGGCTTCGGTGCAGGCCGCACCGGGCTGATCGGACGCAACGGCAGCGGCAAGACGACCTTGCTGCGGCTAATCGCCGACGACCTTGTCCCCACCAGCGGCGATCACCACTCAAGACATCGTCCGATACATGACCCAAGGGTGACAGCACCACCGTGCCATGTCGGCGGATGCCCTGGCCCTCAGATCAACGCCGACCTGAGGGCACGAGCCGTGACCGACCCCGTCCGCTACGACGTCCTGGACGGCCGCTGGACCGACCCGAACGAGCCCTCGCCCTGCTCGCCGGAAGCGGGGTTTCCGCAGCACATCCTCACCGACCTGCACCGGCCCGCGACCACCCTGTTCGGCGGCGAATGAACCCTCATCAGTTTCCTCGGGGTGATCCTGGCTGACCCCGACATCCTCCTGCTCGACGAGCCCACCAACGACCTTGACACGGCCGCCCGTGGGCGGCTCGGCGACACCCTCGACCGCTGGAGCGGTCCGGTCGTCCTCGTCAGCCAGGATTGAAACTGCTTGAAAGAGTCGATGCCATCGCCGAACTACGCCGCGGCGCGATCACCACCTACGGCGGGCCGTTGAGCGACTACCTTCACGCCAAGGACACCGAACAAGAAGCCGCCGACCGCGCCGCCGCGGAGCAGCTCATGCGGGAGGAAAAGCAGAAAGTCGACGTCCAGATCGCCTTGGCGGACGTCAGCGCTATGCCAACACCGACCACCAGAACAAACGCCGCCCTAAGAGGGTAACCTGCGAGCGGACTTTCCATCGTCAATCGCGCGCGAAGACCAGGTGGGACGCACCGAGGACGTCGGCATCGGCAGACTTTTGACCTTCACGGTTTCGACAGCACGCTGTCAGGGAGGGACCGACACGGACGTCAGGAGCAGACCGTTCGCCGATAGCCAGCGCCCTGCCACACTCGTGCGCACCTGCCCGTTGACGATGAGCGGGTCGACCAGTAACTCCGCTGTGAAGGTGCCGTCCAGAGCAATTCGAAGTTCGGCATCCTCAAATCCTAGCCAACGGCGCATCAGCGGGAACCAAGCCTTGTAAACGCTCTCTTTTGCGCTGAAGAGCAGACGATCCCAATTCGGTCCCCGCGCCGCTTCGGAAAGGTCAGACAGGTGGCACTGCTCTGAAACCGACGCGATGCTGGCAAGGATGCCAGGCGGCAGCTGCTCATCGGGTTCAGCATCGATTCCCACTGCCGCGATGCATGCAGTTTGTCCGACGACGGCGGCGCGATAGCCGTGACAATGCGTCATGCTTCCAGCCATACCTGGTGGCCATGTCGGTGCGCCTGCCTCACCTGGAACCAGGGGAGGACGCACGAGGCCTAGCTCCGCGAGCGCAATGCGGGCACAGTGACGGACAGCAATGAACTCGTTGCGGCGCTTAGCGACGGCACGTGAGATATGCGCATTCTCCTCGGGATACAACAGCTCGGAAGGAGCGTCGCCGTACAGTTCGGCCGCATGTACATCCATTGGAAGGAGGCGTCTGATGAGCGGTTCAGTCATCAGCTTGATCCCCGCCCGCACGGAGGCAGCCGAGATGCGAGTGGCATCGTTCGTGCTCGCTGCTCACGCGAGTGCCCAAATGAATCCTCCTCAAACATCACGCGGTCGATCATGAACCACTCTGTGGGTCGAGTGACGCGCCACGACAGCAGACACGAAGAAGACAAGACGTGGGCAGGTGCCTCGATGCAAGAAGGGCGCATGGCCATGATGTCTTGCAGGTTAGCAGGTGCTTCGGGCAGCCTCTCTATCGTCGTGGCGATCCGATGTTGACATCAGGCCGAGAGAGCAACGTGAAGACCCGGGTGCAGTGAGAGTTCAGCCGTAAAGGCGTGCCCAACGAAGCGCGCCCTGCTGCCCGCCGCCGGATGAACGGAAAGTCTCGCATCCAGGTGTAAAGCGGCTCGTCGGACTTGAGCGTGGGGTCAGGGTATAAATTCTCCGGTGATGAGCAGGCAGCGTAGGCGGTAGTTATCGCGGTTGCGGAATCTCGGGCGATGCGGGGATGGAGCTCGACGAGGCCGTTCACGGCTTCGGTGTCGCCGTTGGACGCGCCGTTGGTGTCGAAGTACGCGAGCAGGGTTTGGGGCCACTGCTTCAGGGCCCCACCCAGGCGCCGCACTTCGGAGATGAGACAGGTCGGCAGGACCTCGATGAGCCGTTGCGCGCTGGCGCGCCCTCTTGCGGGGCTCTCGCCTTGGAATAGGGCTCCGAACGTCCTGGGCGACTTGCCAGGTGACCTAGACCTCGACGTGGGCGTCGTACGCCTCGAATGCGCTGGTCAGGCGGGTGCGTTGCTTGTCGGTGAGTCGGTCGATCCCGGCGCGCAGGGCGGTGCGGATCCCGTACGAGGGGTCGCCGGTGCGGCCGCGGTGAGCTAGGGCGCCCTGTGTTGGACGCGGCGGACATCGTTGACGACGGCGGTCGCATCCCGCAGGTGTTCGTTGATCGCGTTCTTGTAGCCGTGGAAGGGGGTCGAGCATCGCGACCTGCACCCCGGCACAGAAGGCGGGTTCTCGGGCGTCGAGCCAGTCGCCATACCCGGCACCGGACCACCCCGGGAGGAGGGCGAGCAGGCGAGCATGGACCTGATCGTGCTCGTCGCGGTTAAGGTCGATGATCCTGGTGAGCATTTCGGGCCGCGCTTGCGTGGGTCGACGTGGTGCTAGACGTGCTCGTCAACCCGAGCATAAGCACAACGTGCCGGGTATAGGCGCTTGCCCCAGACCAACCGCGCCGGGCGCCCGAACCGGCGGCACGGCCACCAGCGCAACTTCGTCACGGCCGTAAGCGTGAGCGACGATCCCGCAGGCGGGCACCCGCGAGGTCGGGGACAGGGGGACAGGTTCGACCCGTACCACCAGCCGATCACCCTCATCCGCGACGCTCAGAACCTTCATTCCCGGCAGGCCAAGCCACGCGTCGCACGAGAAACAGGAACCAGCAGCACGGCACAGCGAAGTAGAGTCAGAGAAAGTCGAGGGCTTTGGCAAATAGAGGGAGTAGAAGTCCTCTGATCCTACGAAAAACATCGACCCCCTACCCCGCGTCACCGGCAACTACGTGGCCGTGTTCAATCCACGCTCGAGTGCGAAGAGCCGGTTATCCCTCACTCAACTCCAGTCGCTCGCCTGTCCAACGCTGGCGTAGCCATCTATCATGTGACGCAATCAGCACCGCTCCCGGATAATCCGGTATCATGGCTTCAAGCTCGGTGACCAGCGACAAGGAGAGGTGATTGGTGGGCTCGTCGAGGAGAAGGATTTCAGGTGAGTCCGCGAGGATTGCCGCGAGACCCAATCGTCGCTGCTGACCAATGCTCAGAACTCCAACTTGACGGTTCTCGTCACGCCCGGCAAACAGGCCAAAGCTATTCAGAGGGACGCGCTCGGCCAACTCGGGCCCGACGATTTCGCTGTAGGCCTGTCGTACCGTTCGAGATGGGCCGCGATGGTTGGGATCGGGGAGGGTGATCTCCTGGGTCAGGAGGCCAGTTCTAGCCCAGGAGGCGCGGGTAATGCTTCCGCTGTCCGGCTCCAGAATGCCGGCGAGGACTTGCAGCAGGGTGGATTTGCCGGATCCGTTCAGGCCGGTGATCAGCCACTTCTGCCTGGCGCCTACAGTGATCGATGTCGCGGGGAGCCGACCCTCGACAACTACATTAGTCGCGACGAGAATGGCACCAGGGTTTGCAGATGCTGTTTTCCTTGCCGTCACCGCAGCGGCCAGTCCATTGAAGGTCAGATCTTTCGGCGGCTTCCGCACTTGCCGCGCTCGGAGGTCCTCCAGCTTAGAGCGAGTGTCATTCACCCTCCGGGAGACGACCTTGGCGTTGCGGTCGGCGTAGAACTTTTTCGCTGCGCCTCCTTCGGTGCGTGGTTCGCGGCCCTGATGTCCCACGGTATGGCCTTCATGGAGCGATGCGGAGAGTCGTTTGAGCTCGGCCTGTTCGGCCTGAAACTGATTGATCCAGCGGGCCCGCGCCTTTGCTTGGTACTGCCTGAAATCAGTGTAGGTACCGGTGAAGCGGGTAACACCGATTCCGGACCCGGGGCCGTCATCGCACAACTGCTCTCCGACTATCTGCGGGATCGGTGCTGGATCCAGATCGATCAGTCCGGTCACCGCTTCGTCGAGGAAGGCGCGATCATGGCTCGCGATAAGCACCGGATCGTTCCATGCGGCCAACGAGGCGCGCAGGTGTTCCGTAGCTGTGTCGTCCAGGTGGTTCGTCGGTTCATCTAATAACAGCACATCGGGATGGGAGAGCAGGAGCCAGGCCAACGCGAGCCGCGCGCGCTGGCCCCCAGACAGCTGCGCGGTCCGTCGCTCCCTCGGAAGGCCGGCGAGTCCGAGCCCTGCCAGCATCTCCTCGATGCGAGCGTCGATATCCCACACGCGAAGTCGCTCAGCCTCTTCTAGGGCGTTCGCATAGATTTGAGAGGCAATTTCGTCCGTAGGGGCCGCCGCCATCGCGTCCGCTGCGTGGTCCAAGGCGGCTGCGGCGGCTAAGGCCGGGGCAACCGCATCGTTCAGCGCCTCGGCGACCGTTGCGGTGGGGGCAAAGGGAGGTTCCTGATGGAGAAGGCCGAATCGGACGGCATGCCCGCCGGGTACGGTGGTCTGTACCGTACCCGCATCGGGCTCGAGCAGACCGGCAATGACCCGCAGCAGCGTGCTCTTTCCGGATCCATTCTCGCCAATCAACCCCAGGCGTTCAGCGCCTGAGATCGTGAATGACACGTCGGTCAGAACTCGGCGATCACCGAACGATACGGAGACGCCATCTACGCTGACGTGGGCTGCAGTGGAATTGACAATAGAAGGAAGTGGCATAAGAGACCAATCTCTGGGGAGCGCTATCCATGCACAACCTTAGGTCCTGGAATTAAATCATTAAGAATAGCAAACCCTTGCGAGGCCCGAGGTGTGGACCAAAAGGTTGGGTTGTTGAATAGCCTGACGGGATTCCTCTCGGTATGTGTGGCGGTCGAAGTCGGCCCTGGGTGGCCTTTGGGTTCTTCGGCGATCGCGGCCAGGTAGGAACCTGGAAGTCCGTAATCTTACTCCCCTTGGGGGGTGGGTCAATTAACCGGTTGAGTTTTCGTTCCGGGTGTTGCCCGGGACTGCTCGAGCTGGCGACGTAGACGGGCATTCCGACTGCGAGCGTGACAGTCCCGTGGCGGCCATCTTCAAGCCCGGCTTTCACGCTAGTGACTTGCTCATCAGGTTGGGCAGTGTGCTGGGCGCGCTCGGCTGGAGCGTTGATGCCGCCGTCGGGAGACCGCTGCCCTGTGGTGTTCGACGATGAGAGTGAACAAGGTGCGGTGTTCCACCAGGGGGCTAGCCCGGATTTCATCCGTGATGTGGCCCCTGAACGCGAGAAGTGGCGTTGGCCTGCAGGGATGTCGGTTATGACAGCTGCTAGTCGTAGGATCGAAGGGCGCTTCTCAGGTGAGTAAGCGTAGTGGGCTGTATCCGTATGTCCGAGTTGATGCTGCTGACGTGCCCGCGGGTGGGGCACTGTTGCCGCGTGCGGCCCGTGTCGGCTGGCTGGGAGCGGCGTTGAGTGAAGCGCTACGGGTGTGGCGTAAGCCGCCGTTGGCCGGGCTTGTCGTATTCGATTGGGTGGACACTGCCATCACGCATCCCGCAGCTGTATAAAATCATTCCCGAACACGTGTGGCAGCCCGTGTGCAACGTTGACCGGCAGGTCCGCGAGGGCGCTGATGTGGCCGAGCTCACTGATCTTCTGATGTCGAAGGGCTACCCGCCGGGCCTGCGTGTCATCGTGCGATGGGGAAGGTGTCCTCACCCTGGTGCGTAGCTACGGTTCGAGGGCGTTGACGGGTACCGGTTGAGCGCGTTCGTCAGTCCTGGCCCCACCCTGAGCAACACGCCAAACCCTTCGACCTCAAGCAGTATCCACGTCAGTGAAAGAAGGCGCCCACCGGCGGCATCTCGGGGTATTATCGTGCTTGTTTGCAAGAACTCTGCCGTGTTCACACGGTAGTGGCGCCGGTTATGCCGACGCCATTACCCGATGAAACATCCAGGCTAACCTCGAAGAAATGAGGACGCTATGGCCGAGCTGGTCGTCCCAACGCTGGGCGAGGGCATCGTCGAGGTGCGAATCGTGGCCTTCGCTAAGCAACCCGGAGACGAGGTTGCCAAGGACGAGGTCCTAGATTGATTTTCCACGCTGGGGTTCCGCCCGGAGGAGCTGTGGTGATACTGTCGGGCCGACACGGGTTCCCAGGCAAGGAGATCGATTACGTTGCATGCGATGTCGTTCCTGATTGCGAAAGGGTGTGATATGCTGTGATTTTGGCGAAGTTGTTGTGGCTTCTGCCACATGTGTGTGGACTTCTATCTAACCCTCTGGCTAGAGACCTCGCGGTGGCGGATGTGTGAGGAGTCTACGGGTTTCGCGCCCGGTGCTATCTGGGGTGAGCAGGAGGAGTGTGCGCCGGAGGCCTCATGGCCCGGGCAGTTGAAGGATCCCGTCGGGATTCTTAGACAGATGATGTTGGCGAGAGAATGCGACCGTCGGTCTGGCCTTGCGGTGCGCCAAGGCAAAGCTTGGTTCGCTATCAGCTCTGCTGGCCACGAAGCGCTCGGCGCGCTCGGGACAGTCCTGACCTCACGCGACGCGGTGTTTCCGCACTACCGCGACCGTGCCCTAGCCATGGCACGTGGCATGACTGTGCGCGACATGGCCCGGGACCTGATGGGGCGGGCTGGCTCTCATTCGGGTGGACGAGCTATGGCTTCGCACTTCAGCCACCGGCCGGGTAATGTTTTTTCGTTGGCCAGCCCCACCGCCGCCCAGTGCCTGCCTGCCGCCGGGTATGCTTGGGCTTCTCTCCTCCAGGGTAAGGACGACGTGGCGCTGTGTTCGATCGGCGATGCGTCTAGTCGCCAGGGAGAGTTCTTCGAGGCGGTGGCCTTCGCCGTACAATGCGCCCTGCCGATCATTTTCCTTGTCTCCGACAATGGCTACGGCATTAGCACGTCGACGGCGAATATGTCCGCTCATCGCCTCGGCCTGCTACCCGAAAACATTGTCGAGGAGGTCGATGGCGTCGATCCTGATGCGGTGGCCGAGGCTGGGGCGCGGGCCGTCGCCAAGGCGAGGGCGGGTGGGGGACCAACCGTGCTGTGGTGCGATCTGGATCGGCTCGATCCGCACAGTTCTTCCGACGACCATCGTGTGTACCGAACGCCTAAGGAGCTCGCTGCACTCCGTGATCCTGTCGTCCTGTTCCGTGATCGCTTGCTGCGCCTAGGAATTATTGATGAGGGCTGGTACGAGCGTGTTCGTAGGGAGACCGCTCAAGAGGTCGAGGAGGAGTTCGAGAAAGTCTTCTCTGAACCGGTTGCTTCTTCGGAAACCATTTCTAATCATATTTTTGGACCCGAAGTTGCCCCACCTTTTGGTGGGTCCGGCGGGTCGCGGGATGGAACCATCGTAGCTGCATTTAGAGACGCGCTGCGAGACGAACTTGCTGATCGTCCTAGCATGGTTATCTTTGGAGAAGATGTGGCCGATCCCAAGGGTGGAGTCTTTGGGTTAACCAAGGGACTTGGCGCGGAGGTCGAAGGGCGAGTCTTTAATGCCCCCTTGGCGGAGGCCACCATTGTGGGCGTCGCCGTGGGATTGGCGGCAGCGGGCATGCAGCCGGTCGCCGAGATCCAGTTTGTCGATTTCGCGGGACCTGCCTGGAATCAGATCAGTAACCAGCTAGCTACCCTACGCTGGCGCACCCTGTCCGAGTGGCAGTGCCCCGTTCTGCTGTATGCTCCCTGGGGAGGGTACCTCCCGGGCGGTGGCATATGGCACAGCCAGAGCAACGAGAGCCTTTTCACTCACCTGCCTGGCCTGCGTGTAGCTGTCCCGTCCACCCCGGCAGATACTCAAGTAGTCGTTCACTGTGCTCTGGCCGGAAGTGACCCGACGCTCGTGCTTCTACCTAAGCATCTCATGCGCCTTCGTCACCCATCAGCAGAACTACCCTATGACCCCTACCGGGCACGCATACGGCGCTCGGGTGAGGATGTGACGGTGGTGACCTGGGGTAACGGGGTTTCGCTGGCGATGGCTGCTGCTACCGCTGCAGATCAGGACGGGGTGTCTGTTGAGGTTATCGATTTGTGCTGGCTCACGCCTGTGGATCTGAAGACGGTCGCTGCGTCCGTGCGTCGCACTGGCCGTCTTGTGGTGGTCCAAGAGGACAACTGCACCAGCAGCTTTGGTGCGGGCCTGATCGCCCAGGTAGTCGGTGGAGACGACGAGTTCTTCTCGCTACTGGGCGCGCCTCAGCTTGTATCGCGTCAAGATCTGCACGTGCCCTTCCATCCGGATCTCGAGTTCGCCGTTCTTCCAGCGGTCCAAGACGTCGTCGCAGCGATCCGGGCTGCGGTCAACCCGTCGGCTTCGGCTCCTAACCCGGAGGGTTCGTGGGGGTGATGTGGCCCCTGAACGCGAGAAGTGGCGTTGGCCTGCAGGGATGTCGGTTATGACAGCTGCTAGTCGTAGGATCGAAGGGCGCTTCTCAGGTGAGTAAGCGTAGTGGGCTGTATCCGTATGTCCGAGTTGATGCTGCTGACGTGCCCGCGGGTGGGGCACTGTTGCCGCGTGCGGCCCGTGTCGGCTGGCTGGGAGCGGCGTTGAGTGAAGCGCTACGGGTGTGGCGTAAGCCGCCGTTGGCCGGGCTTGTCGTATTCGATTGGGTGGACACTGCCATCACGCATCCCGCAGCTGTATAAAATCATTCCCGAACACGTGTGGCAGCCCGTGTGCAACGTTGACCGGCAGGTCCGCGAGGGCGCTGATGTGGCCGAGCTCACTGATCTTCTGATGTCGAAGGGCTACCCGCCGGGCCTGCGTGTCATCGTGCGATGGGGAAGGTGTCCTCACCCTGGTGCGTAGCTACGGTTCGAGGGCGTTGACGGGTACCGGTTGAGCGCGTTCGTCAGTCCTGGCCCCACCCTGAGCAACACGCCAAACCCTTCGACCTCAAGCAGTATCCACGTCAGTGAAAGAAGGCGCCCACCGGCGGCATCTCGGGGTATTATCGTGCTTGTTTGCAAGAACTCTGCCGTGTTCACACGGTAGTGGCGCCGGTTATGCCGACGCCATTACCCGATGAAACATCCAGGCTAACCTCGAAGAAATGAGGACGCTATGGCCGAGCTGGTCGTCCCAACGCTGGGCGAGGGCATCGTCGAGGTGCGAATCGTGGCCTTCGCTAAGCAACCCGGAGACGAGGTTGCCAAGGACGAGGTCCTGTATGAGCTTGAGCACGACAAGGCTACTGTCGAGATGGAGTCTCCCTGGTCGGGCATGCTGAGCCACTGGCTCGTTTGTGAAGGTGACACCGTGTCCGTCGGCACCCCCGTCGCCGTAATCCTGCCCGAGCAGACCGATCGCTCGAGTAAGGAATCGTCTCCAGGGTCGGAGAGCACGGATGCTGCGCCGAGGGAGCGGGCAGGTCTGCTGGAGGCTGCGTCCACCCAGGTACGGGTTCCGCCACGGACGAGGCTGGCAGCTCGACGATGTGGGGTGACCGAGGCCGAGTTGTCTGCCATACCCGCGCACGGAGCAGTACTCATGCCCGACGATGTGCAAGGCTACCTAGAGCGTCAGGCGGCTCGGCCGCGGGAGAAGGACCCGGTAGCGGTGTCGGACCGACAGAAGCAGCTAAAGGCTGCAATGCGCCTTAGTGCCGCGCGCATCGTGCCAGCGACGGTCGCGATGCCGCTGGATGCGGATGCTCTCGACGCCTTGGTTCGAGCCACCAACTGCGACAGCGCCAGCCCCCTGCAGGCGTTTGCTCAGGCGGTCGCGAGGACTGCTGCGAATCATCCGCTAATGCGTTCCCAGCGGCTCGAGGACGAAAGAATCGTGGTTCGCGATCGAGTCGACCTTGGTCTGGCAGTCGATTCTGAGGACGGCGAGTTGACGGTCGCTGTCATTTCTGCCGCTGACCAGCTCACCGATCAGGAGTTTGGCACAGCATATCTGGACGCTATTGACTCGGCCAGGCAAGGCCGAATCGGACCGCTCGCGACAGTGCCGCTCATCGTTACCCATTTGGGTGATGGGGGAGCGACCTTCGCGTTGCCGGTCATCGTCCAGCCCGCCGTCGCTACACTATTTATTGGCGCTAAAGACGCGGGAATCCGACAGATGGTGCTAACCTTCGACCACTGCATAATGAATGGGCAGCAGGCGGTGAATTTCCTGACTGCGGTGAGAGATGCGGTGCTCCGTCACCGGCAGGCGGATCCGATAGAGTCCAGAGAAATTGGAGCTCGGACGGGTGAGGATGTACAAGCGGTTGCCGGGCAGATCGCGACCAGCGCAGAGTCGGGTGAGCCGCTCGCAACCGCGTTGAGTATCGCTGCCACGATACTGGGGCATCCAGTTGATCCAGACCAGCCGATCGGTGAGCAGGGGATGGACTCGGCGGCTTCGCTCCAGCTGGCCAAGGCGTTGAGCTCGGCCTTCGGAATCGTTATTCCCGCGACAGCTGTCTGGCGGCGACCGCGGCTGCGCCAGCTGGTAGCAGGACTCGACATTTCCTCACCACAACCGTGTGGGACCGATAGATCCGGATCCCTCGGGACCGCGTCACTCGCCTCGGCGGAGGCGGGTCACGCCGTTGGAGAGCTGGGGCAGATGCGCCAAGACATCGCTGTGATCGGGATGTCTTGTCGGGTGCCGGGGGCCGATGATGTGGACGCCTTCTGGAACCTGATAGATGAAGGAAAGTGCCGGATCGGGCCGGTCCCACCGCTGCGGATGATGGATCTCGGCGCGTCCGGCCGAGCTTCTCTGTTCGAGCGGATTGACATGTTTGACGCTGAGTTTTTTGGCATCACTCCACGGCACGCAGCCGCGATGGATCCCCAGCAGCGATTTCTTCTCGAGGCTAGCTGGCACGCGCTTCAGGACGCCGGAATCGTGCCGACCGACATCGCAGGCTCCGACACCGGGGTGTTCGTGGCTGGCGGCAGCTACGACTATCGGGAACGGCATGTGCTTGCTGGCGCGGCAGACAGCTACTCTACGACCGGCACTCTTGCGGCGTTCTTGGCCAATCGTATTTCGCATACTTATGATCTGTCTGGCCCGAGCGTCACGATCGACACAGCCTGTTCCGGTGGTCTCACCGCCGTATCCCTAGCCGTCGCAGCGCTGCGCAACGGCGACTGCTCGATGGCCTTGGTAGGAGCAGCCAACCTGCTTAGCAGCGAGTTCAACATGATCGCCTACCGCCGAGCTGGGATGCTGTCTCCCCAGGATCAAAGCCACGTCTTTGACGCGCGGGCCGACGGTTTTGTGCGCGGTGAAGGTGTCGGTTGGGTGGTCCTCAAGCCGCTGCACCAGGCAAAGGCAGACGGAGACCCAATCCTCGCGGTGGTGCGTGGGTGCAGCATCAACCACGGTGGGAGAGGTGCCGCTCTCACTGCGCCAAACCCTGACGCCCAAGCTCGCTTGATCCGCCGCGCTTTGAAAGAGGCGGGTTTGCCCCCTTCCGCCCTGGGATACATTGAGGCTCATGGAACCGGGACCGCGCTGGGGGACCCGATCGAGATCGACGCGTTGATCGCGGCGCTCGCTGACGCGGACGGCCACGCCTCGCAGCGTGCCGGAGGTCCGGAGGGAAAGGTGTGGATCGGGTCTGTCAAGTCGTCCATCGGGCACTTGGAAGGTGCTGCCGGTCTGATCGGAATGATCAAAGCGGTGCAGGTTCTTCAACGCGGTGTGATCCCGGCCAATCTAGGTTTCTCGCGCCTAAACCCTAATATTGACCTTGCCGGAACTCCTTTGTCGATCGCTAGTCGCCGGGTCTCTTGGCCCGCGAGCGGGACAGTGCGCGTCGCGGCGGTGAGCTCCTTCGGGTTCGGCGGCTCTAATGCCCATGTGGTCCTGGCTGAGCCGGAGGATAAATCAGAGGAACGTCCCGCCCTGCCCCTACAGAGGTTTCGGCGAAAACCCTTCTGGTTGCCTGAACGGTCCACTCTCACCGTCAATCCCACGGACCCCATTGCGGATCACATCGTCGACGGCGAGCGAATCTTACCCGGCGCGGCCTCTCTCGCTGTGCTCAGCGGACGCGGGCCAACGTCCCTGCGTAACGTGCGCTTCTTGCAGCCGATCCAGATCAGTGGCCCGGTCGAGCTGCAACGGCGTTCGGAGGGCGAGGGATGGGTGGTCGTGGCCGACTCTACTGCATGTACCACGGCCAAATTGGGAGAGAGTGGACTGCTGGCGGAACTCGATGGCGGGGAGGCGCCTAAGGTGTCGACTGGCGGTGCGAGGCTGGCTGTCGCCGAAGATGCGATGCTCGACATATACCAGATCCTTGCCGCACGTGGGGTGAGTGTCGGTCCCGCCTACCGTTTGGTCACCGGCCTGCACCGGTCCGGGCGCAAGACCGTCGGTTCGATCCGAGCGCCCCGTGGCGACGACACCCGTCAGGGCGCCATCGCCTGGCTTGATGCGGTGCTCCAGTGTAGCCACGCGGTCATGACTGTAAGCGGCTGTCGAATTGCCTCGGGTATTGACGAATTTGCCTGGACTGGGACGGTGCCGCAGTATGCGGAGGTGCGGCTGTCGCGGCAAGAACAGCCCGACAGCGACCGAAGCATACTGGTGGATATCGACGTGCCCGGTTGCTTGCGGATCCGGGGGCTAAGACTGGCCGAGATCCAAAGCGCTGGTGCTGCTGCTGATGAGGGCATTGACATCAATAACCCGCCGCTGCGAAACAGTGAATCTGTTGTCACATTTGCCGGTGTTAAAACTCCCGACAGGAAGTCCACCGACGACACGACGGGTGCTGCACACATCCTGGCTCCGCGTTGGCGCGCTGAGCCTACGCCAGACGGCGCCCCCTTCGTCCAGCGGATCAAGGGCGTTGTATTGGACGATGCCTTAACAGCATCAATCAGAACCGAGGTTATTGGGCCGAGGCTGCGCTACGACGACCCTGTGCTGGCCGATCTACTAGCTCGCGGTCTAAACGAGGCACAGTCAGAAAGCGGCGATGAGGCTGCGGAGGTGTGGCTGCTGGTCGGCGGCGCCGCGTGGTCCCCGGACGCCGACGGGATCACGGCCGTGCGAGGCTGGCTCGCAGCGCTCCTAGAGGTTGGTCGAACTCTGCAGCGTACCGGCAAGGTGGTCCGGGTCAGGTTGGTGACGACAGGCCTTGCCGCTCCTCACGGCACGGCCCTGGGAGAAGGCGCTGCACTGCAGGGCACGCTGCTTGGGGCCCTACGCAGCCTCCCACGTGAGCTGCCGACGATCGGGATCTGCGCGGTCGATCTGCCTCCGTCAGTCGTCGGCGCGCCCGGCACCTACGGGGCGGTGCCCAGCGACGGGGCCGGCGCAGCGTCAGTGCACATAGGCGCATTGATCTCAACAGTGGCGGCGGAACCCTGTGGGGAAGAGGCTCCACTGGTGGCCCTGCGGGAGGCGCGATATCGCCAAGTGCTAGAGGAGATACCAGTCGATAGCCAGCTCGATGGCTTTCGCGAGCAAGGAAGTTACCTCGTGCTCGGGGGCCGGGGCGGCATCGGGTCGCGCATCGTCGAACATCTAGCTGAGCGGTACGCTGCCCGCCTCCTCATCGTAGGCCGATCGGAACCCGAGGGATGGTTCCACGATCTCTCGGCTCGGGTCCGTGCAGCTAGTGGATCTTGCCACTACCTTCGGGGAGACATCACCGAACTAGGAGTCTTAGCGGCGGCCGTCGATCAGGCACGGGCTAGGTACGGACGGGTGGACGGGATAGTGCACGCTGTCGCGTCTGTACGATCGGGCCGTCTCGACGAACTCACGATGACGGATGTCGATGCGGTCCTGGCGACCAAAGTGGAGGCGGTGATCGAAGCCCGACGTCTTATCGGCGATGGTTTGCTGGTCCTGTCGTCATCGGTTGCAGGGATCTTCGGAAGTCAAGGGGGATTCAACTACGCGGCGGCTAACAGCTTTCTCGGCAGTTATGCCGAGGCGGCTTCTGCGTTGAGAGGCCCGACCTGCGCGATCGACTGGGGTCTGTGGCATGACGTCGGCCTCGCCTCCCGTTACGCAGGACAGGTAATCCGCAGCTACTCGGGCATTAAGGCGTTTTCCGCCACCGACGGGTTGCACGCCTTGGAAGGCGCCGTAGCACAGAGGCGGCCGCATAGCGTCGTTTGGGCGGGACAACCGGCGGCTGCGCATGCCTTCCAGAGCCAAGGAGGGGCAGATAGTGTCGAGGCCGCAAATCTATTAGAATACTACGCGCGAGCCCGGATCGGAGAGAAACTTCACAGGCTCGTCATCGAGGAGAGGGAGTTGGCTCCCGCACACCGTCAGTTGGTGGCCTCGATGCGGGCCGTCGCAATCGATGACCCCGGCACGGCGCAGTTGCGTGAGGACCTTCTAGTACAAGCCCCCGATCTCGGGGGGCATGTGCGGCTGTTTGATCAGGTACTTTCTGGCCTCGATGCGCTGCTGCATGGTGAGAAGCAACCGTCCGATCTGCTTTTCCCGCAAGGCGACTTATCTGGTGTCGAAGACATATACTCGGGCAACCGGTTATTCGATCCAGCGAACGAGCAGGTGGCCGAGACGGTCATGGACGCGCTTGACCGAATGGAGCCCATCGGCCGCCGTCTCCGAATTCTCGAGATAGGTGCTGGGGTGGGGGGCACAACCGCAGCGGTGCTGCCGACGCTGTCCGACGAGGTCGAGTATTTCTACACGGACCTTTCGACGGCGTTCTTGCGTCGCGGCAGCAGCCGATTCGGAGAGCGAGTACAAACGGCAACGCTCGACATTGAACGGGATCCTGTGAAACAAGGATTTCGCGCGGGTGGGTTCGATCTCGTGCTCGCAGCGAACGTCTTACACGCCACTGGTGACCTTGACGGGGCGCTGGAGAACATCAAGATGCTGCTGGCCCCGAACGGTCGGCTAGTGCTTGCCGAGATGGTCGCTCCGTCGCCCGTCTACACCGTTATCTTCGGAGTGACTAAGCAGTGGTGGCCCAAAGACGAGCGGCGCTTGCCCCACGGGCCCCTGCTTGCTCCCGCCACTTGGCAGCGGGTCCTGGCCGAGCACGGATTGCAGGCGACGCTGAGTGAGGATGTGGCCCGTCCAGGAGCGATGGCAGTTATCACCTGTACCCAGGCGCTCCTAGACGACGTGTCGGAGAACAATAGTCAGAGCGACGCCGTGGCTGCCATTGCCCAGCAGCTGCGGAAAATGGTGCGCCTGCTTACTGCATATCCCGACGCCCCGATAGCTGACGACGTGCCGTGGCAGGAACTGGGGATCGACTCCCTGCTCAACACCGAATTCGTCGCCAAACTCTCGCGACAGTACGGACCGATGCCCGCCACCACGCTCTTTGAACACCGGACGATCAGAGCGCTGGCGGCCCACCTAGCAGGTTTAGCCCCGGATGAGAGGACCCGCCCCATACCCGAATCTGGACAGGCAGTATCTTGCGCCGACCCAGCGAGTCCGCTGTTCACGACGCCTTCGAGTGATGGGACGCCGTCGTCATCCAGTGTTAAGGCGACCACGGCGCCGGTGGCGGTGATCGGGCTCGCCGGTCGCTATCCCGGAGCTGGAGACGTTGACGCCTTCTGGGATCTGCTGCAGGAAGGGCGCACTTCTGTGCGTGAAGTCCCAGCCGATCGGTGGGATTGGCGAACTGCGCGTGCTCTGGGGGGCGGTTACGGCCGCTGGGGGTGCTTTCTAGAGGACTGGGATCTGTTCGATCCGGCTATGTTCCGTATGACGCCGCGAGATGCCGCGAACATGGATCCGCAGGAACGGTTATTCCTCCAAGTCGCTCTCGAAGCATTTGAGACAGCGGGTTATGCACGTCGCGCCTTAGCTGGCCGACCCGTGGGGGTGTTTGCCGGTGTCACAGCAACTACTCACCTGCTAGCTGGGAGAGACGCCCGGAGGGCGGGGGCAGACAACCCCAGCTATGCAGTGTCGGCATTCGCTTCCGTGGCCAACAGGGTGTCGCACGTGTTCGACCTTAACGGTCCCAGTCTTGCGATCGACACGATGTGCTCCTCGTCGCTGACGGCTGTACACCTGGCGTGTGAGGCCATCCGAAGCGGTGCGGCTGAAATTGCGCTTGCCGGCGGCGTAAACCTCTATCTGCATCCAGACCGGTTCGCGGGGCTGTGCTCCCTCGGGATGATGTCACGGGGGTCCCAGACCAAGGCATTCGGGACCGGAGCGGACGGATTTGTTCCCGGTGAGGGAGCCGGTGCCGTGGTGCTGAAGCGGTTGGACCAGGCCGAAGCGGATGGTGACACGATCTATGCGGTGATCCTAGGGTCTGCCGTGAACCACGACGGTGGTACGGGAGGCTACACAGTTCCCAATCCCCACGCCCAGGCTGAACTCATTGCGACAGCGTTGCGACGGGCGGGAGTGGCCCCCGCCTCGTTGCAGTATCTCGAAGCGCACGGTACGGGAACTGCGCTCGGCGACCCCATCGAGCTGCGGGCCGTCATGACAGCCCTAGGGAGCTCCACTCCGCTCCGGGTGGGGTCGGTGAAGCCGAACATCGGCCACGGCGAGGCCGCGGCCGGAATTGCCGGTCTCACCAAGACCATTCTTCAGTTGCACCACAGACGGTTTGTCCCGACGTTGAATGCCCGTCCGGCCAATCCTGCCCTAGGCATTGACGGTTCGGCGTTACAGCTTCAGCAGGTGGCCGAGCTCTGGCCAAAACCTGATCATGGTCCACGTCTAGCGGGCGTGAGTTCATTTGGTGCGGGCGGCGCCAACGCGCATATCGTGCTTGGCGAGCATCTCATTCCGAACACATCCGGTGGTGATGACGTGCCCGCTGCCGGCAGACGATCTCTTGTAACGATCCCGCTGTCGGCCCCGGATCCGCAGCGACTCGCTGAGACGGCTCGGCGGTTGTTGGCTGCCATGATGGGCGCGGGGTTGTGTCAGGCTCCAGATAGTCTCGACGACCTCGCTTATACGCTAATGGTGGGGCGGGACCGTTGGAGATATCGGGCGCTCATTACTTGCCACGATCGCACCGAGCTAGCCGAATCGCTGCAAGCTCTGGCCGCAGGTGCCACCCATCCAGCTGTGCTGCGAGAGGACACGGGCGTCTTGGGAGACGATGCATGCCTCGCTCACCCTTTGGACGCACAGGGCAGGCGCTTGCGCCGCGTAGCTCTGCCTACCACTCCGCTGGCCCGTAGCGTCTTGCCGGCCCCGTTACCAGGGCGACCGCTCGCCTTGCTTGACGAGGTGCTGACTCCGCGGGCACGGACAGGTGTCCTTGCGCTGTCCGACAATTCACGGCAGCTGCAGGATCACATAGTTGAAGGCAAGCCCACGTTGCCAGGAGCGATTCATCCCGAGCTGGTTTACGAAACGTTGCTAGCTGCCGGCCGATCCCCCTATCTCACAACGATCGAAGGTCTCGGATGGCCCGAACCCGCCGTCGGGGCACCCATGGAGGTGAATGTCGAGCTAGCTGAGGACGGCATAACCTTTACGGTGAAAGCGGCGGGCGCGGTGGCGGCCGAGGGTCGACTGGCGGAGCACGAGATGATACACCCTGACCCGTACGATATAACCCTTCTACAAGAGTCGATATCGGAGGGAGCGCTCGACGGGCGGGAAATTTACTCTGCTCTCGCAGACGCCGGGTTCTCCTACGGACGTCACTACCGAACCGTGCAGAAAGTCCACTACTGCGGAGATACGGCCGTCGCACTCCTTGCCCTGCCTGACGGCGAGGATGAAGACAGACGACAGATCCTACATCCAGCTCTCCTCGACGGCGCGTTTCAAACTGCCGCCTACCTGCTGGTGCGGGAGAACCCCGAATTACGTCATCGGCCAATTGGCCTAGACCGCATTACGATATATGAGCCAGCTGCGGACGGTCTTGTATGTATCCGGCGTACTGCTCCCCAATGTTTCGACCTGACCTTGCTTGACAAGGGCGGTTCCGTTGCCGCGGAAATTGTGGGTTTCCGAGTTCATGCCGCCTCCCGGCGGGGGAACTCATCGATCCCTGTTTCAGCTCAGAGTGCCTCGCAGCGGATAAGGCCAGCTCTCGCTGTGCAGAACACCACCGCGTATCAGGTCGTGTGGCAGAATCAAACGGAACAGGGGACGGAAGCGAGTTCCGTCGCAATTATCGGCATGGGTCAGCTGGCGGCGGGCGTCACCGCACTGGTGGAACCAGCAGACGCCGATGAGATCGTCGTGGACGCTACGTGGCTAAATGGGGATAACCCCCAGGGCACGCCCGCGGGAGCGAAGGCCGCGCTGGACCGGATCGTCAGTTTGTTTGAGATGGTGAAGGACCTCATCCGGCAGCGAGACATCGCGTCAGCAAGGGTCCATCTAGTCGTAGCTGTTGACCCGGACGAGGGGCCTGAGACGCCGCTTGCCAGCGCCGCGCATGGTCTGGTTCGATCGTTGGCTGCCGAATCAGCCCGGCTGCAAGCACGCCTGGTGACGGTTGACCGAGACAGGTTCGCCCACCCGGAGGCTGTACTCGCGGCCCTGACCGGAGACCCAATATTCCGCGCTCCGTCCTGGATACACCTCGGCGCCGCAGGACGAGCTGTGGCCGTCCTCGCCCGAGTGGAGGATGTTTTCTCTTCCGGCCCCGTGCGGCTACGTCCCTCTGGAAGATATCTGCTGGTCGGTGGCGCGGGCGGATTCGGGCAACAGGTGGCGGCAGCGATCCTGATGCAGGAGCCGACCGCCCGGTTGCTTCTGGTAGGCAGGTCTTCGTCGGCTCCTGGAGCAGTGGAGGCGCTGCGGGCGATAGCGCCGCGTGCTGAGGTTATTTACCAGCAATGCGACGTGACAGAGCGGGAGCAGGTGGAGGCGTTAGCGTCTGCTACGCCCGATGTGTGCGGCATCGTGCATCTAGCGGGAGTGCTCCGAGACGGGTTTCTACGAACGAAGGAGGCGTCCAGTATCCGGGAGGTGTGCGCAGTCAAAATGGTCGGCGCAGCCGTGCTCGACGAGGCGTTTGCCGAGCACCAGCTCGATTTCTTCGTCCTCTGCTCTTCTTTGGCGGTGTGGGCAGGCAACCACGGGCAGGCCGACTACGCATGCGCTAACGGATACCTGGATGGTTTCGCCGCGCGTCGTGAGAGGCTAGTGCGGCAGGGCGCACGGGCCGGGACCACCCTGGCCGTCGGCTGGCCGATCATCGCTGACGTCGGCATGAGTCCCCGACCGGATTCACTGCCGTTCCTTGAGGAGACGCTCGGCCTGCGGCCTTGGTCTGCTCCAGAGGCCGCGCAAACGCTTCTGTGTCTTCTAGCTGGTTCCAATCCGCCATACCTCGCCCTCGTGCACGGCGAGAGTGATACCTGGGAATCGACTCTCGAGATCGACTCCGGCCAGGTCCCGGCCTCGCCCACCAACGTGGGAACACCGAGCGACGCCTCCCAGGAGCTGGTGAGATGGCTCCAGGAACGAGTCGGTCGGGTTACAGGGGTCGATCCCGCTGCTATCGACCCTGACCGAGACCTGCTCGACTACGGTGTCGATTCGGTGGTGCTGATCCGGTTGAATCAGGAGCTAGAGCGAGATCTGGGCCGGTTGCCGATGCAGACCCTGCTGGATGAGCCAACCATCCGGACCCTTGCCAATCGCATCCGCACTGATCATTCCGGCCGACTTGTCCACCCGTCGGCCTCTGGCCCCGCCACCGTGCCGTCGGTGAGGGACTCTCTTGCGCCGCAGACCATGGCCGCTCGCAAGGGCATAGAGTCCGCGACGGAGGAAGGCCTCGGGGTATTGCCGGACCGGTTATACGGGATATGGCTGGCCGACCAAACTGCCTCTTCTGCAGCTCCGTACAACGTCTCCATGGCGTGGCGCCTGCCTGAATCGGTTGACGTTGAGGCGATGCGAGAGGCGGTGGCCACACTGGTTGCCCGGCACCCCGTGCTGAGCTGCGCAGTTGTCGCTGTGGGCGAGGAACTGCGCTTCTCTCCGGCCGAGGCTAGGCCAGGCCTGCAGGTGCGAGACACATCAGAGCCGATGGATGAGGTGCTGCGCGATGAGGCAGAGCGTGGTTTTAGGTTGACCGGCGAGGCCTTGTTACGCGTCGTGCTCTGGCGGTCACGAGACGAGTATCCGGTGCTCCAAGTGGTCACCCATCACCTTGTGGCCGACGGCCGTTCGGCCGAAATCATCCATGAGGAGATCGCAGCCGTGTACAGAGGTGCCGTCTTGCCGACGCCTGGTTTATTAGGCGATGCGCTTCGTGACGAAAGAAGGCTGCCAGCGGCAACACTAAACGACTGCGAGGCGTACTGGTCTGCGGCGATGAAGGAGGGACCCGCAAAGGCGCCGTTCGTGGATGCCAACACAGATCCGAGAGATATGAGCGGAGATCATCTCGAATACCGCTGGCCCGCAGCACTCTCCACGATTACGGCAAGGGTCGCGGACCGTGCTGGCTGTACCCCGTTCGTCGTGATGCTGGCGGCAGTATCACTTGCCGTGGCCCGTGCCAGCGGTCTAGAGGAGTTCCTGATCAGTGTGCCCACGTATGGGCGAGATCAAGCGGAGCACGGTAACACGGTCGGTTGTTTCGTGCGGCCCGTGCCGGTCGTAATCCGACTGGATCGGTCGTGCCCGGTGGAGGAGTGGCTGGACTCCCTACATCGCCAAGTGCGTGCGGCGCTGAGCATGACCGCTCTGCCCTACGCGCGCATCATGCAGCACTGCCAGGTCACGCCGTCGGTCACTTTCGCCTACCAAAACTGGCCGCGGTCGGACCAACCGGTTGAGCCGTTGGGCGAGTTGGTGTACCGCCGCGGCCAGCAGGGGCACTTCCCCCTCGGCATCGAGATCACGGACACCGGGCGGGGCATCGATGTCTTGGCCAACCATCAGATCACCGCGGTGCCCCCCGAGGAGGTCGAACGCATCGTCGCCGATGTGCGACGGATGCTCGTAGAATTGGACGTGAGGGGGAGGCCGCGCATTGGGGACCTGCTCGCCGAGTCGGCTGGCACCCTGGTCGATAGAATCGCAGTGGTCGCTGACCGGCAGCCGGACGCTGTAGCGGTCGAAGCCGGCGAACGATCACTCAACTATCGACAGATGGTGGCGGCATCGGCGCAGATTGCTGACAGCATCCACGATGTAGCCGAGGGATCACCGGTGGCGGTACTCGTCGAGCGGGACGTGTGGCTTCCGTCCACCCTGATAGGCGTCCAGCGATCTGGCCATCCCTACCTTCCGCTCAGCGTTGACTACCCGCCTCAGAAGATAGCGGACATCCTTGAAGAGGCGGGGTGCGAGTTGGTCCTGGTAGATGAGGGCTTGGTCGGTTTGCTACCTAAGAGTGTGCGCTATCGGCCGATCCAGGAGTGCTTGAAGGACGAGCCCCCGGTGATCAACGAGGTAACAATTAATGATCCGCGGCCGGAGACGCCTCGGCCTGACGACCTCGCTTACCTGGTATTCACTTCAGGCAGCACCGGACGGCCGAAGGGCGTCGGCGTTTCACACGGCGCCGTGGTGCACACGCTCGACGCTATTGCTGATCGCATGGGGTTCGGCCGGCGAGAGCGTCTACTGGCGGCCACAACAGTTTCGTTCGACATCTCGGTGTTAGAACTGTTCATGCCACTATTGGTTGGTGCGACAGTAGTGGTCGCCCCTCGGACGGCAATCGTTGCTGCCGATGAGCTCGCTAAGGAACTCGTCCGACACCGGATTACCACATTCCAGGCGACCCCCACGAGCTGGCAAATGCTGGTTGAGGCTGGCTGGCTTGGAAAGCCGGACCTAGTGGCCTTGTGCGGAGGCGAGCGTCTTCCGGCGCCGTTAGCAGCGACACTCGCCGAACGTACCCGCGCCCTCTGGAACATGTACGGTCCCACAGAGACCACCATCTGGTCGACGATGGCGCTTATCGACGATCATGGTCCTGTGCACCTCGGAGACCCCATCGGAGCCACCGACCTCGTGGTTGCCGAGGGCGAGCTATGGATCGGGGGGCCGTCGGTTGCAGCGGGGTACTGGGGTCGCGAGGACCTTACAAACCAGAGCTTCCGTCATCACCCCTTGCATCGAGAGGCGGGCGGACGTTACTACCGCACTGGCGATCTCGTGCGCTGGGACGAGGCAGGACGGCTGTTGTTCCTGGGTCGTGCCGACGACCAAGTCAAGATCCGCGGGCACCGCGTCGAGCTCACAGAGATCGAGAATGTGCTGGACGCGTTTCCGGGGATCGCCAGAGCCGTGGCAGTGCTCGATAGCGACGAGGTGAACACTCGGCTAGTGGCCGTCGTGAGCGTGGCAGATGGGAGCGGACCAGTAGGGCTCGCGGACCTGAGAGCATTCGCCGCCACCCGGCTGCCCAGTTGGATGCTGCCGGAGCGAGTCGTCACCGTTGATGCGCTCCCGGCCAACGCAAATGGCAAGGTGAGTAGGGCGGACGTGGCACGTGAGCTATTGGATAACCCGGGCCATGCCGCCCGTGCTGCAGCGAGCGCCGAGACCACTAATCTGGAGGTAAAGAGCTCGCCGGTCGGCGAGCGAGAGACCCAGACGATTGCTTCCGTGGTGAAGGAGTGCTGGGCAGCGGTGCTCGGCTCGGACGAAGCCCCGGGCAGTCGCACCTTTTTCGAGGCTGGAGGCAACTCTCTGCTGATGGGTCGGCTCTGGGTGAAGCTGAGCAGAGCCTTCCCTGATGCAGTGCTGGGAGTCGGTGACCTGTTCTCCCACCCGACCGTTCACGATCTCGTGCAGCTCCTGGTACACCGGGTTTCAGAAGTTAAGCCTGCTGGGGTGCACCCATTACAAGAACCGCGATCCCGCCGAGACCTGCGGCGGGCCTTCCGACAGGAGCCTGCTGATGATCAGTGCTGAAAAGCGCCCCTTTACGTCGAGGTACACCGACGCGACCGCGAACCCCAACGCCGTCGCCATCGTCGGGCTGTCGTGCCGGTACGGCCCGGCCGACTCGGCAGATAGTCTGTGGGACCTACTCAGCAGCGGTCGCAGCGGGATCCGAAGGTACTCGGATGAAGAGCTGATAGCTCTCGGTCATCTGCCGGAAACATTGCGCCGGAAAGGTTTTGTGCCGTCTGGCAGCGTGCTGCCAGACGCGGAGGCCTTCGACGCTACCTTCTTCGGCTACAGCGGGCAGCACGCCGAGTGGCTCGACCCGCAGCAGCGGCTGCTACTGGAGACGGCGTGGCACGCTCTCGAGAATGCCGGAGTTGCGCCGCTCGGCGACGGAACGGAGAGTGCTCGGACAGGTGTGTTCATGTCGTTGGGCCAGCCCACCGTGCCCCCGGTAGCTATCACCGATCTCGACGCAGCGGGGATGACCCGATTTGCCTCTTCCGACAAGGATTTCGCGGCTACTCGAATCTCTTACAAGTTCGGACTCACAGGACCGAGCATGACCGTTCAGACGGCTTGCTCCAGTTCCCTGGTCGGGGTGCATCTCGCAGTCGAGAGCCTTCTCGGTGAGGAGTGCGACATCGCGGTAGTCGGCGGAGTGTCGCTACATTTTCCACAGGCAGGGTACGTCGCCGGTGAGGACCTGATCTTTTCACCCTCGGGCGGCTGCCGCCCGTTCGATGACACTAGTGATGGAACGGTCTTCGGGAATGGCGTAGGGGTGGTGGTGCTGCGTCGGCTCACCGACGCCCTCGCTGGCGGTGATCCAATCCGGGCCGTCATTATGGGTACCGCAGTGGGAAACGATGGCGGGCGCAAACAGGACTACCACGCACCTTCCCCCCAAGGGCAAGAGTCAGTAATCAGAGAAGCCTTGTTCCTGTCCGGCGTGGATCCACACACTGTCGGGTATGTAGAGGCGCACGGTACAGCAACGCGGCTCGGTGACTCCGTCGAGGTCGCCTCCTTGGCCCGGGTTTACGGTGGGCCGAGTCGGCGACAACCCTGCCTAGTCGGATCCGTGAAAAACGTGGTAGGCCATACCAACACGGCCGCCGGCTTGGCCGGGTTAATCAAGGCTGTGCTTGTGCTGGAGCACGGCTACGTCCCTGCGCAGCATGACTTTCATCGGCCGAACGCCACGCTGTCCCTCAAAGGCACCGGGTTGGTTGTCGGAGAGGGGAGCGAGGTCTGGCCAATTACCCCAGGTCCACGCCGAGCGGCGGTGAGCTCGTTCGGTATGGGAGGCACCAACGCCCACGTGGTGCTGGAGCAGACGCCAGCCGTGCCAGCACCAGCCGTGAAGTCCGATAAGCCGCAGCTGCTGGTCCTATCGGCCCGCACCGTCACGGCGCGCGATCTGCTTGCGACGAGAGTGGCCGCGGCCATCGACGGTGAATCGCGGGTCACGCTCGCCCAGGTGGCCGCGACGCTTGCGAGGGGACGAAGCCATCTTCCCGAACGCCTCGCCCTGGTCGCTCGCGACCTGCCAGCGGCGGTCCACGGACTACGTACTGGAGAAGGAGTCGTGACGGGTACTGCTACGTCCCATCCGGGGATGGGCGGTGCCGCGCCTTTGGGGGAGTCGTTGGATGCGATCGCCCGCAACTGGGTCACGGGTACGGGCGGCTTGCCTCCCGTCGACGTCGCTGAGACCCGGGTGCCGCTTCCGGGGTATCCATTCGAGCGTCGTCGCTGGCCACGGATCACGGCCGCTCCTGCGCCCGCAACTGATCCGCCTGTTCTTGTCGCAGCGGCGACGGGGGAAAACCATCTGCCGACTGCTTCGCCCTCGTCGGTCTTGTCTGCGATGCTCTGCCGGAGAGTGGAGGGTTTGGAAGGGGTCTGGTTCGAACGGGTGATCTTACCGGACGACCCCCTGGTGACAGATCACCTGGTCGGTGGTGAACCAGTTCTTCCGGCCGCGGCACAGATCGACATGGCCCTCGCCTCGGTTGCCTCTGGCCCGGCCGGCGAGGTGCCGGTTTTGACCGATGTAACTTTTTATCGTCCGATCCGCATACGCGAGCAGGTGAGACTTCTGGCGGAGGTGGAGACCGGCCACATACGGATCTTCAGTGAGGTCGCCGGGGAACGAGTTCTGCACTGCGAGGCGGGGGTTGAATTACCCTCTCGTCATCCAGCGGCCACGGTGCTGACACTGGGTGATCGGTCAATGCCGAAGAACGGTCAGCCGGGAGCTTTCCTCTCTGGGGGCGATGACACCGAGGGTGCGGTGGCGGTCGCCACCGATCCTTCTGAGCTGTACCGGCGATTCTTCGAGGGCGGCGTTGACTATGGCCCTTCCTTCCAGGTGATCGAAGCGCTGGTCGTGGCCGACGGCGTGGTCGAAGCATCTGTTTCGTCGTCCCGCGGGGGAGAACACTTAGTCTCTCCTTACCTGTTGGATGGCGTGCTGCAGACCGTCGTCGGGTGCTGGCAGAGGCATGAGGTCGGCGAAGGCACGTACGTCCCGTTCTCGATTGCCAGGTTGAGTGTGCACGCGACCGCGTGCCAGCGATTGCAGGTGGAAGTTCGTCAACTTCCGCTCAGCGGAACCGGACGAGTTCGGCGGTTCAATCTCAGTGCGAGCACTGAAAGCGGTGTCGCTGCGATCCTGGTCGAAGGATTAACACTGCTGCCCACGGCGACGTCGGTCCACGAGGCGCAGTTGGCTCTCCCCGCTGGGGTACACCTGTACACCACCGTCCCGGACTCAGCCACCCCTGTGACTGAGTCCGCCATAGGCCAGGTCGTCGTTTTGGGTGAGGACGAGAGGCTAGCGCAGGTGGTCGCCTCCCGGCTCGGGGTGGAGACGGTGATAAGAACCCTCTCCGACTTGGACGCTGGTGCGGCAGTCCCTCCCGTCGTAGTGCTTCCGCTGACAGAGACGAAAGACCGGGTGACCGCGCTGGTCGAGACCACCAGCCAACTTTTGCGGAGTGATCTTCGATGCGGCATGCATGTGGTCGTTCCCTATCCCGAAGGAGCGATCGCTGGACCTGGTATCGCCGCTTTCGGCCGTAGCCTGACCGCTGAGCACTCCAAATGTGTCCTTACAGCGGCAGCTGTCGACCTCACGGCTTCGAACCGCGAGGAAAGCATCGCCGACGCGGTGCGCCGTGCGGTCCTCACCTCTTCTCAAGGTGGCCATATACTTGCCGACGGTCGTACCGTCACCATCGCCCCGCTGCCGTTCCCATCTCCCACGCGCACGGCATTTATTCGTGGCGGCCGATACTGGATCAACGGGATGGGGACGCTGGCCGAGTCCCTCGCCGGGTATCTGTTGGACCAGCACGCGGCGGAGATCGTGATCACCGGACGATCGCCCGCAACCGGTGAGCGGGCGGCCGCACTTGCTCGGCTAGCAGGTAGAGGGACTAACGTTGAATACTACCAGTTGGATTGTACAGACCCGATTGCGGTGCGCGATTTTGCGGCGAGGATCCGGCCGGTGCGAGGAGTGTTCCATCTTGCTGGTGTACTTAGGGACGGTCCGGCAGCAAGGAAGACCGCAGCAGATGCGCAGGCCGTGATTGATCCGAAGTTGGGCGGCGCCCTCGCGCTCGACGAGGCGACTGAGGACTGGTCCTTGGACCACTTCGTCGTGTTTTCGTCGGTGTCGGGTGTGTTTGCGAGTCCAGGACAGTGCGACTACGCATTCGCTAACGCAGCCGTGGATGAGTTCGCGCGCCGCCGGGCCACTCGTCGGCCGGGCGTGACCCTCTCGGTCGCGTGGCCGCTGTGGGAGGGCGATGGGATCGCGGCCGGCAGTAACGCTGCTTCCGTCCTGGAGCGCTTTGGAATGTTCCCATTACCAGCCTATCGCGCGCTGCCAGTGCTCGAAGCGCTCCTCTCTTCTGAGGGCACGCCACCGACAGCGTTGGTGCTCTACGGAGATCACCAGCGTCTCCGGACGATGCTGCCCCTCCGACACAGCACGGGCACGACGGTGGATCCGGCGTGGTCGTTCGCAGCCCCCCAGGGAGGAGAGATTCACGTGTCCAAGTCGGATGAGGAGGTCCTTCGGGACCGCGTGCTCGATCTCGTGGCTGAGATCACCAGGTCCCCTATAGGCCAGATCCACCCTGAAGACAGGTTCGAAGGACTGGGCGTCGACTCGTTGACGGCCGTGCAGATCATCGACGCGATGGAAGCAGACTTTGGACGGTTGCCCAAGACCTTGTTGTTCGAATGCCAGACCACTGCCGAGCTTGCTGCTTATCTCTGGGCGGAGTTTCCGGAACGGTGTCAGCTATTTGTTGCCGGGCGCGGGGCCGAGACGGTTCCGACTCTCGCTGAGTCGAATAGAAAACATGGCGTCGACCATGTCGGCGCCGTTGCAAACTGGCAGGCCCCCACAGACCAGCAGTCTCTGTCGGCGGGGCTTGAGCCGATCGCGATCATCGGTATGGCCGGTCATTATCCCGGCGGCGAGGACGTTGATGACCTGTGGCAGCACCTGCTGAGCGGGGACGATCTCGTCACTGAGGTGCCTATAGAGCGATGGGACGCAGCGGCTTTTTATGACGCAGAACGGGGGCGGCCAGGGAGATCCTATAGCCGATGGGGGTCGTTTGTCGACGGCGTTGAACGATTCGACGCGCCGTTGTTCGCGATGTCTCCCCGAGAAGCGAGTGTGACGGATCCGCAGGCCCGTCTCTTCCTGGAGAGCTGCTGGTCGGTCTTCGACGATGCTGGGTACCGGCACGACGAGCCATTCACGGGTTATCGCCCCCTGGGCGCACGGGACGTGGGGGTATTCGTCGGTGTGATGTACGGCGAATATCAACTTCACGAGGCTGAAGAACGTCAGCGGGGGATGCCGGTGCTGGCCAACAGTGCCTATTGGTCGATCGCCAACAGAGCTTCCTACTTCTTCGACCTGAAGGGGCCCAGCCTCGCGCTCGACACGGCGTGCTCATCAGCGCTGACCGCGATTCATATGGCGTGTGAGTCGTTGCGGACGGGCGGGTGCTCCATGGCAATCGCGGGTGGCGTCAACGTGCTGATCCATCCGAACAAGTATTTAATGCTGTCCCAAGGACGTTTTCTCTCCAGCGACGGTAGGTGCCGAAGCTTCGGGGCCGGTGGTGATGGTTACGTGCCGGGCGAAGGTGTCGGTACTGTGCTTCTCAAACCGCTATCGAGAGCACTTGAAGATGGGGATCATATACACGGAGTGATCCGGGGGAGCGCTGTCAATCACGGAGGACGAGCCAACGGCTATACCGTCCCGAGTCCTAAGGCCCAGGCCGCCGTTGTTTCCCGGGCTTGGTCTGCGGCGGGACTCTCGCCGGACGATGCGGACTATATCGAAGCTCATGGCACCGGGACGTCGCTCGGCGACCCCATCGAGATCCGCGGCCTGACAATGACTATGGGTGTCGAAGCTGCCACGGCCGCCGCACGCATCCCAATTGGCTCGGTGAAGTCGAATTTAGGGCACCTGGAGTCTGCGGCCGGTGTTGTGGCTGTGCATAAAGTCTTGCTGCAGCTGCGGCACCGCACCTTGGTTCCGTCGATCCACGCCGCGCCGTCGAACCCAGAGATTGATTTCGCAAAGACGCCGTTTCAGGTGCAGCAGCAGAGCACCCCGTGGACTTCGCGATCTTCTGGTCCGTTGCGGGCTGGCATCAATTCCTTCGGCGCCGGTGGCGCGAACGCGCACGTGGTGATCGAAGAGCCACCGCCGAGGCCAGCGCCAGGTGACGATGACGGGGGACCTGTCATCGTGTTCCTTTCGGCTCGTACTGATGCCGCACTAGCTGCATATGCGCTCGCTCTCCAAGAGCACATCAGAGCACACAGACCCCGCCTGGCGGATGTCGCCTGGACCTTCGCCGTCGGACGGGTCGAGCTAGCTCGCCGTCGAGCCATACCAGCCCGCACGCTGGATGAGCTGATCGCAAGGCTTGCGCTCGTCGCTGACGGGGGGCGGCTCGACGTTGATGAGGTTACCCAGCGGTGGGAGGACGGGGAACGGCTCGACCTGCTAGTCGCCTGTCTCGCAGCCGGACGGGGTAGACGGACCCCGTTGCCTCACTACCCCTTCGAGCGGGTGCGGTGCTGGTACGACATCCAGGTTGAGCGGCTGGTCGGAGACGACCGATTGGTGGGGCAGCCGCAGCGCTCTCCTCTGCGCGACTTCGGCCGTGAGCGTCCCGTAGCCGCATCTACCGGGACGCTAACTGGCTCGGTCGACTCGCCACCGGCCACGGGGACGGCCCCGTCCGGCATGTCTTCCCTCACAGGCCCCGATGTATCCAGACCCGCCAGTCCCCCGCGCCTAACCCCAAGTGTTCCTGGCAGTAGAGTGGATGCTATGGTATCGCAACGCAAGATCACCCTCCGCACGCTGAACCGCGCGGCCCAACCCGACGTTGTCCTACCAGTGTCGGCTCGTGCCGAAACTGCGCTCAGGTCTCCGATGACGCAACAGGTTCCTCCTCTGGGTGTCGCGCAGATCGGGAACTCCGGAACTCTCGACGCTATGACCGAGTTACTCGCAGAGGTGCTCTATCTTTCGCCAGGCGAGGTCGACGCCCAAACACCTTTCCAAGAGCTGGGGGTTGACTCGGTGCTCGGCGTTGAGTTCATCGGGAAGATAAACCAGAGGTTCGGGTCCCAGTTGAAAGCTACAGCGCTGTATGACTGGCCGACACTGATGGAGCTCGCAGCCGAGATAGGTGGTGAGACTCATGTGTCGGACCGTGACGCGGATCCGGAACGGACATCGGCCCTGCAGCCGGCAGTCGTCCCGACAACAGCAGCGCCGACGCTGCCGTCAGTGAGCGCGCAGATGCAGGCGCCCCCGTCTTCGGTGGCTAATGATCGAGTTGCGGACGTTCTGGCCGCTCTGCACAGAAAGCTTGCCGAAGTCCTGTATTGCGATGAGAATGAGATCGATTCGGATGAGGCCTTCAGCCAGCTGGGTCTGGATTCAGTCCTAGGCGTCGAACTAACGACGTTCCTCAACAGGTTATACGGGGTCGGGCTCAAGGCAGACGCGCTCTACGATTACTCCACTCCGAAAGCGCTAGCCAGCCACGTGGCGGAGCTTCAGGACTCCCTAAGCTCTGCATCAGGTCCCCCTCTCGCGCCGACGGTACCTGGGTTAGACATAGATGAGCTTCTGTTGGCGGTGCAGGATGGCAAAGTCTCGGCAGATCAAGCAACAGCGATGCTTAGGCGCCAAAGTAACCCAATAGCGACGCCGGAAGAGATTTTCGACGTGGTTCGGCGTCACGTCGTGCAGGTGCTGTCGGATATCGACCCCGGGCAGATCACGATAGATGGGGCACTACGTGATCTCGGCGCGAATTCGATAGACCGAATGGACATCGTCATCGGCGTGCAGGATGAGCTCGGCATCACCGTTCCCAGCAAGGCCCTGGCTGATGTCACCAACCTCGCCGCCCTAGTCGCAGTCTTGCAGGACTATATGTGATGGCGCTCAGTCCCCGCAGACCGCTGGAGTCACGCCAGGTGGTTGTCACGTCGACGGCGATCCTCAGCCCCTTGGCGGAGGATCCGGAAGGTCTCTTCGAGGCTCTGTTGAAGGGGTGTAGCGGTGTGCGTCGAGGGGCAAATGGAGTGTCTGCGGCATGGTTGGATAGCTTCGAGCTGGAAGCCTGGACCGAGCGTCATCTGGCAGACGACCCGGCGAAAGGTGTTCATCTGCGGCGGGTGGCGGGGCGAGCATCACGCCCCGTTCAAACCGCAGTCTGCGTGGCCACTGCTGCTCTGCGTGGGACACAGATTGTGTCCAGGCAGAGGACAGGCTTCTTGATCGCCGGCGCGAACCTCGCCCTGGAGCATCACGCTTCCGCGGTCCTCGATTACGAGCGCAGACCGGGAGGTTTGCTTGCCTCATACGCACTCACTCATATGGACGTGGATATCACCGGTGCGGTAAGCGAAGTCACCGGTATCCACAGAGAGGGTTGGTCGGTGGGGGGAGGATCGGCGGCTGGCGCGCTCGCCGTGGGCGAGGCTTTCCGGTTGATTAGGACCGGCATGCTGGACCGCTGTCTTGTCGTCGCCCCGGTGGCTGAGCTCGCGGCGGCCGAACTCGAGGCGTTCGTCAGGGCAGGGGCCATGGCCGACATAGAGCCCGACGAAGTGCCGGCGCAAGTATGCCGACCCTTCGACGTAAACCGACGGGGATTTGTCTACGGACAGGCGGCTGCGGCGGTGCTACTGGAGGACGCCAGTACCGCTGCGGCCCAAGGCGCCACACCAATCGCTGAGGTTGTCGGGTATAGCCAAACCCTGGACGGCCGCCGGGGAACCGAACCAGACTCTAACGGGCAGTTGGCGGCGATCCGACAGGCTCTCCAGGCGTCCGGTGTTGCCGCCGATGAGGTGGATTATGTTAATACGCATGGCACTGGCTCTGTTCTGGGGGACGCGATCGAAGCCCGTACGCTGGGCTCTGCTTTCGGTGATGGCCGCCCCCTCGTGAACTCCACGAAGCCATTTACGGGACACTGTCTTTCGGCAACTGGGGTCGTAGAGCTGATCGCCACCTTGTTGCAGATGAAAGCCGAGGTCTGTCACCCCAACCTTAACCTGCATGAGCCTATTGCGAACGACGTCATCTTCGCTGGACCGAATCCGGTGGCACATCCGATTCGGTTCGCAATGTCCACTAACTACGCATTTGGTGGAATCAATGCAGCTTTACTGCTGCGCCGGATTGCATGAGGAGGCTGCAATGAGAGAAGTAGGTATCGAGGCCATCAGTGCCTACTGTGGTGAGGCGTTTCTGGAAGTGTCGGAGTTGTTCCGGCACAGGGGTCTGGATGCCAGGCGTATGGATAATCTGCTGATGCGCCGCAAAAGCGTTGCAATGCACTGTGAAGATGCGGTCTCTTTTGCCGTAAATGCGGCGAAGCCTATCATTGATGCTCTGACCGAGGATGAGCGCCAGTCGATCGAGCTCCTAGTGGTGGGGACAGAGTCCGGCGTCGATTTTGGCAAGTCCGTGTCGACTTACGTAGCCGACCTATTGGGCCTGAGCCGGAACTGTCGACTGTTCGAGGTTAAACAAGCCTGCTACAGCGGGACGGCAGGCGTTCAGATGGCGGCGGCCATGGTGGCTGCCAGCTCATTTGAGGGTGTGAAGGCGCTGGCTATCGGGACGGACGTGTCCAGGCCTGTTCCGCATACCTATGCCGAACCAAGCAACGGAGCCGGCGCCGTCGCCTTGCTGATCGGCGACCAGCCGCGAGTAGCAACCTTCGACCAAGGTGCTTATGGTTGTTACGGATACGAGGTGATGGACACCTTCCGGCCCACCCCCGAAGCTGAGGCGGGTGACGCTGATTTGTCGTTGTTGACCTACATCGACTGTCTGCAGGGAGCTTTTAAGGACTACTCGCGGCGAGTTGAGGGCGCTGATCTTGCCAGCACCTTTGATCTCTTGGCTATGCACACACCGTTCCCCGGAATGGTTAAAGGGGCGCACCGCGCGGTGCTGCGACGACTCAAGCAGCTGTCTATGCCAGAGCTGCAAACTGAGTTCGGGCAGAAGGTTCAGCCGTCGTTGGCGTTTCCCAGCGAAGTCGGGAATATCTATGCTGGTAGCGTGTATCTCGCCTTAGCTAGTGCGATCGATAACGCTGTAGTAGACGGAGAACGGCGAATAGGCCTCTTCTCCTACGGCTCGGGCTGCGCGTCGGAGTTCTTCAGCGTAGTAATCGATCAAGCGTCGCAGTCGATTGTGCGGGCAACGGGACTTCGAGAAGCGCTCGCGGGTCGGTACCCTCTCTCGGTCGAAGAGTATGATGAGGTGCTGGCGGCCACCGGAAAACTGACGTTCGGCCAATCTGACCTGACGCTTGACCTGAACAAGTTTGCTCATGTTTTCGAACGCTCCCAGGCCCGTCAGCCGCGTCTGGTTCTTTCCCAGTTGAGTAATTACCACCGGGAGTACGTCTGGCTCGGAGGCGGGCAGCAGTGACACGCATCAGCCACGAGGCGAACCACCTGCGTGTGGTACTGGACCGGCCGGATCGCCGTAACACCATCGACGAAGACTTGCTGCAAGAGCTAGACTGCGCATTGACAGAAGCTGAGTCCGACCCTAATTGCCGGGTGTTTGTCCTCTCCGCGATCGGGGACGACTTTTGCGCCGGAATGGCGGTGGATGCCTCCTATCTCGACGGTGCAGCCACGGAGTCAACCCCTGGAGGTGACGTGGCTGATGACGGAACCGAGCTTCCGTACTGGCGGCTGCTCAGCCGCTTCACCACCACCGGGCTGCTTACGGTGGCGCTCGTCGATGGCGAGGTCACCGCAGGAGGCGTCGGGCTGGTTGCTGCGTGTGACATGGTGCTGGCCGGCGAACGCGCTGGATTCAGGCTCACCGAGGCGCTGTTCGGGATGCTCCCGGCGATGGCACTTCCGTTCATCGTTCGCCGTACCGGCCAGCAGCGCGCTTTCACGTCCGCGTTGTTGACCCAGCGCTACGGGGCCGCAGATGCAGCGACGATCGGCCTAGTAGACCGGCTTGGGCCCAGCGCCGACTCACTATTGCGTCCATTGCTGGTGGGTTCTCGCCGGGTGGACCGAGCCACGGTCTTGGCGATCAAGGGATACCGGCACCAGCTTTACCCAGTCCCGGAGCACCTGGGCTCCCTCGCTTCATCTGCCTTTCGCGAGCGGATCGCGACTGCAGGGGTGCTGAGCTCGATGGCTCGACTCAAGAGCGAGCTGGGGGATTAGCATGGGTGACTGGATTAGTATGGCTGATTCCAGTGCAGTGTCGCTTCAGCTGGAGGAGTCGGTTGCAGTCGTCACGATGGCGGATCCGGCCGGTCGGAACACGTTTGCACCCAGATTCACGGAAGGACTCGTGTCGGCGGTTTCCCGAGCCGTGGACCAGCCTACGACGAAGGTTGTCCTCGTGGAGGGACTCCCCGAGCTGTTCTGCGCCGGCGGAACCCGGGAGGAGCTCCTCGGTTTCGCGGAGGGTACAAGCGGAAGTTTTGCCGATGACGACTTCTACCGGGTGTTCGCACGCTGTCCAGTGCCGGTGGTGGCGGCTGTTCAAGGTCATGCCCTCGGTGGAGGTCTGGCCTTAGCGCTGTATGCTGACATGTTGGTGTTCTCGGAACGATCCATCTATGCGGCCACCTTCATGCGGTACGGGTTCACTCCCGGAATGGGCGCCACCTATCTACTCCCTTCTCGCTTCGGTCCTGGTCTGGGGGCTGAAATGCTCTACACCGCCCGTAACTATCACGGCTCTGAGCTGCGGCAACGCGGCGTTTTGTTCCCTGTGGTGGCCCACTCCGAAGTTCCTGTGGTAGCTCGGAATCTGGCGCGCCAGGTTGCGTCTGCTCCGCGCACCTCGCTCGAACTTCTCAAAGCAAAGCTGGCTAAACCTCTGATCGAGGGCACCGATGCAGCGATCGCAGAGGAGAGCAAAATGCACCAGGTGTCATTCCGGCTACCGGAGGTGGCTGGCCGAATCGCCTCAATCTACGGAGGAGCGCAATGAAACCGGCGATGAACCCACGTGACATCATCGGTCAGGTCGAAGAGGGGGTGCTCAGCCCCGGAGAGGGGGCTGTTCAGCTGCGAGCCATGCTCGGTGCTGGCGTCCCACCTAGGGTGATTCATGACCAAGATGTCGCTGCCGTATCGCTCCCCGACCCCATTGTCAGGGCTGTTGTGCCCGAACCAATCGCGGTCGTGGGCATGAGCGTCCGGTTGCCCGGCGCAGACAATGCGCAAACGTTCTGGAACAATTTGCGCGCCAGGCGCGATGTGTTCTCGCCCTTCCCTTCGGCACGTTGGTGCAGTGCTGACGAACAGGAAGAGAATGCCTTCCAGCAGGCGGTATCTGTTGCGGGGCGGGGCGCTTATCTTGATGACGTCATGACATTCGACGCCGAATTCTTCGGGATCACACCGCGAGAGGCGGAGCTAATGGACCCGCAGGCCCGGCTGTTCTTGCAGGGGGCATGGGCAGCGATCGAAGATGCTGGCCGTAATCCGCGGTCCATGTCGGGGGAGCGGTGCGGTGTATACGCGGGTGTGATGATAAACGACTACCCGCAAAGGATTCTGCAGAACAGCACTTACGCGCTGTCCCCTCAGGTCATGCAAGGCAACAGCGCTGCGATGCTAGCTGCCCGGATCGCCTACCAACTCGATCTGCGGGGTCCGACAGCCAGCATCGACACAGCCTGCTCGTCGTCGCTCGTCGCCCTGCACCTGGCAAACCAGGCCCTGTGGCTGGGGGAAGTGGAGACAATGATCGTCGGCGGAGTGACGGTGTACAGCACGCCACTTCCGTTCGTGTACATGAACGGAGCCGGGATGATATCGCCCAAGGGTAGGGAGCTGCCGTTCCATCGGGATGCTGACGGCATCGTTCCTGGAGAAGGCTGCGTTGTGATGGTGCTCCAGACTTTGTCGCATGCGTTGGCGACGGGCGCTCCGGTCCACGCTGTGGTCCGGGCCAGTGGCGTCAACTCGGACGGCAAGACAAACGGCATCACCGCGCCGAGCGGCCGAGCACAAGCCGCATTGGTCCGCGAGGTTTATCAACGCTTCGGGATCGACCCTGCCTCCGTCGACTACGTTGAATGTCATGGCACGGGAACCGCGCTGGGAGATCCAATCGAGATCAGAGCACTCAACGATGTGTATGCCCCGGCGGGGCTGCCGCGGGCCAGCGTCCCGATCGGGTCGGTTAAGGGCAACACAGGCCATACCATGGCCGCAGCAGGCCTGACTGGTCTGGTCAAGGCGATCGGAGTGGTGAGCACCGGCGAGGTACCTCCAACCCCGCACCTCGAACAGATTAATGAGCTACTGCCCCTCGATGAGGGCCCATTTTTCCCGGTAACCAGCCCGATAACCTTGTCGAACGGCGCCCGTCTGCGGCGCGCTGCGGTAAGCGCCTTCGGGCTCAGCGGTACGAACGCCCATGCCGTCATCGAGCAACCGCCTCCTTGCTCCCCGCGGTCCGAGACCGGTACCGTGGTGGTGCCAGTTTCGGCCAAGACCCAACCGCAGCTGCGGCGTGCAGTTCACGATCTACGACGCTGGCTCAGCGGCCCAGGCTCCGATGCGACGGTGGCGGACATCGCTTGCACGTTGGGTACCGCGCGAGTTCATCATGACTGCCGCGCAGTGTTCGTAGCCGCCGACCGGGAACAGCTACTCGCCGCACTCGACGGTCAGCAGCCGAGCACCGCGCCCGCGCCTCTGGCTGCGGCTGCATCGGCATACCTTGCAGGAGAGGAGGTGGACTGGTCGGAGTATTATCCACCGGCGGCGTATCGCCGGTTGTCAATGCCAGGTTATCCCTTCGCGCTGGACAGACACGACGTGGCGGATCCGCCTCGGGCCGCTGTCGGTGTGGGCGATCGTCCGACCGATAATACCCGGGAAGCCACAGCGTCTATGGGGTTGCCGTACGATGAGGGCACACTCGAGGGTGCCGGGCAGATGGACACGTTGCGTCCATTCTGGCAGAAAGTCGAGGTTGCGCCGATCTCTGAGAGGCCGTTTGCGGGCGAGCTGATCGTGCATGACCCGGTCGGTGACCTGGCGCCACTTCTGCGGGCAGAGACGGGCGGGGCAGGTGAGGCCCCTAAGGACCAAGTTGCCGTGGTGGTTCGTTTCGACCACCCGGACAGGACGAATGCAGTCGCAGGCTTCGAGGCTGTCAGGACAGCCCTCGTCGCTGAGCCGCGGAACCGTTCAGTAACCTTGCTTGCGGTTACCGACCAGCCAGAATTGATCCTGGCAGCAGGTGCCTTTGTTCGTAGCGTGAGCGGCGAGACTTCTCGGGTGCAGGGGCGTGCGGTCCTGGTCGACGACCTACCGGGGGCCGCAGCGGCGGTTCGTGAAGAACTTGTCACACAGATGTCCCCGAAATCGATGACGGTAGATCGGCGGAACGGTCAACGATCGGTGCTAACGTGGCAGCCTTATCGGGCGGAGACGCACGGGATGACGCCAATCCGAACCGACGGCGTCTATCTCATCACCGGTGGTGCGGGCGGCATCGGCTGGGAACTCGCATTGCACCTTGCTGAGAACTATGGGGCCAAGGTGACTGTGTGTGGCAGGAGTTTGCCGAACATAATCGCGGAAAAGGCTGCTGACCTCCCCCCCGACCTGACTATCCATTATGTGCAAGCCGATGTCGCTGATCCGTCGCAGGTGGATGACCTGGTGGCGGGGATTCTTGCTCGAGAGGGTCGCTTGGATGGTGTCTTCCACGCGGCGGGGGTAACGCGGGACGCGTTCCTGACCCGTAAACGATCCGAAGACATGTCAGAGGTGCTTGCTGCGAAGCTAGAGGGCGTGCTAGCACTGGACCAGGCTACGGCCGGAGTGCCTCTGGGCCTGTTCGTGATGTTCTCCTCGGTCGCCGCCGTGACCGGAAACATTGGTCAGAGCGACTACGCGTTCGGCAATGGCTTCCTTGACGCCTTCGCCGTGCGACGAAGCGAACTCGTGGCGCGTGGCGAGCGGTCCGGGCGTACCCTGTCGATCGACTGGCCGCTGTGGGACGGGGGAGGGATGAGTGTGCCTGACCCTGTCCGGGCTGTGCTGCGAGAGCAGGTGGGCATGATCCCGATGCCTGTCGACGTCGGACTCTCTACGCTCGAAAGTCTGTTGGCCTTGCCTCCGACACGAACGTCTCCCGTGACCTGTGTCTTCTACGGCGAGATCGGTGCTTGGCGAAAGCATCTTTCTGCGTTCGGTGTGCTTGCTGGGGACTCGATCGATTCCGCAGGCCTAAGGCCTCTTAGCGCCGATCAATCTGTGACTAAACCTCTGATGCCCGCGCGGAGCGGACAAGAGGAATCAGACGCTCGGCAGATGGGCATGGTGATAAGTCGAGTCGCCGAAATACTGGGGCTGCCGTCAACAGATCTCTCTGCCGCCACCCGGATAGAAGATCTCGGTCTCGACTCCGTGATGGTACGCACCCTGGTGGCTGAGCTGAGCCGCACGGTGGCGCCCATTGGGTTTGACACCCTGTACGGCGCCCGGGACCTGGGCACCTTAGCGGGTGTCCTCAACGCCAAGGCATCTGCCGGTGCCCTCGGCGGACGGGCCGATAGGTCGCACCGCAGGGCCGCCCGACCGGTTCATTCCCAGGGTCAAGTCAGTAGCTCACCCCCTCGGTTCACGACCCGGAGAGAAGAGGCAGATGTTTCCTCTTCTCTCATGCCCATCGCGGTGGTCGGGTTGGCCGGCCGGTATCCCGAGGCGCCAAATCTGTCCGCATTCTGGCAAAACTTGGTGGCGGGACGCGACACCGTGAAGCAAGTTCCCGAGGAACGATGGCCGGGGTCTCTCAATCTTGCAGAGAAGGGTCACTTTCTTGAGCAGGTGGACCGGTTCGACCCCGAGTTCTTCGGTATTTCTGAATATGACGCGGCCCTTAGCGATCCGCAGGGACGCTTTTTTCTCGAGATAGCCTATGCGGCTCTGGAAGATGGGGGATACGCCGGTCGACGCTTGGAAAACCTGCGGACCGCTGACGGACAGGCCCGAGCCGTCGGTGTGTTCGTCGGCGTGACGTCCTCGGACTATCAGCTGCTCGGGGCCGAAGAGTGGGCACTAGGGGGACGTACCGTTGCCGGCGGTAACGCGTGGGACATTGCAAATCGAGTTTCGTACCTCCTCGATCTACACGGTCCTAGCCAGCCGGTAGACACGGCTTGCTCCTCGTCATTGGTAGCTCTCCACCTGGCGTGTCAGAGCATCCGAAACGGCGAGTGCGCCGCGGCGCTCGTCGGCGGTGTCAACCTGTACCTGCACCCGTCGCGGTTGCTCATGCTCCGCCGATCTGGGTTCCTGGCTGACGACGGCCGTTGCCGGGGTTTCGGTGAAGGCGGGACGGGGTTTGGTCCTGGGGAGGGGGTCGGCGCCCTCCTAATTCGGCCGCTGACCGCGGCCGTCGCGGACCACGATCAGATCTACGGAGTGGTGCGCGGCAGCGCCGTGGCCCATGGCGGACGTACGAACGGGTACACCGTCCCAAGCCCAGCAGCACAAGCAAGAGTGATTCGGCAGGCGCTGGAGGAAGCTGCGATAGCACCCTCGACAATCACATCGATAGAGGCGCACGGTACGGGCACAGAGCTCGGCGATCCCGTCGAAATCGCTGCTCTGGCAGCAGAGTATGGCTCTGCGACCGATGCGCCGTGCTCGTTGGGTACCGTTAAGTCTCTGATCGGACATGGGGAGTCAGCGGCCGGGATCGCCGCGATCACCAAAGTGCTACTGGAGCTGCGGCATAAGACACTCGTGCCTACTCTTCACGCCGACCCTCCGAATCCCGATCTGCATTTGGGTGCCACCCGGTTTCATCTGCAGCAGCAGGTAGAGCCCTGGCAGCCGCTAAAAGACACGATGGGGACGGTGCTGCCACGTCGGGCAGGAATTAGCTCTTTCGGTGCTGGTGGTGTCAACGCTCACGTCATCGTCGAAGAGTTCCGAGAGGCGCTTGGGTCCCCAGGAGCCCTCGACGAGTCCAGCGGCCACCCGGCGGCGCAGCTTTTTGTGCTATCGGGACCGACTCCTGAGCACGTCGTCGCGCAGGCCCACCGGTTGGCCAAATGGTTGCGAGAAGAGGCTGTGGATGCTGAACAGGAGGTCACCCCTGCTCGGCTCGCCTACACGCTCTACGCCGGAAGAGCCGATGGGCCGTGTCGAGTCGCTGTGGTAGCTGATGATCTGACTGATCTCGCCGATCACCTTGAACAGGATCCGCTCGCGATCACGGATCGACGCAGCGCTCAGGTCAGCCACCCGCTCGCCGGGCTGCCAGCAACCGAACGGCTGCTGTCCGAGCTGTGGCACGATGGGCGGCTCGATGTCTTGGCTCAGCTATGGCGCGAGGGCCTCGATGTGCATGCCTTTCTGCTTGAGGGGGTGGAGGACCAAATTGTTTCGGTGCCTAGTTCTGTTATGCGGTCCCGCAAGCTATGGTTCACCGACCACGATGGGACGGTGACCACTGATCAGCGCCAGGACGTGATAGCGGTAGACGAAGGATCTGTGCTGCCAGCATCGGACCGCCTGAAAGTCTCAGAAGCGTTGACTCTGCAGACTGCAATGAGGCCGGGGGCAATGCGAGCGACCTCGACCAGCAGTTCCTCGTCAGAGACGCCCGAACCGACTTCAGCTCACGAAGCTGCTGAGCGGTTGGCTTCCATGGCAGTCGTCAAGGCTCCGGGAGGCGAGAACGTCGTCGATTCTAACCTCACCTTGCCGGAGTGGGGGATCGACTCCGTCAGCCTCACTAATCTTCAGTTCGAGATCGGTCAGGTTTTCGGTGTACGCATCTCCTTAGGTGAGTTGGCAGAAAGGCCGTTTAGGGAAATCACCGAACTGGTCATCGCCCAGATGCAGCAGTTTAAGATGGGAACAGCAGATGTCGATGAATGACGATTCTCCGTACCAGCTTGACGGGTCTGCTCCGGTCGACGCGTTTCCTCTTACGGAGGTGCAGGAGTCTTATTACGCGGCTCGAGCGCTCAACGGTGCAGGAAGTACCCAGATCCACGTGGAATTCGACGTGGATGACCTGGACATCGCCAAGATGGAAGGAGCGTGGAACCGGCTGGTATCAGAGACCGACATGCTCCGAGTCGCCGTAGGGAATGGTGGACTCCAGACGGTGTACCGATCGGTGCCAGTCTACCGGCCTGAGTTGGTGGATCTGTCGGACCGTTCGGAGAGCGAACAGCAGGCTCAGCTGGACCGTTTGCGCGAGGCCAGTCGGGATCACGAATTCGACCCAGGTGTCTGGCCACTTTTCGCGATTCGGGTGGCGCTGCTTGGCGGTGGCCGAGCCAGGTTTTTTTTCGCCGTGGACGAGCTGGCGGTGGACGGGCCCAGCCTGGCGATACTGCTCCAACAGTGGTATCGCCGCTATCGCGACGATGCGCCCACCGGGCCGCTCGGCATCACATTTCACGACTACGTTCTTGCCACTCGTCCGACCGACCAAGACATCGAGAGCGCGCTGTCCTATTGGAAGAAGAAGTTAGTCGACGCCCCGCTGGAACAGGACGCCCCCTTCCTTGCCCATCCGGACGGCGACGCGCGCCTGAGGCAACGGTTGCGCGCCAGCATCGAGCGGGAGGACTGGGCCGTGCTCGTCGACGCGGCTCGAAAGGCCAAAGCGACCCCTTCAGCGTTAATGTTGACGCTTTTCACTACAGCGGTTGAGCCCGATGGGTTGCCGCTGATGCTGACGACGGCGAACAGGCAACCGATCCATCCGGACGTGCGGCACCTTGTGGGTCCCTTTGTTTCAACGAGCATTTTTCTCGCTCCTGGCGGTGATGATTCACTGCGAAAACGGGTGCAGGTCGTCCAACGGCAGCTGTGGCGAGATCTTGAGCACTCCGCAGTCAGCGGCGCTCGTGTCCGGCGGCAGTGGGCGCATCAGGAAAGAAGCCGTTCGATGCGCCCACTACCGGTGGTCTTCACCAGTATGCTGGGCACGGTCGGGGGAGAGACGGGTCTGTCGGATCCTGGAGAGTGGTGCAAAAGAGTCGACCCGGAGGCGACCTTGACCCACACCCCCGGCGTCCTGCTCGAGCAGGTGATCGAGCCGACCGCTGACGCCGGCATAAGTGTTTCTTGGGACATGGCCGCTGGCGTCCTAGATACTGCAGCAGCCACCGCCGCTTTCGAGCGGTTGATCGGGTCCCTCCGCCGGATTTCGAAGCATGGCGAGGCGATTCTGGATACCCGGCTGTCCAGCCTTCTCCATTGTGGACCGCAAGAGGCTGCCCCGGCTCAGATCGACACTGGGGCTGACTTAGAGGGGTTGCCGCTGACCGCCATGCAAACTGCCTATTTCGCCGGTCGCGCGTTCGACCCCCAGGGGGCTGGCGAGACGCGTGTCTACCAGGAATACCTTCTTCCTGGGCAGGATGTGACGAAGGTGGAACAGGTCTGGAACCAGATCATCGCGCAGCACGGCGCTTTGCGCGGTGTAGTGGAACGTGACGGCACGCTCACCGTGCGGGCTCGCGTGCCGAGATATGTGGTGACTTCCCACGATCTCACCGGTCTCCCGGTGGCACAGATACGCGAGCATCTCAATGATGTGGCAGAGGACATGTCGGGTCGGCCGATCCAGTTGGGCCGATGGCCGATGTTCGCTGTTGAAGCGAGTCTTGTGCCGGGCGGAGGAACCGTACTGCACCTTCTTGTGGACGCTATGGTAGCGGATGCGCGCAGCATTGCGCTGTTCTGTGGGCAGCTCTTTGCGGCATACGGTGGCGATCAAGAAGCGATAGGCGCCGACGACACGGCACGGCTGGTGCAGCACCTAAGCACGGAGGCAGCGAGAGAGAACGGTCCAGAAGCTGCGGCCGCAGCGGAGGAATGGGACCAACGGTTTGCTATGTTGGCACCGGGCCCCTCGCTGCCCGACACCGGGAGACGCACCCACCTAGCCTGCGAGATATGTGATTGGCATCGCGTGATAGAACATGCCGAAGGTCTGGGAATCCCCACGGACATGCTCCTGCTTACGGCGTACGTGGATGCACTGCGTGAGGTGTATGCCGTCCCGTTCACGGTGGTGGTGGTTTCGTGGGACCGCGCGGAGCAGATGACCGATGTCGTTGGCGACTTCACTCGATTGTCCTGGTTGGTCGTCGACGACACGCTGCCAGAGAACGGGAACGAGCGAGCCCAGGAAATTTGGGCGCGGGTTCGTGCCGATCTTGTCCGAGACTCTCGGTGTAGCGGCCTTAGCCGGCTGCGCGGCCTGGTGTTACGGTCCGACGGGGCGTTGCGAACTCCCGTGGTTTTCACTAGACTCGTTCCTGTCCCGCCGCGTCTGAACATTGCAATTGCCCTTGCTAGGTGGAGCCAGTCACAAACTGCCCAGGTGGCGCTAGATGCCATGGCAGTCGTGGACGGTGACACGTTGAGGTGCCAGTGGGATGTCAGCGCTGACGCACTGGCTGCCGAGCCTCTGCGCGGCATTTTCGACCGTTACCGGGATCTTATCCGGCGCTTAACGGAGCAAACGGAGGAGCCAAGGGATTTCAGCTCGAAGGTGGCTGATCCGCCCTTGGCGAACATCGACCCGCTGGCTGAGCGGCTCGAGCGGGCGATGTCAGCCGAGCCGACCGCGCCGGCTGTACGGTGTGAGGGCATCGAGCTGAACTACGCGGAGCTAGATAGGCGCAGCGCCCAGTTGTCCAACCTGCTGCGGGCCCAGGGGTGCAGGCCTGGTGAAAATGTGGCCTTGTTCCTCGAACGGAGCGTCGATCTGGTGGTTGCGCTGCTGGCGGTCGTACGCCTCGGTGCGGTCTATGTGCCAGTAGACCCGGCCAACCCACCCGAGAGAACCCTGTATCTAATGAAGGACTCGGGCGCGACACTGGTGCTCGCCAACGGGCCGCAGGTCGAACAGGCCGAGGCATCGGGTTTCCAGGTGGTCTCACCGGAGCGCGATGCTTCAGCGATTAACGCCGAATCCGATGTGTCGCCCTGGTATCAGGGTGACCCAGAGGATCCGGTTTACATGATCTACACGTCCGGGACAACGGGGCAGCCCAAGGGATGCCCCAATACGAGGTCAGGGTTGGCTAACCGACTTAACTGGATGCAGGAAGCCTTTCCCATCGGCCAAGGGGACCGGGTTCTTCAGAAGACTCCGCATAGCTTCGACGTCTCAGTGTGGGAGCTCATATGGCCGTTCCTCAGCGGCGCGTGTCTGGTGGTGGCGGCCCCCCGGCGTCATGTGGACCCTGCATATATCGCGCGCGTTGTGCGCTCCGAGGCCATCAGTGTGATCCACTTCGTTCCATCCATGCTTGCGCTGTTCCTCGACGCTGCCTCGGCGCGTGACTGCACTTCGCTGCGGTTCGTCTTCGCCAGCGGCGAAGCCTTACCAGTCTCGACCATGAAGCGGTGCCTTCAGGTCCTACCTGGTGTGCAACTGCACAATTTGTACGGACCGACCGAGGCCTCGATCGACGTGACCCACTGGCCGTGCCAGGCCGATTGGGACGAGGCAACTGTGCCCATTGGGCACCCCATTACGGGAATCAGTATCCACATCGTTGACGATCAGCTTGAGGAACTGCCGCCCGGCACGCCCGGAGAGATTTGTGTCAGCGGCGTGGGAGTGGCCCTTGGCTACTACAACCAGCCTGAGCTAACACAGGAACGATTCGTGCAGATCCCGAATGGCCAGCGGCTATATCGAACCGGCGATCTCGGTGTCCTCGGCGCTGATCGTCAGCTACGGTATCTGGGTCGCATCGATGATCAGATCAAAGTTCGTGGTATCCGAGTCGAGCCGGCAGAAATTGAACGCGTTCTCATCGAGAGGGCTGGACTCGTCGACGCACGTGTGTTTGCCCTCAGTCGCGGCGGGGATACTGACCTGGCTGCTTTGTGCGTTGCAACGGGGCAGCCACCAGAGGTCTCCGAACTGCGCCGGATACTGACCAAGGTCCTTCCCGCTGGGGTGGTTCCCAACCGCTATAGCTTCGTCAGCCGTTTACCGCTAACTGCCAACGGTAAGCTCGACCGTGCCGGCGCACTCCAGCTGCTCGCCGGACCCGAGGTCGCTCCCGAGGATGGCCGAGGCCCCCATAATGAGGGCGGATGCGCCACGGCCTTCCCCGGTAGAGTTGATCTGAACCAGGCGGTGACCGAGATCGTGCTGCAAGTGATGGACCTGCCATCGGTGGAACCGGGTGCCAACCTATTTGATCTCGGGGCGACGTCGTTCACGGTTATTCGTATTACTCAAGAGGTCGAGCAGCGGATCGGTCGGCGGGTATCGGTTGACATCATGATCGAGGCGCCCTCCGTGGCGGGGATCGTGGCTGCTCTCGGCGAGAACGAGCTAGGTGCACTGCCGTCGCCCGACTCGGAACGGGATGCAGCGCAGGGCATAGACACAGAGGGGGGCCGGGCCCGCGAAGCTTCTAGCTCGGACATCAGGATTGCGTTTGACGCAGCCGCGAAGCAGGCCTTCAAGGAAGCCCGCATTGCCGAAAGGAAACTTCCGGAGGCTCTACCGCGAGTTGCGCTGGGAGAACCCCCTGCCACGGAGGCGCTCAATTTGTTCGATGCGTCATCGTTCCGAGACTTCGACCCGGCACCGCTGCCGGCTCAGGCTCTGCTCGAGTTGCTGGCGCGGGCGGCCTGGGGTGAGCTACAGGGGCGGCGTAAACGCCTCTATGCGTCGGCTGGTGGCTTCTACCCCGTGCAGCTATATGTATATGTACGTCCCAATCGAGTCGCTGGGCTCTCCGCGGGTCTGTACTATCTACATCCCGGTGAACGTGTGCTGATCCTGCTGGACGGTGGTATTGAGATCGCTGGGTCGACCCAAGTGAAGTACAACCAGTCGCTGGTGGAAGGCGCCGCCTTCGGGCTCTTTATGGTGTCGGCGCCGGCAGCGATATCCCCTGCGTACGGACAACGTCTGGCGACAAGGTACAGCACTCTTGAGGCGGGAGAGATAGCTCAGTTGCTGACCACCGCTGCACCTGCGCTTGGACTGGGCATGTGCCAGGTGGGCGAGATGAACTTCGAAGCCATGAGAGATCGGTTCTTGCTAGAGGATAATCAGGAACTGCTGGTATCAATTTGGGGTGGGGCCCTTACTGAACACATGCGCGAGCGTCGAAGCGAGGCGGCGGCAGCGTCAGATACTCCGAAGAGTCGAGCCGTCTCTGACGAGATCGTCAAGGACTGTGCGGGCGGCGGGCTTGTCACGGCACCAGGGGAACCGATTGCAGTAGTGGGTTTTTCAGCCCTTCTGCCGGGCGCAGACACGCCAGCTCCGGCCAGCAGTGTCACTTCGTTCGCTCACCTGCTAGAAAGCTCGGTCAGCGCGCTCGGGCCTGTCCCTGCTCAGCGCTGGTCCCCTCTCAAGACTCATTCTCGACGTCCGGGGGCCGAGGTCGGCGGCTACCTGAAGGACGTTAGCAGCTGCGAGGCGGAGGAGTTTGGTCTCACGAAGCAAGAAATAGCCGCCACCGATCCGCAGGAACGGCTGTTGCTGACCACGGCAAGGTGGTGCTTCGAGGACGCAGGCGTCGTCCCGAACCAGCCCGGATTCGACCAGCGGGTAGGTGTCTTTGTCGGGGCGATGTGGGCCGATCACGCGCTTTACGGAGTTTCTGCCCGTGCCCATGGCAGCACGGGAACATACGCAAACCGCGCGGGTCTTGCCCATCGTCTTTCACACGCGTTCGGTCTAACCGGCCCCAGCATGGTGATCGATAGTGCTTGTGTGTCTGGTGCGGCAGCCTTCGACGCCGCGATGCGAGCATTGCGCGCCGGACAATGTTCGGCGGCGCTGGTTGGGGCAGCCAATCTAGTACTGCATCCAGACCACTTGAACGTACTGACTGCGCTCGGCCTGCTCGCGAAGGACCCCGACTCGTGCCCTCTCACAGATCAAGCCAACGGATGGATCGTGGGTGAGGGCATCGGTGCTGCGCTGCTCAAACCGCTCAGCAAAGCACTTGCTGATGGTGACCCTATCCGAGCGGTGCTCAGGGGGAGCGCGGTTCAGCACGCCGGTCGGACGCGCCAGTTCGGGCTGCCGAGCCGCGCCTGTCAGGAAGCGACGATGCGAAGTGCGCTCGCTGACGCGGGTCTCCGTCCGCAAGCGGTCGGCTACGTGGAAGCCGCAGCTGCGGGTGCGGCGCTGGGGGACAGCATCGAGGTCCAAGCGGTGGCTAACGTGTTTGGCGGGAGTGAAGTACTAATGGGATCGGTCAAACCGGTGGTGGGCCATCTAGAGGCGGCTTCGATATTCGCGCAAATGGCTAAGGTTATTTGCCAGTTGCAGACCCATAATCTATATCCTGTGCTGCGGTCGTCTGGCGCCACGACAGTGACGACTCCGTCATCGGTGCGCCTGGTGACCAAACCTACGGTGTGGCCCGCCAGCACGGACGAATCGGGGCGGTCCCAGGTCCGTGCGCTAATCAACACGGTGGCCGGGACAGGAGCATATGGCACTTTGGTGGTCGAAGAACCGCCGATCCGACCTGAGGAACGTCAGGATGACGTCGACGAAGTGTTGGTGTTCTCGGCGGATACCCCAGAGCACGTTGCTGCCTACGCCGAGGAGCTGGCCAAGGAATTGACGGCAGCGGCCTCTCCCGCTGCAGCGCGCAGTGCGCTGCCGCTTGCCGCCGTCGCGCGGACGCTGCGCACGGGCCGGCACGTTCGCGGTTCCCGCGGGGTGGTGGTGACAAGTCCTGCGGAAGCGCCGCACCGGCTGCGCATGCTCGCGGACGAGATTCGCTTTGGGAGAAAACCACTGGTCGGCGAGCCGCCGGCGGTGTATGCGGAAGCTGTGCGGCAGTGGCTGGCCGGGGCGCAGCCGAGGTGGCCCGTAACAGCGTACGGGCAGCGGGTGGGACTACCGCCGGTGCCGCTTGAGCGGCTCTCAGTTCCATCTCGAAGAACCCCTGATCTTGAAAACCGTGCACAGCCGTCCGATCTCGCCGCTACACGCGCGGAGGAGGTCCCGCAGCAGCCAGCTGCCAAACGCGCGGTCGATCGTAGGACATCTGGGCCTGGCGTGGATGCGACGGGGCCTGGGGCAGACTTCCTCGAACGGATTCGCGTCATCATCCAGGAAGAGGCAGACATCGACGCTGCGTTACTCACCGGGGAAGCGGATCTGCTCTCACTCGGGGTTAACAGCCGCCAGCTGCTTCGTATTGCTGGTGAAGTGCGCGCACGAGGGGGCAACGAACTATCACTGTCCCAGCTGTACGAGATCGAAAATCTGACCGAGCTGGCCCAGGTCGCCTTTGGAAGTGACCAGTGATGGCGCCAAGGACAGAAGAACGTGTGGAGGTTCCACTCACGGAGGAACAACTCGGCCTGCTCCATACGCTGAGACTCAATCCAGAGTCTGCGACCTATCATGTACCGCTCGCGTTCGAGGTCAGCGGCGTTCTAGATGTCGAAACTCTGCGACGAGCGCTGGAGGTGCTGGCACGGCGTCATCCGCTGTTAACCGCCGTCCCGGGCGACACCTCGTTGTGGTGCGATCCATCCCGGAAGATCCCGTTGACTGTTCGGGAAGTCTCTGGCATCTCGGACGAAGAAGCTGAGGAGGTGCTAATGGCAGAGGCCGCCACGACCGTCGACTGGGACGCCAACGGCCTATGCCGAGTTGTCATAATGAGGGCGGAGCGTGATCGTCACTACCTCCTGCTGATCGCCCATCACCTCGTGCTTGACGGAGAGTCCGCGGCGATCGTCGCCGCTGACTTCTGGCGCGACTACGCGGACCTCATTGCTGAACCGCAGCCGGTGCCACGAGACACTGACACTCATGGGTGTGCTGAAGCAGTGGTGCCCGACACACGGGCGGTTATCGCGGCGGTGAAGCATCGTGATGCCGCCGCCGCGACGGGACTGGAGGACTACTGGCGAGAGGCGCTCGCAGGGTGTGAGCCGTGTCAATTGCCCAAGGACGGTGCCCCTGGGACCGGTGAGTCCACAACGGGGAGCGTGTCGATCGCGTTCAGCTCCGACGTTCTCGTGAGATTTGCCCGCAGCCATCGTCTGAGTCTCTTCGCGGTGCTCTTGGCCGCCTATCAACGCACGCTGACAAGATACGCCAGGTGCCGCCGGATAGCAGTGTCAGTTCCAGTAAGCACCCGAGCTGACTCATCGCTTGACGGGGTGGTCGGCTGTTTCATTAACACCGTGCCAGTTGGCTCGCCTGGGAATGACGGGCTTGCCGCCGCCGACTACGCCCATGCCGTGCAGACGGCCACAGTTGGTGCTATCGATCACGCGGGACTGCCCTATCGTCGGATTGCCGCCTGCGCGGGCGACGCTGCCATCGGCTCTAACTGCACGTTCACGTTTCAGAGCTGGTATGCGGGCGAGGCCGCCGGAACGGTAGTGCCAGGACTAGAGATACGCCGACTTGACGCGGTGCATCAAGCGGTGATCGGCGACTTGACTCTTGAGTTGTTCCATGCTGATGACACGGTGCGAGGCCAGCTCCGCTACTCGACTGCGCTGTGGGCGCCGCAGACCGCCGCAGCGTTTGCCGCTCAACTGGTGGCTACTGCGCAGGCTATGGCGCACGAGCCGTCAGTGGCGATGACACATCTGCAAGACGTGCGGGTCGAAGTCGATCGCACCGATCGCAAGTTCGACAGCGACATCGACCTGGACCGGATGCTGCGTGAAGCGAGCTGGCGCTATGCTGACTTACCAGCGCTAGTGGCCGGCGAGACAACTGTCACCTATAGGCGGTTGGGCGAACTGGTGAAGACGGCTGCCGCAGGCATGTGCCGGCGTGGCGTGGAGCAGGGGCAACGGGTGGGCATCTGGCTGCCGCGCGGGATCGATCAGGTGGTGTGCGTCTTGGCTACATTGCGGATCGGTGCTGTATTCGTTCCACTCGAGCTCGACCACCCAACAACGCGTCTGGAGTCAATCGTGTCCCAGGTGCACCCTGCCCTCGTGGTTCGCGATCGGTCGGCGCTCCCCACTCCTGGCGGCTACCCGGACGCGGATCCGGCAGAGCTGCTTGAGCTTGGGCGATTGGCCATGTCGGGGGACGCTAATACTGAGGTCGCGTCCGCGCGCCCCGACGAACCGGCCTATGTTCTGTTCACATCAGGATCATCTGGTGTCCCTAAGGGGGTGGTAGTTGGACATCGCGCTCTTGTCAACAACATGCGCTGGGCGCACCGACGCTTTGCGATGGGGCCGGACGACGTTATGGCCTTTATGGGTGCTCTGAGCTTCGACATCACTGTTCATCAATTGCTTGCCGCGCTTACATGCGGGGCCCGCCTTGCGATCGTCCCCCCGGGAGAGCAACTTGATCCAGAGTTTCTCGCGTGCACTTTGCGTGAAGAGCGGGTGACTATGCTGCACCTTGTGCCAGCGCTGCTGCAGATGCTGGTGGACGAGCCGGAATTTGCGCTCAACGGCTCGCTGCGCGCCGTCATCAGCGTGGGCGAAGCACTGTCGAACCGGCTGCGTCGTCGCTTTCAGGAGGTCCAAAAGGCCGTACTTTACAACGGCTACGGGCCGACAGAGGCGACAATGTACGCGACGTTGTTCGACTGCACGACCGAGGGTGGAACAACCGACGCGCGATGGGTCGCACAGTTGGACGTACCGATCGGCACTGCCCTAGATAATGTGCGTTGCTACGTGCTCGACGAGCACTTGCGGCCGGTGCCCTCCGGTGCGCCCGGAGAGCTCTGTCTGGCGGGGGTGGCTCTTGCGCACGGGTATTTGGGTAACCCAGAGTTGACGGCGCGGCAATTCCCCACGCTCTCACTCGCGGGCCGCTTAGAGCGAATCTACCGAACTGGCGACCTTGTCCGAATCTTGCCGGACGAGGGACTGACATACTTAGGCCGACTTGATCATCAAGTCAAGCTGAACGGTTATCGCATCGAACTGGGCGAAGTCGAGAACGCGCTGCTCGCAGTTCCGACAGTCAGCCAGGCTGTCGCAGTGATGCACCGACACGACAATGGGCATAGTCAGCTTGTTGGTTACGTCACTCCAGCTCACGTGGATCCGCGCGAGGTGCGAGATCTGCTGGCGGACCGTCTGCCCTCGTATATGGTGCCAGTCCGGGTGGTTCCATTAGATCAGCTGCCGCACCTGGTCAACGGAAAGCTGGACCGCGGTGCGCTGCTTGCGGCAGGCGCGCCGAGTCCCCAGACAGTCGCTAGACGGCTGGTCAGCCTGGGTAGCAACGCAGAGACGACCACTGGTGCGAAAGGCATCGCCCGGCGGGACGAGGACCCTCAAAGGGCTTATGTCTTTGATCCGGCCCCCATCCGCAATGTGCTGTGTCGGTGTTGGGCCGAAGTGCTGGGCCAACCGCCGACCGGCGAGGACGCTCACTTCTTCGTCGATGGGGGGGACTCAATTTTGGCTATGCGGTTGGTCTCGGAGTTGCGTCGCGGCGGTTTGACGTTGCCTTTGCGTCAGCTACACCACACGCCGGTGCTGTCCGAACTAGTCGCGTTCTTCGCGACGGATGCAGATCTGGTTGATGGTATGACGGTGGGCCCCCCAACAGACGTGAGCGATGCACCAGAAGCATCCCTCTTGGCGCCGATGCAGCGATGGTTCCTGGACACCGTACAGACCGACCGTGAGCACTGGAACCAGTCGGTGCTGCTCGAGCTGCGGCGCCCGGTCGAACCTCAGCTGATTCAGCTTGCCCTTCAAGCGGTCGTACTCTCCCACCCGGCCCTGTCCAGTCGGTTCGAGAGCGACAAGATGGTGCAGGTGGGGCCCTCCTCGGCTCTCGCCGCCGCTCCGCGCATGGACCACGTGAGGGTGAGCGGGAAGGAGCAGTGGCGGGAAGCGCTGGCTTCCGGTCGTCGGGGCCTCGACCCCGCGGCCGGAGCGATGATCCGCGGTACTTACCTAAGCATCGATGGCGACAGTCCCGACCATCTGCTGGTGGTCGTGCACCATCTCGTAGTCGATGAAGTTTCCTGGCAGATACTGCTGGAAGACCTCGCCTCGGCCATCGAGGACCTCCGTGCTGGCATGCTGCCGGTGCTGCCCTCTGAAGGGCTAGGCTTTTACAGCTGGGTAGAGCGGCTCGTCGGGCCCGCCTCCGAAGCGGGAGCTGCACGGCCGTGGCTGGACATGGTCGCTCGTCGGGACGGCGCTGCAGGAACGCTCCTGATGGGAATGCCTGGTAGAGAAGAAGACAGCCATGTCGTTAGATTCGAACTGGAGCCGGTCGAGACTGAGCGTCTGCTGACCCGGTTGCCGGCCCAGTTGGGAATTACCGTCCAGGAAACGTTTACCGGCCTGGTAGCGCTGGCAGTCGCTCGATGGAGGGGATGCCCGATAGTCGCCCTTGACGTAGAGACACACGGCCGGGGCGGTGCTGGGTGGGATGTGTCTCGAACCGTGGGTTGGTTTACTGCGGTACAGCCACTCGTGATTGCGGTGGAGCGTGCCCAACCACCGGTGTCAGCTCTGCGCTCGATGGCAGCTCACCTCACGCCGGTACCTGAAGAGGCGCCCAGCTTTGGTGCATGTCTGCGGCACGCGGCGCCGGGCGACCGTGCCGAACTTGCGGGATGCTCGGCGGCCTTAGTGGGTGTTAGCTTCGGTGGCAAGTTTACGCGGAGCTTAACCGGAGACACGCTACGCATTGTTGAGATCGGTGATCTAGAGGACAGGTCTCCTCGTGCTGAGCGGGCCCATGCGGTGGAGATCTACGGTACGGTGATCGACGGTCGAGCCAGGATCGAGGTGAGCTGGGCGCGAGATTCGGTCGATGGCGTCGATGAGCCAGCTGTTGCAGCTCTTGTAGGCCAACTTCAAACGGTCATGTTTCAGGCCGCTGAAGCGGCTTCCCCCGTGTCAGAACGAGTGCCGCTAACCGCGGCGCAGCGGGGCATCATGATGGACGCCCTCGCCCGACGTGAGTCTGACCGGTACGTTGAACAGCTGAGTTGGGCCTGGCGCGGCCCGTTGGATCAGGCGCGGTTTAGAGACGCTTGGAGGCAGGTCGCTAACAAGCATGAAGCCCTACGTGCGAGGCTGGACTCCTCGGGAGAGCCATCCCTGATCTTCGATAGTGAGTTCGATCCAGTGTTGCGCATCGAAGAAACAGGAAGCCTGCAGCAGATGATCGATGACGACCGAGCGGCTGGCTTTGACCTCAACATGGGGCCCTTGTGGCGCCTAACCTTATGGCCTGAGCGGGAAGGCTGGCAGGTGCTGTTGACCTTTCACCACCTGCTGCTCGATGGTTGGAGCGTCGCGCTAGTAGTCGCGGATTTTTACCGCACTTATCTTGGCGCGGCGACGCGAACAGCTGTCTGTCCGGTGGACTTGCGCACCTACGCCCACTGGCTTGCCGAACGTGATTTGTCAGCGGCAAGGCGGTTCTGGGCGTCGGCGCTCAGCAGACTCACTAATGCGTCGGCTCCTGGCCTGCAGGCTTCCGAAGGCGATCTCTCCACTCCGAATGGGTCGAATGCGCCAGGGGGCACGGCGAGATCGGGGGACGCCGCGACCGGACGCATCGAAGTGCCCCTCACCGTTGAAGGGTTCGCAGGAGCCCGTGGGATCGCGAGACAGTCAGCCATCACAGACAGCACCCTCTTTCAGGTGATCTGGGCTGCTTTACTGTGGCGGTTGAGTGGCCAGGAGAAAGAGAGCACGGTCTCGTTCGGAGTGACGCTGTCAGGCCGAGGAATCGATCTGCCAGGAGTATCCGAACTGGTCGGTATGTTGATGACGACCTTGCCGCTAACGGTGCAGGTGCGCCCTGACGATTCGGTCATAGAACTGGCTTTACGGATCCGCGAGGAGATGCTGCGAATCTCTGCCTACGAATGGGCCAGTACCGGTCAGGTGCACGGTTGGAGTGGTAGACCCGGTGGTCAGCCATTGTTCGAGAGTCTTCTCGTCATGGAAAACTATCCGCAGCACATGGAAGGCATTGACGCCCTCCTGCGGAAGGCCGGGATCTCGGTGGATCCACCGGTAGCTATAGGGGCGAAGACCGCGTACCCATGCACGATGCTGTTACACCGGCAAGGGGACCGGTACCGATTGACTCTAGTTCACGATTCACGAGTGCTCGACGAACAGGCTGCCAGGAAGCTGGCTGCGGTCTGGCAGCGTGTCACTGCCCGAGCGAGTGACTTAGCGGCGATGACCGTGGCAGAACTGGTCGGGGGTCTCGATGATCAAGAGCTGCCGGTGCTTGCGGCACATGGAGGTAATCATGCCTGCGCGGTGGTTGCGTCGGACAGCCGCGGAAGGGCTGCTGCCTCAGCCGGCAGCGAGGCTTCCGCTGGCGTTTCCGACAACCGAAAGACTCAAGTCTGGCCGATGGGACAGCACACCGAAAGTGTACGGGATAGCTGGTGTCAGGTATTCGGCTCCGAGGAGGTTGAGCCTCAGGAAAACTTCTTCGCCCTAGGCGGACATTCCTTGCTGGCCGGGCAGCTCGTGAACTTGATTAGCGAGAGATGCGGCGTAATGGTCCGGCTCGACGACCTGTTGGCCAATCCGACGGCGGCGGGGTTTGCCGCGGCGGTTAATGCTCTGTCTGATGCTGGTCCTGACGCCCAGCGTGGCTACCTAGTCCCACTATGTGGGGACGGTACACCTACCCTCTACCTGATTCACCCCCCAGGTGGTCAGGTGGCCTGTTACGGGGAGCTGGCCCGTCGCTACCAGGGGCCGGGGTCAGTGGTTGGTATCCGTGATCCTCGTCTGGACCGCCCCGGTGATCCGCAGCCGCAGAGCGTAGGAGAGATTGCACGCGTCTATGCGCAAGTTCTCCTCTCCCGGATCGGACCAGGCCTGGTGTTGCTGGGTGGGTACTCGGGCGGGGGCACGATCGCCTACGAGGTGGCTAGGGAGATCTTCAAGGAGACCGGCCAGGCTGGACTCGTTATTCTGTTGGACACCCCAGTCCCAACAGGTGGTGTCACAGATACTGGTGCAGAAGGCAGCTTCTCCAATCTTGTCCGCGCCTACGATCACCACCGGCGCACTGGCTGTCCGCTTGACGAGCGCCTTGCCGGCAATGCCTATCTCACCGAGCTGGCGGCGGTGGCTGATTGGATGAGGGACCGGGGGCAGAGCGATCCATTCTCGTTGCTGGCCATCACTCTAGAAGCGGTGGAACGTTACCAGCCGGAGCCGTTCGACGGGCGGGTGGAGCTGTGCGTTGCGGCGGAGGCAGACTTTGGCAGAGGGACCACCTTTGAACCGGACAGTCCGTTGCGCAGTGTTCCGGGGCTTGGATGGCAGTCGTACTGCCGAGACTTTTCGGTACACACCGTTCCCGGCAACCACGTTTCGATGCTTGCGGGCGACTTCGCTGGAGTTTTGGCGGACACCGTCGCACGCATTGTGCAAAAGTACTTGAGAGGGAAATCTTGACCACTATTTATCTGTTCGCAGGGCAAGGGTCGCAGCACGTTGGGATGGGCGGGGATCTCTTCGATCGGTTTCCCGATCTGGAGAGTCAGGCAGACGAGATCCTGGGCTACTCCATCCGCGAACTGTGTCTGCAAGATCCTCATAAATGTCTTGACGACACCCGCTTCACCCAGCCCGCGCTCTTCGTCGTGAACGCGATGGCATACCGCGCGCAGGGGGGAAATGGCCGGAACCCCGGGCTTGCGCTCGGACACAGCTTGGGGGAGTACAACGCGCTCGAGGCCGCTGGGGCGTTCAGCTTCGCCGATGGCTTGCGACTCGTAACAGCGCGTGCAGAGGCGATGTCGCAGATCACGGGGGGTGGTATGACCGTGGTGGTCGGTCTGTCGGAGAGCAACATTAGGTTCCTGCTACTGCGGTCCGGCTTCGACGAGATTGATGTGGCGAACCTGAATGCACCGCGTCAGGTGGTACTGGCCGGACCGGTCCACAGCCTTGAAGACTTCGAGCGTATCGTTAAGGATGCCGGCGCGCGAATGGCGAGGAGACTACAGGTGAGTGGTCCGTTTCATTCTCGATACATGCGCCCGGCGGCCGAGCGACTGGCGTCGGCGCTGCACGCGACGCCATTCCAGCCGTTGCTGTTCCCGGTGATCGCCAACTGCACCGCGCAACCTTACCCGGACGACGGCATCGGGGACTTGTTGATCAAGCAGATCGACCACCCCGTACGCTGGGTGGAGTCTCTCGAACCGCTGGTGGAGAGAGCAGAGAACGACTTCGTCGAGATCGGCGGGACCAGCTTGATGTCGATGGTTCGACAGATTCGCCAGGCCAAGGGTGAGAGGTGAGCCGGGCTTTTGGGGCCAAGGCGAGAAGCGCTGTGTGGCCCTCTCGACCGGTCATGAATCCTGCGGTGCGTTGCTTCGTACTGCATCATGCGGGTGGTTCCCACCTGCTGTACCGGGTTTGGCCGGACTTGTTGCCTGCTGACTGGCAGCTATGCTTTATCGAAGCCCCAGGACGTGGGCGGCTCGCAGGCGAGCCGCTACAGCGAACCGTCTCTGACCTGGTCACGTTCATCCTCAACGATCTGGTTGACTGGCTGGATCGTCCTTTCGTCTTTTTCGGGCACAGCATGGGTGCCCTAGTAGCATACGAGCTGGCGCAGCGAATGTGGGCATACGGATTGGCTTTGCCGTACTGGATTGGCCTGTCTGGGCATGGGCTGGCTGACCCTAATAACCCGTCTATCCAGCGGCATCTGATGAGTGATGAGGAGCTGCGGCAGGCGGTGCTGGAGATGGGGGGGACTCCGCCGGAGGTTTTGGCAGATCCGTCTTGGTGGGGGTTGCTAAAGCCCCTGTTGCGAGCTGACCTGCAACTTGTCGAAACATGGCGGCTTGATCGCACGTTGCCCAAGCTGCCGGTGCCGCTGAGTGCCTTCGGCGGGTGGCAGGATCCTGTGGCTAGCGCATTGGAACTCTCTGGCTGGGCCGACCGCACTGACCACTTTGTCGGACTGCGGATGTTTCCTGGCAGTCACTTCTATTTTCAGTCCCAGGGGACCGCGCTCTTGACGCAAGTCGTGGCAGACGTCCGTCGGTCGTGGCCTGCCGATCAGGCATTTGCGCCGTGATGCTGAGCCCTACGTGTGCAGTATCGACAGAGGCTGACAGAGAGGGAGCAGCCAAAACCTGAGTGACTTTCGATCTGCATTGCGCGCCCGTTTCGAGAAGCTAGTTATCGGGCTCTTCGAACCTGCGAGTGGGGTCATGGGTTGAGGCCGTCGCCGATGAGGAGCATGCGTCGGCGGTAGTTGTCGCGGTTGCGGAAGCCGCGGACGATGCGGCGGTGGGATTTGATCAGGCTGTTGAGGGCTTAGGTGTAGCCGTGGTCGGGCCGGACGTGGCCGCGAGCTTTGAGGCCTGCGCTGTCGGCAGGGGCTGGCGTGGGGTCGCTGCTCCTGGGAGCCGACGCGCCGCCCACGGCTCGACCTTTCTCTCGGACAAGTCAGTGAGATGAGGCTGCTGTAACGAAGGGTGGCATCTGAGCGGGCTGGGTTTCGTACCGGCCTGGGAGGATGGATGGCATGGTCAAGCGCTACTCGGGGGAGTTCGGTGAAGATGTCGTGCGCGTGGCCCGGAGCCGTGAGCCTGGGGTGACGTTGGCGCGGATCGCGAAGGATTTCGGGATCCATGAGGTGACGTTGCCGAACCGGGTGCGTCAGGCTGATATTGAGGACGGCAACCGTCCTGGCGTCACCGCGACGGAGTCTTCGGAACTGCGTGATGCCTGGCGCAGGATCCGGCTGTTGGAGCAGGAGAATGAGGTATTGCGCCGGGCAGCGGCGTATCTGTCGCAGGCGAACCTGCCGGGAAAATGATGAATTCGGGCGGTCCGTGACCTTGCCGCTGAGGGGATTCCCGTGGCGGTGACCTGCCGGATGTTGAAGTTGTGCCGCAACCAGTTCTATCGGTGATTGGCAGCGTCGGTCACGAATGCTGAGCTGCAGGAGACATACCGGTCGAACGCGTTGTTCGACTCCCACGTCGATGATCCGGAGTTCGGATACAGGTTCCTGCACGAGGAGGCTCATCACGTCGCCAGGGTGTCGATGTGGGCACTGACTGCGTGGCGGATCTGTCGGGATAACCGCTGGTGGAGCGCGTTCGGCAAGAAGAAGGGCAAGAACGGCAAGAGGCCTGGCCCACCTGCCCACGACAACCTGGTGCAACGCGTGTTCACCGCCGACAACCTCGATGAGTTGTGGCTCACGGACATTCCCCCACAAGTAGGAGGTGCCCCCACGGAGCATTCCACCGCGGAGGGAAAGCTGTACCTCGGCGCGGTCAAGGAACCCTGTTCGGGGCGGATCGTGGGGTACTCGATAGATCCGCGGATGAGAGCCAGGTTAGCGGTGAATGCGATCGATAACGCCGTGGCCCGTCGCGGTGATGTGGTCGGGTGCATTGTTCACTCGGACCGGGGTTCGCAAGGCGGATTCAACTGGTCGTCGCAACACCTTGATCGAGAGGTGGAGCGATGGGAACGTCGCCACGGCAGGATCGGGTGAAGTTCTGGGCGTCGATCGCTTGTGGCGTGAAGACCGATGTCGCGGCCATGCAGGCCGCGTGTCCGAACCGGTCGGTTACCGCTGGTTTCGTCACGCTGGCGGTTTGAACCCATGCCTGCCAGCCAAGGTGTCGGGGCGCTACCTGTCCTTCGCTGAGCGGAAGGATATTGCGATCTGGCATGCCCAGAACCACAGCGCCCGTGAGATAGCGCGACGACTGGGACGCGATCCGTCAATGATCTCTCGTGAACTGCGCCGCGGTGCGTCCAGCAGGTCAGGACAGGCTGAGTATCGCGCGACGGTCGCGCAGTGGCACGCCGAGCTAGGCGACCGAAGGTCGCGAAGATGGTGGCCAACCCGCGGTTACGCGAATACGTCCAGGACCGGCTCGCCGGAGTCGTGCATACGCCTGAGGGCGAGGTCGTCGGTCCCGCCGGGCTGGAGTGGAAGGGACGCAACAAGCCTCACCGCAAGGACCGGCGCTGGACGCAGGCATGGAGCCCCGAGCAGATCGCGCGACGACTGCCCATCGACTTTCCGGATGCTGATTCATGCGCATCAGCCACGAGGTGATCTACCAGGCGCTCTACGTCGAAGGGCGCGGTGCGCTGAAGCGGGAGCTGGTAACCTGTCTACGCACCGGCCGAGCCCTACACGTGCCGCGGGCACGCAACAGACAGAAGGCGTGGGGCATGTCACCGAGGAAGTCCTTATCAGTGAGCGGTCCGTGGAAGCCGACGACCGTGCCGTCCCGGGGCACTGGGGAGGGCGACTTGATCATCGGGCTGGAGCGCTCGGCGATCGGTACGCTGGTCGACCGCCCCGCCAGGTTCGCGATGCTCGTGCACCTGCCCCGCGAAGAGGGCTACCGTCAGAAGCAGAGCGTGAAGAACGCACTTGCCGCGACGATGTCGACGCTGCCTGATCAGGTTCGGCGGTCGCTGACGTGGGACCGTGGCAAGGAACTGTCAGCGCATGTCGCGTTCAAGGTCAAGACCGGCATCCCGGTGTTCTTCGCCGACCCGCACAGCCCCTGGCAGCACGACACCAAGGAGAACACCAACAGGCTCCTACGCCAGTACTTCCCAAAGGACACCACCGACTTGTCACGATGGAACAACGAGGAGATCCAAGCCGTTGCAGCAGCCCTCAATGGACGCCCCCCGAAAAGCCCTTGGCTGGAGGACTCCCGTTGAGGCCTTCGAGAAACATCTACAGTCATTGCAAACCGCCAGTGTTGCGACGACCAGTTGAATCTGCCAATTTTGTGAGAGGAAAGAAATACGTGCGCGCTTTGAACCGCCACGGCCTGGTCGGATCCATGGGCCACGTCGGTGCTTCCGACGACAAGCCCGACTCGGACGCTTCACACCTATCGAGTTCGAAACGATCAAGACCACGCAGGCTGCAGTCACGGCCTAAGACTACGAATGTCAGCTGTCCTTGATAGGAGCCCAGCATGTCCGCCCACCTGCATGCAGGTTCCCTTAAACGCCAAGGCTCCCATCACATGTGTCCTTGCGTGGTCGCCCAATTTTGACTCCCGGTAGTTTATGGCTCTAACCTGCAGGAGCATAGCCCGCGCCCTGATGAAAACACGGGTTGCAGCGAGGGAAAAATGGCGTTACGCTGCAGAAAGTGCGAGTGGAACTCGTCACGACCTGTCCGGCGATGCGGCTGAGGAGACGATCAGCTTTCCGTTGGATGGTGTCGCCTACAAGAATGACCCGTCCGTCGCGGCACGTCGCACCGGCGGGCGTAGCCGGGCCCGCGCTAGTCGTGTCGGCAAGCCCAAGAACGGTTCAGGCTTGAACAAGGTCCGTTCCTGGGCTCGGGAGAACGGGTTCGAGGTCAAGGGCCTTGGACGCATCCCGGACATGGTGATGCAGGCCTACCAGAAAGTAGCCCCAGCTGGCACCAGATCCTCGACTACAGGCTTGCGGACCGGCTTAGGTGGCCTTGAGCTTGTTCGTGAGGGCTGGGGGCGATAGCTCAGTCGGTCAGAGCAGCGGACTCATAATCCGTCGGTCGTCGGTTCAAGCCCGACCTGTCCCAGCCGTCACGCCTTCGTAACCCAACCGGCAGAGGTAGACGCCTTAAAAGCGCCACAGTGCGGGTTCAAATCCCCACAGTCCTCGCCATGTTCCTGCACAATCCAGGCATGCGGCACCGCCACGACCACACCCGCAACGGCATTGGTGACGCGCGAGGCCAGTCGACTCTTCGACATCCTTGAAGCTGGCATCGCCGATTCCGAAGACACACCGCTAGTAGATCCTCAATATCATCCCCTACTAGTGAGAGCCCTCCTTGCCCATGCGACAAGCTGGGGCGATTGGGAAGCGCAACTGCGCCGCGAACTTAATCTGAGCAAGCAGGAAGCTCGTCGACACCTGACCGCGCTTCTGGGCTACGGGCGCCTCGAAACAGATCGACTCGGCACTGCGGCCACGAACAGGGCGGTCCTAGTCAGCGGAGGACTGATAGCTGGCGATCAACGTCACATCTACGAGTTGCCCCTCCCACCTTCGCTTCGTGCACGCGCAGAATGGCATCGCCTCACCATCACGCTGGCGTATATGGCCCCCACTGCCAGTCGGCTCAACCGCTACCGAAGCGCGAAGGTGTACTTCGCCACTCCAGACAAGCAACTCGCAGGCGGAGAATGCATTGATGCGGAGCACAACTCGGTCAGGTGAGGGAGCCTCCAACACGAGATCGTCCAAGGTAACCGCTCCATGGTGTTCGGCGACGATGACACGTTCCCGATCAACGTCGAATGCATGGACGACGCCCAACACTTTGGTGCCGGCAAGACGGTGCGATACGCACTCGTGGTCTCCATCGAGACAGCAGAACAGACATCGACCACGATCCACGACAAGTACAGGCAAGACTGCGGCAGCAAGCCCGCGATCGCGCGCGGCCGGGTACAGAGCTGATATGCACGGCAAGGGCTGCATGCTCTAAACCAGCTCCTGCTGGGAACATCAGCGCCCGTCATGATGTCTTGAGTTCTTGGCCGAAACCGTGGGGCTCCGTTCAGACACGACCGTGCGTATCGCGCATCACGACGCCGACGATGATCAAATGTTTGCGAACTGTCCCCGCTGTGTAGCCGAACTTGTAGCCCACGCGCTCCAGCGAAGCCCCTTGCTCATACATGGACCGCATTAGCCGAATCTCGCTGAGCGACGGGGAGTGGTTGCGGAGGGTGACGCCGCGTTCTCGCAGGAGATGAGAGAGTCGCTCGTGCCCAAGGCCAACCTGTCGGGCCACAGCTTTGAGGGACCCGCTGGCAGCGTAGGCAGCCTCCGCTTGTTGAAGGAGGTCTTCGGATGCCCGCAGCTCCTGCTTCGGGAATCGTCTATGGTGGTGCGGTCCGTGCCGTCGAGTTCGGATCGACTGGTGTGCTCGCACCATCTGACTCACCGTTGGGGCGAGTTTCGACAAGCCTCCCGCCAGGTCCACCACAAGCGACTTACACGAAACATCACCTACGTGAATGTGGGTGTCGCCCTCCGGGAGTTCCTCCTGGAGGGTTTTTTGGTTGCCGGGGAGCTGGGTGGCCGGAGTGTTGTGCGGCCTACGCCGCCTCGTCTTGGGGCTCGGTGCCGTGGCGGCGCCGACGGTTGCGGTGACCGGGAGGGCGGTTCTATGCATCGGGCGGGCGGGGCGTGAGGGCCAGGTCCAGCATTGTGGCCGTCGATGTGTAGATTGTGGCCCAGTGTGATCCTGTCCCCAGACGTCGCGCTAGCGACGGGAGGCTCGTCACCACGTCGATGTGGTCGGTGATGTCGTGGTGAATTCCGTATCCATATGATGGCTCGCCGCTTCTGGCGTGGGCTCTGAGCCTCACCCAGCTTCCGCCGTAGAGTCTCACCAGACCTTCACCAAGAAAAGCTTCGTAGAGCGTTCTTGTCCGCTCCGCTTCGGTGTCCGAGAACTGTACATACGCTTGTTCCGCTGCCAGAAGCGATGCTTCCGACCATGGGGTTTCCTGATGGATGCCCGGGATCTCCGTTCTGTGGGTGTCGAAGAGGTCGCGAAAGCCGACGACCTTTGGGTGGTCGGGCGGCAGGATGACGAAATCATCGTTGTTGAGCACAGAGCTGGTGCCGAATCTGCCGGCGCTGCGGTGCGCGCCGTTGCCCGTCCGCGTGTCACTGCGAGGATGCTGGGAGGGGTGTCGTGGGTCAGACAATTCCGAGATCCTTGGCGCGGGCAACAGTTCCTGTGCGGGAAGAGCTGCCAAGTTTCGACGCGGCAGACGAGAGCCTCGCCTTGATCGAAGATTCCGAGAGGTGCAACGCCTCCGCGATCTCACGATTGGATTTCCCCAAGGACAGCAAATGCAGCGCATCCTGCTCCCCTGAGGTCAATTCGTCGACCTGTGACGGCTCGGTGGGACGGTTATCGAAGAGCATTTCGAGAATGATTTCCGAGAACACAAAGAGGCCTGAAACGGCAGCGTGAATGGCACTGATCAGCGTACCCGGCTCTGCGTCCTTGAGAAGATATCCGGATGCGCCCGCCCCGATCGCTTTTCTCAGACTGTTCTGGTCGCAGCGCGAGCTGAACATTAACACGCGAGCCTCTGGTTCCAGGGCGTGAATCTCGGCAGCGGTACTCACGCCATCCATGTCCGGCAACTGAACATCCATGAGGACCAGGTCGACTGCCTCGGAGGTAAAAATTTCAAGCGCCTGGGTGCCGTTCTCGGCGAATCCTACTGTGCTGATTCCCGGAGTGCGTGAGAGCATTTTCTGGAGACTTTGCCGCACGAACAGGTCATCATCGACCACTAGAACTCTGATGTTCATTTTCTCCAAGCACCCCTTCCTTGCATCACTCGCGCTGGCTCGAGCCTCTCAGCGTACGACAGGCATGTCCGGTTCGCCGGCGCATGAAGAAAACTGCCCGGAAGGACAGCAGGACTGTCCGAAAGGTCAGCGATCACGGATCGCAGAGGCTGTGTGGTTGCTTCTGGCAGCATCTTGATCCATCTGGGTGCTTGATTGGTCCGGTTGACCATTGCGCGCCGTCATGGGGTGTTGGAAGGCTGTTTCCCGTCTCGGAATCAACCAATCATCACAGAGGAGTTGACATGACACTGACATCCACGTTCCGCTCTCGCGTGAAGAGAGCAGCCGTGACGTCTCAGGCAGGGACGATCCTGCTCGGCGGGGTCGGCCTCGGAGTGCAGCAGGCATCCGCGACCACGAGTGGCTCGCCCGCGGTCTTCGCGAACGATCAGAACGGTGAACGGACCGCCGGGGACATCAGTGCCACCGACTGGGAAACCATTGCGCGCCAAGCGGAAGCGGCAGGCGATCGAGAAGGTGCTCAGGCTGCCCGTAAGGTCGCCCAGCGAGGTGGAGTGGCTGGTAATGGACAGGAGTCCGTCTTCACTATCGCCAAGAAACTGGCCAAAGTAGCCTTGAAGCATGGGCGTATTTTTTTGCCAAAGACCATTCGCTCTTGGGCGGACAAGATCTATGGCTTGATAGACTCCATTGACGCCACGACCGAGCTGGGTATCGCAACCTTCCTCACGCAAAATGGCATCCCGGCGGATGTGGCCATCGAAATCGCGCGGTGGATCGTGACGTTCGCCTGAACGAGAGGGGTCAGGACATGAGTTCAAAAGACCAGCCCGTCACATTCTGGGGTGTGATCATCATGTTCTGGCTCCTCGTCGCCGCCATCATCGTCTCCACCATCCCCATGATGGTAGGGGCCGCGATCGTCGCTCTCATTCCGGGGGTCGGGGAGCTCCAGAGCCACAACCCGTGGCTTCTTCTTCATTTCCTATGGATGTATCCAGCTGTTTGGGGTCTCAGTTTAGTCGTTGATCCTGTTCTGAACCATCTCTTTGCTACGGGAAAGTCGAAGATGGTTGGGGAATTGCTCGGGAACTTTCTTGCGTGGCTCTTGATATCGTGGTTTTTTACTGTCTTTTTTCGCGACCCCTTGGGGGCATTGCTGGCCGGTCTGATATCAGCTGTCGCCATGAAGCCCTTCGTGACCTGGCTGGAGAAACACGCCCCGAAGGATGATGACGATCCCGGTGGTGATGGCGCCGGGAAGGAGGGGGTGTCGGAGTGATCGTGTCCGGGGAGTCGGTGATCGGCCGTCGATGTGCCGAGCCAGCTACTGCTTTTTGAACGTGTGATCGGAGGGAATGGGGTCGTGGCGTCGAAAGATCAGCCCGTCAGCTTCTGGGGCGCGATCATCATGTTGTGGCTCCTTGCAGCTATCAGCGCCGTTGCCGCCGTACCGATGGCTGTGGGTGTGGTGAGCGTCGCCCTCATCCCGGGTGTTGGTGAGCTTCGGAGCCACGATCCATGGCTCTGGCTCAATCTCCTGTGGATGTTTCCTGCTTTTTGGGTCATCACTGTGGTCATCGATAAGTTCCTGACCGCTCTTCTCGTCATGGGGATTTTCCGGAGAATCGATGACGTCTTTGAGGATCTCCTCATGTGGTTCGCGGTCGCTTGGCTGTTCACGACGTTCTTCCAAGGTCTCCTCGCGGCGCTGACGGCCAGCCTGATCTCGCTCGTCCTCATGAAATTCCTGCTCGACTGGTTGGAGAAACATCCTCCGAGAGAGCACGAAGAAATGGCGCGAGAAGCAGCCGCGGAAAGCGGTTTGTGACCGTCCGAAACCCTGACGGAAACCTGCCAACAAGGCGTGACCGCTTCGCCCATGGGGGCGTGCGCGGCTATTCGTAGATTCCCTCGAGCACGGCCCACTGCAGGACGTGCCCCTCAATCGCGTGTTTGAAGCCTGCCAGGCGGGTTCTGGAGGGGATCGTCAGGGTGCAGTCGAGCGCGTAAACGGTGAACCGGTAGGTGTGTGTCATGCCCTGGGGTGGTTTCGGGCCACGGTATCTGTGCCACCCGTAGGCGGTTCCCTGCACGATTCCCGTCGAGGGATTGACGCGACCCGGTTGGATGGCGGCCGGTATCGAATCCTCGGGAGGGATGTTCCATGCGATCCAGTGGGCCATGGAGCCGAACAGGGGATGGGT
>ERZ773043.25-NODE-25-length-70621-cov-8.756469_pt1 | contig 70621 bp, 53 predicted proteins | sample MGYA00580636_ERZ773043 | MGnify/ENA primary metagenome ERZ773043 (study PRJEB29015, sample SAMEA2737992) | human oral metagenome | biome: human oral; feature: human-associated habitat; material: dental | place: China | collected 2065 ...
GGCGGCATCCGCGTGGTGGATATGCCGCTCGGCGAACTCGTTCCGCGGATTTGCTAGTGAGCAATCATTCCGGTTCAACTAAAAAAGACGAGCGGCAGTGCCGCTCGTCTTTGCATTTACTTATCCTCATGGGAGAACGGGGTTATTTCGTTAAATACACATCCGGGATTTCGACCTCGCTTTGTGTTTCGGGGTCAACATTGCTGTATATACCGGGCCTTGTTTCATAGGCCTTCAGATTGTCGGAATTGGCCGCGATCATGTCCTCGACATAGCGATCAATGGCATCGGCAAAGTAAATCATTCGAGTGGAACGCTCCTTTCATGATGCTGATTTTCACTGGCTGAAACGTAACATATCCTGCTTGAAAATGGAAATATATATTTTTGATGAAATATAGTCTTAGATTATAGATAAAAACTATAAAAACTGTGACCTTTGCCATATGACGATTTATATATATATAGTAGACTAATGAAACATATAGTTTTTTTAGATAGATTCTTACAGCGGCAGAGTGTGTGCCGTGCGTGATGGAGGAGATGGTTCAATGACACTGGTACAGATGCGGTACTTCTATGAGGTCTGTCAATGGCAGAATATCACCAAAGCAGCGGAGCATCTGCATGTGTCACAGCCGACCGTGACGGTTGCTATGCAGGCGCTTGAGGCGGAGACGGGGCTGAACCTCTTTCATCGGGAGGGGCGCAAGATCACCATTACAAGCGACGGCGCAAAGCTGCTGGGCAAGGTGGCGTACATCCTCGGCGAGGTGGCGCGTCTCGATGATGAGATCCGCGATATGGCACACCGGAACGCCAAGGTGCGCCTCGCGATGCCGCTGCAACTCGGCGTGGTCTTTCTCCCCTATATTCTGGGGCCGTTTCGCCAGCAGCATCCGGAGATCGAGTTGGAGATCATCGAGACAGGCGGGGTAAGTGCGCTGCAAATGGTAGAGGAGGAAAAGCTCGACTTTGCGCTGACAAACTATACGGTGGATTTCAGTTCACGCCTCATCTATACAAAGCTCTTTGACTGCGCATGTACCTTTGTCACGCGCTCCGACCATCCGTTTGCAGGGCGCAGGGCACTTAGCATCACGGAGATAAAGGATGAGCCGCTCATCATGCTCGACAGCAATTTTTTCATCGACCGTCTGGTGCAGGATGCCTATGGGCGTGCGGGGGAAAAGCCGAACATCGTGCACTACTCCCCCTATCTCCATACGGTGAAAAATCTCGTCTCTGCGGGCATTGGCTCGACATTCCTCGCACAGCCCTCTGTTCTGCCGGATGAGAAGCTCGTGCAGATCCCGCTCTTTCAGCCCATCTTTATCAACAGCGGCCTTGTCACGAAGAAGGGGCGGCAGATGTTTGATTCTACGCGGCTCGTTATGAGCTATCTCAAAAAACTGACCAAAGAGGTGCTCGGTACACCGAAAGCAGAAGAAAGATCAATGCCTTCCATATGACTGTACATGCCTCATGACATCAACCGCCAAAGTCCCTGTAGCGGCCCAGCGCCTTGCAGGGATTTTTGTATATCCTCCTTTTTTGTGCAGATGCGGCAGGTACTGAGGCAGAAGTGTTGTAGGACAGATGTTGGGCAGAAAGGAGCATGGAATGAGAAATCGACTGCCGCGTGTGGACTGGATGGTCGGGACGGGACTTGTCCTCGTCGCCATTTTGTCCGTATTTTATGGGAGTGCAGAGCTGACGAGCAACATCGCCTCAGGGCTGATTGGATTCCTCGGGCGCACCATCATGATGAAAGAGGCAAAACAGGAGGACGGCGTGTGAGTTGCGCTTTGCCCGCCGCTGCGATGCGGCGCATCACGCTGCAGGAACTGGCACACCTCGGGGTGCTGTACACCCCCTCGCTCACGCGTGCCGCCGCGCACTATGGGCGCAGTGTCAAGCTGTACCTGCACTGGTCGGCAGGTCACTATGGACAGTTTTTCGAGGACTACCATGTGCAGATTGATGCGGACGGTGCGGTCTATGTCATCCGAGACGGGGCGCTTGATGATGTACTGGCGGCAACCTATCTGCGCAACAGCGGGAGCGTCAGCCTGTGTCTGCTTGGCTGCGCACAGGCGGGGACGGAGGGACTTGGGCAGGAGCCGCCGACCGCCCTGCAGATTGAGGCCATGGCGCAGGCGAGTGCAGCCCTTGCCGCAGGGCTTCAGCTACCCATTGATCCAGTACACGTCATGACACACGGGGAGGCCGCTGACAATGAGGACGGTCTCACACCCCATGCACCGTATGGGCCAAAACATGGCTGTGAGCGCTGGGATTTGGAGTACCTTGGCACAGCGGAAAGCCCCTGTTTTAACCCGTGGGCATCCGGCGGCACGCGCGGCGGCGATGTCCTGCGGGGAAAGGCGCTCTGGTATCAAGAGGCGCTGTGGGGGTGACATCCGATTGCATGCCTGTGTTATACTATACACAGGATGGTTTTATCAAAGATGGGGGACGATGAAAACGTATTGTGCGATGGATAGGGTGCCGCGCATACTTGCTGCTGCCTGCGCTCTTTTTTTGGGGGTATACGGGAGTGCGGCGGCGGATCCCGTCGATAATGCAGATGATGCTGTCTATCGCGTGCGGACGGTGCTGCCCGATGCGGCAAAGGCAGAAAGCGATGCGCCGCCCCTTGCGGCGCTCACTGCCCATGCGCCGCGGGCGGTGCATCTCGTGGACGGCGCGGCAGACACAAAGACGCGTCAGCTCTACGCCTACCTCGTGGCGCTCGGGCGTATGGAATATGCTGTCTATGGGCACCAAAACGACGCGCACCATAAATTCTTCCGCGTGCAGAGTGGGACGAACTCCGACACGAAGGATATGACGGGGGCGCTTGCGGGGCTTGTGGGCCTTGATGCGCTCTCCCTGACGGGCGAGGAGCTGGCACTGACGGAGGCGGAGCGTGCGGCGGGCATGACACATCCGGATAAACTGGAGCAGATTGCCGTGCAGGCGTCCCATGAGGGGGCGCTGCTGACCCTCTCCATGCACATGCCGAACTTCGCCCGCGTGGCAAAGCGGCCGAAGATAAACGGGCGCTATGACTTTTCCGGCTACTCTCCGGATGATCTCTCGGGTCGCGTCCTGCACCGCTGTGTGCCGGGCGGTGATCTCCATGCCGTCTATACGGCGTATCTCGATATGGTCGCGGATTTTCTTGTGCGGATGGAGGCGCATGGGATTCCCGTACTCTTTCGCCCGCTCCACGAGCACAGCGGAGATTGGTTCTGGTGGGGTGTGCGGCATACGGACGGTGCGGACTATATAGCGCTGTGGCGGTACACCGTCCACCATCTGCGGGATGTGCGCGGCGTGCACAATGTGCTCTATGTCTATTCTCCTCATGCGCCCTTTGCCGCAGAGGCAGACTATATGAACCGTTACCCCGGAGATGCGTACGTCGATGTCTTTGGTTTTGACGCCTATGACGATGACGGCGATACGGCGGTGTTTCTAAAGGAACTGGATCATGCGGCATCGCTCGTGGAGCAGGCAGCGCAGGAGCATGGAAAAATCCCCGCCCTCACCGAGGTGGGCGTGCACATGGCGGGCGGCGGATTGGCCCTGACGGGAAACGATGATCCGCACTGGACGCGCAGCGTCGCCGCCGTGGTGCGGCGGCACCATATGCCATACTTTATGACATGGGCGAACTTCGAGCAGGAGGAGAAGAATTTTTATCAGCCCTTTATGGTGAGTGAGACCCGCGGGCATGAGTTGGTCGATGGCTTTATCGACTACTACAACGAGCAGACATCTCTTTTTGCAGGGGGGCTTGGGGCATGGCATGCACTGCCCGTGCCTGTGCAGAAATAGCTGGCGCCAGACGAGGAGCAGTGCAGATATTTCTCTTTGTCTGCTGCATTGGATAAAGTACAGCGCTGCGCCGCCGCTAGCAAAAGTCCCGCCAGAACCCGATGTCCGGCGCCTCGTATGTGCCGATCAGCATACTGCGGTCAAGCAGCGTGTTGCCCTCCTCACAGCAGGTCTCAGGCAGCAGGGCACACGCATGACAGGCAGCGAGATTGAGGGCATCCCGTCCCTGCCCGCTGCTCGTGCTGCATACGGGATCATTGGAGCAGACCATGGCACGGTGCAATGCCTGCCGAAGGATGCGTGGGAATGTATCAGCGCGTCCCTGCCGCACCAGCCCGCCGAGCGTCCCTTCGGCATCGCCGCTGGCGGTATAGATGAATACGCCGGACATTTGCTCCTGCGCCTCCTCGGCATAGTAGATACGCTCGCTCAGAGAGGCCGCGTTGTAGCCGCAGGAAAAACTGAGCTGTGCAATCAGCAGGTGGGCGAGTGTGTGCAGCATGAGAAATCCGGGGGTGATGGTGCGTGGACAGGTCTTGCCGCGCAGCGTCTCATTGTAGTGCGCACTGATGCCTGCGGCACGTACAGAGAGGCTTGGATGGCGTTGTGTCCAGTCCGCGATGGCACGCGCGTCCAGTGCAATAAAGATGCCCTCGCCGCGCACCTCATAGGCGGGATAAAAGTGCTCCTTCTTTCCTTTGATGGGGACAAATCCGCTGCCGCTGGGCCCTGTTGTCGGCTGAATCCGCGAAAATCCAATGAGGGCATTGACCACGCGCACTTTGTCGATGAGGGAAATGGCGCTGATGTGCGGCACCCCGTAGGCCGCTGTATCCATCGCCTCACGGGAGAAATCGCCGAGGCTCGACATTTTGCCCACAGGGGTTTTCCCGCTCAGTGCCGCGTACTCCTCATAGCGATATGACGTGCCGGGCAGGTCGCTGTGCTCTTTTGCAGGGGACATATATTTGCGCCGTAGGATTTTTATAATCTCTGTCTGCGGTGCGTGCAGTTCCTTTGCGAGAGCATCTGCCCACGCAGCGAGCTTCTGCTGCACGATTTCGGTGCGCGCATCGGCGTCACACTGCGCCATATCTGCGGTGAGCGTGGCGAAAGTGTGGCTCTGCTCGATTCTCACATTGAGCCGATCGGCGTACGGCGGGATGACAAGGGAGTTGCAGAGGACGGGGAAATAGACGGAGGATGCGCCGCGCTGCACCGTCCTCGGATGGCAGGTGCAGTGCTCTTTCTCGTGCCGAAAGGGATGGTGCCCCGCACACTGGAAGCCAAAGCCGGGATGTGCTTGTGCGAGTTTTTTGAAAATATCCGGCTCAAATGCGCCTTTTAGTGAGGTACGCGCACCACAGGCACAGGAGACGATAAGCCCGTCAAGACCGGACACTCCGGCGGCTTTCGTACTAAGACGCAGCTGTGGTGCCGCGCAGATGGTGCGCCCCGCGCGTGCATGCACCCACGCGACCCACGGGAAATCATTGAGATGTCCCTTTTCGCATATGGTCACAATGCGGGCGGGGATGAGGTTCTTATTGCACGCAGTGCAGCGGAGGCGGTGTACCATATGCGGATCCTTCTTGAGATCCTCTGCCGCTGCGTGTTTTCGATATGCGGCAATCCACTTTGTGAGCGGCTGGAATGTGCGGCACACGGGACACAGATACCACACCGGAAAGCGCTCGTAGGTGATATGTTCGGGCACTGCAAAATAATCCACGCCGAGTGCCCGTGCGAATCGCTCATCGTGGATGGGCGTTATTTTTTTCCAGTATTCCGGCGCGGCCGTGACGAGGGTTTGCGCGGGAAAGTCCGTCATTGCGCCGGGACCGAAACGGAGCACCGCCTGTGCGGCACGTACGGTATAGACATCCCCTTTGAGGAACCAGGAGACAGGTTTTTTATCCATCGGAATCCTCCCAGATGAGGACGCTCCCGCGTGCACCTGTATCCACACTGCGCATTGAGGTCAGCGTCTCGATGGCGGGGTCGTCTCCCTCAGATTTATATTGCCGCAGGAGGCGCCGCGCTCCTGCAGTGGGCGGCTTTCGCATGAAGCGCCGCCCAAAATACAGCTTCTTATCAGGAGCGGTTTCCCGGCTCTCTTTTGCAAGGCGCTGCCACAGGGCAAAGAAGGCGCGGATCTCTGCACGCAGTTCGTGCACATTGGCGCCCGCTGCACCGCCCAAACGTGCCTCGATGCCCTCTGCACGTTTGATGATAAAAGCTTCGATGTCTGCAATTGTGTCAGCAAAGGCATGGGCATCGAAATCCGTGGCGGACGCATCGCTGATGAGTCCCTCCCTTTGCCGCAGGAGTGCGATGAGGACAGAGTGCAGCGCCCGCGCACGGGCAGGCCGTGAAAACGGCGTGGCGCCCGTTGGCTCGACGAAGCGGTAAAACGACGCATGGTAGGCACAAAACTGCTCGTAGTGTGAACGGTCCCGGCTGCGTGCGGCGTCGTACTGCACGAACACCAGTCCCGGATGGGAGCGCCCCACGCGGCTGGAGGCTTGGATATACTCGCTGGTCAGTTTCGGCTGCCCCTCCATCAGCATCACATTCAGCCGCGCTACATCAATCCCAACGGAGATCATATTGGTCGCGAGCACAAGATCTGAGGCATAGCGGTGCCGCTGACGGTTCGCCGCTGTGTAGGTGATGCGTTCCAGTTGATCGAGCGTTTCGCCAAGCTCTGTCATCGACACGCGGCTGGTGAGTTCGTTCATCCGCAGAGGTGTGCGCCGCGGCACGCCAAGGCGCATGGCAATATCCCGCATCTTGTCCGTCACATCGTCCGCGATGAGAGAGGATGCACTGCCAAGGTCTTTGAGATTGTTGAAATACACCGTGAGCGTCCAAAACTTGTCCTTGACCTCCTCGGGAAGATCTGCCGCAGCAATGCATTGCAAGAGCGCGGCAACGGCGTGTACCTCAAGCATGGCGCGGGTCTTTCCGGATGGCATAAACCCCACATATACACGGCCATAGACACCGCGCTCCGGGGCGAGGACGGATTCTTTTGCAAAGAATGAATCCGCAGCGCAAAGCCCTGGCGGGGGAAACTGCGCGACGTCCCGATTGTAGAGTGCCGCACACTGCTCCTTTGCGTGGCGGATGGTCGCCGTTGATGCGATGATTTTCGGGGCAATGCCCTTTTGCGCACAGAGCGCATCGACAGCAGTTTCAAAGAGGCCGACCATCGTCCCGAGTGCGCCGGAAATGAGATGCAACTCATCTTGAATGATCAGCTCCGGTGTACGGTTTGTACTGTCTGTGGCGAAAAAAGCGCCGATCTGTCCGTTCCACGGCAGCATGGCGAATTTATCCACCGTCCCAAACAAAAGCGTCGGCGGCGTGCGGTATAGCTCCTCATCCACGACCTGAATCGGCAGCGCATCGTGGAATGGACAGTGCGGATGCGGGCAGTACATGGAGAAATGCTGCTGCGCCGCATCGATCCGGCAGCCCCATGCACCGATCAGATGCTGCTGACAGTCAGTATCTTGTACGAGCTTTGTGCCGCACCATGGACATTTGAGCACTTGGAATTTGTAGTGCCATTCCTTCTCACTCCGCACATTTTGGGGCGTACTCTTGAGGAGGGCATCTAGGTGCTCTGCCGCGCCGTCCTTGCCGCCCACCGTGTTGGGCGTGTGCATGCCGCCAATCCACAGCCCGATGGAGATGGGCGCACTGCCGAGCGGATACACAGGTGCACATGTCGGTGCCAGCCCTGTATCCCGCCGGATCAGTTCACAGGCGCAGATGAGCGTCGCGGCTCTCGTGAACTGCTGTGCTGCCAAAAGGCGCAGCGTATAGCGCATGATGACCGCAGTGCCATCGGCCTCCCCAGGGTATGCCAGTCTGCGGTAAAAAATCGTAAATGCCGTCAGCCCGAGATACGCCTCCGTCTTGCCGCCGCCGGTCGGGAACCAGATGAGATCAATCAGGTCACGTGCGGGAGCGGTGGGGTCTGTGATGGCATCGATGTTCATAAGGAAAAAAGCGATTTGGAACGGGCGCCACCGCGCCTTTTCATCCGATGCCGCGCGGTAGTTCATCGCGCCGAGCCATGCGGCGATGTCCGCATCATCCGGGTACCGGTCTGCCCGCACGGACGCCATTTTTGCCTGCGTGGCACCGTGCAGGCGCTGCATGAACATCGCACGATTCGCCAGTGTAAACGCAGTGTAAGCGGCTGTATTTTGACGGAGCGTCCTAAGCCCCGCACGCATCCGCGCGCAGGCACGCGTGCACTCATCGAGATGCCGCTTTGCTGCCGCTGTGTACCGCGGGGCAAGCGTCTGTGCTTGTGTGCGCTGCGCAGCAATCCATGTCGCATAGAGATCCACCAGAGCATGCAGTGAGGCGAGCTGCTCCTCCTTGTGCGCCGCAGTCAGATCGGAGAGATACTTCATGGACAGCTCTTTTTCCTGTATGCGCCCATTGGGCGGCAGGGAAAAATCCATGGGCGGCACCTGTACCGCAGGGAAGAAATCAGTCCAGATTTTGCCGTGTCCCGCGTCATCCACAGCCCAGTCCACCGCAGTGCCAAGGCCTGTGCCGTAGGTCTTCTTGTGCCGATAGAGCAGGGCGAGCCCATCCTCCTCCACATCCATGCCGCACGGGTCGATGAGACTGCCGGAATCCACCAGGACAAAATCATTCTGCTGTGTATCAACTTCAAGGTACGGCTGAAAAAGGCAGCTGGCAGACCTTGCTGCATCTGCCCCCTCCATATGCTGCGCATTTACGAGCATGACCGTGACCGACCACAGATGCTCGCCGAGGTGCTTGCGCATTGCGACGATGTGCGCTGATGCAGTTCCGTTCGTTTGCAGGGCTGCCCTTACAGCATCCTGCCCGCCGGAAAAATCTGCCGTAAAAGCAGGAGGTGTATGAGGCTCACGCACATAGCCCTGCCGCTGATAGACATACAGGCGGCGCAGACATGCTCTTAGCGTTTCATCTGCCTCATGTCCCGCAGGGGTCTTTTGCAGGAGCGCCTTCTGCTCATCTTCTGTGATGGCTCTCTTGAGGTGCAGCACCCCCGCATCCCTGTCATAGGAGACGAGCGCTGTGTACGGCGCTGTCATGACATAGCCCGTAGGGAGCGTGCAGGGGACGCGGCAGTCTGTGGGGCGTGCGCGGCGATAGGTTGCATAGGAGACCTTGCCGCGCACAGCACTGCATATACCGCGCACAAGGAACGTCATGCCCATGGAGGAGGGCGTATACTGTGTGGACATATTGAGCGCATCATCGAGACTTTCATCCGTGCCCTCCTCTAGGGCGCGTTTGCGATAGTGCGGTACGGATGCCCTGCCGCTGTCGGCAGATGCACCCGCATAGAAGGAGAGCGCAGCCTCGCTGTCATGGCACGCGAGATGCTCCTGTGGAAACAGAATGCCGATGCTGTATTGGCTGATCGGAGAGGTGTCAATCAGTTCATGCGCCGCATCCGGCAGAGCCCCTTCCGCTCCGGGGCCTAAAAGCGCGGCGCGGAGCGCTGCGATATATGCGCTGCGGGCGGCAATCATCGCCTGCTGTATATCCCTTTCCATATAGGCCTCCCTTGCCTTCCTGGTATGCTTTTCCAATACGAATCAAGTATAATCTATATTGATAGACATGTCTACTGTCGAGCACCCATATTTATGGGATGGGTGGAGAAATTCCTAGATTTACGAACAATAGGGTCTGTGTTAAACTGGAGTTATTCAGAACATCAGCGGATGCTGTTAGAAGCAGGGGAGCGGGTACAGATGAAAGAACTTGAGTTTTACAGAGGAAAGCGCGTGCTCATCACGGGACATACGGGCTTTAAGGGGATGTGGCTCGCCCTGCTGCTCTTGCGGGCGGGGGCAAAGGTGACGGGATTTTCTCTTGCGGCGCCAACAGAGGGTGGAAAGGAGGCACTCTGTCGGCTCGGGGTACTCTCTGAGATAGACGATATACGCGGCGATGTGCGCGATTTTGCGGCGCTTTCCCGTGCGTTTGATGCGGCGCGTCCAGAGGTCGTCTTTCACCTCGCGGCACAGCCCATCGTGCGCGAGAGCTACCGCATCCCCGTCGATACCTTTGCGGCAAATGTGATGGGCACCGTCCATCTGCTTGAGTGTGTGCGCAGGACGGATACGGTGCGCTCTGTGCTCGTCGTGACGACGGACAAGGTCTATGAGAACAAGGAATGGGCATGGGGCTACCGTGAGAATGAGCCGCTCATGGGCTATGATCCATACTCTGCGAGCAAGAGCTGTGCCGAGATTGCCGTTTACAGTTATCGGCAGAGCTTTTTTTCGGATGGGCAGGTGCGTCTTTCCAGTGCACGCGCGGGCAACGTCATCGGCGGCGGGGACTTTGCCCCCGACCGCATCATCCCCGACTGCATTCGCGCGGCGGTACGGGGGGATACCATCGCCATTCGCAGCCCTCACTCGACGCGTCCCTATCAGCATGTCTTAGAGCCGCTCACCGCCTATTTGATGCTCGCAGTGCGTCAGTGCGAAGATGCCGCATACGCCTCTGCATGGAATGTCGGCCCCGATGATGCGGACTGTGTGACGACGGGCGCACTGGCAGAACTCTTTTGCCGTGCATGGGGCGATGGGGTGCATTGGGAGGCGCGTACAGCGGACGGTCCGCACGAAGCGCACTTTTTGAAACTCGACTGCTCCAAACTGCGCATCGCGTTCGGCTGGCGTCCCCGCTGGCACATCGAGAGCGCCGTTCAAAAAACGGTAGAGTGGGCAAAAGCATGGCAGAACGGGGCGGATATGCGTGCCGTCACCGAGCAGCAGATTACGGTGTTTTTGAAGGGGGAGGCCTAAACTCATATCTCCCCCTCCCGCATGGCAGGGGCAGCAAAGAAGCGCTTTTAGGGCGCAGCCTTTGACAAAAAAGCCCCGCAGCATTGCTGCGGGGCTTTTTGCGTTAGATATGAAACATTACAGTAGTTCCTCGATGTCGATGTCCCTTTGCGCAACTGCCGCATGTAGATCCGGCAGCGCACGGAATAGGTATCGAATGGCAGAGACATGCGGCTCCCACACGATGCGTGCGTCATAGTGCTGCGCCCGCAGCGTCCTGCGTGCCGATGAGATATAGTCCGCGCCATCGGGATCATCCTCTGCATCCAGGGGATAGTAGACCATCAGATGATGATCCGGCCCATCCCATTTCCCAAGGCTGTCATCCTCCGTTCCCCAGGTATCGTTAAAGAAACAGCCGCGGAAAATGACAGGGGCATCATCCCCGTAGTCGTTCCTGTATGAGAGTGCATAGTAAATCTTATCCGTCAGCGGCGTGCCAAAGACTGTATCGCCCTCTACGCAGGCAATCCAAAAAGAGCCGTCCTCTATGCGCTGTACAAGTGATATGCTCGCCCATGACTCATCGTCATCATCGTAGCTCGTCGCGAGCACCGCACAGGGTAGTCCAAGGTCACGCAGCATCACCTCTGCCTCCCGCGCAGCAGGATCCCGCGTACCGTATCTGGCATCATATCTTGTGTCATAATCATCCCCCGCATATCTGGCATGTGCCACGGAGGCGCCCTGCAGGGTCAAAATAGCCGCGCAGAGCAGAAAAAGCAGAGATCGGCAGATCATTGGCAATCATCCTTTCATTTATTCAAAAATTTTATGACTTTATAAAAGATTCGATAGAATAATAAAATATTCCTGCTTTTGGATAAAAATAGAACGATTTCCTGTTTGGCAGGAGAAGCTGAATGTCGCATCCTAAAAGAATCTCTCTGCTTTTGTTGGTTGAATGCGTCAGTGGCTCCTTAATATGTTATAATAGAAATCAAAGCATCAAGTGGAGGACTAAAACATGGCAAAGATGAGCAGTGCAAAGATTGGATTTGAAAAGCAGATATGGGATGCTGCATGTAAACTCTGGGGACACATCTCTGCAGCAGACTATCGAAAAGTGATCGTTGGACTGATTTTCCTCCGTTATATCTCCAGTGTGTTTGAAAAGCGATATGGTGAGCTTGTAGCCGAGGGAGAAGGTTTCGAGGATGATCGGGACGCCTATGAGGCGGAGAATATCTTTTTCGTTCCCGAAAATGCACGTTGGAAGAATATTGCCGCCGAGGCACATACACCTGAGATTGGCACGGTCATCGACGAAGCGATGCGTGCCATCGAAGCAGACAACAAAAATCTCAAAAATGTCCTTCCGAAAAATTACGCAAGCCCCGATCTCGACAAGCGCGTACTCGGGGAGGTCGTCGATCTCTTTACCAATATGGACATGGAGAGTGCTGAGAATACAAAGGATCTCCTCGGACGCACCTACGAATATTGCATCGCACAGTTCGCCGCATATGAAGGCAAGAAGGGCGGCGAGTTCTACACACCTGCGAGCATTGTCAAAACCATTGTTGCCGTTCTGCGCCCCTTCTCGAATTGCTGTGTATACGATCCATGCTGCGGCTCCGGTGGGATGTTTGTGCAAAGTGCAAAATTCATTGAGGCGCACGGCGGACAGCGCGGTGCAGTAACGGTATTCGGACAGGAGTCCAACGCCGACACATGGAAGATGGCAAAGATGAACCTAGCGATTCGCGGCATTGATGCGAATTTGGGCGAGTATCAGGCGGATACCTTCTTTCATGATCTATATCCGGGGTTCAAAGCAGATTTCATTATGGCGAATCCTCCGTTCAATAAAGATAACTGGGGGCAGCCGCAGCTCACAGAAGACGCTCGTTGGAAATATGGCGTTCCTCCTGCGGGCAATGCCAACTATGCGTGGATTCAGCACATGATCTCACATTTGAAACCGAATGGGAAGATTGGTCTTGTGCTTGCGAACGGTGCACTCTCCACGCAGACCGGCGGCGAGGGGGAGATTCGCCGCAAGATCATCGAGGCGGATTTGGTGGAGGGGATCATTGCGCTCCCGGACAAACTCTTTTACAGTGTGACGATTCCCGTGACGCTGTGGTTCATTACGCGCAACAAGCAGCAAAAGGGCAAGACCCTCTTTATTGATGCGCGTAAGATGGGCTACATGGTCGATCGGAAGCATCGCGACTTCAGCGATGAGGACATTGATAAAATCGCTGACACCTTTGCGGCATTTCAGAACGGGAAGCTCGAGGATGTGAAGGGGTTCTGTGCCATCGCATCACTTGATGATATTGCCGCGCAAGACTATGTATTGACCCCTGGACGCTATGTTGGTATTGAGGAGCAGGAGGATGACGGCGAGCCGTTCGATGATAAGATGAAGCGTCTCACAGGCGAGCTCTCGGAACTCTTTGCAAAGTCCCATGAACTTGAGGAGAAAATCCGTAAGAATCTGGGGGCGATCGGGTATGAGATCTGATTGGAAGAAAACAACAATAGATGAAGCTTGCACGCGTGTTTATAGTGGAGGGACCCCATCGACCAAAGAGCCTGCATATTGGAATGGTGACATGAACTGGCTTTCATCGGGGGAAACGTGCAATAAATTTATCTATGAAACAGAACGAAAAATAACAAAGCTCGGTGTGGAGCAATCATCGACACAGTTGGCGTTCAAGGATTCTATTGTCATAGCAACAGCGGGACAAGGATATACGCGTGGGCAAGCAAGTTTTCTTAAAATAGATACCTATGTGAATCAGTCTGTTCTTGTGCTTGAAGCAGACAGAACCATGGTAGAGCCACTATTCTTGTACTATAATCTAAGTAATCGCTATGAAGAGCTGCGGCAGTTATCGGATGGGACAAGCACGAGAGGGGGCTTATCCGGTTGGATTGTAAGGCGAATGGCGATAAATTTGCCACCGATTGATATACAAAAGAAAATTGTAGATGTGTTGTATGCAATAGACCAAAAAATTGAGTGTAATATAGCGATAAATAAGAATTTAGAGGAACAAGCACGGGCAATTTTTGATTCATTTTATCTAAAATCAAAAAATAAAGTTCTGTTCACGCAAATGATTAAAATTTTAGGTGGCGGTACACCAAAAACGACGGAAAGAGCGTTTTGGTGTGGGCAAATTCCGTTCTTTACTCCGAAAGATGTGGGAAATCCGTACGTATTGCAAACTGAAAAGTACGTTACTGAACTTGGTTTGACAAATTGTAACAGCCGCCTCTATCCAGTCAACACAACTTTTGTCACAGCGCGTGGAACAGTTGGAAAAGTAAGCCTTGCAGGTATTCCTATGGCTATGAATCAATCTTGCTATGCACTGATGAGTGATGCGTTACATCCTTTTATGACCTATTTTTATACGTTGCATACAGTAAAGGCGTTGCAGCATAAAGCAACGGGTGCCGTTTTTGACGCAATCGTTACATCAGACTTTGAATCTGAACTGCTACACAGAATTCCAGAGGACGATGCATCGCAACTTTTAAGTTGTATTTCTCCTATGATGGAAAATATTCGCGTAAATACAGTAGGGAATCTTCGTCTTACAGAACTTCGTGACGCTCTTCTCCCCCGTCTGATGTCGGGCAAGATCGACGTGTCGGACATCGCGCTCTAGGCGGCGGTGTGTTCCTCGTCTAAATTCTTATTTATATCCTTCAGGAGGTGTAATTTATGACTACGTTTGAAGTTATGGTTGACGATGCTGTAAAGCAGGAGGCTGATAGTCTGTTTGCTAGTCTGGGGCTTGATACGGCGACAGCAATCCAGATTTTCCTAAAAGCATCGATTGCAAATGCCGGCATCCCATTTCCCGTTCAGCATCGTCTTGTTCCTCACGATTTGATGGAAGCGGTGACGGATAGTCGAGAACGTCACAATCTGCATGGACCTTTTTCTTCTGTAGAAGAGGCCGTTGCATCTATGTTGACGGATTAAGTTGTATCAGGTCGTCTATACAAATCGCATGAAACGTGATGCTGCAACGATGACACACGCAGATATTTTCGGAGCGTGAGAATCGTTGAAGTTTTCTATCTCGTGAGCGGCGAGAAATCAGAGGAGAACGCCGCTCCCTGTATTCTCTCGGAGTCGGAGGATATCGGATGAAAGAGATGTTGATTGACGAGGTATTGCGTGCGATGAGTAAGCATCTTGACCGAGGACAGCGTAAGATATTGCGCGATACGTTCGATCAGGTGCTTTGCTCCTATGATGTTACAGTGAATGATTCTGCGTCAGTGCAGCATGAGAGTGACCTGCTTGTAACTAAATTCATTGAGGCGAAGAGCATTGAGGGCTGTTCGGTGAAGACCCTGCATTATTACAAAAAGACGATTTGCGCTATGTTGGAGTCGGTGCAGAAGGAAGTTGTTCATACGACAACGGAAGATTTGCGTACCTACCTGACGACGTATCAGGAGCTCGGCAGTCTGAGCCGTGTTACAGTGGATAATGTGCGCCGCATCCTGTCGAGCTTCTTTGCGTGGCTTGAGGATGAGGACTATATCGTAAAAAGTCCCGTGCGCCGTATTCATCGTGTCAAGACGGCGGAGAACATCAAGGCGACCTATAGCGATGAGGAGTTGGAAGCGATGCGGGACAGCTGTCATGAGCTGCGGGATTTGGCGATGATTGATATGCTCGCATCGACAGGGATGCGTGTCGGTGAGATGGTACGTCTGAATCGTGATGATGTGGATTTTAACGAACGTGAATGCGTTGTACTCGGTAAAGGGAATAAGGAGCGCATTGTTTACTTCGATGCACGAACGAAGATTCATCTGCAGGCATATTTGGACATCCGTGTTGACGGAGAGGATGCACTCTTTGTTACCTTGCGTTCGCCGCACAGTCGGCTGAGTATCAGCGGGATTGAGAGCAGAGTGCGAACGCTTGGGCGGCAGCTCGGCATGGAGAAGGTGCATCCGCACAAGTTTCGTCGAACGCTCGCCACACGCGCGATTGATAAGGGGATGCCGATCGAGCAGCTGCAACAGCTGCTCGGACACAAGCGCATTGACACGACGCTCCACTATGCGATGGTGAAGCAGAGTAATGTGAAGGCTGCTCATCGGAAATTTATTGGGTGAGAGGTAAGACTGAGATGTGGAATGAGAAACGGTTGAAGGAAATTGCTGTGTTTAATCCAAGAGAAACGTTGAAAAAAGGAGCGGTGGCAAAACGAATCGCAATGGAACAACTCCAACCTTTTTGTAGAGACGTTAGTGCCTTTGATTTTGCTGCATTCAATGGTGGTACTAAATTTAGAAATGGTGATACCATTATGGCGCGAATCACACCGTGCCTAGAAAATGGAAAGATGGCAAAGATCAATGTTCTTGATGAAGATGAAGTCGGTTTTGGATCTACGGAATATATTGTTTTGAGGGCACGCGAGGAGATCGACGAAGATTTTTTGTACTACTTGGTATATAGTTCGTACGTTAGAAACGCAGCAATCAAATCCATGGTGGGCTCGTCTGGGCGACAAAGAGTTCAAATTTCTGCCTTAGAGAATCTACCTATACAAGTTCCATCATATAGAGAACAACAGAAAATAGGGAGGACACTTAAGGACATCGATGATAAAATTGCATCTAATCGTGCGATAAATAAGAATTTAGATGAGGAATGCATCGCCGCCTAGAGCGCGATGTCCGACACGTCGATCTCGCCTGACATCAGGCGAGGGAGAAGTGTGTCGCGTATGGCACAAAGCGTCATGTTTGCATGTCGATTTTTTAGATACAGGGCGATAATGGGTTGAATAATATCTTTCCACTTCTTCTGCTCCTCATATGCGGGAAGAGGGATCTCTATCTTTTTAAGATTAGTTGCGGGCTGAGCAATAGAAGGGACACCCGTTTGGTTTGCATATGATAGCAATTCATACTGACCGTTTTTGCTATGAAAAAAGAATAGTACATACTCGGGAATCACTTTATTTATGTCACATCGTAGGTAAAACTGACGTTGCGATAAAATATAGTAATCATAGTTGCAATCATATGGAATCATTGCGACGGTTCCTATATTTCCTGCGTGTGTAAAAATAATATCATTCGGATAAACTATAGAGTTTTTTAGCACCATCGCGTGTTCTTGTGTAATATAGTTAAAAGATTTTTCTTCTACGAAGAACCCTCGAAGATGATTGCCACTAATGACAGGTACACCTTCATCTACAAAAGTTGAGACTTTGATATTTGAGCCAAACGGACCCATTGCAACTTTTTCGGCAATATCAGCTATCGTGGTCACGGAACACTTTGATGATTTGATGAGTTGTTGATATAGTTCGACGAGTTGTTCTTCTAAATTCTTATTTATCCACCCACAAGGGAGTGAATCAAATGTCTACATCCTACACAGAGGCGGACTATGAGAAGTCTGTGATGGAGCTGTTCGAGGGGCTGGGTTATACACGTCTCTATGGTCCTGAGGTGGAGCGCGATATCCGAAGCCCTCTCTATGATGCGGTACTCACGGAGCAGATACGGCGGCTCAATCCCTCCCTCCCTGATGAGGCACTGGTGGATGCCCTTGATCAGCTGAGGAACATTGAAAACGGGGAGCTCGTTCAGCGCAATAGAGTCTTTATGGACTACCTTCAGAATGGTATTTCTGCGCGGTATTTTGCCGATGGGGAGGAACGTTCTGCGCTCGTCTATCTCGTAGACTATCAAAATCCTGCGACCAATTCATTCATTGTGGCAAATCAGTGGACAGTGGTGGAAAACAGCGAGAAACGCCCCGATATTCTCTTATTCCTCAATGGTATTCCTATCGTTGTGATTGAGCTGAAATCACCTGCGCGTGAGGAGACGGATGCGAGTGAGGCATATCTCCAACTGCGAAACTATATGCAGGAGATTCCATCACTCTTCGTCTACAATGCGATTTGCGTGATGAGTGATATGAGTACGTCGAAGGCAGGGACGATCACGTCCAACGAGGAACGCTTTATGGCGTGGAAGACGGTGGACGGGAGTTACGAGAATACGGCGTATGCACAGTTTGATACGTTTTTTGAGGGGCTTTTTCAGCGCGAGCGGTTGCTTGACATCATCAAGAACTTTATCTGTTTTTCCAACGAGGGGCAGAGGTCGTTCAAGATATTGGCGGGGTATCATCAGTATTTCGCCGTGCGGAATGCAATTGCCTCGACAGTGCGGGCAGCGGCGAGTGATGGAAAGGGGGGCGTCTTCTGGCATACGCAGGGGAGCGGCAAGTCTCTCTCGATGGTGTTTTATGCGCATTTGCTCCAAGCTGCCCTTAAGAGCCCGACAATCGTCGTATTGACGGATCGCAACGATCTGGACGATCAGCTCTACGGACAGTTCGCGTGGTGCAAGGAATTCCTGCGTCAAGAGCCTGTGCATGCAACGAGCCGCACACATCTGCGTGATCTTCTTGCGGGGCGACAAGCGAACGGGATTATCTTCACGACAATGCAGAAATTCGAGGAGTCGGACGAGGCACTGTCGGAACGGCGTAATATTGTCGTGATGGCGGATGAGGCACACCGTGGGCAGTATGGTTTGACGGAGCGTATTCGTCTTACACACAATGAGGCGGGGGAGGAGATTGCAAAGCGCATAGTCGGAATTGCGCGCGTCATTCGGGACAGTCTGCCGAATGCAACGTACATTGGATTTACGGGGACGCCGATCGCGGCGAAGGATCGGAGCACGCGTGAAGTGTTCGGCGACTATATCGATATCTACGATATGACACAGGCGGTAGAGGACGGTGCAACGCGTCCTGTCTACTATGAGAGCCGCGTGATGCAGCTCAAATTGGATGCTGAGACGTTGGCGCTGATCGATGCGGAGTATGACCGCATGGCGCAGGAAGCGGATGCGGAGGTAATCGAGAAGAGCAAACGCACCCTTGGACAGATGGAGGCAGTGCTCGGGAACGACGCAACGATTGATTCGCTCGTGCAGGATATTCTCTATCATTATGAGAATTACCGCGCCGATCTCCTCACGGGCAAGGCGATGATCGTTGCATATTCGCGTGCGATTGCAATGAAGATTTATGAGCGGATTTTGGCACTGCGTCCCTCGTGGACGGAGAAGGTTGCCGTTGTGATGACGGAGAGCAACAAAGACCCCGAGGAGTGGCGGAGGATCATCGGAAATAAGCATCGGCGGGATGAGCTGGCAAAGATGTTTAAGGACAACGACAGCCCGATGAAGATTGCAATCGTTGTGGATATGTGGCTGACGGGATTCGATGTGCCGTCGCTTGCGACGATGTATGTTTACAAGCCAATGAGCGGGCACAATCTCATGCAGGCGATTGCACGTGTGAATCGCGTATTCCATGACAAAGAAGGCGGTCTGGTCATCGACTATGTGGGGATCGCGTCTGCGCTTAAACAGGCGATGAATGACTATACGGTGCGCGACCGCAAACGCTATGGCGATACGGATATCGCTAAGGTCGCCTATCCGAAGTTTGTCGAAAAGCTGGAGGTCGTGCGTGATCTCTTCCACGGTTATGATTATACGGCATTCCGTACGGGCAGCGATCTTAAGCGGGCAAAAACGATTACGGGCGCGGTGAACTTTATCCTCGCTCCCGCGCGGGAGGAGGAGAAAAACAGTTTTGTGAAGGAGGCTTTGCTTCTGCGGCAGGCGCTTTCGCTTTGTGCCTCGCTTGTTCCCGAAGACCTACGGTTTGAGGCGGCATTTTTCGAGGCGGTGCGGGTTCTCCTCACGCGTTTGACAAATGCGGGCGATGGGAAGAAGATTTCTCTGCCGGAGATGAATGCGCGCATCAGCGAACTGCTAAAGCAGAGCATCAAGAGCGAGGGCGTTGTCAATCTCTTTTCGGATGTGGATCGGGAGTTTTCTCTGTTTGACCCGAAGTTCCTCGAGGAAATCGCGAAGATGAAGGAGAAGAATCTCGCGATCGAGCTGCTGAAACGTCTGATTGCAGAGCAGGTACAGGTTTATCGACGGACGAATATTGTGAAGTCGGAGAAGTTCAGTGAAATCATTCAGCGTGCGATGAACGCCTATCTGAATGGGATGCTGACGAATGAGCAGGTGATTGAGGAGTTGCTGAATCTGGCGAAGCAAATTTCGGCGGCAAATGCGGAGGGGGAGGCTCTCGGGCTGACAGCGGATGAGCTCGCTTTTTACGATGCGCTGACGAAACCGCAGGCGATCAAGGACTTCTATGAGAATGAGGAACTGATCGCCATTACAAAGGAGCTGGCGGACACATTACGGAAGAATCGGACGATTAACTGGCAGTTGCGCAACAGTGCGCGTGCAAAGATGCGAATGCTGATCAAGCGGCTCCTCAAAAAGCATAAATATCCGCCGGAGGGCATGGACGATGCCGTTCAGACGGTGATGGATCAGTGTGAGCTGTGGACGGATAATGCGGATGTGGCTGTGCCCGTATTCTCCCCTATACAGGGCTATGGCTATGTGCCACCCGCAGATTTGATGGCGGCAGAGGAGATGGAGACAGTGTACAGAAAGAGATAATTCTGCGAAATTTATTTATATCATGCAGCTCCCGCGCTTTGCCGCATACACAGTGCCTCACAGACAAAAAGGGGCTGCTGCACGAACCAACTTCTCGACAACATGCAGCATCTTATTCAAAATTGAGATACTATGTTGCAGAGAAAAGGTAAATGTGCAGCAGCCCTTTTCATGCGCTAAAACGCCGGCATTTACCGGGGAAAGTGCTCCTACGTTATAAGATGTAGCAGTACTTAGAGGCGACGTAGCCAATGGAGCCGTCGTAGCGCTGTACGCGGTACCAGTAGTCATTGATAAAATCAAGAACGGTCACGTACTCGCCATCTTCAAAGTAGCCGATGATGTCGGAGTTGGTGCTTGGTTTGGCACGCATGCGGACGCCCGTCCCTGTAATCTGCCCCTTGGCGCTATGGTATTCGCTGACGACACGGCAGTAGTCAGCATGGACATACGCTCTTTGACCGTTGTTGCGTGCTACGTAATACCAGTTGACATTGTGCCGTGAGATGATGGTGACATATTCGCCATAGTCAAAGTAGCCGATGATGTCGGAGTTGGTGCTTGGGCCTGTACGCATGCGGACGTCTGAGCCTGTGATCTGCCCCGTTGCGCTCCAGGAAGCGCCGGATTCGAGATTTGTTCTAACGGCATCGCGTCCGATCACACCGCGCAGGTCCCGTATCTCTCCACGGGCGGCGGGGTTCTGGGCGGCATCGTCAATAAAGAGGATCGAAGCTTTGTTTGTATGCTTGGCTGCCTCGGCATGGCCGGCAAAAGAGCCGAGGAGGATGCCGGTGCATCCTACGCCACAGAGAATGAGTATAGCCAAGGTCGTCCATAGTCGTCGCATGGGAAATACATCTCCTTTCGTTATCTGTCCTAATTATAGTTCATAACTTGGCTGGCTATGATAATTATAGTATACCATAGAATAAAGTTGATGTATATATAATAAATTTGGCTCTTTGTCAAATGTTGTGATGTGCGCAAAGCAAAAAGAGCTGCCGCGGCAGCTCTTTATGTTCAAAGGATGGAGCGGGCAAGCGGAATCGAACCGCCCTCTAAAGCTTGGGAAGCTTTCATTCTACCGATGAACTATGCCCGCATATTGATTTCACAACAGGCATTATAGCGCGATTGAGCACATACCGTCAACTAAAATCAATACTTTCTCATCGAAGTATAATTTTTCTGAAATTATACTGTTGTGCTGTTTCCATACATCGTTCCGGGACTGGCGAAAGGGTGCCGGCCGTTTACAGGAAGGCACCTTTTCTCTCGGCACGGCAGCGTGTTCGGTGAGAGTCATCAACAACATTCAGCACGGAAAAGCATCATGTCTGCGCGCATTCCTCGGGCAAAAGCATGATGAGGTCGGGGATGAGTTTTGAGATGTCACGGATGAAGACGCGCAGGACGGACACCACCACCTCAGGGTCGAGGACATTGGGGGTATGCGGGATGACGACATCGGCGATGATGCTGGTGTCAGAGGTGAGATAAAACTTGATGAGGCGGCTGCTCTGGTTCTGCTGCATGAGCCATCCGGTGAGCAGCATGGCGTTGGTATCGTCGATGGCGTTTTTCGCAAGCTGTATACGCACGGTGGCGTACGCCGTCGTGTCGATGATGACGGAAATGGGCATGCGCCGCCCTTCGATATCGAGTTCGCTCTCAAAGAGTGTGGTCTTGCGGGCATCGCCGACTTCATACACTTGAAACCCCGTGATGTTTTCCTCTTTGATATAGTTTTCAAATCTTTTTGCGGCATCGACCACGATCCATTCCTCCTGTCTCCTGCGCTTTTTGGAGATTGTGCGTGCATCCTCCTTTCGCAGCGGAAAAGGCGCTGCGGTCCGGCTGATCGGTGTAGCAGCGGCAGGGTATGGGGCTGCCTTGGGCGGCACTGCGGCGTGTCCGGGCACGGTTGAGGGGGCTGCTGGGATTGCCATGTCGCATTGCTCCTTTGCGGTTTGTATAACATCGTCCTGTATTATGGCTGTGATTGTCTGATTTGAGATGCCCCGTGTACGTTATAAGGTTCTCGGGCAACAGTCCTATATGAAGTACTCCTATTATACCACAGGAGACAGAAAAAGAAAATAACGGAATCCCTGATAAATTCAGCGCGGTCCTCTTGACGCATCTTTTTCGCCCGATCTTCCTCGGACGAAGAATCTACGCCAATCTGACGGACTTCATTTTATCAGGGATTCCTAAATAGTAATCAAAACCACCAGTTCAACTGGTGGTTTTGATTTGTTGCTGTAATAAAGGGGCTCCGTAGGGAGCTGCGTGACCTAAAATTGATAGTTTGTTTTTAGCCAAACGGTGCGGCCCGGTTCGTTGATGTGACCGCGGGCGGGGATGCCAAGGCCGATGATCTCGGCTTCGCTGTAGTTGACAAATTCGGTGTAGGTTTTGTCAAGGAGGTTGTCAACCCCGAGCGAGAGGCTGATGTTTTGGCGCGGACGATAGGCGAGGCTCAGTGAGAGTGTGCCAAAGCCACCCGTCGGACCGTGGTCGGTGCCTGTGACACTGCCGTAGCCCTCATGATAACGGTTCTGCTTGCTGACGAGACGACAGATGAGGTTTGCCTCTCCCTTGCCGTGTTGGTATTTTGCGGTGAGATTTGCCTCAAGCGGTGCGATTTGCGGCAGCGCTGCCCGATTCGTGCGGTCGTCGCCGCGCGTGTAGGCAAGGGATGCGCCGAGCGTCCAGTGGGGCGAGACGGTGCGCGTATACTCCGCCTCAAGACCGTAAAGGCGTGCGTTTACGTTGCCATAGGCGCCGGTGGGCTGACGCAGGATGAAGTCGCTGATGTGTGCGCAGTAGAGGGAAAGGCTGGCGTTTTCTTTTTCACCAGCATAGACCCAGCCGAGATCGATCTGGGTGTTTTTCTCCCGCGCCGGACGGGCTTCGCTAGGGGCGGCGGTCTGTCCTCTGCTGCGGTTGCTGTTTGCCTCCCATGTCTTAAACGCCTCCCAGTAGTCTGCGGGGCGCTCTGCGTGCCCTACGCCGACATAGAAGGTCAGCGGCTTTTGAACCGCGTCGCGCTCATAGCGCACAAAGCCGCTCACGGCGTGCTCAGAGGCGCTGCCGGGGATAAGATCCCGCGTGCGCCGTCCCATCGCATTATGAAAGAGGGCGTTATGGTAGGCGGTCGTCTGACGGTCGAAACGCAGTCCGCTGCGCAGACGTGCACGTTCTTTGAGGGTCTGGTTGTACTCAAGAAAGACACCGAAATTTTGGATGTCCATATCATTGTTGAAGTCGCCACGTGCGCGGCCGCGGTGTGCCTCGGAGAAGTAATGTGCCTGTCGGTGCAGGTCAAGTCCGACGGCGCCCGTACTGCGCGGAGAAAAGGCAAGATCCGCGATGAGGCGCACGCCATACTGCGTACGTTTTACGTCAGAACCCATGCCCATACGCGGCGCGGGGCGCAGGGAGTAGTTATCCATCAGATGATCGATGACGTCGTGGTTGAAGTGCAGCGCGAGTTTGGTGACGAGGGGAGAGAGATGCGTGCGCTCGTATTTGACGGCGTAGCTGTCGCGGTCGAACTTTACGCCGTCCATCATGCTGTGGGCAAATTTGGCATGACCGCGGCTGCGGTCATAGGAAAATTCAAAGAGGGTATCGGGATCCGGTGTGAAGCCGAGGATCCCCGTCAGGCTGTGTCTGCCGTAGCCGGAGTGGACGCGGTGCCCGTCTCCGTCTTTATAGTCTCTGGCATAGCTGCGCGTTTGGATGAAGCGTGCATAGCCCTCTCTGCTGCCTGCGGTGACATCAACGAGGTCGTCAAAGCGGTGATTGGACGCACCGAGAATGGAGATGCTGCCGCGCACCCCCGGCGCACGCAGGCGCTCTGTCTCCCGTTCGAAGATGACGCTGCCCGCAACGCTCGCACCATAGCGGACGCTCTGCGGCCCTTTGTTTACGATGATGCTGCTGAAGGTTTCGGGGAACGCATAGGTCGTGGTCGGATCCATGCGGTTCGGGCAGCCGCCGTTCATCATGCCGCCGTTCATCTCCATCATCACGCGTGTACCGCCCATGCCGCGCAGCATGGGGTCACCGCTGACGCCGCCTTTGCGCACGAGTGAAAAACCGGGGATGGTTTTTAGGTACCCGCCGCCGTCTGCCGCCGGGACAGGCTGGCGCGGCTGCTGCGGGTCGGTGATGAGTGTGAGCGGTGTGCGTGTGCGGTAGCCCGTGACGACGATCTCGTCGAGGGTGAATTCATAAAGGGGCGCATCTGCGGACGCCGTTCCGTCGGGGACATGCACCGCTGCGGCGCGCATGCCGTGTATGTCCATATCCTGCATCGTATCTGCCGCGTAGGTATGTGTGCCAAACGCAGCGGCAGTAAGCGTCATGCCAAGCAGTGCCGGCAGACGATGGGGCAGTAGGGGCATTCAGTGTACCTCCTGTAAAACATAGAGAATGAGATTTATTATCCTATTAGATAACGGAATGATACCAAAATTCCGATAGATAAGACAAATAGAAAAATTTAATCACAGCACAATATATGAGAATGCGCTGATAAAATATGGTTGCATGGCATACAAAAAACTCCCCCATGCGGAGGAGTTCTCGTGCCGCAGCGGCTCAGTGGTGAAACAGGCGGATATGGGTCATCGCCATTGCGATGCCGTACTTATCACAGGTCTCGATGACGTTGTCATCGCGGATGGAGCCGCCGCTCTGGGCGATGTAGGAAACGCCGCTCATATGGGCGCGTTCCACGTTGTCGCCGAATGGGAAAAATGCATCCGAGCCGAGTGAGACACCGTGCACGCCGCGCAGATAGGCGCGCTTTTCTGCACGCGTAAAGGGCGCGGGCTTTTCGGTAAAGAGCCGCTGCCAGTCCTTTATGAGGAGGGCGTAGTCCTCCTCGTCACCTGCGGTATAGACGTCGATGGCGTTGTCACGGTCGGGGCGGCGAATATCATCGCGGAAGGGCAGTGCGCACACCTGCGGGCTTTGACGCAGATGAAAGACATCGGCCTTATTTCCCGCGAGTCTTGTGCAGTGGACACGCGACTGCTGTCCCGCGCCGACGCCGATGACCTGTCCGCCCGCGGCGTAGCAGACGGAGTTGGACTGGGTATACTTCAGCGTGATAAGGGCAAGGAGGAGATCCCGTTTTGCCTCGGCGGGGATGTTTTTTTGTTTGGTGGGGATGTCGGCGAGGCAGTCCTCTGTGATACGAATGTCGTTGCGCTGCTGCTCGAAAGTAACGCCGTATACGTCTTTGTGCTCAAGGGCAGGCGGCGTGTAGTTCTCATCCATTTGGAGGATGAGATAGCTGCCGTTGCGCTTGGTTTTCAAAATTGCAAGCGCCTTCTCTGTGTAACCGGGTGCGATGATGCCGTCGGAGACTTCGCCGCGCAGGAACTCTGCGAGGCTCTCATCGCAGATGTCAGAGACGGCAGCAAAGTCGCCGTAGGAGCTCATGCGGTCGGCACCGCGTGCACGCACATAGGCAGCGGCAACGGGGGAGAGGGTGCGTCCCTTAGCCCCGCAGACGAATGCAAGCGTCTCCCCGAGCGGCAGACCCAGTGCCGCACCGGCGGGGCTGACGTGCTTAAACGAGGCTGCGGCGGGCAGGTTCGACATCTCCTTTAACTCGCGCACGAGCTGCCAGCTGTTCAGTGCATCGAGCAGGTTGATGTAGCCCGGTCTGCCGTTGAGGACGGTGAAGGGAAGCCCTCCCTTCGCATAAACGCGTGCGGGCGTCTGATTTGGGTTGCAGCCGTATTTGAGGGTGAGTTCGGTCATTTTGCGTGCTCCTTTTCTGCCTGCCTGAATCCTTTGTCCACCTTATTATAATGGCGCGGGGGGAGATTTTCAACTGCGGCGGGCATACCGCGAACGGCAAAATATTTGACGAAATCTGGGCTGTATCGTATCATGTGCATAGAAAATGTGCTGCCGTGATAAATGATCCGCCCCATCTTGTTTGGAAAGTTATCCGCGCTAAGTGGGACGTACCATTTGAGAGTATCGAGAGTATTTGCACGGATGGGGGCATAGATGATATTTTGAAATTTGTATCGGATGAACGAAAGGAACAGATATATGAGATTCTTGGGGAATAAAACATCATTGATTCATGACATTGATGCTTTTATTACAGACTCAATATCGAAACAGACGGGGTTGGTCTTTTTTGATGCCTTTTGTGGCACTGGATCTGTGGCAAATCATTTTAAACAAAAATTTAATGTTATCATTAACGATCATTTGAAGTGGGCAACGACGTATTCTATGGGAAGAATCGCAGCAGGTGAATGCCTTTTTGAGCAATTAGGTTTTAGCCCGTTTGAGTATTTGAACAGCAATACGAATATCATCCGGGGGTTTATTCATAATACCTATTCACCGGCTTTTACCAATAGAATGTATTTCACAACTGAAAATGCAGGCAGGATCGACTATTTTAGACAGACGATAGAACAGTGGCATTTAGAAAATAGAATAAATAACAGTGAATATAGCTTCTTGTTGGCATCTTTGATTGAATCTGTTTCTAAGGTAGCTAATATAGCAGGTGTATACGGTGCTTTCTTAAAAGAATGGGATCGTCGGGCATTAAAACCCATCCAATTTATTCCCGCAGAAAGCGATTACGGCTCATATCGAGATCTTACCGTATACAACGATAAGATAGAAAATATTATTTCTGAGGTGGACTGTGATATTTTATATATAGATCCACCGTATTCGCAAAACCAATATGGGACACAGTATCATTTATTAGAAACACTGATATTGAATGACCATCCATCGGTGAGCAAGGTGACGGGCTCGCGTCCCGTGACTCCTATGCGTTCTGATTGGTCTAAGGAGTATCAGGCGCACATCCTGTTGGATTATGTATTGGCTGGTACAAAAGCCAAATATGTCGTGATGAGTTATAATAACAAGGGGATCATGTCTAAAGAATTCATATCTGCGTCAATGAAGCGTTATGGTAAACATGTCAATGTCATAAGGATTGGCTATAAAAAATATCAAAACTGGAAATCTGAGGATTCCCAAAAACATTTTGAGTATCTTTTCTTTATGGAAAAAAAGCAAACTGTCGTTTATCAATCACCACTCAATTATATTGGAAACAAATCAAGGGTTATCGACGATATAAAAAGAGAATTGCCGCCTGAGATTGATACATTCATTGATGCTTTTGGCGGCGGTTTCAATGTGGGCATCAATATAAACTGCAATCATATTGTGTATAATGAAATCAATCACTTTGTATGTGATGTCATATCCTCGCTAAGGGACAACGACACATATAAGTATATACAGTTCATCAAAAAGTTGGAAAAAACTTACGGCATGAAAAAAGGAGATAAAGAGGCGTACTTAAAAATGAGATCGGATTATAATTCTGTTCCGGAATACGATAGAGATTCCAGAGTATTGCTTGCGTTGATTCTTTATGGGTTTCAACAGCAAATCCGATTTAATACAAAGCATGAATTTAATAATCCGCCGGGAATAAGATGGTTCAATGATTGTTTGTTAGAGAAGTTGATTAGTTTCAGCAGAAGGATCAAGGAAATCGACGTAGAGTTTATTTGTTCTTCCTATGAAGCATTAAGAAATAGGAAATCTGTTGAAAATACATTCTTTTATTTTGATCCACCCTATATGCTGACGAATGGCAGCTATAATGATGGAAAACGTGGCTTTAATGGATGGGATAAAGAACAAGAAAGAAAAATGTTTCATCTGTTGGATCATTTGCATCGTGCACATGCCAAGTTCATGCTGTCCTACGTCATTACGCACCGTGGCGAAACGAATCATACATTGATGAACTGGATAGAAGATAATCATTACAGATTAATATATCTAGGAGATGTTCTGGGGATTTCCGGTTCAAAGAGAAAGGAGGTATTGGTTACCAATTATGAAGTATTACGACAAACCAACATTTTTAATGAAGAAAAATATGCAGAAGTCGGTTCAAACGGGTAGATATTTTTCCGATATTATAACACCCCACATCATTAAAGATATTTCCTTTAAATTGGCTCATACGGAAGATGTAATCATTAATTTTGTTGAAAATGATTATGAGGATGATTTTTTTTACAGTACCTACAACAAGGGAAGATTGGCTATCCTTTTTTATCAGGACATGGCTCATTACATTACATTTTCTGAAGATGTGATCAAAGGAAGAAACTCCTCATGGCAGAGCGTTCCTACTGCATATAATATGTTTGCTTTAAATCCATATCCAAAGAAAACTTTAAATTATTATTTTATCTTACAAGATACCGGTGGCTTAACGGAATATATATCAAATGTGTTTCGTCTGCTAAAAACAATGGGCATAAACTTTTTGAATGCTCCGTCGAATACTTTTGAGATAGAGGATGCGTTTAAAACAGCATCTGATTTCATCAGATTTAGGAATACATCCAAGGTAAGGAACAAAACCAACAACTCGACATACATCACAAGGACGCCGGAAGGATATGAAGTGTTTGCTAAAACATATGGGGCTAGTAAATACGAATCTTCTTTCTTTATCTACGCACTGCAGAATCTCCTGCCATCAACGGCTAAAATCAAGGTATACGAGATCATCGAAGGCGGGTTGGAAGAACTGCCAAAGCCATCACAGGATGTGATCGGACGCATGGATAATGTAGAGCTGATACCAACGAGTTTACAATTGGATATTAAGGCATTCCATGACAATGATACGTTGCGATCTCCCCGCTACAAGTCTCATTTGTTTGATAAACTGGGAGACCAGCATTGTGTTTTTTGTAATTGCAATGTACGAGAGTTGATACAGGGTGCCCATATTTGGGATGTTGCAAGTATAAAAAGAGAAAAATCCTTGTCAGACGAAGAAAAGGTAATGCACGCTACGAGTGGAGATAATGGATTATGGCTTTGCGCTAATCATCATTTGCTGTTTGATCGACATATCCTAAACATCAATTCAAATGGGGAAGTCGTTTATCATCATAAGGTGGATAAAGATTACCTTGATTTTATGAATGAAATTACCGTCTATAAGACTTTACCCAATAATATATTGACGGATGACTTTCAATATTATTTATGGAGGAGAAATGTTGGACTGACGGCGTAGTTAAGGAATCGCAGATAAATCACGAAAAGGCAGCAAAAAGCTGCTTTTTTGTGTGGGAAGTCATGACAGCAAAGTGCAAAACATACTGTATTTTTCTTTAGAGAATGATTATAATAGAGGCAGAAAGAGAGGAGGGTCTGCCTATGATGCCGCGGCTCGGTCATATTGCGTTCCTCAATGTCCTGCCGCTGACCTATGCGCTCGCGCATGGGGCGGCGGCGGGGCTTACCATCCTGCATGCAACGCCCGCACAGCTCAATGATGCGCTCACGGCACAGGTGGTGGATGTGTCGGGGGTTTCGTCGATTGCATATGCAGCACATGCGGATGAGCTGCTCCTCATGCCGTCTGCCTGCATCGCTTCCGACGGCGATGTACGCAGTGTCCTCCTCGTCAGCCGCGTACCCGCAGAGCAGATTGGCACGCAGCGCGTGCTGCTCTCAGATAAATCCGCGACATCACATGCTCTGCTGAAAATCATCCTGCGCCGTGTCTACCACGCCGCACCCATTTACGAAACGCGAGCACTCACCCCTGAGGATCCCGTACCGGCGGGGGCTGCCGCCGCGCTCATCATCGGGGATGATGCGCTCTGGCTCTATCATCATCCGCCGAAGGGCTGTCATGTCTACGATCTCGCGCAGGCGTGGAAACGCCTTACAGGCATGCGCATGGTCTTTGGTGTCTGGGCAACGACGCGTGCCTTTGCGGCGGCGCATCCGCGTGCATTGCAGGATGTGCACGCGCGTATTGCGGGCGCTTTTCACGCATGGGCGCATGTGAAAGAGGATGCCATCGGTGCGGTGCTCAGGGAGGGGCGGTTCACGCAGGCAGAACTTGCGGGGTATCTCGGCAGTGCGGTGGTGTGGCAGCTGGACGCAGAAACGCTGGCGGGGCTGCGGCTCTTTTATCGGTATGCGGCTGAGGACGGACTGATCCCTGCGGTGCCGCAGCTTTCTATGGCACCTGTTTGACGGTATTTCTGCCTTTATGGTAAAATGGATGGCAGGAGAGATGTTTTGTAAGGAAGGGAGCGCGGGATATGAGACGGACGTGGAAGGTTCTTTTGGCAGCACGCGGACTGTTGTGGGTCGTGTGCCGTGTGCGGCAAGGGCAGCATGTTCGGCGCAGTCTTTCAGTCGGTGCGCTGCTTGCCGCGATGGCGCCCCTTGCCGTACATGCGCCCGCAGAGGCGGCATATCTGCGCGTGGAGGAGGGGACGCGCGGCGCTCCGGTGCGCCATGTGCAGGAGTTGCTGATTGCGGCGGGCTATTTGGAGGGGGCTGCGGACGGCATCGCAGGACCACTGACGCGCGCGGCGATTGAGCGCTGCCAAGAGGAACACATGCTCGTCGTCGATGGCATCTGCGGCGCGGCGACCTATCTCGTGCTCTCGGGCGGGGTGCCCTATGATCCCGCAGCGCTTGGCATTGAGGAGGAGGTCTATGCGTTCCCCGTGGGCGGACATACGCCGCTCGCGAGCCGCGGACAGGGGCGCTCGTTTTATGTGTCGGCGACGGCGTACAGCGCGTTTGACCCCGGGAATACGAACCGCACGGCGATGGGGACGCTCCTGCGCCGCGGCGTGATTGCGGTGGATCCTGCGGTCATCCCGCTCGGTACACGCGTCTTTATCCCCGGCTATGGCGAGGCGATTGCGGAGGATGTCGGCGGTGCGATTCGGGGCAACCGGATTGACATTGCGTTTGAAAGCCACGAGGAAGCACTGTCCTTTGGACGGCAGGAGCTTGAAATCTTTATCATGGAGTAGTGCAGCTGAATGAATCTATCGACCGAGCGGGTCAATGATCTGATCCGTTTTGCGGCGGCGGCAGGTGCGTATTTTCTCACGATGACCGCTGTTTATATCAATATGGGTGAGGATATGGGCGCGGAGTATTTTTTGCCGGCGCTCATCCCCGTGCTTATCGTGCTTGTCCTGCTGCAATATGGGACGGGGGTACCGCTTTTTTCACGGGGGATGCTCGGGGCGATGCTGCCGGGGCTGCTGTGGTGCGTGACCTTTCCGCTTCTCTACGCGTGGACGTATGAAAAGGACTGGTTTCGCTCGCTGATTTATTATGATTTTCTGATCGGCACGGCGCAGATGACCATGCTCGCGGCGCTCGGCGGCGTGTTCTTTCATCTCGGACACAGGCGGCTGACGGCGCTGCTGCTCGCCGTGCTTGCCTTTTTGACGGCACTCATCCCGCTCACGCAGATTGCCTACTATATGACGGTCTGGCATGCACTCAGCCCGGCGTCGCTGATGGCGCTCTATCTGACGAACTGGCACGAGGCGATGGACTACATCGAGTCCACGGTGGGCATTCTGCCCGCAGCGCTGCTTGTCTTTTTGCTGCTGCTGCTCGTGTATGGCGCCTATCGGAGTTTTCTCGTGCTCGCGCAGCGCATCCATCCGACGGCGGAAGGATCGCGCATGGGCGCACTCGTGCTCGTCAGCCTCGCGGCGGCGGCGGTGCATATCGTCCTCATCCCGGAGTGCTCCATCGCAGGGCTCTATAAGGATGTGACGACGTACGTTGAGGAAACGCAGTCATACAGTCTCAATCAAGACGAGCGGTACGCCTCGCTCATCATTGATACTGAGAATACGCTTGCGGCGCGTGCGCCGGGTACGGTGATTTTCGTCATCGGCGAATCTGCCTCGCGTGATTATATGCACTTTTATACACCGGCGTTCCCCTATGAGAATACGCCGTGGCTGGAACAGATGGCGGCGCGTGAGGGATTCCTCATCTATCAGAACACGTATGCGGCGTGGACGCAGACGGTGCCGGTGTTGGAGCGTGCGCTCACGGAAAAGAGCCAGTACAACGACAAGGCGTTTTTCGAGTCGGCCTCCATCCTCGATGTGGCGCGAAAAATCGGCTACAAGACGTATTGGTTCAGCAATCAGGGGCGTTACGGACAGTTTGACAGCGCGATTACGATGGTCGCAAAGACGGCGGATATGGCAGAGTGGACGGACGACTCCTATACCTTTACGACGAAGTATGATGAAAGTCTGCTGCCGTATCTGACGCGCATTGATCCGAATGCCAACAACTTCATCGTGCTGCATCTGATGGGCAGCCACATCTACTATAACAACCGCTATCCCGATGCGTGGGCGAAGTTCGCCTCGGCGGAGGGGGATTCGACGATGACGAGTGCGCCGTCGTATGCGAACAGCATTCTCTACACCGACCATATCCTCTCTGAGATATTTAACTATGCGGAGAAGAATCTCAATCTAAGAGCGATGGTCTATTTCTCCGACCACGGAGAAAATCTCAAGATCTCGCACAATCCGGATGTATTCCGTTTTGATATGGTGCGCATTCCGTTCTTTATCTATCTCTCTCCGGCATACCGCGCCGCGATGCCGCGCCGCACAGAGATGCTCGCCGCGCACAGGGAGACGTATTTTACAAATGATATGATGTACGACACGGTCTGCGGACTGCTCGGGGCGCCCTCTAACCGCTATGACCCCCGGCAGGATTTTTCAAGCCCCGCCTATGGCTTTACGCGTGAGACGCTGACGACGATGCTCGGCACGCACAGCCTCACCGAGGACGTCGCGCCGCCCATGTATGCAGCGGACGCGGCGGATGCGGGCGGCGCCGCGCAGTAAGCAGCATCTGCATATCGATCAAAGAGCCGCAGCTTCATACGTTCAGGAGGAGGATCCATCATGCACTTCTACTGTGAGCGATGCAAAAAGGAATACCCCGTCGCAACGCATGCCTATGCGTGTGAATGCGGCGGTCTTTTTCACCTGTATCAGACGGAGATGGACGAAGACAGTCCCCATACGGCGATAACGCTGGGGGAGACGATGACACCGCTTTTGCCGCTGTCGATGGACGGGCTGCGCTTTTATCTTAAAATGGAGGATCGTCAGCCGACCGGCTCCTTTAAGGATCGTGGGGCGAAGCGTCTCATTGGAGAGCTTTCCTACCTTGGGATAGAGCGCGTCGTGATTGACTCCTCGGGCAATGCCGGCGCCGCCGTTGCCGCTTATGCGGCGGCTGCGGGCATCGCGTGCCGGGTCTATGTGCCGGATGACATATCCCAGGAGCGGGTCAAGCAGATCACCGCGTACGGCGCCGATGTCGTGCGCGTGCCGAATGGGCGCATGAACGCGGGCAGCGTGGCACGTGCGGAGCTGGGCAGTGACTACTATGCCTCCCATGTCTACAATCCGCTCTTTGCCGACGGTGTGGGCGGGATGGCGCATGAGATCTATGCGCAGCTCGGCGGCGCGGTGCCTGAATATATTTTCGTGCCTGTCGGCAACGGCTCGCTTCTTCTGGGGCTGTATCATGGCTTTGCAAAACTCGGACGGCTGCCGCATCTCATCGCCGTGCAGAGTACAAAATGTGCGCCCGTCGTGGAGGCGTTCCACCACCTGCCCGAGACACCGCGCAAAAGCACCATCGCAGAGTCCATTCGTGTCAGTGCGCCGCCGCGGCTGGATGAGCTGTGCACGGTGCTGCAAAGGAGCAGGGGCGATGCGATCGCCGTCGAGGACAGCGAGATCCTCAAGGCGGCAAAGCAGCTCAACAGGCGTGGGCTCTACGCAGAGCTTACAGCGGCAGCAGCACTTGCGGGGGCACGTAGCTTCTTTGCAGATGGGATGCCGGACAACTACCGCGTCATCCTCCCCGTGCCCGGCAGCGGGCTGAAGCGGTAGCATCATGCTGCATGCCATCATCGACATAGGGTCGAACACCATCCGTCTGGCGATCTACCGGATCGAGGGCAGGACGTTTGACCTCCTCATGAAGCGCAAGCATACCGTCGGGCTTGCAGGCTATTTGGAGAAGGGGCATCTCGTCCCTGACGGCATCGAGAAAATGGTCAAAATCCTGCGCGGATTTATGGATCTGATTGGGGCGCTCAGCATCGGCCGCGTCCATGCTTTTGCAACGGCGGCACTGCGTACGGCAGCGAACAGCAGCGCCGTCCTGCAGGAGGTACAGCGGCGCACGGGCGTCCATATCCGCATCATCACGGGCGATGAGGAGGCAGCCTACGACTTTATCGGTGCGACGCAAAGCATCGTGCATGCGGACGGGATTCTCGTGGATATTGGCGGCGGCAGCACGGAGATCGTTTCCTTTGCCGCACATCAGATGCAGAGCAGATGGAGCCTGCCCCTCGGCTCGCTCGCCATGCGCAGCGGACGCGTGGCGGGGCTGCTCCCGACAAAAAGCGAGTGCAGCGTCATCGAGGATGAGGTGCACCGCATTCTTGATGCCGTGCCTGCGGTGCGGTTGCTGCGTGCACGGCATATGATCGGCATGGGCGGGATTTTAAGCAGTGCGAGCCGGATGCACGGCCTCCTCTATCCGAGCGATGCGCCGCGCGTTTTGCGTGCAGCACATCTGCCGGATATGATTCGGATGTTTTGCGGCGGAGCCCCTCTTGACGAGGAGCGCACGGACATCCTTCTGCGCAGCGCCCCTGACCGCCTCCACAATATCATCCCCGGTATGCTCATCACCAGCGTCCTCGCTGAGACCTTTGCTGCCGAAGACATCGCATACAGCGACTCTGGTGTCCGAGAGGGGTATATCTGGAAGGAGATCATCGGGGCAGGCGGCAGTTGACTGCCTCAGCGTATCCTAAAAAACTACGGGCCACGCATCGGGAGCGGCATCATCTCAACAAAAACGAGCGATGAATACGTATTCATCGCTCGTTTTCTATGGACGACATATATTAAGGGTGAGGAGCAGTTCCCTTGGCGTGAGGATGTATGGTGCTTTCGGAAAGTGTTTCATGTTTCCTGTGACGAGAACACTGTGTCGATGTTGCCGAGCGGCCATTAAGACCTCATAGAATACACGGTCCTTGGGGTCTGGCAGGTCGATATCGAGCGTTGGTGCATCTACAAAAACAGCATGCGCCTCCATGCCGCGCAGAATATCGTGCACCAATTCCTCTGTTAGGTGAAATTTTGGGCGCAGAAGAACCTCGTGATACTCGCACCGGATTGTTTCGTTTAGGAGTGGGCGGATTGTGCCGCAGAATGCAAGCTGCATGATGTGTCCGGGCAGGGACTCCCATTTGAGGACAGCAGAGACCAGGACATTTGTATCAATAACAGCATTGCATATCGTTGTATTTTCATGCACGGGCAGCAGCGATTTCTGCATTGATTTCATCCAGCGTCATCTCCGATATGCCGTGCTGCTTTGCAATCGACGATGCACACTGCAGAGCGCGTATGCCGCGCTCCGTGAGGAGAGCCGGCTGCATGCCGCAGGGAATCCCACGCTCTTGCACGAGGCGGGACATGCACATTCTAAGATAGGTCTGGAGATCAATACCAAGTTCGGTACAGATCTCAATGGCTTCTTGTTGTTCTGTTTCGTCTGCACGAAACTGTACCAATGTGTTCGCCACAATGCCCAACTCCTTTCAATATATGGATCATCCCCATCAAAAACCCAAAGTCAATAAGATCACAAATGCCGCCTATGCTACGGAGTACGGCGTGTGCGGCATTTGCATAAAGGAATGGTTTTAGTTTTCCGGATTCTCACCCATCCACTCTTCGGAGAAGATGGGGCTGTCTTTGACAAGGGCGATGATCTCCTCGCGTGCTTTTGCGATTTCCTCGGGGGAGAGGGACTGTGTCAGCGGCTTTGCCAGCAGCATGCCGAGATATGCCATATCCTCCTCTTTGAGGGAGCGCGTTGTCGGGTTGAATGCCGAAAGGCGCAGTGCATGGAGGAAAAGGCCCGGGTTCATGGTTGGCACGTTCTCACGCTTGACGTGGACGCTCATATAGCTGATGGCGTTCGTTGCCTCCACGATGTCTACGTTGCCCACTGAGGAGGCAAGCACGAGGTGCGTATCGGTGCCGCCGCACAGCACCGAGGCGCCGTGGTCGCGGAGGGCGCGGGCAAGCACCTCGGCATTCTTTAGTACCTGTTCGCCGTAGCGGCGGAAGTTCTCGCTCGCCGCCTCGCGCAGTACGACGCCAAGCGCTGCGAGGTGATTCATATGGAGCGCGGCACGGCCGGTATTGACGACGGTCTCGTCCATGCGTGCCGCGATCTCGTTTTTACAGAGCAGGATGGCGCCGTCCGGCCCGCGCAGGGAACCGCCTGTGGAGAATGTCACAACGTCGGCGAGCATCACGGGCGAGGGGAGCAGCCCGGCGGCGATGAGCCCGACGGTCTGGCTGATGTCTACCCAGAGATAGGCGTCAACAGACTGGGCAATCTCTGAGAGAATGCGGTAGTCGATGGTGCGCGGGAAGCTGACCGGAGAGAAGATGATGAGCCGCGGGCGCACGCGCTCTGCATGTGCGCGTATCTCGCCCCAATCAATCTGCTGTGTTGCAGGATCGATGCCATAGTTTTCAAAGACATAGGACAGTCCCGAGATGTGTTCTTGTTTGCGCAGGTTGAACGAGAGCACGCAGTCCCCCGGCTGGAGCAGGGCGTGAAAAACCACGCGCGAGGCGGCGGCGATGTTGCCGAGGCGAACGATGGCGTGGTCGCAGCCGAATACCTCTTTGGTGCGCGCCTGCACGATGGACTCAAGATGCAGCCCGCCGGTCGCGGTCTCGTCATGTCGGTCATAGACGCAGTTCGTGAGGATGCTTCCCTCCAGATACGCTGCAAATGGCGACATTGCGTTGACGCTCGGCACGAGGGAGAGTGTGTAGCGCTGGCGCTGTTTCTCCTTTTGCAGGAATGCGTAGATCTCCGGGTCAAAGGCTTCGAGGCGGCTGAGCAAAAGTTTTTTTTCCATGGGCTGTTCTCCTTATGCTGATAACGTTGATCCGCGATATGCCGCAGATGGGACGCAAGGCGTTTTCCGGGCAGAAACGGTATGCGGGCACCGTGTACGCGGTGCGTTCGCTTCCTTATGTTAAGGATAGTATATCACAAAATGCTTTGATTTGGGGATGCGATGCATCAATTTTTCTGAAAAATAGGGTCTTTCATAAAGCGCAGAAAATGCGGGGCCATACTGCACAAAGCCCTCCGGCAGAGAGGCTCCGCCGGAGGGCTTTGTATTTGTATGCAGTTTATGAAAACTGCACCATGCAGCTGTCCGTAGATTTGTGTCGTTGGCTTAGAACGGCCATACCAGCGGAATGACAACCGCGCACAAAATCATAGAGAGAACGACAAGAGGTACGCCGACTTTGACGTAGTCCATAAAGCGGAACTGTCCGGGGCCAAGCACGAGGGTGTTCGGCGGGGTTGCGACCGGCGTCGTAAATGCGCAGGATGCGGCGATGCCGATTGCCATGATGACCGGATAGGGCGAAGCACCGATGGACTGGGCAATCGAGATACCGATGGGCGCCAAAAGCGCCGCTGCTGCGGTGTTCGACATGAACTGCGTCAGACCGAAGGAGAGAATGAACATCGCGATGACGATGACGATCGGGGAGGGCGATGCGCCCATCAGCCCTACGACAAACTCGGCGATGAGCTTGCCCGCGCCGCTCTTATCCATGGCGCTTGCCAGCGGGAGCATACCAGCAAAGAGGAAGATGGTCGTCCAGTCGATGCCGGCGTATGCCTGCTTTTCCGAAAGACAGCCCGTCAGGACGCAGGCGAGTGCACCGATGATGGCAGATGTCTGCATGGGCACATTGATGTCTTTGGCAAGTACCATTGCGACGATGACGCACAGGAGAATCGCAAGGCAGACCATCATCTTTTTCTTGTCCTTGGGGCCTTCCTCTGTCTTCGCTTCGCCCTCGGCTTTTACCTCATGGCGCGGGCAGAGCTTATAGCCGATCGAGAGCATATAGAGGATGCCGACGATGGAGAGGGGGATGCCGATCCATGCGAACTCAAAGAAGCCAAAGGGCTGAAGTCCGCTCGCCTGGAGCGTTGCACTCATGAGGATGTTCGGCGGGGTGCCGATCATCGTGATGGTGCCGCCGACGTTCGCCGCGACGGCGAGCGCCATGAGCTGCGGGGAAACCGGGATCTTTGCAGCCGCGCAGATCTGGATAACCACCGGCATGAGGCAGGCAACGGTTGCTGTATTCGATGATACCGATGATAGAATGATAGTAATGGTCATCAGTGCAGTCATCAGTGCGCGCTCGTTTGTGCCGGATTTTTTCACCACGGCAATGCCGATCCATTGTGCCAGTCCCGTTTGGAACATCGCTGCGCCGATGACGAACATGCCTGCAAAGAGAACAACGGTGGAATTGGATAACCCGGAAAATACCTCCTTGGGTGTTAGGACCCCCAAGAGCCCCAGTGCGATTGCCGCACCCATTGCCGTGACGGCGAGCGGGATGATCTCCGTGGCGAAGAACAGCGCCGCTACGCCGAGCACGATCAATGTTAATGTTGCTGCATCCATAGTCCTCATCTCCTACTAGAATTATTTTTGCACGACAGACCCGGACAGAAGTCCGCGCGCTCATCTTCTCCACTATATTCTTCTTTTTATTTAAGAAACCTTCTTTTTCTTGTAAAAAATTTTTATAAAATTAGCACATATAACAAATAAATAAAATATATTTGATTTATAAGTATTTGTTTTCTATTGAAAGAATAGAGTTTATAAGGAATTATGAATGATATACATTAGAAACCGTACATTTGGTTACTTTTTTCGGTATATGACAAATATTCTAATGACGATAGCGCACCGATTGGAAGCAGAAAAATCCCCCCGCGGTCCACACGGAACTGCGGAGGGATTTGTATGATAGTTTTTTTATGCTGCGGTGTTTTTTGCCGTGAGCTGTCTTAGAAGGGCCAGACGAGCGGGATGATGATGGCGCAGACCGCGAGCGAGATAAATACGAGCGGGAGGCCGACCTTGACGTAGTCCATAAAGCGGAACTGTCCGGGGCCAAGCACGAGGGTGTTCGGCGGGGTTGCGACCGGCGTCGTAAATGCGCAGGATGCGGCGATGCCGATTGCCATGATGACCGGATAGGGCGAAGCACCGATGGACTGGGCAATCGAGATACCGATGGGCGCCAAAAGCGCCGCTGCTGCGGTGTTCGACATGAACTGCGTCAGACCGAAGGAGAGAATGAACATCGCGATGACGATGACGATCGGGGAGGGCGATGCGCCCATCAGCCCTACGACAAACTCGGCGATGAGCTTGCCCGCGCCGCTCTTATCCATGGCGCTTGCCAGCGGGAGCATACCAGCAAAGAGGAAGATGGTCGTCCAGTCGATGCCGGCGTATGCCTGCTTTTCCGAAAGACAGCCCGTCAGGACGCAGGCGAGTGCACCGATGATGGCAGATGTCTGCATGGGCACATTGATGTCTTTGGCAAGTACCATTGCGACGATGACGCACAGGAGAATCGCAAGGCAGACCATCATCTTTTTCTTGTCCTTGGGGCCTTCCTCTGTCTTCGCTTCGCCCTCGGCTTTTACCTCATGGCGCGGGCAGAGCTTATAGCCGATCGAGAGCATATAGAGGATGCCGACGATGGAGAGGGGGATGCCGATCCATGCGAACTCAAAGAAGCCAAAGGGCTGAAGTCCGCTCGCCTGGAGCGTTGCACTCATGAGGATGTTCGGCGGGGTGCCGATCATCGTGATGGTGCCGCCGACGTTCGCCGCGACGGCGAGCGCCATAAGCTGCGGGGAAACCGGGATCTTTGCGGCTGCGCAGATCTGCACGACCACAGGCATGAGGCAGGCGACCGTCGCCGTGTTCGATGATACCGAGGAGAGCACAATTGTGATGGTCATCAGGGCAATCATCAGCGCGCGCTCATTTGTGCCGGATTTTTTCACCACGGCAATGCCAATCCATTGTGCCAGTCCTGTTTGGAACATCGCTGCGCCGATGACAAACATACCGGCGAAGAGTACAACAGTGGAGTTGGATAACCCCGAAAATACCTCCTTGGGCGTTAAAACCCCCAAGAGTCCCAGTGCGATTGCCGCACCCATTGCCGTGACTGCGAGCGGGATAATCTCCGTGGCGAAGAATAGCGCCGCTACGCCAAGTACGGCAAGCGTCAGTGTTGCTGGATCCATAACTACCTACCTCTCCAATCCTCGTGGGGAATGCCCTGCAAAAGGCACGCCCCTCAGCGCGATGCACAGAGGGTGAGTGCCTTGTACACCGAAATGAATAATATATATAGATTTTATATCTCTGTAAATATTCTGCCTTTTACGCATCTTTCCTGCCTAAAATAACAAAAGAACTATGAAAAATACACATAAAATCCATAATTATAAATTATAAATAGATATATTACAGCACAGTATTTATGGAAATATTAGGATTTGCTTGGGAGGATAACAGGGCTGTTTTCTCTGTGCCATGGGACGAGGTGCCTAAGAGCATAGCTCTGTTGACATTTTTCTATGCGTTGGATATACTGCAATACATATTCATCAAAATATCATTTCATAAGCAGATTCGGTGCCTTTGGTGCCGCCGCATATGGCGGTGCCATAGGGTAACAGGGAAACCGGGTGCGCGTCTTGCAATGGGCGCGCACGAAAAGCCGGTGCGGTCCCGCCGCTGTAATGCTGAGACTGTCTCAAGATGTCACTGGGCAACCGGGAAGGCGGGACAGGTGATGAAGCAGAGCCAGAAGACCTACCGAATCTCGTACGTTTGGGCGGCCGTGTGCACGGCACAGGCGCCGTTCCGCTGCATCCTGCGATGGACAGGACGGCAGGCTTTTTTCGTGTGAGAAGGCCCCTGTCCACGATGGACGGGGGCTTTTTCGGTGCAGAGGAAGATGCTGCCGCATCGTGCGAGGAGTGCAAAGCAGTGGGGCTTTGATGAAGAAAGAAGGGGCGCCCTTTGGGGCGCAGTAGGGAGGAAATTTTTCATGGAGAAAAAGAGGCTTGTTCTTGCCATAACGCTCGCCTCGCTCGGGGCGGTGTGGACAGGCACGGCATCGGCTGCGGCACAGGCAGAGACGGCAAAGGGGACGGAACCCGGCTATGAGCTGCCGGACATCGTCATTCGGGGAGAGCGTGCTGCGCAGATGATTGGCGAGACGTTCACAGTGCGTGAAGGCTCTGTTGGCATTCTCGGCACACAGGATACGATGGCAACGCCGTTTACGACGACAAACATCACGCGGGAGACGCTCGATTCGTTCGGCAGCCCCTCGCAGCCGCTGGATAGTGTGCTCGCAGTCTCGCCGTCCGTCCGCGGCACGGGCAGTGTTCTGCACAATGATTTTCAGCTCCGCGGGTTCCGCTCGAACGGCAGCAGCAGCTATGTCAACGGCGTTCCCGATATGTTCACGCAGTTCAACGCGCCGCTTTACGTGGTGGAGCGTGCGGATATTGTCTCAGGCCCCAACAGCGGGCTCTCGGGCACGGGGACGCACTATGAGTCGAATGCGGCAGGCGGTATCGTGAACTTTACGACAAAGCGTGCGGGGGACAAAGACCTCACGCGTCTGACGCTGACCCATGCGGGCAAGAGCCTCGGCGGATTCTATTTTGATCTGGCACGCCGCTTTGGCGGTGCAAAGCAGTGGGGCGCCCGCCTCATGGCGGAGAAGGTGGACGGGGAGACGGCGGTCGATGGGCAAAAGATCAAGGCCGCAAGCGTCTACGTCAATATTGATCACCGCAGCACAAAGAGCACGACGAACTTCTTTACGGGCTACCGCCAGAACGAAGTGGTCGGCGGGCAGCGCTGGTTTAAGCTCGGCGCTGCGGTGACGCAGTTCCCGCGTGCGCCGAAGGCAAAGCGGAACTATGCCTTTGACGGTATGGACAAGGAATCCTATGGATGGTTGATGATACTCAACCATGAGCAGCAGATAACAAAGGACTGGAAGTGGTTCTTAAACGCCGGCACGATGAAGAATAAGCTCAGTCAAAATGTCATGTATCGGTTCAGCGCCATCACGCTGCTCAACGATGCAGGGGATTTTAAGCTTGAGCAGCAGCAGACGACGACACCGCAGAAGGCGCACTATGCGCAGCTTGGCATCAACGGGAAGCTCCATACGGGCGCGGCAGAGCACGCGCTCACGCTCTCGGTGGACCGCGCATGGCGTGAACGCTCGGCGGCAAAGAGGGGGTCGCGGGTCTCCCAGCTCGGCATGGGCAATATCTATACGGGGATTCTCAGGCAGACGGCACAGCCGCATACGGATTATGAGGCGTATCTTGCCAACAAGACGACGACGAAGGGCATTTCGCTCGTCGATTCGATCACGCTGCATAAATGGAATCTCCTGCTCGGCATTCATCACCATTCGTCCGATGTGGATGCGTATAACCCTGCGGGAGACGTGACTTCCAAGACGCATTCGAGTGCGACGACGCCGACCTATGCGCTGACCTACCGCCCGTCGGAGAACGTTTCCATTTATGCGAGCCATGCAGCGTATTTCGAGTCGGGGACGATTGTCGGCAGTGCTTATGTGAATAACAACGCCGTCCTGCCGCCGGCCAAGACGAAGCAGAATGAGATTGGCGTCAAGTACACGAACAAGGGGCTGACGACCTCTCTCGCGTTCTTTGACATCGAGCAGGCGAACAATATACGCGTCGATCGCGGCGGGCTTGCCTATCTGGAGCAGGACGGAAAGCTCCGCCACCGCGGCATCGAGCTTGGGGTTACGGGCCGCCTTGCACCGAAGTGGTCCATGGCGCTCGGTACGGCCTATATGCAGGCCGTCTATAAAAAGACGGCGGGCGGACTGCGCGACGGTGTGACAGAGGACGGACAGCCACGCTGGAACGGGACGATGCTTGTGCGCTATGATGCGGACGAGCGGCTGAATTTCTTCGGCCGCATGACCTATACGGGACGCTCGTGGATTCTCTATGAAAAGTTCAAGTCTCCCGCAACGACGGTGTTTGATGTCGGCATGAACTACCGGACGAAGCTCGGGCACATGCCGGTGCAGCTTGGTCTTACGGTGTATAATCTCTTCAATAAAAACTATTGGATGGTGTCGCGCGGCGACAATAATCTCTATCTCTCGACGCCGCGCACGATTGCGCTGACGATGTCGATGGATCTTTGATTGCAGCTGCTGCATGGAGCCGGGGCACGGCGCTGTGCAGCAGTTTCTTTCTATAAAAAGGAGGACTGTATGCGCCTTGTACGTATATTGTGCCTGCTGCTCGCCCTGCTCAGTGTGTCCGGCTGCGGCCGCAGCGTGCAGGAGGAAGGAGCCGCTGCACCCGCGCAGTCAGATGATACGATCGTCCTTGCGGCATATCGGCACCTCGCCCCGGGAGAGAGCGACGGCTACTATTGCAGCAAAATCTTAGAGGTGTGGGAGCCGCTCATCACGGTGGATGAGGAGACGGGGGCGCCTGCGCCATGTCTTGCCGCATCATGGGAGATGCTGGATAAGGGGCGCGTCTGGGTCTTTCATCTGCGACAGGGGGTACGCTTTCACGACGGCACGCCCTTCACGGCGCAGAGCGTGCTCGACAATCTCGCATGGATGGGCAAGGGGGTACGCACGTCGGCGTACTATCCGCGCAACATCAAGTCGTACTATCCGCATCTGGAGCGCGTTGAGGCGCTCGATACATACACGGTGCGCATGACATTTTCTCAGCCGAACATCAATCAGCTTTACAACATGATGAACTTTGGCAGCCCCATGTATGCTCCTTCCTGCCTTGCTGAGGATGGAACGTTTGCGGGCACGGCGCTTGGGACGGGACCTTTTCGCATCGCAGAGAATGTCAAGGATCGCTATGTATTGCTCACGCGCAACGAGGACTACTACGGAGAGAAAGCGCGTGCGCAGCGCATCGTGGTGCGGAGCATACCGAGTGCGGACGTGCGTTTCGCCGCGCTCAAGGCGGAGGAGATTTTAGGCGTTCTGGACATCGGCGCGATGCCGCCCGTGCTCGCGGATGAGCTGGCGCAGGATGCACGCTTTGCCATTTCGACCAGCCGCTCTATCATGGTGCGCTATCTCGCGCTGAACGGAAAAAAACCACCGTTCGACGATGTGCGTATGCGCCGTGCAGTGAGTCTCCTGCTCAATCGACAGATGCTCGTCGATGCCCTCTATCTCGGTTATGCGCATCCAACGGTCAATCTCCTCAGCATCGCCAGCCCTTTTTATCGAGAGTTTCCCGCTGTGCAGGATATAGAGGAAGCAAAGCGTCTTTCGCGTGCGGTGCTCGGCGATGCGCGGCGGGAGATTGTCTACTGCGTGAACGGCGCCGACCCCATCCAAAAAGGGGAAGCGGAGCTGATCGCCTACTGGCTCTCTGAGATCGGATTGGACGCACGCATCGAGGTGCTTGAGCAGCCGATGCAGCTGGCGAAGATGCGGCGCGGGGATTACGACATCGGCCGTGCACAGCAGGGGCTGCCGAACGGTGATCCGACGTATATCTTTCAGGCTTTTTTTACGCCAAAGGGCGCACGCAGCGCTGCGATGTCTCTCGGCTATGAAAATGCGGAGGTGACGGCGCTGCTCACGGAGCTTGCTGCTGCGACGGACGAGGCGCGGCGGCGGGCAATCTTTGACCGTTTGCAGGAGATCGGCGTCGCCGATCAGCCGGTCGTGCCGCTTTACTTTGATGAGAATATCGTTGTCTATCATGCACAGCGCCTCACGGGGTACAAGGCACTCCGCTATGGGATTTCGCTTTCAAAGGTGGGATGGAAATGAATGCGCTTGAGCGCTATATTGCACGGCGGCTCCTTGGCACACTGCCTGTGCTCTTTGGCATCAGTTTGCTCGCCTTCACTCTGGCGCAGCTCTCTCCCGGGGATCCGGCGGAGCTGATTTTAGAGGGCGCGGGGACGGGCGCACCGACGGTAGAGGAGATTGCGGCGCTGCACAGCTACTTTGGTCTGGATGCGCCGTGGTACACGCAGTACGGGCTTTGGCTGTGGCGGCTGCTGCACGGGGACGGGGGGCTGTCCTATCATCTGGGCATGCCCGTCTTTGATGCCCTGCTGGCGCGTTTGCCCGTGACCGCGGCGCTTTCCGTGGCGGCGCTCGGCTGGGCAGTTGTGGGCGGCATCGGGCTCGGGCTTCTCATGGCACGCATGCGCGGCACGATTGTCGAGGCGCTTGTGCGCGGCGTGACGCAGGTTATGCTCGCGGCGCCGTCCTTTCTCATGGCGATTCTGCTGATCCTCGTCTTCGGTGTGTGGCTGCGCGTCCTGCCGACCAACGGCGTGGCGTCGGCGGAGGGCTACCTCCTGCCGTCACTCGCGCTCGCACTCGTGACGCTTGCGATGACAGCGCAGCTCCTCGACAGTCAGCTGCGCGAGGCATTAGCTTCGTTCTATGCACGGACGGCGCGTCTGCGGGGGCTCTCTGAGATGCGCGTGCTGCTGACATACGCGCTGCCGAATGCTGTTATCCCTGTTGTTGCAATGCTGGGAAACTTCTTCGCGGCGGTGCTTGGCGGGGCGATCATCGTGGAGACTGTCTTTGCACTGCCGGGCATCGGCTCGCTCGCACTTGAGGCGATCCACTATCGCGACTATCCCCTACTGCAGGGGTATGTGCTCTTTCTCGGGGGGATCTATATACTCGTGACCATCGCGGTTGATCTTGTGCTCCTGCGGCTCGACCCGCGCGTCATGCTCGGAGGTGGACGATGATGGAACGCTGTATGGGCTATGGGGCCCTTCTCATACTTGCAGGGATCGTGCTGTCAGGGATCTTTGCCCCGCAGCTTGCACCGATGAATCCGTTTGAGCCGCATATGGCGGTTCGTCTGCAAGGTCCTACGGCGGCGCATCTCCTCGGTACGGACGCGCTCGGGCGCGATCTTTTCAGCCGTATGCTCTACGGCGGGCGCAGCGCACTTTTGCTCTCTCTCATCTCGACCGTGCTCGCGCTCGGCCTCGGGACGCTTGTGGGGCTTTGCGCGGGCTATTTCGGCGGTCGGGTGGATGAGGTGCTCACGATGGTGAGCAACGTCTTTCAGGGCATCCCCGGCATCAGCTTCATGGTCGCAGTTGCAGGCTTTGTCGGTCCCGGCGTTACGGGGCTCCTGCTCGCGCTCGTTGTCGGCTCGTGGGCGGGGTTCTCGCGCATTGTACGCGCGGAGGTCATGCAGCGTACGGCAGAACCATACATAGAGCAGCTGCGCGTCCTCGGCTGCGGTGACGGTCGGATAATTCTGCGGCACATCCTGCCCGCGCTCGGCGGGACACTGCTTGTACTCGGCTCACTGCGCCTCGGGCGCGGCGTGCTCGCCATTGCGGGGCTGAGCTTCCTCGGTCTCGGCGTGCAGCCGCCGACGCCTGACTGGAGTACGATGGTGAGCGATGCCATGCTCTACTATCGGCAGGCACCGCATCTCATCATCGTGCCGGGGACGGCGATTGTCCTGCTCGTCAGCTCCCTCAACATGGTCGGGCAGCTGCTGCGCCGCCATTTCGACGTGCGGCAGGAGGTGCGCGGATGATGGAAATGCAGAAGGCAGGCTTTGCCGTACGCGATCTGACCGTGCGCTATGCCGATGGAAATGCACACATGACGGCGCTCTCCCTTGTCAGTGCAGACTTTCCTGTCGAGGGTGTGACGGCGATCATTGGGGAGAGCGGCAGCGGGAAGTCAACGCTCGGGCAGGCGCTCTTTGGTGCACTGCCCGCAGGAGCGGAGATGACGGGGCGTATCTTGTTCGACGGTGTGGATATAACTGCGCTCGGGCAGGATGTGCTGCGGTCCCGGTATTGGGGAAAACGCTGGGGCATCGTCCCACAGCTGCCGCGTGCGGCACTCAGCCCTGTGCACCGCATTGGACGGCAAATCGCGGATGTGCGGCGCGGTGCAGGGCGTCCCGCATGGGAGGAAGCAGCGTATGCGGCGCTCCTCGAACGCTTCGGTTTCGATGACCCGCAGCGCGTCCTGCGCTCCTATCCGCATGAGCTGTCGGGCGGCATGCTGCAGCGCGTGCTCTGCGCGATGGCAGATGCAGGGGAACCGCAGTGGATCCTCGCGGACGAGCCGACGAAGGGACTTGACCCCGCCGTCTGGCAGATGGTCGCGGACAATCTGAAGCATCTCGCGGCGCGTGCAGGCGCCTCTCTTCTCCTCATCACACACGATATTCCGCTCGCGCAGCAGCTTGCCGACCGCGTCATTGTCATGCAGGCAGGGAAGATCGTGGAGCAGGGCACGGATGTGTGGGCACATCCGACGCATCTCTATACGCAGACGTATTTTCAGGCGCAGCCGGCGTTTCTGAAACGCAAAAGTCCGGCCCCTGCATCGCCCGCGGTGCAGGATGGGACCGTATGGGAGATGTCATCCTGCGGCCCCGCCGTCCTCGAAGCGCGCGGCGTGACAAAGAATATGCGCGACCGTGCGACGGGGGAACAGATGCGGATTCTGGATGAATGCACCCTTTCCATTGCACAGGGCTGTGCCGTCGGGCTTGCGGGAAAGAGCGGCGCGGGCAAGAGTACGCTCGTGCGTCTGCTGCTCGGCCTCATCCGTCCCGATGGCGGTACTGTCCAATGGAATGGGCGCGATCTATGGGCACTTCCACGCGCCGATATGCTTTCCTTTCGGCGGCGTGTGCAGCTCGTCGCACAGAACCCGGAACAGGCATTTGATGCGCGGTGGCGTATTGAGGAGAGTTTGCGTGAGGTCTTTGCGGTTCATCCCACACTGCTCGAAGGAGGCCGTTCGGCGCGGGAACAGATCATGGACGGGCTGCGGGCGGTGGAGCTGACGGAGCGTGTGCTTACGCGTCAGCCCCATGAACTCTCGGGCGGCGAACTGCAGCGTGCTGTGATCGCGCGGGCGCTGCTCATGGAGCCGCGGATTTTGCTGCTCGATGAGCCGACGACCATGCTCGACGTCTCCATCCAGGCGCAGATTTTGGCGCTGCTCATGCGCCTGCGCGCAGAGCATCAGCTCGGCATGCTGCTCATCTCGCATGACCGGCCGCTGCTCACATATTTTGCCGATGAAATTCATGTTTTGGAAGCGGGAAAGGTGCGTGAAATTACTGGTTGACCACGACTGTGCAGTGGAGCGATGGCGGACGCATGCTGAATCCGGGCAGAACGCGCGAGCGGTCAATATCATCCAATCACACTTCGCTGAACGCTCGTGTTCTTGGGATATTTTCGCATACGACCTATTGCCCAATCAGCTTCGTCCTACGGACTTGCTTCTTGGACAGGTCAGTATTTCTCCGCTTGCTCCGCTAAGGTTCGCTTAGGTGGACACACCACATCCGTACACTCTACAACATCTGACATAGAGCCTTTTTTCGTGTGAGAAATTCGTGTAAAATTTGGAAAAAGAAAGACAGCGGAGCGGGCGGCTTGCCATGCTTCCATGTGCAGGGAGGAAATACGATGAAGATTGTGGTACTCGACGGTTATGCCGAGAATCCGGGAGATATCAGCTGGGCGCCGCTGGAGGCGCTGGGGGCGCTGACGGTCTATGACCGCACGGCGTCACCGCTGATCGCAGAGCGCATCGGCGATGCGCAGATCGCCGTGACGAACAAGACGCCGCTTACGCGTGCCGTCATCGACGCCTGTCCGAATCTCAAAGCCATCGCCGTGCTCGCGACGGGCTACAATGTCGTGGATACGGCGTATGCGCGTGAGAAAAATATTCCCGTCATGAACGTGCCCGTCTACGGCACGGACAATGTTGCGCAGTATGCAATCGCGCTGCTCCTTGAGGCGTGCTCCCACATCGGACATCACGACCGCTCCGTGCATGCAGGGGATTGGACGAGGAGCGTTGATTTCTGCTACTGGCAGCGGCCGCTCATCGAGGTCAGCGGCAAGACGGCGGGCATCATCGGCTTCGGGCGCATCGGCATGGCAGTCGCCCGCATCCTGCGTGCCATGCATGTCCGTGTGCTCGCCTACAGCAGGACGGAGCGCACAGAGGGGCGCACACTTGCGGACTATGTGCCGCTCGATGAACTCCTGGCGCAGTCGGACTTTATCTTTCTGCACTGCCCGCTTACGCCCGAGACGGAAGGCATCGTGAACGCGACAAACATAGCGAAGATGAAGGACGGCGTCATCATCGTCAACAACGGACGCGGGCAGCTCATCGTGGAGGAGGATCTGGCGGCAGCGCTCAAGAGCGGCAAGGTCGGCGGGGCGGCGGTGGATGTTGCCTCGACGGAGCCGATTGCGGCAGATAATCCACTTCTGCATGCGCCGCACTGCATCATCACGCCGCATATCTCGTGGGCGACGAAGGAGGCACGCGAGCGCATCATGCAGATGACGGCGGACAATGTGAAGGCGTTTATGGATGGGACGCCGACGAATGTGGTGAATTGAGTGCTGCGGCGGCTTCTACCCTCCGAGAAGGGGCGTGCGTAGCGTATGAGCGAAACCGACGCGAATGTATCGCGCATCGCGGCAGCAGGCTGCCTGCCTATGATAAATCAAAAGAGATAACCGCCCATCGACCCCAATGTGCGGTTATCTCTTGTCAATACGCTTCGTCGCCGCAGCATCGCGTTTTCACGCGGTGCAGGCAAAGGGGCGCAGGATTTACGCTGCCCTCTCTTATTTCCAACGGAACAGTTTTTTCATGATGGCTTTCCGTTCGGCTGCGACATGTTCGTGCATGGCGCCTGTATCTGATTCGTCATAGAACGTATTCTCGTCATTGCCGGTCTCCACGAACCATTCATTTGAAAAGATGGGCTTGTTGACGATGAGCGCAGCGACTTCCTTGCGCATACGCTCTATCTCCTGCACGGAAAGCGGGGCGGAAAGGGCGCGTGCAAGCAGTTTCCCAATTAACGTCATGTCCTCCTCCTTGCAGGCACGCGTTGTCGGGTTCAGGCTCGACAGGCGAAGCGCGTGCAGGAAGAGTTCCATCTGCATGGTGGGCAAATGATCCAGTTTGACCAAAAGTCCGATATGGGACAGGTGGTGTACGGCCTCGACGATATTGACCGTGCCGGAGGGGGCTGCGAGGACGAGATGGGTGTCCGTGCCGCCGCACAGGAGCGAGCCGCCATTTTGCGTCAGTGATTTTGCGAGCGCCTGCGCATTTGCAAGCACTTGCCGCCCGTACTGACGGGCAGCAGCGCTCGTGGCTTCGTGCAGCGCTACGCCAAGTGCTGCCAAGCGGTTCATGTGGAGCGCGGTATGTCCTGTATTGACCACGGCATCGTCCAGACGCTGTGCAAGCGCCTTTTTGCAGAGGATGATGGCGCCGTTCGGGCCGTGCAGAGAGGCGTTTGTTGGGAATGTCACGATGTCGGCAGCGGAAACGGGAGAGGGCAGCAGCCCTGCGGCAACGAGGCCCACGCTCTGCCCGATGTCCACCCAAAGGGAGGCGCCCACGGCATGCGCGATTTCGGCGAGCTTTGCGTAATCCGGAATGCGCGGATAGCTGACCGGCGAAAAGATCAGCAGACGGGGGCGTATGCTCTTGGCACGCGTCATGACGGCATCCCAATCGACCGTCTGCGTATCCGGGGAAATACCGAAGTTTTCAAAGGTATAGTTCAGTCCTGCGCAGTGCTCCTGCTTGCGCAGGTTGAAGGAGAGCACGCGGTCGCCTGCCTGCAATAGAGCGTGAAACACGACCCGAGAGGCAGCTGCAATATTGCCGAGCCGCACGATGGCATGGTCTGCCGAAAAGAGCTGCTGCACGCGCGTGCGCACGAGATCTTCGACGGCATTTTTGCCTGCCGCATGGCCCTCGGGGCTGCTGTTGGTGAGCAGACTGCCCTCCAGATAGGCGGACAGCGGCGACATGGCATTGACGGTCGGCACGAGTGAGAGCGTATAGCGTTGCCGGCGGAGCTCCTCCTGCAAGAGTTCAAAAATCTCTGCGTCGAAGGCTTTTAGATAGTTGAGCAGATTTTCTTTTTCCATGGTGCAATTCTCCTCTCGGATGCCGAACGGCAAAGCGCCGCACCGGCAGAATGATGATGACAGCGTGCGCAGAAACAGGATTGGATGACATGGGTGTTCCGTGCGCTGCCCATGGAGGCATTGCACAGAGCCGACACACATTGCTGCATCTCTTGTTCTCATCATTCGATGTGGCACATTGGCGTATACAGCCCCACCGCAGGCAGGGGCTGCTCACCTATCTATGAGGAATAAATTCTTTTTCTTTTTTGCATTTCCTACTATAACGTCTGAGGGAAGCACATGAAATTTTGGTATTGATTTCATAGAAAAAAATCATTTCCCTCATCGTTTCATATCAGCTGAGAAAAAATTCCTGGCAGAGCGGGGCGGGGGGATGTTTGACAAGCTTCTGTTCCTTGGGTATACTGCGATAAATGCTCATATAATTTTAATTTTGTATCGGGTGCGGTACATAGGCGAAGGAGGCGTTTATTTTATGACAAAACGAAAGCTGGTGCTTGCTGTTACACTTGCGGCAGCGGGATCGGTATGGATGGGCGGGGCAAGTGCCGCAGAGAAGGCAGAGACATCCGCGAGAGGGGATATGCCGGGCTATGAGCTGCCCGAGATCGTCGTCGCGGGGGAACGCACTGCGGAGATGGCGGGCGGTCTGCTGAGCACAGAGGCGCGCATGGGGATTCTGGGAGATGTGAAAGTGCTCGATATTCCCTACTCGATGCAGAGCATGACCGCAAAGGCGGTTGAAACCTATGGCGATCCAAGCCAGCCGCTTGCCAACGTGCTGCTGAACAATCCGTCGATTCGCACCAGCACGAGTTCGCCGATGTACTCAGATTTTTCGATGCGCGGCATCAATATGAATGGCAATCACTTCCTGCTCAATGGCATTCCGAGCCTCTTTTCGCAGTATACGATGCCGCCGTCCCACATCATCGAGCGCATGGACATCACATCCGGGCCGAATGCGGCGGTGAACGGGGTCAGTATGTCGAACAACGGCACGAACGGCGGTGCAACGCCTGCGCCGGGCACCATCAACGTCATCACAAAGCGTGCGGGGACGGAGCCTTTGACGAAATATACGCAGGTGATTTCGGGCCGGGGTGCTCTTGGAGAATACATTGATATTGCCCGCCGCTTTGGCAAAAATGATGCGTGGGGGCTGCGCCTCAATGCAGAGATGCTCAACGGAAAGCTTGCTCTGCCGGGGTCTAAGATACGCTGGCAGGACGTTTTCCTCAATATCGACCATCGCGGTACGAAAAGCACGACGAACCTCTTTCTGGGCAGTTGGGACTATAAGGTCTTTGGTGCACAGCGCTGGTTCACGTACAGCGGCAGCGGGCGGGCGCTCCCCAAGGCGCCCTCCTCCAAGATGAACTACGACTTCCCGGAGACGCTGAAATGGATGTACGGGCAGGTGCTCGCGCTCAACCATGAGCAAAAGCTGAGCAATCATCTGTATGCGTTTTTGAATGTGGGCTACGCCAGGCGCGACGGCGATAAGCGGAACTCCGGCGCAAATCTGAACTTCGATACCGCAGGGAAGTTCACCAATCGGAACCGCTCTAATGCACAGAATGAATCCGCGAGCAACTCCTATGTGCAGGTGGGGCTTACGGGAAAATTCCGAACGGGCGCGGTGCAGCATCGGTGGGCGCTCTCTGCTGACCGCTCCCGGGCGCAGTATTGGAACCGCAACAACTATGGCGGGCGCAATCTCTACGGTGGGAACCTCTATGACGGGATCATCTTCCGTCCCGGCTTTTATCCGTTGCCGGATATGCTCACCGAAAACGCGCAGTGGAGCGAGGTCAATGTGGGCGTCTCTTTGATGGACACGATGTCATTTGGGAAATGGGATCTCATGCTGGCAGCGACGCGCAAGCACGAGCATTTCGAGAACCTGACGAACAAGAAGGTCATCCGCAACAACAATATCCTGCCAACGTGGGGGCTCACCTACAAGCCGACTGCAAACACAGCGGTCTACTACGGGCATACCGAGAGCTTTTCCCGGGGTTATGTCGTGACGGATGCCAGCTATGCCAACGTCGGTACCGTACTTGATCCCGTGCGCAGCAAGCAGAACGAAATCGGTGTCAAGTATGAGAACAAGGGGCTGTTTTCAACGCTCGCCCTCTTTCAGATCGACGAGCCGAACCGCTTCGATACATGGGATGGCAGCGGGAAAAAATATTTCTCTGCCGATGGGAAGAATGTGTACCGCGGCGCAGAGCTGACGGTCAACGGAAACATTGCGCCCAAGTGGACCATGACGGGCGGCATCCTCTACCTCGATGCGCAGCGCGATCAAACGCAAAAAGGTGAAAAAGACGGGTGGTTCGTGAATGGTACGGCGCGGTGGAGCAGTGTCCTCGGCGTCACATATCAGGCAAACGAGCAGCTGAGCCTCATCGGACGGCTGAACTGGGTCGGGAAAGCCAAGATCGACAGCGCGGCAGCGGACGGGAGGACGGAGATCCCCTCGTACAGTACACTGGATCTCGGCGTGAAGTATGCGACGAAAATGCATCAGATGCCGCTCGATCTCAGCCTCATGTGCTATAACGCCCTCAATAAGGATTACTGGATGGGCCGCGGCGGCTCGACGACCTTTGGTCTTTCGATGCCGCGCACATGGATGTTTTCTGCGTCGGTTCGTCTGTGAGCAGACGGGAAAGGGAGGAGCCTATCATGACGAAAAAACAGCTGGTCTTTGCCGTGACGCTTGCGGCAGCAGGCGCCGGATGGATGGGGGCGGCACATGCCGCAGAGCGGGCGGAGGAGATGCCCGGCTATGCACTGCCTGATATTGTTGTCGAAGGGGAGCGCAGCGCGGAGAGCGATGAGAACCGTCTTGTCAGCAGTACGGGCGGGACGGGCTTTCTTGGCACGAAGGACGTGATGGACGTCCCGTTCAACCAGACGAACATCACGAATAAGGCCATTACGCAGTATGACGATGGGATGAACACGCTGCCGAATGCGCTTCTCATGTCGCCCTCCGTGCGTACGAGCGGCAGTACCCTCTACAATGACTTTTCGATCCGCGGCTTTGCCATGAACGCCTATCAGTTCAAGGTCAACGGCGTGCCCGGTATGTTCACGCAAATGAATACGCCCGCGAATTTCGTGGAGCGCATCGAGGTGATCGCAGGACCCGCGATCGGCATTCACGGTACGGCGAGCTCAGAGTCGGCGGGCGGCTCGGTCAACCTCGTGACAAAGAGGGCGGCGTACGGCAAGGAGCGCATCACCTACCAGCAGACGATCAATGGTCGCGGCGCCCTTGGCGAGATCTTCGACATCGGCAAGCGCTTCGGCAAAAGTGAGCAGTGGGGCGTGCGCGTGAATGCGGAGAATATTCAGGGCACGACCGCCGTTGACCGCGAGAAGATGACGACACGCGATTTCTACATCAACCTCGACCATCAGGGGGCAAAGAGCACGACAAATCTCTTTGCCGGCTACCGCTATTCAAAGAACGAGGGCGGACAGCGCTACTTTGCCTTTGACGGAGCGGGTGCGAATGCCTATACGGGGGACCGTCTGCCGTCGGCGCCGAGCGGGCGAAACAACTACAGCTTCAACGGGGCACATCTCACCATGACCACGTGGACGGCGGTGCTCAACCACGAGCAGCGGCTGAGTGAAAGATGGAAGGCGTTCCTCAATGCCGGCACCAGCTACAACCACGGCAGAAGCTACGTGATGACGAACGCGAGCAGAGTCTTTATGCTGAATGAGGACGGCGATTTCCGGAATGCGCTGTGGACCAATCCCTTTGCGGTGCGAAACAACTATGTGCAGCTCGGGGTACGCGGCGCGTTCGACATCGGTCCGGTGAAGAACGATATGGTCCTTGCACTCGACCGCGACTGGTACTATGGATATTGGGGCTATGAGCAGAATGGCAGGTATGGCAATCAGGTTCCTGTCTATGGCAGTGTGACCGGATCGCTGCGCGACGGCATCCGCACGCTCATTCAAAACTATGATCCTGCCACGATCAGTGGGCCGATCAAGTCGGGGGCAACGATCTACTCCGGCATATCGGTCACAGATACACTCACCTACGGCAAGGCATCCGTCCTGCTGGGCGTTCACCATCACAGTGTAAAGGCCACGTCCTACTCGAATACGTCCGGCTACAAAGACGGGAAAACCGTAAGCAGCAGCGCGAATTCACCGACGTACGGCATTGTCTACAAGCCGACGGAGAACCTCAGCCTTTATGCGAACCACTCCGAGAGCTTTGACAAGGGGACTGCTGTCGGCGGCGGCTATATGAATACGGGGCGCATCCTCAGCCCTGCCAAGACGAAGCAGAATGAGATCGGCGTGAAGTATCGGAAGGACCGCATCAGCGCAGGGCTGAGCCTGTTCCAGATCGAGCAGGACCGCACGATGGATGTCACCTATGCCGGCGATGCACGGCCGACGAAGGTGATGGAGGGCAAGAACAAGCTCAAGGGCGTCGAGCTGAGCGTCTCCGGGCAGATCGCGCCGAAGTGGACGCTGACAGGCGGGCTCATGCATCTGGCGACGGAGCAGAAAACGAACACGGTGCTGGACGGCAGGGGCGTCAGCGGCATTGCGGACTGGAGCGGGATGCTCGCCGCAGAGTACGCGGCGGATGCAAAGACCGCTGCGTTCATGCGCATGGTCTATTCCGGCAAGGCGCCTATCTATACGAGTGCGGCAAAGCAGCTCGATGTGCCTTCCTATGTGACGGTGGATCTCGGCGTGACCTACAAGACGACGCTCGGCACGGTGCCGACGACGCTGAGCCTCACGGCGTACAACGTCCTCGACAAACGTTACTGGATGTCCCGTCCGGGCTATAACTATGGGATTCAGGGCTATCCGCGCAGCTTTGTGATGTCACTCACGATGATGCTGTAAGCTAAAAAGAGGGGCATCTGCCGCAAAAAAATGCGGCGGATGTCCTTATTTATACGATTGATGGAGGGAACCATAATCTGACGGGCTTCATTTTATCAGTGGTTCCTTAGCACATGAATTGAGGGAGACAACATGAGAAAGAACCATATTTTATATGTGCTGTGCGCGCTGCTCTGCGGCCTTTTCCTGTTCGTGGGCTGCGGCAAAGAAAAAGCAGAGACAGCATCGGATGCCGCCGGCACCATCACCGTCACGGACAGCCTCGGACGCACCGTGACAGTGCCGCATCCATTAACGCGCGTCGTCGTGTCGAACGCCTACAACGCCGAGCTCATCAATGCGGTGGGTGCTCTTGATACAGTGGTCGGCGTGGACAATTACATCTTCAACGATCCCTCTGCCTTTCCGGGGCGGTTTACCAAGGATCAGGTCATCGGTGCCAATCAGGGGAATCTGAACTATGAAAAGATCATCGAACTGCAGCCGCAGGCGCTCATCCTGACGGGCAACGGCGCATGGGAGGATGCGACGGAAAAACTCGGCAAGTTCGGCATCCGGGTCATCGTGGTGGATGCGTATTACACGAGCCAGTTCGAGAAAAACTGCGCACTCATCGGCACGCTTTTCGGCAAAGAAGCGGAGGCAAAGGAACTCTCGGACTTCTTTATGGAGCAGCTTGCCTACATCCGGCGGCAGACGGCAGACATACCGAAAAAGAAACTCTACTTTGAGTATCGGGAGGAGGGGAGTACGACCGTTCCGGGCAACTATTTCTATGATATGGTGAAGTACGCGGGGGCGGATAATATTTTTGAGGATGCGAAAAACCCACAGGTGAACATCGAAGCGGTGATTGAGCGCAATCCTGCCTATATCGTCAAAGTCTCGGAGCCAAAGGTCAGCGCCTCCTATATCCCGCCCACGCCGGAAGATCATGCGCGCATCCTGCGTACGATCACGACGCGCACGGGGTGGGATACGATTGATGCGGTGAAAAATGACCGCATCCTGCTGCTCTCCCACTATGTCCATGGCGGCGCCTCAAAGCTCGTCGGAACGATGTATATCGCAAAGTTCCTCTATCCAGAACAGCTCCCCGATCTGCACCCGGAGGACGTATTCAAAGTGTGGCTCGAAAAGTATCAGCACCTGCCGTATGTCAGTGGGCATACCTATCCCGCCTATCAGTTGGGAGAGTGAAACGCGGTATGCTGGAACAGGAATACTATGAAAGCAGCCGCCGCAAATATCTGATGATTGCGGCGGGGGCAGCATTGACACTCATCGCCGCCTATGCCTTCACGACATTTGGGATGAAGGAAGCAGGGCTTTTGCAGACAGTGGATGCACTGGGGCGCTATTTGGACGGCTCGCTTGAGATAGGGGCAGATGCTCCGATGAATAAGATCATCCTGCTGCTGCGTCTGCCGCGCGTTGTGCTTGCAATGATTGCAGGCGCAGGGCTTGCGGTCGCAGGTGCGCTCATGCAGTCCGTGACGCGCAATGCACTCGTCAGCCCGTTCACGCTCGGCATTTCGGCGGCGGCGGCGCTTGGCGCATCACTCTCTATCGTGCTCGGGGCAGGGACGGCCTTAGATAGCAATCTCGGCATCATCAGCGCAGCGTTCCTGCTCTCATGCACCTGCGGCGTCATCGTCTACGGGATCGCGCAGCGCGCGGGGCTCAGTCCGACGAGTATTGTGCTTGTTGGCATCGCGTTGAATTATTTTTTCAGTGCGCTGACGGCGACGCTCGAATTCTTTGCACAGGAGCACAAGCTCGCGGCGGTCATCCAATGGACATTCGGGTCGCTGCACCGCGCTTCGTGGGAGTATGTCGGCATTGGCGGCATCATCGTCACGGCGGGGCTTTTCGTCGCGCTTTTTTACGCGCTGCCGCTCAATGTGATGGCGGTCAGCGACGATGAGACGGCGCGCAGTCTCGGGGTGAATCCCGTGCGCCTGCGGACGATTGCGGGGCTTGTGGCAGTCTTTATGACGGCGACGATCATCAGCTTTACAGGGGTGATTGGCTTCGTGGGACTGATCGCGCCGCATATGGCGCGCTTTCTCATCGGGACGGACGCAAGGTTTTATCTGCCGTTTACGGCAGTGCTGGGCGCGGCGCTCCTCCTCGTGTCAGATACGGTGGGCAAGCTGATCCTTTATCCGGTGACGATTCCCGTTGGGATTGTCATTTCATTTTTCGGCGTGCCGCTCTTTATCCATCTGATTCTACGCAATCGGAGGGGACTCTAATGGCTGAGAAAGAAAAGACGAATCTGGCAGTCGAGCAGCTGAGCTTTGGCTATCGAAAGGGCAGAAAGATTCTCGATGGGGTTTCACTAACGGTGCAGGCGGGCGAGGTGCTGGGGCTCCTTGGCCCCAACGGTACGGGCAAGACGACGCTCATCAAGTGCATCGCCCGGCTCCTGCGCCCGGATGCGGGGTGCGTACGCGCCTATGGAGAACAGCTTGCGGATCTGTCTCCGACAGAGGTTGCAAAGCGCATTGCCTATGTGCCGCAGTATACGAGCGCAGCGTTCGGCATGACGGCGCTCCAAACGGTGCTGATGGGGCGGCTGCCCTATGCAGGATACCGCTATCGGGCAGAGGATGAACGCATCGCCTTTCAGGTGATCCGGCGGATGGAGTTGACGGATTTTGCAATGCGGAACATCCAAGAGATGAGCGGCGGCGAGCGGCAGCGCGTCTTCATCGCGCGGGCACTGGCGCAGGAAACCGGCATCATCATCCTTGATGAACCGACGGCGAGCCTCGATCTTTACCATCAGCTCTTTATCCTGCGCCTCATTACAGAGATTGCAAAGAATGAGAACATCGCCGTCCTCATGACCATCCACGACCTCAATCTCGCCTCGCTCTTTTGCGATACTCTCCTCATGCTGAAGGATGCGCATGTATTCGCATATGGGGGTGCGCAGGAGGTGCTGACCGAGGAGAATGTCGCGGCGATGTACGGCGTACAGACGTGCGTGACCGTCGAGGATGGACGAAAGCATGTGCGATTGTTGAAGGATGGGTAGGAAAGGAGAAATGATGCAAATACAACGTGTGTCTGCGCTCCTGCTCTGCGTGCTGCTTCTGTTCGCGGCGCTCGGCTGCAGCGGGTCTCCGACAGAGCAGGCGGGTGGCTATCAGGTGACGGATGCCGAGGGGCGGGTGGTGATGTTTGAAGAAAAGCCCGTGCGCGTGCTGAACTATGCGCTCTGGCTCGATGATATTGTGCTCGGGCTCATGCCGCCGGAACGTCTCGTCGGCATCGATCATCTGGCGGACGATCCGAACAGCTCAAATATCGTCAGGATTGCGGAGCAGATTCCCGTGAAGCTGAATCAGCCGTCGGCGGAGCAGGTCGTAGCACTGCACCCCGATGTCGTCTTTCTCGATGCGGGAAAGGACGCCGCCGTGGCAGATACCCTGCGCGATCTCGGTATTCGGGTCGTTGCGTGTGAGAAGCCGCGCTCTGCAGATGGGGTGCGCGCTGCCGTCCGGCTCGTCGCCGCCGCGCTCGGTGAGGAGACAAAGGGGACGGCGCTGATCTCTGCCTATGATGCGGAGTGCCAGACACTCGCCGCCCGTGTTGCGGCGATTCCGCCCGCAGCGCGCAAGACAGTGCTCGTCATCTCCATGTCGCCGACGTTCGGGAGCAAGGGAGGGCTGTTCGACCATCTCTGCACGATGGCGGGGGTACGCAACGGCGCGGCAGAGATCGGCCTCACGGCGGGGCAGGCACTGACGAAGGAACACATCCTCGCGGTGAATCCCGATGTCATGATTGTGCCGGTCTGGAATGACCACGGTAGCTACGACATCGACAAGTTCAACCGCGAGTACCTCGAGGATCCCGCACTGCAGACGGTGAAGGCAATCCGTGACGAGCAGATTGTGCGCCCCCATGAGGGCTATATCTACAATGCATCGCAGGACATGGTATTCGGCGCACAGGACATCGCGCACATGGCCTACGGAGATGTGGTGGAGCAGCCCGTCGGGCGGCATCTGAGTGTAGTGGATGGGCAGTAAAGCCTCCTCTGCCGCGGCGGTAGAGGCTGATTTGCTGCCTCCCCCGTGCAGCACGGGGGAGGGGGACCACGTGCAGCGTGGTGAAAGGGGCGTCCCCAATATCGTTTATTTTAAGGAGGATATTTATGAGAAAGAAACAGTGGATGGCAGGACTCTCGTGTGCACTTTGCGCAGTTCCACTCGCGGCGCAGGCGGCAGAGGAGACACAGCACTATGAGACACCGTCGGTCAACGTGACGGCGCAGGGCTATGAGAAGGAGACGCTCATGACACCGGCCGATACGACAGTCTATACCGCCGAGGAGTTGAAGAAAACGGGCGCACGCGATGTAATCTCTGCGCTGAAGTTCAAGAATGGTGTGCATTTCACGAGCATGGGACCCGACGGACAGACGTGGATCACGGGCAATGCGGGCGCGAATCTGCGCGGCGTAGACAGTGGGACGCTCGTCCTCATCGACGGCGTGCCCGCGTCGTTCAACAATGTGAGCCATCTCGATATGATGCGCCTCGATGCAGTGGAGCGCGTGGAGGTCGTCAAGGGCGGCGGCTCCGTGCTCTACGGCTCTGAGGCGTTTGGCGGCGTCATCAACGTCATCACGAAGGCGCAGTATAAGAACAGCGTGCGCGTTGCGGCGGGCGACCGCGGACAGCGTGACTATGCGGCGACCATTGACCTCGGCAAGGTCGGGCTTGCTGTCAGCCGTTCATACTACGGCAAGACGGGGAATCTGACGGATGTGCTCGGGGATCTGAAAATCAACGGCGTTGAAACGCCTTATATGGTCGGATTCGGCAAGAGCCGCAAGGATCATGTGAATCTGACCTACAAAATCAATGACGCGATGCGGCTCTCCTATATCTACAGCGGCAAGAATCACTCCATTCACTACAATGACGCGGCGGGGCAGCTGCTCAAGTATTTCAACTACGACGATGACGAGCATTTTGCGAACTTTAGTTATCAGGATCAAAAGGGATGGTCGGGCAGTGCGTACTACAACTACCGCTCGATCTCGAACCCCGACTATTTTACGGCGAATCCGAGCGTCGTGGAGTGGGAGAAGAGCCACCACCGCCACTACGGCGCAGAGGTGAAGAAGGTCTGGAAGGACGATGTGAGCACCACCCTCGTCGGGCTCTCGGCGAAGCGGCAGACCTATGTCAACGAGAATCAGAAATATCGGAAGTACAGAGAGAGCGACAGTACCCTTAGACCCTATGCGAAGTTTGGCGGCTACGGGATGAATGAATACTCACTCATCGCCTCCTACGACCGCGATCTCAGCCCCGTAACGGCCGCGATCCTGAGTACGCGTGCGGACTGGGTGAAGTCCTCGGCGGGTGACTACAGTGCCTTCCTCCCGCAGCTGCAGGTGACGACGCGCCTCAGTCGTGACAGCGCCGTCTATGCGAGTGTCGGAAAATTCTTTCGCATGCCGAACTTCCGCAACCTCTACTACGCGAGTGCTGTCATGGTGCCAAACCCAAATCTGAGTCCCGAATCCGGTTGGAACTATGAGGCGGGTTATAAGTACGACAACAAAGGGCGCCGCTTCACCGCGACGGTATTCCACACGAGCGTGAGCGACCAGATCGTCGGCATCAAGGGGGCGGATGGCAAGAGCTACCAGACGAACGCCGCATCCTACCGTAATACGGGCGTGGAAATCTCCTACGCGCAGGATGTGGATGCGCATTTCAGCTTCAATACGGGCGTTACCTACGGCAATCCTGAGCGCAAGTACAAGGCGGGGCAGGACTGGGTGCGTGCGCTTGGCCGCTATCAGATGACGGCAGGCGTGAACTATGAGAACCGCGACCTCACGGCGGCAGTCAGCCTCAGCTACTGGGGGGATCGCGGGTACAACAGTACACGCAGCGAGCGCACCTCCTTCGTGCCGATTTCTGGTAATCTCCTCGTCTCGAACCTTCACGTCGCCTATCGCTTCACGCCCGCGCTCATGGGCACGTTCGATGTGGACAATCTCCTTAATCGCCGCGACTATACGAACAGCGGCACCTACTACACTGTCGGACGCTCCTTCCTTGTCGGCGTGAATTACGTTTTTTGATCGGCGCCCTGTCTATGACAACACCCCGATGGCATCTGCCGTCGGGGTGTTGTGCGTTACGGATGAATTTTTTCAAACCGCCATTCCTGCGGTGCATTGGGATATTTCTCCCGATCGACGGCACTCATGAACATCGTGAGCGGGCGCGCATAGATGCCGTAGGTTCCATAGAGTGCCTGATAGATGACGAGCACCTCGCCCGTCTCCGTGTGCTCCGCCGTGGTCTCGATGCGGTAGAGATTTCCCTTGAAGTGCCGCCAGATTTCGCCGTGTGTGGGATGGTCACGCATGAGATGCCCTCCTGATCATTCGCATAAATAACATTGTCTGCGAATGATTATAGAGAGTTATCGAAATACTGTCAAAAGTCCTTTTCACAGTATTTTATGGAAGAAAATCGTGCGAATCCTTTTCTCATCGTGCGAATTCGTGTAGAATTGGAGAAAGGTACAGAATTGGACGTATTGCCCACAAGGGGAAAGGAGTGTGACGAAATGAAACATATGGTGAAGCTGCCGGGCGGGGTGCGGGTGCCCGCGCTCGGGCAGGGGACATGGTGCCTTGGCGATACACCTGAAACGTATGCACGCGAGATAGAGGCATTGCGTGCAGGGATCGAGGCAGGGATGATGCTGCTCGATACGGCGGAGAGCTACGGCGACGGCCGCGCAGAGCGGTTGGTCGGTGAGGCGATCCGTCCGTATGACCGTGCGCATCTCTTCCTCGTGTCAAAGGTTCTGCCGTCAAACGCATACGGAACGCGGCTCATGACCTCGCTGGAACGCAGTCTCTCCCGTCTTGGGACGGACTATCTCGATCTCTATCTCTATCATTGGCGCGGGGCGCGTCCGCTTGCGGAGATGGTTGCGGCGATGGAGGAGGCACGCGCGGCGGGCAAGATTCGCGCGTGGGGCGTGTCGAATCTCGATACCGTCGACATGGAGGAGCTGTGGCGGGTGCCGGGCGGTAAGAACTGCGTCGTGAATCAGGTGCTCTACCACGTGGGGTCTCGTGGAATCGACTACAGCCTGCTTCCGTGGATGCGCGCGCATGGCGTTGCGCTGATGGCGTACTGCCCGCTCGCACAGGTGGGGCGGCTCGGCTGTGATCTCCTTGGGAGCACCGTCCTCAAGGAGATGGCGGAGAAATATGGCGCGACCTCCGCGCAGGTTGCGCTCGCGTGGGCAGCGCGCGACGGCAATACCATCGCGATTCCACGCACGGGACGGCGGGAACACGCTGTCAGCAACGCGGGCGCGGATGCGCTTGACCTCACGTCGGAGGACTGCGCCGCGATTGACCGCGTATTTCCGCCACCGACGCGGAAAGAGCCGCTGCATATCGAGTGATGAGGTTCTTAAACGCGCTACGCCTCTCCGAAAGAAATCCGCCGGTATTTAGGCAGATAAGCGCACGACCGCTTGTAGAGCGAGGTGTTCGTGTGCTGGGCATACCACAACTTTTGTGAAAGAGCCTGAAAAAGCCCATTTGGCATGATGTGCCAAGCGGGCTTTTTCGTAAATACGTTTGCTTTTTCGATGTGGTTCGATATAATAAAAGAGGAACGCCTAGGGCGGGAGTCATCCCGCGGCGGTATCTTTCCCCCGAAAGGGGGTGAGCGGATATGAGCGAAATGGATGCGATCATGTTGTTGATCGTTGCCACAGGTTATATTCTTGCGATAACAAAAAAGTAACCGCCCATTCAGCCAAATGAGCGGTTGTTTAGAAAATAACAACCAATTTTTGGAAAGATGCCGCACAGGGCGTTCTTTCTATGATCATTATAACAGGTGCGTGCGCGGATGACAAGCGTTATTTCTGGAGCGCGACGACTTCGTAGGGGCGCAGGTCGCCCGCAAGCCCATCGTAGTTGCTGAGGAGTTTTGTCCAGCCCGCCGCCGCAAGACCCGCAAGGGAGTCCTCCATGAGTGGGGTGTTCTCGGCGCGGAAGTTGCAGTAGACGCGGAGCTTGCTGCTGCCGAGGGTGCGCTCGTAGGCGAGGACGCTCGCGTTCCCGCGTTCGAGGAAGAAGAGATCGCCCTTTTGGATGAGCGGCATTTCCTTGCGCAGGCGGATGAGTGTCTGATAGAAGTGAAAGACGGAGTCCGCATCCCTGCGTGCGGCTTCGGCCTGCACTGTCCGCTGACACAGGAGACGGAGGGATTGATCAATGCCACGCGGATTTCGCAGATGAAGGACGGCGTGATCATTATCAACAACGGGCGCGGGCAGCTCATTGTGGAGGCAGATCTTGCCGCCGCCCTCGCGTGCGGGAAAGTCGGCTGTGCTGCGGTTGATGTGGTGCCGCAGGAGCCAATTTGCGCGGACAATCCACTCCTCACTGCGCCGCGCTGCATCATCACGCCGCACATTTCGTGGGCGACGAAGGAGGCACGTGTGCGGATCATGCAGACGACGGCTGAGAATGTACGGTCGTTCATGGACGGTGCGCCGATGAATGTGGTGAATGAACCCTAAATAAAGGATGCGTATGTACTTGGATGGATAAAAGTATGTGCGGCTGCTGAAAGATTGCTGATAAAAGGCGCTTCCTGCGCATGAACTTTTTGTGCAAAGGCGGGGGCTTTGTGGTATAATGGGCTGAATCACTGTCTATATCCACCGAAGTTTTCTTCATATAAATTAGGAGCGTGACAATACTTGTTCGGAATATCTGCAATTTTGAAACGATTCCTCGGCGACAACAACGAAAAGGAGGTCGCACGCTACCGCGCAATGGTCGATCAGATCAACGCGCTCGAACCGGCGATGACGAATCTCACGGATGACAAGCTGACGAGCGCTACGGGGCGCTTCCGTGAGCAGCTGGCAGCGGGGCAGCCGATGGAGGAGATTCTGCCGGAGGCGTTTGCGGTCGTGCGCGAGACGTCGCGGCGCGTGCTCGGTATGCGGCATTTCGACGTACAGCTCATGGGCGGGATCTGCCTGCATGAGGGGCGCATCGCAGAGATGCGCACAGGCGAAGGCAAGACGCTCGTCGCCACGACGGCGGTGTACCTCAACGCACTCGCCGGCAAGGGCGTTCACATGGTGACGGTCAACGACTACCTCGCGCGGCGCGACAGCGAGTGGATGGGCAAACTCTACCGCTACCTCGGTCTTTCGGTGGGTCTTATCGCACACAATATGGACTTTCCGGAGCGCAAGGCGGCGTATGCGGCAGATGTGACCTTTGGAACGAACAATGAGTTCGGCTTTGACTATCTGCGTGACAATATGGTGCTCTCAGAGGGACAGATGGTGCAGCGCCCGCTCCACTATGCCATCGTGGACGAGGTGGATTCCATCCTCATCGATGAGGCGCGTACGCCGCTCATCATCTCAGGGCCCGGCACGAAGTCCACGGAGAACTACGCCGTCATGGCCAATGCGGTCCGCCAGCTCAAAGAGGGGGAGGACTACACTGTCGATGAGAAGGCTAAGACCGTCGCACCCGCGGACTCTGCCGTACCGAAAATTGAAAAGATTGTCGGCATCCAGAACCTCTACGCGCCTGAGAACATTGATCTGTCGCACTGCTTTACTGCGGCGCTGCGTGCAAAGGCGCTGATGCACCGCGACCGCGACTATGTGGTGCGGGACGATGAGATCGTCATCGTGGACGAGTTTACGGGCCGCCTGATGGAGGGACGCCGTTACTCCGACGGTCTGCATCAGGCGATTGAGGCGAAGGAGGGCGTGAAGATTCAGCGCGAGTCGCAGACACTCGCGAGCATCACATTCCAGAACTATTTCCGCATGTACGGCAAACTCGCGGGCATGACAGGCACGGCAAAGACCGAGGAAAACGAGTTCCTGAAGATCTACAACCTCCCCGTCGTCGTCATCCCGACGAATAAGCCCATCGCGCGCATTGATGAACCGGATGTCATCTACAAGACAAAGGCGGCGAAGTACCGTGCCGTCGGCCGTGCGGTGAAAGAGATCCACGAGACGGGGCAGCCCATCCTCATCGGCACGACCTCCATCACGCAGTCTGAGGAGCTGTCGGGTCTGCTGAAGAAAAACGGTATTCCCCATGTGGTGCTGAACGCAAAGTTCCACGAGAAAGAGGCTGAAATCGTCGCAAACGCGGGCCAAAAAGGTGCCGTTACTATCGCGACGAATATGGCAGGGCGCGGCACGGACATCAAGCTCGGCACGGGGGTAGAGGCACTGGGCGGGCTCTACATCGTCGGTACGGAGCGGCATGAGTCGCGCCGCATTGACAACCAGCTGCGCGGGCGTTCCGGGCGTCAGGGCGACCCCGGTGCCTCGAAGTTCTTCCTCTCGCTCGAAGATGATCTCATGCGTCTTTTTGCCTCTGACCGTATCGCGGGCATCATGGATCGCCTCGGCATGGAGGAGGATGAACCCATCGAGCATGCCATCATCACGCGCTCCATTGAGCATGCGCAGAAAAAAGTCGAGGCACGCAACTTTGACATCCGCAAGCACGTGCTCGAATACGACGACGTGATGAACCAGCAGCGCGAGGTCATCTATGGCGAGCGCAGGAAAATCCTGCTTGGGGAAAATCTGCGTGAGAACATCATCGCCATGGTGCACCACATCATCAAGGACGAAATGACGCAGTACGCGAACGAAAAACTCTACCCGGAGGAATGGCAGCTGGAGGCGCTCATCGAGGATGCAGAAAAAGTCTACGCACCCAAGGGGCTGCTCCAAAAGGAAAAACTCGAAGCGCTCGCACGCGATGAGATCCAAGCCGAACTCGAAAGGGTCGCAGAGCAGGCCTATCGGACCCGCGAGCTGATGTTTGGCGAGGAGAATATGCGCGAGCTCGAAAAGGTCGTCATGCTGCGCGTCGTTGACCAAAAGTGGATGGACCATCTCGACCACATGGATATGCTGCGCGAGGGCATCAACCTGCGCGCGTATGGGCAGCGCAACCCGCTCGTGGAGTACAAGATAGAGGCGCTCACGATGTTCGAGGAGATGGAGGCCGCCATCATGGATCAGATCGCATCCCTCATGTACCATGTGAGCATCGTCACGCCCGCAGGCGCCGCCATGCAGGCGGGTGCGGCACCTGCGGGGGATATGCCCGCGCCTGTTGTGGACGAGGGGGCACAGCGGCGTGCCGAGCAGCTCCTTGCACACGAGCGCGCGAAGCTTGAGGATCATCTCATGAACGCACGCGCCTCCCACGGGGGAGAGTCCGTACCCGCTGAGGTGAAAAAGCCAAAGAAAGAGGATGGGAAGAAGGTCGGGCGCAACGACCCCTGTCCCTGCGGCAGTGGGAAGAAGTATAAGAACTGCCATGGGAAGGATAAATAAAATGGGCTTTGGGATACTGCCCAACGTGAACGCCTCGCTGTGCAAACGTTCGTGTGTTTGTATGCTTAAATACCGACGAATTTCTAAACGCCCTTCGGTTGAACGACAAAATTCGTCGGGGCATACCGCACGCTTTTCCCTTTTGCTCCACTAGGGTTCACTTTTGAGCAATATATCCCTGCACTCTTGCTGCGTGTCAGTCTGATACGGAAATAAATGGGAAATTTAAGGATACAATTATGCTGGAAGATCTGAAACCGATACTGAATGATCTGGGCGAAAAGCTCGATCAGATGCGCATCTCCCTTGAGATCCCCGCGAAAGAGGAGAAGATCGCCGAGCTTACATACAAAATGGGCGAGCCGTCGTTCTGGGATGATGCGGCGGCAGCGCAAAAGCTCAATCAAGAGCTTGCGGCGCTCAAAGGCGGCGTCGATACCTATAAGGAACTCAAAGCGAAATACGAGGACGCCGAGACCCTTTACGAAATGGGCATTGAGGAAGGCGACACCTCGATGGAGGGGGACATCCGCGCAGATCTGGATGTCATCGCGCAGGGGCTTGAAACGCTCCAGCTGGAGGTGCTGCTCTCAGGGGACTACGACGCGAACAACGCCATCTTGACGCTCCACGCGGGCGCAGGCGGCACGGAGGCACAGGACTGGACGCAGATGCTCCTTCGGATGTACGGGCGCTGGGCAGAGCGGCACGGCTTTACCGTCGAGACTGCCGATTTGCAGCCGGGCGATGAGGCGGGCGTAAAGTCTGCAAGCCTTTTCATCAAGGGGCATAACGCCTATGGCTTTTTGAAGTCGGAAAAGGGCGTCCATCGCCTTGTGCGCATATCCCCGTTTGACTCGCAGGCGCGGCGGCACACATCGTTCTCGGCGTGCGATGTGATGCCGGAGATTGATGATGCCGTCGAGGTGCCCATCAACATGGACGATGTGCGCGTGGACTATTTCCGCGCGAGCGGCGCGGGTGGGCAGCACATCAACAAGACCTCGTCCGCCGTGCGCATGACCCATGCGCCGACGGGCATCGTCGTGCAGTGCCAGAACGAGCGCTCACAGCTTCAAAACAAGGAGCAGTGCATGAAGATGCTTCGCGCCAAACTCTTTGAACTGGAGCAGGAGAAAAAGGAAGAGGAGATTGCAAAACTCGAAGGCGTACAGCAAAAAATCGAGTGGGGCAGTCAGATCCGCTCCTACGTGTTCCAGCCATATACCATGGTCAAAGACGTGCGCACGAATGCCGAGACTGGAAACGTGCAGGCGGTGATGGATGGGGAGATTGACCCCTTTATCCGCGCATATCTCAATGCCAAGGCAAATCACGAGTTCTGAGCGGGGCCGTTTTCGATTCGTTTGTGTCGTGCCACATTGGCAAAGGAGGTTTCACCATGTGGAAAGTTTTTGCCGCCCTGCTCTGCATCGTCGTGGGCATTGTTTGCGGGATTGCCGTACTCCCCTATGCAGCGTCGGAGATGGTCGCGGATGCGCTGCGGCAGCAGACAGCGGCGGAGGATGTACAGGTCTCCATCATCGACAGTCCGCGCCTCATCTTCGGTGAGATTGGCGCCATCGACGGGGTTGTCCGGCAAGGGCGCATTGGCAAGATCTTCGTCCGTGAGCTGACGATGACGGGCACAGGCATCCGCTTTGAGCCTTTGACCCTCCTGCGCGAGCAGAAAGTCGTCGTGACGGAGGCGAAATCCATCGAACTGCACGGCATTATTGATGCGGATGCGATTCGCGAACTCATCACAAAATCCTCCAGTAAATTCGAGGATGTTGCGGTGACCGTTACGCCCGGCAACGTGCTCGCCACGGCAAAGACCCGCGCCTTTGGGCAGACCTTTGAAGTTGAAATCGACGGGGCGTTCACCATCGTCTCGGGCGATCTCTACTATAAGGTGCGGAGCATCTCGGCGCGCGGCAAAGGGATGAACGCCCTGCGGCTCGACGCACTCTTTGAAGATGTGATTGTTGCACGCGCGGACGCCCTGCCGTTTGGACTGGTATTCCAAAATGTCGAGGCGCGCGACAGTGTCGTTACGCTGACGGCACGAAAATAAGGGGACGGATGCGCGGTACGCGCATTACGGATATGAGATAATGCATTCCCCCAAAGGAATTATTGTACATGAAGAAATTTCACTATCATCCTGTGCTCCTCGCAGCGATTTTCGTCGGGTTTATCGCCAGTTTCATCATCGGGGTGGAGCGGCACGCCGTCGAGGAGCGTTCCCGCACCGTAGAGCTTGCCATCGACTACGAGGGGCTTTTAGAGCTTGCCGCGCGTGAGGGACTGCCCGCAGAGACGGTGCTCGCACGCGCGAAGGAGGCGGGCATCACATCGCTCGCCGTCTATGAGACGACGTTCAAAAAATTCAACCTCAACGGCAAGGCGTTCGCGCTCACCGGGGCGGATCTCCTCGCGCGCTATCACGCCGGTATGCTGACCGATCCCCGCTGGCGTGCACTCGTGGAGGAGGGCAAGGTCGTCGGCACGGAGGTCTACATTGTCGGACATGACCCCGTCACCTATGCCGAGCTGAAGGACGACCTCATGCGCCGCTTCGGTTCTGCGCGTGTCTCCATTCTCACGGTTGGCAGCGATGAAGTCATTGCGGTCAAGGACTCCTACGAGGCCTTTGAAAAGCGCAACATCGGCCTGCCGACGGATGAGATGACGGCGGTCAATGCCGCGGGGTTTGACGTGATCGCACGCCCTTCCAACTACCATGACTGTACGCCGAATGACGTGCGTGCCGTATTTGCACGCATGGAGGACATCCGCGTCTCTGCCGTCGTATTCTCGGGGACAGAGACGCTCGGTGCGCCGAAGGCGCTCCAAACGACCATCGACGAGATGCGGGCGCAGGGACTCACACTCGGGCTTATTGAGGGCGTGACGCAGCTCCAGTTCTATCGCCAGCAGGGCATGGATGAGATTGCGGCGGGGCTTGGCTATGACCATGTCGCGCGGCTTTACTCCATCCCCAAGGATGAACTGAAAAAACTCAAAATTGATGCCGCCGTCGAGCGTTGGGTGACGACGGATGAGGAGCGCAACATCCGCATCAATCTCCTGCGCATCTACG
>ERZ773043.27-NODE-27-length-67795-cov-4.415220_pt1 | contig 67795 bp, 51 predicted proteins | sample MGYA00580636_ERZ773043 | MGnify/ENA primary metagenome ERZ773043 (study PRJEB29015, sample SAMEA2737992) | human oral metagenome | biome: human oral; feature: human-associated habitat; material: dental | place: China | collected 2065 ...
CGAGCAGGGACTGGTGACGCTCATCGGCGCTACGACGGAGAACCCCAGCTTCGAGGTCATCCGCCCCCTGCTCTCGCGCTGCCAGGTCTACACCCTCGAGCCGCTGGGTGCCGAGGAGCTCCTGGGGCTCCTGGAGCACGCCCTCACGACGGACGAGCAGCTACGTACGCGGCACATCGAGCTTAGGGAGACGGCCGCCCTGCTGCACCTCTCGGGCGGAGATGCCCGCCGCGCGCTCAACATCCTCGAGCTCGTCACCCTCTCCTCCACGGCCGATCCGCTGGTGGTGACTGACGCCCTCGTCTCCAGCCTCGTGCAGACCAATCCGCTGGCCTTCGACAAGGGCGGCGAGCTGCACTACGACATCGCCTCAGCCCTGATCAAGAGCATACGCGGCAGCGACCCCGATGCCGCCATCTACTGGCTGGCGCGCCTCATCGAGGGGGGCGAAGACCCCAGCTTCATCGCCCGCCGCCTGATGATCTTCGCAGCCGAAGACATCGGCCTAGCGAACCCTAATGCGCTGCTGCTGGCCGAGGCCTGCGCCGCCAGCCTCGAGCGCATCGGCTGGCCCGAGGGACGTATCCCCCTGGCCGAGACCGTCATTTACCTAGCCTGCAGCGAGAAGAGCAACTCCGCCTACCTCGCCATAGACCGCGCCCTCGCCCTGGTACGCCAGACGGGCAATCAGCCCATACCGCTGCATCTGCGCAACGCCTCGACCTCGCTGATGAAGGACCTCGGCTACGGCAGCGACTACCGCTATCCCCACAATGCCCCAGGGCACTTCCTCGAGCAGCAGTACCTCCCCGAGGCGCTCCGAGGCCAGCAGCTCTGGGAGCCCCAGCCCCACAGCGCCGCCGAGCAGCAGCTGGACGAGCGGCAGCGTAAGCGCTGGCGTCGCTAGCCGCCCTCCCCTTAGCCCGAGGCCACGCCTCGCCTCGAGCGGAGCCCCCCGCCCCAGTGCCCCGCCCACTCCCTCCCGAGTAGGCGGGGCACTGTGCTTCGTAGGCTAGAGCAAGCCCCCCCCTTCCCCACGAGCACGCTCAGCCCCGGCAGAGGGCAGCGCTCCGAGGCCGTCGGCAGGGAGCTGAGCACTGAGACGTAGAGCACCCTAAAGCAAGGGGCGCAGCGGGCAGAGCTAGGGGGCGCGAAGCTCCCAGCTAAGGGACGGCGAACTGATGGATAAGGGGGAGCGGGAAAAGTAATATAAGAATGCAGCAAATATTATATTACTTCTGGCCAGATATTATATAATATTCCGCCGAAAGTAATATAAGAATTGCCTCAAAGTAATATAAGAATCGGCAGCAAGTCCTAGGGGGCAGCGCAGCACGCCTTAATTCGCACGGCCGTCCGAGCCTGCTGCCGCATCCGCCCAAGGCCTACCGAGAGGCCGCGGCAAGGGCTGCACAGCGCCCGCACTAGAGGCCAAGGGCGGGCTATCTAGAGGCCAGCGACTGCAGAACAGCTTGCCTTGGAGAGCTGTCTGAGGCAAGGGCAAAGACCTAGAAGAGTTAGGGGTAAAGGTACAGGAGCGGTACGTCTCAGCGCCGTGGAGCCGCAGCCCTCGGCAGCGGCGCAAACCGTGGCCGGGCACTCCGCGAGACGGGTGGTACATGGTATTCGATAAATAAGTAACTTTGTGTACCACTTAATTAGAACAGAGCCTTATGAGAATCACAACTAACCTCATCTGCATCGTCGCCGCTGCGAGCAGCCTCGCGGCACAGACGAGCAAGAGCCCCATCAAGGGGACACTCCTCGGCGGGAGCACGCAGCGCCCCGTGGACTTCGCCAGCCTGCTGCTCCGTAGTTCCAAGGACAGCACCCTCGTGACGGGCACCCAGAGCAAGGCCGACGGCTCCTTCCGCTTCGAGGCCCCCCACAGCAGCTACATCCTCGAGGTACGTGCCCTAGGCTACAAGACCTGGTACCGACAGCTCACCCTCACCAGCGCTACCGACCTAGGCAAGATCCTCCTCAGTGAAGACACCAAGCAGCTCGGGGAGGTGCAGATCGCCGCCAAGCGACCCATCATGCAGCGCAAGGCCGACCGCATGGTCTTCGACCCCGAGCAGCTCGCCCCTGCAGGGACTACCGCCCTAGACCTCCTACGCGAGACGCCTGGGGTCAATGTCACGGACGAGGGCATCAGCCTCATCGGCAAGGGCTCGGTCGTCGTCCTGATCAATGACAAGCGTGTCCGCCTCTCGGGGACAGCGCTTGCCAACCTCCTCCGCAGCTACTCCAAGGCCGACCTCAGCGAGGTGCAGATCCTCACCACACCGCCTGCCAAGTACGAGGCAGAGGGCAATGCGGGCGTACTGAACATCGTGCTGAAGAAGGCCAAGAATGACTTCTTCGGCGGGAACATCAGCACCAGCCTCAAGTATCGGGACGAGCATTGGGGCTACTCTGCCTCCACGGGGCTCAACTATAAGAAGGGTCGCATCAGCTCCTCCCTGCAACTCAACGCAGGCCAATTCACCAGCGTCGGCGGCTTCGCCACCTACCGCAGCTACACGCAGCGGCCGCTCTACTCCAGCAGCGAGAGCAAGTTCAACATCACAGGCCAGTGGGCGGGACTACGTGCCTCACTCGACTACCAGCTGAGCCCTGAGCTGAGCCTCGGCGCCAGCCTCTCCTTCTCGCCCAGCGTAGAGAAGCCCCGCCGAGAGAACCTCACCGAGGACTACACGACCCTCCCCTCAGGAGAGCGACAGCTCCAGCTGCGCATGCCGGGGACGGCCGATGAGCGCGAGCGCGCGGGCTATACCTCGGCCAACGTGCACCTGGAGAAGAGCTTCGCAGGACACGCTGGGCGCCGCCTCAGCTGGGACGTCGACTACGTGGGCTTCGATAGCCGGGAGGAGCGCAACTTTGACTCCAAGAGCTACGACGGTACGGGGGCCCTCCTGCCCGGGCAGGACTTCCGCTTCGACTCCGAGACCCATCAGCAGACACGCTCCTATATCAGCAGCATCGACTACAGCCACCCCCTAGGGGCGATGCAGCTGAACTTCGGGGTTAAGGGCAGCTGGACGCGCACGAGCAACGTCAATGACTACGCCGCCAGCAGCACCCTCGGGGAGCGCCACGACCAGCTACGCTTCGACGAGCATATCTACGCCCTCTACGCCGACCTAGCACGCTCCCTCTCGGCTCAGTGGAGTCTGCGCAGCGGGCTGCGCCTAGAGTACACGCACACCGATGGCCAGGTCAACGGGCAGCACCGCCTCAAGACGCGGGACTACCTCAACCTCTTCCCCACGGTCTTCGTCGGCTACACGCCCAGCGAGCGCCACGCCTTCAGCCTCAACGGGAGCATACGCCTGCAGCGTCCTCACTTCGGCCAGCTCTCGCCCTTCCCTAAGTATGAGAACCGCTACAGCACCCTGCAGGGCAAGGAGGACCTCCGTGCGGCACAGCAGGCCAACCTTAGCCTCGGCTACACCCTCGGCGGGAAGCTGAACCTCCAGCTCTCGGGGAGCTACCTCTGGGATGGCATCGCCCAGGTCGTCCGCCTCGACCCCGCGACCAATCAGGCCTACTACACGCACGACAATGCCGCTGAGGATAGACGCCTGACGCTGGATATGAGCTACGTCTTCAACAGCTGGAGCTTCCTGCAGAGCTACATTAGCCAGCAGGTCAGCTACACAGACTCGTACACCCGCTACGAGGGGCGCAAGCTCTACGGCAGCACGGGACTCAGCTACAACTTCAACATCAACAACACACTCTTCCTCAACCGCAGCAAGACGCTCCAGGGGACGGTCTCTCTCTACTACAGCTCGCCTACGTATGACGCAGGGCTTCGGATCGGCCACATCCTCAGCGGAGGGCTAGGGCTCTCCTACAGCCTTCTGGAGGGCAAGCTCCGCCTCACCACAGGGCTCTCTAACCTCTTTGCCAAGGATGTGGTCACACGTCTGAGCAATGCCGACTACGGGATGCGCGTCGTCAATTCGGCTATGCCCAACGACTTCAAGATCGGCCTCAGCTACCACTTCGGGGCGCCCATCAAGGGCAAGGAGGCCCGCCGCAGCGCTGAGGAGCTGCGCTCCCGCATGTAGTCCCGCCCCTATGGATAGCTCCACGACACGAGGCACCGCCCTTGGTCTCAGCCTCATCGCCCTGCTGGCCCTCAGCGTCACGCTGCTAGCCGAGTGTAGCTGGGCACAGCAGCTACGCCTCAGTCCCATGGTGCTGGGGGTCGTGCTGGGGATGCTGCTGGCCGATACGCTGCGCCCGCGACTACCCGGGGGCTGGGACGGCGCCTTCCGCATCGCGGGCAAGCAACTGCTGCGCGCGGGGATCGTCTTCTACGGCTGCCGCCTGACGCTGGAGGCACTCACCGAGCTCGGCCCCGAGGCCATACTCATCGATACAATCATCGTCCTAGGGACGCTCCTCCTCGGGGAGCTCCTCGGCCGGGCCCTGGGGCTGGAGCGAAGCGAGCGGCTCCTCATCGCCTCGGGGAGCGCCATCTGCGGCGCCGCAGCGGTGCTCGCCACGGAGCCCGTAGTACGGGCACGCTCGCACAGCACGGTGGTAGCGGTGGGTACGGTAGTACTCTTCGGGACGCTCTCGATGTTCGTCTACCCGCTGCTCTACCGCTGGGGCGCACTGGAGGCCCTGGGCCTGCGCGGCGTCGGCATCTATACGGGTGCCACGGTCCACGAGGTGGCGCACGTCGTCGGGGCAGGGGCGGCGATGAGCTCCGAGATCGCGGCGCTGGCGACCCTGACCAAGATGATACGCGTCCTGCTGCTGGCCCCGGTGCTGCTCGGGCTGAGCTTCCTGATGCGCGAGCGGCATGCTGGCAGCAGCACCTCGGGCAAGGGGCGGGTGCAGATCCCGTGGTTCGCCTGCTACTTCATCCTCGTGGTGCTGGCCAATTCCCTCTTGGCTCACCTCTCGAACGCAGGCGGCTGGACGGAGAGCTATAGGACGGTGACGGGCTGGATACAGACGGCCGATACCTTCGTCCTGACGATGGCCATGACGGCGATCGGCATGGAGGCACGGCTGGCGAAGTTCCGTCAGTCGGGCGCGAAGCCCTTCTTGCTGGCCCTCGGCCTCTACCTCTGGCTCGTCGGTGGCGGCTACCTCTTGGTACGCCTCCTCGCCTAGCGAGAGCGCGACCCAAGCGGTCATCCGACCCGATCCCGACCCGCTCTAAGGGCCTTCTAAGAGCAAAGTCCCCAGCGCCCGCAAAGGTAGCAGCGCACTCCAGACGAGTAGCTCGAGGGCTGTCATAAGAGGCCTAAGCGCTTCTCCTGAGGCCTCTCCTAACTCCTCCCTCCAAGGTAGCCCGATACGCCACGCGGGGCTCACCCATCAGTCGATGGATGAGCCCCGCGTGGCTTTGGTCACCTCTAAGGAGGGCTGTGAGCTAGCGGAGGAGGACGGTCACCCCGCGGGCGCCGTGAGCGCCCATGACGAGGGCCTGCTCGATGTCAGCGGTCTTGCTGGGCCCGCTGATGAAGCCCGAGAAGGGGCTCTGAGGATTGAGCTGGCGCACGCGGCGCATCGCCTGATGCATATTGTCCACCAGGTCGGAGCGGTTCAGGACAAAGACGAGGTTCTCCGCGATGAAGAACTCCGCCCGCCACTCGTCCCGCTGCTCGACCCAGCAGCAGCCGTTCTCACAGACGCCGAGGGGCGTCTCGACGATGGTGACATCCGTGCCGTTCATCGCCGTCGGGTCGCCTGCCTCACTGGGGCGCAGGCTCCCTAGGCCCGGCAGCTCAAGGTCGCTGATGAAGCGCTGGGCCTCGGGGTAGAGCTCGCGGATGATGGCCGCCAGATCGTCCCCAGGCTGCAGCAGGACGACGCGCCCGCCGACCTCCGTCATGATGCGCTCGAACTGCTGGACGCGGTCTGGGTAGGTAATCGCTGCGAAGCCCTCTAGGTCGGGGTGAGCCTCGCGATGGGTGGTATAGCGTCGGATGTTCTCCAGGACGCCTTGCTTAGCGTGTGACATAGGCCTTACTTCTTCTTTATTTGCGTCTTGATCCACCAGTCGTTGAAGCTCTGGGAGGCAAACTGCGGGAGCTCGCGCCCCTTACCCCAGGCGTTCAGGCTATTATAGAGGAGGAAGCGCGGGAGGTGGTTGGCGACGGGCGCACAGCGTAGGGCGGTGTTGAAGAGCCCAGGGCGCTCCATCAGGAACTTCAGGCCGTAGCTCATCAGCTTCTTCTCCTTATTGGCCTGCCCCAGCTTGTCGAGCTGCTGGCGCCAGCGGTAGATCTGCTCGCCGAGGTCGATCTTGACAGGGCAGACATTGGAGCAGGAGAGGCAGAGCGTACAGGCCGAGACGTTGCCCGCATAGCGCACGGGGTCGTGCGCCATACCGAGGTTGATGCCGATGGGCCCAGGGATGAAGTAGCTGTAGCTGTAGCCGCCCGAGCGTCGGTAGACGGGGCAGGTATTCATGCAGGCGCCGCAGCGGATACAGTTCAGCAGCTTGTCGTGCTCCTTGTTGGCGATGATCTGCGAGCGTCCGTTGTCGACGATGACGAAGTGCAGCTCCCCGCCCTCCTGCGGCTTACGGAAGGAGGAGGTGTAGGTCGTAGAGGCCTGCCCCGTGGCGCTACGAGCCAGTAGACGCTGGAAGACGGCCAGCTGGTCGAGGCTCTCGATGACCTTCTCGATGCCGAAGGAGCAGATGTTGAGCTTCTGGCAGGCCATGCCCATATCGGCGTTGCCCTCGTTGGTGCAGACGACCACCTCGCCTGTCTCCGCGATGGCGAAGTTGCCCCCGTCATCGCAGCATCGGCCTCGAGGAAGTGGCGACGCAGGTTGGCACGCGCCGCATGCGTCAGGTAGGTCGGGTCGCTATTGCCTGGCTCGGTGCCCATCTCACGGGCGAAGAGCTCGGCCACCTCCTCGCGCTTGATGTGGATGGCCGGCATGACGATGTGGCTAGGATGCTGGTGCATCAGCTGGAGGATGCGCTCGCCGAGGTCACTCTCGATGACGTCGATACCGCGTGCCATGAGGTAGGCGTTCAGCTCGCACTCCTCGCTGAGCATGGACTTACTCTTCACCAGGCACTTGACGCCGTGCTGCTCGAGTAGGCCATGGACGATACGATTGTGCTCCTCGGCATCTACAGCCCAGTGGACCGTGACGCCGTTGGCCTGGGCCTTAGCCTCGAAGCGCTCCAGCAGACTATCCAGGTGGGTGACGTTGTAGCGCTTGATGTCGTGCGCTAGCTGGCGGAGCTCCTCCCACTCGGGGAGCTGCTTGCTCACGCGGTCGCGCTTCTGCCGTACGAACCATAGGGCCTGATTGTGCCAGCTCGTACGCTCCATATTCTCGATAAAGCGGGCTGCTGCCGCTGCATGTGAGGTACTCATAGGTTGGCTGCTAGGATTTCGATGGCGTGAATGGTCTGTATAGGATAGTGCTCACGGTCAATGACGCCCTGCATGTGCATCAGGCAGCTGCTGTCACTACCCGTGATGTAGGCAGCGCCCGTACTCATGTGGTCCTTGACCTTGTCCCGACCCATGCAGGCACTGACCTCAGGCTCCTCGATGGCGTACATCCCCCCGAAGCCACAGCACTCATCGATACGCTCGGGCTCGACGACCTCGATGCCCTCGACGAGCTCCAGGAGGTTGCGGATCTTGTTCATGTAGGGGAGGTTACGCTCACTGGGCGTAGAGAGGTGGAGCTCGCGTACTCCGTGGCAGCTGTTGTGGATGCTGACACGGTAGGGGAAGCGGCTGGGCAGGGAGCTGACCTTGAGGTCATCGTGCAGGAACTCGATGACGTCGCGCACGCGGCCAGGGGTCTGGCAGCGGTGCTCCCCGGCGAGGATATGGCCATAGTTCTCCTTGACGAAGGCGACACAGCTGGCCGAGGGGCCGACGATGACGTCAAAGCCCTCAAAGAGCTCCTCGAAGCGTCGCGCAAGGTTCTTGGCTTGGTACTGATAGCCCGCATTGGCCATGGGCTGGCCACAGCAGGTCTGGTTCAGCGGATACACTACGTCATGGCCTAGAGCTGTCAGTAGCTGGTAGGTCGCTATCCCTACGTGGGGGTAGATAGCATTGACGTAGCAGGGGATGAATAGTCCTACTCTCATATACTATAAACCGTTTAGAGTGATGAGGCGAAGCCGTTCCTCCATGCGCTTCGTCCACTGCTAAGGTAAAACCTCTTGAGGACAATACCAAATACCTCGCGCTGGGCCTTGTGCCCGCAGGCTCAGCCGACTAGCGAGCATCCTGCTCCCCGCCCGCACGCGCTCCCCTCCTCTCCGAGTTCACCCGGAATCCTAAGCCTAAGGTCAGCGCCGGCCCCCTTAGCCGCGAGGCTAGCACCAGCCGCTATTCCGAGAGCTAGCCCTCAAGGAAAGCGACGCGCATACCCATACTTGAGGTAAGGGCAAAGGGAGCCACAAGCACCCGCGGGGAACACCCGCAACGCAAGCCAGTGTGAAGTCGAGATCCTAGGGCGACGACACCACGACGGCTCGGAGGGTCGCCCCTGTAGGGCTGTGTTTCTTATACTTGCGGTCTACCCAGGGTTTGGTCGCCCTTTCAGGGCTGCGCACCCTGGGCTTTGCCGGGGTCGCCCCTGTAGGGGCTTAGCACTCCGTCCGAGCAGCACGCGGGGCTAGGGGGAAGGCGCGCGAGGGATATCAGTCAGGGCGCCGAGGGACGTCCATTAGCGGTCTGAGGGATACCCCTCGCGGGGCGCACTGATATCCCTCAGCGAGGCTCGAGGCTTACCCTCGAGCGCACTCCCATCGAAGCATAAAAAGGCGCAGCGCCCCGACGTCACGAGGACGTCGGGGCGCTGCGCTTACTTGATGTGCGAGCCTGCGCTCGCTGAAGGCTCAGGGCTAGAGGCCGCGGCCGTGGCAGTGCTTGAACTTCTTGCCGCTACCGCAGGGGCAGAGGTCATTGCGACCGACGCTGTGCGTAGCGCGGGCAGGCGTACGGCGCTGAGCCTCCTCGTGCGCCTCGCTGCCGACCTCATCGCGTCCCTCGCGGTACTGCTGCTCGGCGATCTGTCGCTGCGTCTCGGCTGCCTGGATCTCGAGCTCGCGGAGCTCCTGGTCACTAGGCGGCGCGATGTTGAGGTGGACGCGCATCAGCACGGAGGCCGTCTTGCGGTTCATCTCCTCGATCATCTGGCGGAAGAGCTCGTAGGACTCCAGCTTATAGACGAGGAGGGGATCCTTGTTCTCATAGCTAGCGTTCTGCACCGAGTTGCGCAGCTCGTCCATCTCACGCAGGTGCTCCTTCCACGCCTCATCGATGTGGTGCAGGACGACGGACTTCTCGAACTCCTTCATGATCGTGCGGCCCTCGCTGGCATCGGCGTCGCGGAGGTTGCAGCTGACGTTGTAGACCAGGCGGCCATCGGTCAGAGGCACCATGATGCGCTCGTAGATCTGGCCCTGCTCCTGGTAGACCTGATGGAGCACAGGATAGGCCTGCTCGGCGATCAGAGCGGCACGGCGCTGGAAGGCGGCCTCGACGGCGTCGTAGAGCAGGTCTGCTAGCTGATCGGCCTTGGTCCGGCGGAAGGTCTCCGCGTCAAAGGGCGCCTCGATGGCGAAGGTGCGCATGACGTCCACGCTGAAGCTGTCGAAGTCCTCGGCCTCGCGGTGTGCGTCGACGAGGATACGCCCAGCGTCGTAGAGCGTATTCATGACGTCCATCTCGATACGCTCACCCATGAGGGCGTGGCGGCGACGCTTGTAGATGACCTCACGCTGGGAGTTCATCACGTCGTCGTACTCGAGGAGACGCTTGCGGATGCCGAAGTTGTTCTCCTCGACCTTTTTCTGTGCGCGCTCTACGGCCTTATTGAGCATGCTGTGCTCTAGGACTTCGCCCTCCTGGAAGCCCATCTTGTCCATCATCGCGGAGAGACGGTCGGAGGCGAAGAGACGCATCAGGTGGTCCTCCAGCGAGACGAAGAAGACAGAGGACCCGGGGTCACCCTGACGACCTGCACGACCACGCAGCTGGCGGTCTACACGGCGCGACTCGTGGCGCTCGGTACCGATGATCGCGAGCCCGCCCGCGGCCTTGACCTCAGGCGTGAGCTTGATGTCGGTACCACGCCCTGCCATGTTGGTAGCGATGGTCACGACGCCGGGCTTACCTGCCTGGGCGACGATCTCGGCCTCCTTCTGGTGGAGCTTAGCGTTGAGGACATTGTGGGGGATCTTGCGCAGGGTGAGCATCTTGCTCAGCAGCTGCGAGATCTCGACCGAGGTCGTACCGACCAGCACGGGGCGTCCACCCTCGACGAGGCGGACGATCTCCTCGATGACGGCGGCGTACTTCTCACGGGCCGTCTTGTAGATGCGGTCGTTGAGGTCGTGGCGCGCGATGGGACGGTTGGTGGGGATGACGACGACGTCCAGCTTGTAGATATCCCACAGCTCACCAGCCTCGGTCTCGGCCGTACCGGTCATCCCAGAGAGCTTGTGATACATGCGGAAGTAGTTCTGCAGCGTGATCGTGGCGAAGGTCTGCGTGGCGGCCTCCACGTGGACGCGCTCCTTGGCCTCGATAGCCTGGTGCAGCCCGTCGGAGTAGCGACGGCCGTCCATGATACGGCCCGTCTGCTCGTCGACGATCATCACCTTGCCGTCCATGACGACGTACTGGTCGTCCTTCTCAAAGAGGGTGTAGGCCTTGAGGAGCTGGTTGACCGTGTGTACGCGCTCGCTCTTGACGGCGTAGTCGGAGAGTAGCGCCTCCTTGCGAGCAGCGTGCTCCTCGGGCGTGAGGCCCTCGGCGGCAAGCTCCGCCAGGAGCGAAGCGATGTCGGGAAGGATGAAGAAGCGGCTGTCATCGGTGCCCTGCGTGAGGAGGTCGATCCCCTTGTCCGAGAGCTCGATGCTATTCTGCTTCTCGTCGATGACGAAGTAGAGCTCGTCGGTGACGATATGCATCTGGCGCATGTTGTCGGCCATGTACTCCTCCTCGACCTTGAGCATACCAGTCTTGATGCCGGGCTCGCTGAGGTACTTGATGAGGGGCTTGCTCTTGGGCATACCCTTGTAGGAGCGGAAGAGTAGGAAGTAGCCCTCCTCCTGCTCCTTCTTGTCGTCGCTCCCGATCTTCTTCTTGGCGTCGATGAGGAGCTGCTGGCAGAGGCGGCGCTGCGCCTCGACGACGGTCTCCACATTGGGCAAGAACTGCTCGAAGAGCTGGTCGTCGCCCTTGGGCACAGGGCCCGAGATGATCAGTGGCGTACGGGCGTCGTCGATGAGCACCGAGTCCACTTCGTCCACGATAGCATAGTTGTGCTTGCGCTGGACGAGGTCCTCGGGGCTGGTGGCCATATTGTCGCGCAGGTAGTCGAAGCCGAACTCATTGTTCGTCCCGAAGGTGATGTCAGCGTTGTATGCCGCACGACGCTCAGGGGTATTGGGGCGGTGCTTGTCGATACAGTCTACGCTGAGGCCGTGGAACATGTACAGTGGGCCCATCCACTCCGAGTCACGCTTGGAGAGGTAATCGTTGACGGTGACGACGTGCACACCGTTCCCCGTGAGGGCGTTGAGGAAGACGGGCAGCGTCGCCACCAGCGTCTTACCTTCACCCGTAGCCATCTCGGCGATCTTGCCGCGGTGCAGTACCGTCCCCCCGAAGAGCTGCACATCGTAGTGCACCATGTCCCAGGTGATCTCGTTGCCCCCAGCGACCCAGTGGTTCTGATAGACGGCCGTGTCGCCCTCGATACGGACGAAGTCGTGCGTCACACTGAGCTCGCGGTCGAAGTCCGTGGCCTGTACCCGTAGCTCGGGAGCCTCCGCAAAGCGGCGCCCCGTGCTCTTGACGATGGCGAAGGCCTCGGGGTGGATCTCGTCGAGAACGAGCTCCAGCTTGTCGAGGATCTCCTTCTCGAGCTTGTCTACCTTGCTCCAGATCTCCTCGCGGGCATCGAGGTCCTTGCCCTCGACGCTGGCCTTGAGGGCCTCTACCTCGGCACGCTCGTTGGCGACATAGTCCTGGATGCGCTGGCGAAGGGCTGCCGTGCGTGCACGCAGCTCATCGTGGCTGAGGGCGTCGATCTCGGGGTAAATAGCTTTGACACGCTCCACCCAAGGGGTGATCTCCTTGAGGTCACGCTGTGATTTGTTGCCGAAGAGCTTCGACAGAAAGTCTGTAAATCCCATTATGTATCTTGTGTTTGTTGCTTGGAAAGGGTGAGGAAGCTCCCCCAAAGGTAGGGGAAGCCCGTGGCCTAGGCTAGGCCTCAGAGGGGCTCGGGGCGCACTCCGAGGAGGGCGCAGTAGGGTCTACGAGCCTCTCGGCTAGTAGGCGGCGTTGGGGGGGCGTATCCTCAGGACGCGGGCGATGGCCTTGACGACGTCGGGCGCCGCGAGGATAGGATAGTCGAAGGTCTTAGGCGTGAGCCCCGCTCCCCAGAGGATGCAGGGGGTATCGACGCTGAGGGCCTGCAGCCATAGGTTGGGGCTGTCGGCGCTCTCCTCGACCTCCCAGCCGGGCAGCAGACTCCAGTAGACATCTGCCTGATAGCGGGTGTGGACGGCACGGCGAAGGGCTAGAGCCAGCTCGCCTGCAGCACCCTGCATGAGGCGCCCACCAGCGACGGCCGCTCCTACGCCCTCCATCTCAGCGAGGAAGGCGGCGGACTCGTCCTGCAGCGAGGCGAGGCTGAGCTTGCGGCTCTCAGCGAGCTTCTTATTCAGGTAGAGGCGGCCATCGGCGCAGCGCTCCACCCAGCTGCCCTGACCATGCAGGGCGGAGAGATAGAGGTTCAGCAGGGCCGCGCCCTTCTTGGCACTGAAGCGCCCCGAATGCACCTCCAAGGCCTTGGGTCGTGGCCTGCGGTAGTGGCTGTAGCCTGTGCCCGTCAGGGCGATGAGGCAGCGTCCACGGCCGAGCTTGCGCTCCAGCTCGCTGACGATGCTCGCCAGATCGCGGTCAAGACGCACGTAGGCATCGACCTCCTCGCTGCTCAGCTCGCTCGTCTGCCCCTCGGGGGCGACGTCGAGGCTGTAGGAGAGGGCTAGGAGGCCTGGGGTCTTACTCTCGGCATAGCCGCCCTGGTCGATGAGCTTGAGCGCGAGGCGCGTGACCTCCTCGTTGGCCAGCGCACTGCGCTTGAAGGCCTGGGCATCCCCGCTGGGATAGCGGTGACTGAAGCTACGCCCCCAGTCCGACCAGCTCTGCGCGGGGCTCGTATAGCGGCTGAGGGGCGACCAAGCGAGCTGCCCTGAGACGAGGCGCTTATTGGGGCCGTCGCTGCTGCGATTATAGGCCTCCAGCGTGGCGGGCATACGCTCGTAGTAGCTGCTGCTGGACCAGGCCGCCATGCGGCTATCCAGCCAGTAGGCGCCGTTGGCTGTCCAGCCACCCGCAGCGATGGCCGTGGCGGCATCGGCCGAGAGGCTGTAGACGATGCTCGAGCCGCCCGAAGCCTCCTTCATGCGGTCACCCAGCGTCTGCACCAAGAGCGCCTTGGGCGAATAGCTGTCGCGGGTATAGTTCCCCTGATAATTGGTGTCGTAGAAGAGCTCCTGCACGCGGCCAGCGTGCGGCAGCCAGACGACAGGGCGCTCCACCCCGTGCGTGGCGGGGTAGGCTCCCGTATGGAGCGTGGCGGTGGCGGAGGCTCTATTGAGCTCGGCCAGCGGATAGCTGAGGCGGGGATAGACCTTGCCCTCCTGCATGAGGCGCCCGAAGCCGCCCGAGCCCAGCAGCGGCTGCAGCTGCTCGAGGTAGTCGGTGCGTAGATCCTCTACCGTGATGTAGACCACGAGCCGAGGGAGTTCCTCGGCACGTAGCCCCTGCTGCATCGCCACGAGGGCAAGTAGCGAGGTCATCAGGTAGCGCATGCTGCGCTGCTCTAGGGGGGAGAGGAACTTACTCATTACTTATCTAGGGTCCACCTCGGGACGTGGGCGAGGCATGAGGTACAGCAGGCGCGCCAGGATCCACAGCGCGAGGGCTGCGATGAGGAGGTACATGGCGGGATGGAGCGTCTGCCCCGTGAGGTAGGCCAGCAGCGGGCAGAGCAGGAGCAGGACAAGCTCCACGCGATAGACCAGGCGACGGAGCAGCATCCAGCGAGCACCGAAGAGCTGCAGGACGAAGGAGACGAGGTAGAGGGGATTCAGCGCCAGTACCGCCACATTGGGGTAGGTCATCGGATGCTCCGAGACGAAGACGATGAAGCAGAGGAGCGTGCCAGCAAGACCTGCTAGGAGGAAGATCAAGCCCTCCACGATCCCCGGGAGACGACGCCTCTGACGGCGGAGGATGAAGTGCCCAATCGAGGCGAAGAGCAGCAGACTAAAGACGGGCAGCGGCGCTAGGAGCTCCGACCAGAAGGAGTCCTCGACAGGCGCGGGCGGCGGAGTCACCCCCTCGGGAGCCTCCAGCCAGCGTGCCGAGAGCACGGGGCGGATCTTGCGCGGGCCCTCAGCAGTAGGATAGCAGACGAAGAGCTTGGTCAAGAGCTCGGCAGCCGTCAGCGGGATGAAGAACTGATCCCGCAGCGTCATCAGCTCATCCAGCTCACGCCCCATCGCCAGGTCCGTGCCGAAGACGAGCCAAGGCGAAGGCGCCTCCAGCTCATTGATCACGCTGCGCCAGCTACGGGGCGGCACGCTATCGGCGGGATCGACGTAGTAGAAGGAGGGAGCTCCCTGCTTGGGATCGTAGCCGGGGAGGGTCTCCAGATAGAGATCTATGGGGCGGGTGCTGCAGTTGTTGCGGAAGGCGTTGTAGCGATAGGTAGCGTTCTCGGGACGAATGTTGTCCAGGAGTCGCGCCCACAGCTGGGCACGCTGCAGGCTATCGGTGAGAAGCGTCACCTCGCGCACGGCACCACGGCTGAGGTACTCGGCCAGATAGACCTCGGTGGGCATGGGGACAACGAGGTAATCCGTCTTGCCCTGGGTAAAGCGGATGGTGAAGTCGTCGTCGAAGTTGAAGATCCCGTAGTTGAAGGTCACATCCAAGCCCTGCACGGCATCCTGCACGCGCAGCCCCGCATGCCCGTAGAGCGTATAGGAGGCCTCGGCACTCGGCGCGGCGGCGAGGAAGCTCACCTGAGCCTCTGAGCTCAGCTGAGCGGGCAGTCCCTGCGTGGTGCTGGTCCCGAGGCTCTGAGCCGTGACGGGAAGCAGGGCACAGAGGAGCAGATACAGCGACAGGGCCACCTGCAGCAGTACGCGCCTGTAGCCCAAGCCGCGCCCCTCGACGCGCCCCGTGTATAATCGATGTATAGCTTCTATATCCTTCACGCTTTCACAAAGGTACGAAATAGCCCGCGAGGCATCAAACGCCCGCCCCGCCTCTACTCATAGGGTAGCCGCGGCCTTCCCCCACCCTAGCCCAACTTAGCCCCCAGCGCAGGGAGTAAGGAAGGCTAAGGAGGCGGCCAAGGACTCTTACGGAGCTCAGCGATAAGGGCGAAGGCTCACGAGGGATACCCGTCAAGCGGCTGAGGGATGGCAGTCAGCGCCGTGAGGGACGTCAGTCAGCGCCGTGAGGGATAGCCCTCAGCCCGCTCAGCTAAGGCCGTCCGCCACGCCGCCGCGCCTTGTGCCGCGCCTCGGGGTGCTAGGCGGAGCTCCTTCGCCTCCCCTTCGCCCTCGCTCGGGAGACAAAGGCCAGCGCCCTTGCCCCTAGCCCCGATAAAGGAAGCGCCCTGCTCCCGAGTGCCGTCGTGGCTTAGGGAGCAGGGCGCTTGTATGCTTGCTTAGCGCTTGACGCGCTCAGGGTTCTGCTTGACGAAGTCCGCCCAGTTCTTGGCCGCGCCCGCCGAGGCGCGCTGCAGGGGCGAGGAGGTGAGGAAGTGATGGCAGAGGGCGGCTGCGAGGCCGTCCGTGGCGTCCAGCTCGCGCGGCATATCGGCCTGGGGGATCTTGAGGTAGCGCTGCAGCATCCCCGCCACCTGCTCCTTGGAGGCCGCACCGCGGCCCGTGATGGCCTGCTTGATACGCATCGGCACGTACTCGGTGATCGGGAGGTCACGCGCCAGCGCCGCGGCCATAGCTACGCCCTGGGCGCGGCCGAGCTTGAGCATACTCTGCACGTTCTTCCCGAAGAAGGGGGCTTCGATAGCCAGCTCATCGGGGTGGAACTCGTCCACGAGCGAGAGTACACGGTCGTAGATACACTTGAGACGCAGGTAGTGATCCTCGTACTTGTCGAGCTTGATGACGCCCATGGCCAGCAGCCGCGCCTCCTGCCCGCGCACCACGATCAGGCCGTAGCCCATCACGATGGTACCTGGGTCGATGCCCATGATGATGCGTTCGTGCTGGGGCATCAGTGCACTAGAGGCGAAGTGGTCAGCTCGAGGGAGACCTCCTCGAGGATGGTGCTGAAGCCCAGGACTCGTTCGCCGAAGGTATCCACCAGGCGCTGCGCCAGCCCCAGCCCATGATCCGAGAGCAGCTCCTGCAGGTGGTAGCCGCTCGGCACGTAGAAGTGCAGGGCATAGCTCTCGCTATCTACATCGCTGTCCTCACGTAGGACGCGGTGCAAGCGTAGGCCCTCCACCTGCCCCGCGCGCTCCAGCACGGGCAGGTAGTGTGTACGCATAAACTCGATGAACTCGCCCACCGTGGCGGGCGCCATGACGAAGGTCGTATTGTAGAGTACCATAATGCTCGTATAACTAAGGGCCAAGGGGAGAAGTTCGTCCCCCTCTAGCCCGAGTGCCTTAAAGGACGCAGCGCTACCGACCTCGGGGATCGATAGCGCTGCGTCTGGTGGAGCCTCTTGTCGGATTCGAACCAACGACCCCGAGATTACAAATCACGTGCTCTGGCCAACTGAGCTAAAGAGGCAGGTGGGTAAGCGACCTATATCGCACCGCTACGACCTAATACCCTTGCTGCGATCAAGCCCTGGGGGAGTCAAAGGGAGCTGGTCGTATAGGACTTACCCACCGCAAAGATAGCGCAAATCCCCCATACCGCCAAGACCGCACTCCGCCGCCTCCATCAGGGGAGCAGCTGCCCCTCTCCCCGAGACGAGCCCCCGCCTCATAGCAGCAAGGACATGCCGACATAGCACTCCAAGAGCAGCAGCATCAGCAGGAACACACTCCCCCAGCGGCGCCGGCACTGCATCTACGGAGGCTCCATGCGGAAGAAGCGGAAGTACAGCTGGATGTCTCCTCTGAAAAAGCTAAGCCTATAGTACACGACACCGCTCAGGAGGGTAAGAAGGACGCAGTAGGCTATCCCTAGGGGTCCCCTATCTAAGGCCCAGAGCGCACCCACACCAAGGACGAGCGCATAAACAGGGGCGGTCAAAGCAATGATCAGAATGACAAACATGGGCTTCAGGGCATAGACTTCGGGGACCTTATCCACTGCTTCGTTCATCCGCCGCTGTCTGTGCTGCATATACTCCTCATAGGTCCAGCCTGCTCGCGGCATAGTCTTGCGGTAGAGGTAACGCGTCAGCTCGTAGGGTGCGAAGGGCGCACCGTAGATCGTCTTCGCATAGAAGCGAAAGACCTGATAGTAGAGGTTAGTCCCGATCAAAGCAAGCTCAGACCACATAGCACATACCTAAGATAACTTCACCGCCAAGGACGGCAAGCCCCCTGACGCCCGTCGTAGAGCTTAGTTCTTCACCGTGTCGGGCTGGGCTAGGAGCCGATCGAGGTAGACGCTATCGACAAAGCGCTGACCATCGATTTCCCACAGCATCCCGAGGCTATCCAAGGGGACGAAGCAGTACAAGTTCACCCCCTCAGGGTCGCGCTCGTAGTAGAGCGAGAAGATACGGTTTGCCCCGCGGTCCTCACTGCTGCGGATGAGGAAGGACTCGACCTCCTTCCCTCGCGTGTAGACGAAGCTCTTGCCGTCGATCCGATAGCTCGGGACCATGGTACCGTACTTACGGAAGGAGTAGCGCCCCTGGCGGTCCCGCTTGACACGGAGGAAGGTACGCCGCTCCCACGACCGCTGCTGCACTTTGCTCACCCCTGTCTGGGGCTGTGCCCCTTGGTGCTCCACGGGCTGGGGCTTCATCCCGAGGCAGAGGAGGGCGAGGCCTAAGAGGCCACCCCAGAGGATACTACGCTGTTTCATCTTCTTAGCTATTGGTAGAGTTGGTCTAAGGCTCGCGTGCGCTAGGGTCGGAGCACGGGCTGGTGGGGGAGGACATAGCGCTTGACGTAGACCTTCCCTAGGTGGAGGCTATCCACATAGCGCTCGCCATCGACGTCCCAGATCACCCCGAGGGAGTCCCGGGAGCTAAAGGTGATACGCTTCGGCCGCTTTGCCGTATCCGTTTGCTTATAGACAGTGAAGATACGACTCGGCCCTACGACCTCGCTCCCGAGGATCACGTACTCGTCCTCCTGAGTGAGCAGCCTATTGCCGCGCAGCCTATAAGAGGCACATCTATTCAGGTCTTCATAAGTGCGCAAGGCATACTGCCCGACCTCCTCCCACTCTATGAAGAGGAAGGTCTTATGTGTCCAGTCGCCTGCCAGCATCTTGGGCGCCACGCCCTGCGGATCGGGCTCAGGGACCTCGTCATACTCCTCACGCTCCTGCCACGAGGCAGGGCGACGGCTGCAGTACTCGGAGCTATCGTCCGCGTCATGGGGGCAGGGATAGTGCTTGAAGGGGAAGCGACTCCGATAGCGAGCGTCCACGTATCGGTTCTCCCCCACCTGCCACTGGATGCCAAGGCTGTCTAGGGGTGTGAAGCGGAGGTGCTCTACATACTTTGGGTTTCCCTCTGCAGTAAGCGTGAAGACCTGACTGCGTCCCTGAGCCTCGCGCTTACGAATGTCATAGGTATACTCCTCCATGCCGAAGGTCGCGACGAGTCGATTACCCTCGATCGTATAGCGGGGGTTCGTAGCCTCACAGTAGTCATAGATCGCGTACTGCCCCGTGCTATCTCGCTGCAGGCGGATAAAGACACGCGACTTCCACGGCTGCGCCGGGGTCTTCACCTTGCTGCGCTGGGGGACGGGCTCTGCCGTGACGGGGCGCAGCCGCATCCCGAGGCAGAGGAGGGAGCAGGCGAGGAGCGCGCCCCAGAGGATGTTCGTTCGATTCATCATACTAGCTTGGTGTCCCGACTGGGGCTATAAGGGTGCTCGTCATGCTCCTCGTGCGACCATGCTAGACCTTTAGCTCGGGCAAGACGTGCTGCGGATCGGCAACTCAAGCAGAGGGCCCGACAGGGCTTCCATCAAGGCTTGATGCTAGAGGAGGGCGATCATGGGAAAGGCTCCAAGGCAGATAAGGATCATAAGCAGCATACCCACCCAGCGACGCTGGCACTGCTTTGCAGGGGGCTCCTGGGCATAGTGCTCAAAATAGGGAATGTAGCGTCCTTTGTATCGGACGACATAGTGATCGAAGAGTATGGAGAGGCCAACAATCGTCAAAGGGAAGGCAATGACCGCCTGCCACGACTTACCCAAGTAGAGCCATAGGTTTACCCCCAAGAGCCACTGAAGGATGTTTGTAAAGGCTAAGACCAGTAGGATAGAGGAGAGTCCAGAGATACGAGAACTGCCAGCCTTAGCTAGGTCCGAAACGAAGCGGTTCGTCAAGTCCTGCCGCTCGTACATGAAGGCAGCATAGCTCATCCGTCTATGCGCTGGACCCAGTCTATACCAGAGGTAGCTCAGTTCATAGGGAACGAATGGAGCACCCTGCAGCTTTGCATGCAAGCGCAAGGACTGATAGTAGACATTCATCCAGAGGGACAGCAGAGGGTTCATTGCCAGGGGCTGCTCGCTAGGTAGTTACTAAGTCCCCAAGGGTCCTTCCCAAGGGATTCTGAGGGCGAAGCTAAGCAAAAGACGGGACAACAGCAAAGCGCCGCACACCGTCCTCCTCGGGAGCCCAGCTGTAGGCTGCGGGACACGACCGCGCGGCGCGCTGCTTGAGCCTGAGCTGGGGACTAAGGGGACGGGGGCTGACCGATATCCCTCAGCGGGCTGAGGGACGGCAGTCACGGAGCTGAGGGACGCCCGTCAGCACCGTGAGGGCTATCCCTCACGACAGCCCAGCGCAAGGCTTCCCGAGCGGGCGACCTATCTCAAGCCCTCCTCGGGGCTCAGAGGGGCGTAGGCCTGCGGGCGCTTGGCCTCAGTCGCGAAGCTCGTACTGGTGGGGAAGGACGTAGCGCTTGACGTAGACCTTACTGAGGTGTAGGCTATCTACATAGCGCTCGCCATTGACATCCCAGATCACCCCGAGGGAGTCCCGAGAGGCAAAGGTGATGCGCTTCGGCTGCCTTGTCGTATCGGCTTCGTTATAGACGGTGAAGACGCGGCTCGGCCCTACGACCTCGCTCCCGAGGATAACGTACTTGTCCTCCTGAGTGATCAGCCTATTGCCCCGCAGCCTATAAGAGGCACATCTATTCAGGTCTTGATAAGTCCGCAGGGCGTACTGCCCGACCTCCTCCCACTCGACGAAGAGGAAGGTCTTATCCTTCCAGTCGCCCGCCAGCACCTGGGTCGCCACGCCCTGCTGCTCGGGCTCAGGGAACTCGTCATACTCCTCACGCTCCTGCCACGAGCTAGGGCGACGGCCGCAGAGCTCGGAGCTATCCTCCGCATCATGGTAGCAGGGATAGTGCTTGAAGGGGAAGCGAGTACGGAAGCGAGCGTCCACGAAGCGCTCCTCCCCCACCTGCCACTCGATGCCGAGACTATCGAGGGGTGTGAAGCGGATACGCTCTACATACTCTGGGCTCCCCACTGGAGAGGCCACAAAGATATAGCTGCGGCCCTCGGTCTCCGTCCTACGGATGACATAGGTCAGCTCATCCATCCCCCAGTCATGGTAGAGCTGCGCCCCCTTGAACTGATAGACGGCTATGCGCGCATCACAGTAGTCATAGATCGCGTACTGCCCCGTGCTATCCCGCTGAAGGCGATAGAAGAGGCGGGACTTCCACGGCTGCGCCTGGATCTTCACCCTACTGCGCTGGGGGATGGACTCTGTGGTGAGGGGGCGCGGCCGCATCCCGAGACAGAGAAGGGAGCAGCCGAGGAGCACGCCCCAGAGGATATGCCTTCGGTTCATCATACTAGTTTAGCCCCGATCAGAAGGTACTCAGTCTACGACAGGCAGCACGCCACGGAAGTCCTCATAGGCGGCGAGCATGATACGCTTCTCCGCCTCATAGCCCTTGGCCTGGCGAAGGGTGAGCATGCGCTGCGCTTGATACCCCGTGACCTCAGGCTCCTGCCAGAAGCACTGCCAGAAAAGGATCTGCCGCGCCTTGTTCTCCTTGGATACGAGGGCGAAGGCACGCTCCGGATCCTCCAGCATCAGCTCACGCATCAGGTCAAAGTGCATGCACGTAGCATCTGCCTGCCAATAGCCACAGACCATCAGGGAAAAGAGGCGCTCCATTTTCTCCTCAACAGAGACGAAGTTCATCTTCCGGAACAAATCGAGGTAAGCGGTGTAGTCCAGCTCCTCGGGCTTGAAGCGGTTGAAGACAAAGCACTCCTGCAGCTCGGCGAAGGTCTCGGGGTAGGCCTGGAAGAAGGCGCGCTGCTTGAGGCTGTCGGTAGGCTGGGCGCGTAGCTCTGCGAAGGCGTGCTCCAGCTGCTGGCGAGGTGTGAGCTTCTGCTGCTGTGCGCCGAGGAAGCTGCTGCTACCGAGGAGCAGCAGGGATAGGAGGATAGTGCGCATTGGTTATTAGGGTATTTATAGTGGGTATGCAGGATAGAGGGGAGCAAGACACGACGAGGCCTAGAGCGAAGGAGCTTAACTCTGGGCAGAGGCGCGGACTTAGACATGATCAAGCACGGGCAGCTCGCCACGGAAGTCCTCATAGGCGGCACGCATGCGCTGCGCTTGATACCCCGTGACCTCAGGCTCCTGGCCGTAGGTCAGCCGCACGCTTACAGTCAAGATAGGTAATCCCCAGGGAAGAATACGGGGAGTTCTCCTCTGAACTGCCGGTAGGCCGTGCTCATGATCCGCTTAGCGCGCTCATAGCCCTTCACCCCACTATAGAGCTGGAGATCCTGAGCCTGCTGCTCATTCTTGACATGACCCTGCCAGTAGCACTGCCAGAAGAGGATCTGGCGGCTCTCGGTCTCCTTGGAGATCAGCGCGAAGGCCCGACGTGGATCCTTACGCATCAGGTCCTCCATCAGGCCGAAATGCGCGCTCGGCGCATCGGCATCCCAATAGCCCCCGACCATGATATTGAACAGACGCTTCATCTTCTCCACCTCGGAGACAAAGCTCAGTCCCTTAAAGGCATCAAAGTAAACCTTGTAGTCCAGGGACTCCGTGGCGCTAAAGCGATCCGGGACAAAGCAGGTCTGCACGCCGATGAAGTACTCGGGATAGGCCAGGAAGAAGGCGCGCTGCTTGAGGCTGTCGCTGGGCTGGGTGCGCAGCTCCGCGAAGGCTCGCTCCAGCTGCTGGCGAGGTGTGAGCTCCTGCTGCTGTGCCGCGAGGGCGCTGCTACTCCCAAGGAGGAGCAAAGAGAGGAGCGCGGCGCTGAGTGCACGGGTTAAAGCGCGTCCTCGGACGGCATCGCCCGCGTGGCGGATATCCTTGCGCATAGTGCTGGACTGCATAGGGGTCGTGTATAGCTAGTTACTAAGCTCCCAAGGGTCTTTCCCATGGATTCTGAGAGCGAAGCTAAGCAAAAGATGGGACACGGCAAAGCACCGCACACCGCCTCCCTCGGGAGGCCAGCTAGAGGCTGCTCAAGGTGGCTTACCTACCCCTCCCTGGGGAAGTTAGGAGGAGCCTCAGCGGGAGGCAGGACAGCTCCATCCCGAGCGTCCCAAGGAGCCCCGAGCTCGCCCCACCACACCCCTACCCGAGCCAGGGGCTAAGGGGGAGGGAGGCTGAAGGATATCGGTCAGCTCGCTGAGGGGCGTCCGTGGCTACGCTGACTTCCGTCAGTCAGTGCCGCGAGGGATATCCCTCACGACAGCCAAGCGCAAGCCCTCCCGAGGGGGAGGCCATGCTAGCCGAAAGCGCGGCCTCGTCCCGCAGAGGGCTGGCTCATCAAGTACCCTCCAAGCTATACCCAGTCCTTAGCAAAAAGCCAACAACCCTACAAGCCCCAAGGGGGCGACCCGCCCAAAGCCCAGGGTGAGGGAACGCTACAGGCGTGACGGAACCCTGGGTTCGGATATACATATACCCTAAAAGCCCTACAGGGGCGACCCTCAAAACGAGTAATCGCGAAGTCGGAGGAGCACGACTGGGACAGTAATACCGCTTTGAGAGTCGCCCCTGTAGGGCTTTGTCTCTTATCCTTGTGGCCTACCCAGGGTTTGGGCGCCCTTACAGGGCTGCGCACCCTGGGCTTTGGGCGGGTCACCCCGCTGGGGCTTATCCTACATGTAGAAGCAAAGCATACACGAGGATGATGAATGATAGCCTGACGCCCCTTAGCGGAGATCAGGGAGGCACACCTATAATCAGCGCTGATGATACGTCGCCTTACTCCTTGACCCTCGAAGAGAGGCGGCCGCGGCGAGGGGGCGGGGACTAGATACAGCCAGGGGCGGCGTAGACCAATCGGTCTACGCCGCCCCTGGCACTTGAGGAGGCTGCTCGCTAGCCGAGGCTAGAAGCGATAGGAAGCGGTGAACTGCAGCGAGCGGCCGGGCATGTGGTAGCCGTCCTTCTCCGTGTAGTACTCCGAGAAGATGTTGTGGACATTGGCCCCGACGCGCAGCTGCTTGGTCAGGTTGTAGTGCGCGGAGGCCGACCAGACGAGGGCTGCAGGGTGCAGCAGCTGACCCGCCTGCTCTAGCTCGGGCATCTCAGCCCTGTTCAGCGCCGAGAGCCCAGGGCGCACATCCGAGTAGTAGCCGTACCAGTTGTGCTCGTAGCGCTTGCCGAGGTAGCGTCCCGTCAGCCCAAGGTCAAGCCCATAGGGCGCCTTGTACTCGACGCCGAAGGTGACATTCTGCTTGCGGATCGACTCCAGCTGCGTCCAGTCACTAGCACCCTTAGCCTTGTAGCGGCTGTCGAACATGAAGGTCGCGTTGACATAGGTGCGCAGCGAGTAGCGATAGGCCACGAGGCTACCGAAGTCGTAGGAGGCTACGAGCTCCAGTCCACTCATGTGCGCCTTGTCGGCGTTGTCGAAGCTCGTCACCGTGAGCTGCTTGGGCTGTCCGTTGCTGTCCAGGATGGGCTTACCCTGCGCGTCGAGTGCGGCCTGCTTGCCCGCGGCCACCTTCACGATCTTCTGTCGGTGCTGCGTGTCGAAGTAGGTAGCATCCAGCTGCACGCCGTGCTCTCGGTTGGTATAGCTCAGCCCGAGGTCATAGGTCAGCGAGGTCTCGGGGCGGAGGGAGGCATTACCACGCGTGACGCCGTAGGCCGTCTGGTACTCCCCAGCCTTCTCGTAGGCCGAGGGGGCAGAGAAGGCCGAGCCGATGCTGGCGTGCGCCATCAGTCCCTTGGTGAGCTCGTACTTGAGGCCGAGGTTGGGGCTGAGGATGCTGAAGGACTCGGTCGTGGCCTTACTGCGCAGGTCGGCGTTGTCCTTGAGCGAGAGGCCCATGAAGTCGGCACGCAGCCCTGCCGACACGCTCAGAGCGTCGTCCAGCAGGCTGGCATGCCCCTGAGCGAAGAGGCCCAGCCCGCGCGTAGAGACATTGGGCTGGTAGGGCACAGCGGCCGAGCCATCGGCCTTGAAGCTGCGCGTATCGGTATCCTGATTACGCGTGTCGAGCCCCAGCACCAAGCGATGCGCGCCGAGACGCAGCTCGTCCTGCAGGATGGCACCCCAGCTGCTATTGATCGAGGAGCTATTGCGGTAGTCCGTGCCCGTACCCACCTTATAGTTGTCACTCTGCTCACGCGAGTAGTAGGGGGTGAAGGTCAGGAGGTGCGCCCCGAGACGTCCACGCAGCTCGGCCGAGGTCATGGAGCGGTTGAGGTCCTTCTTGCTCGTGCCGTAGACGCCCCAGATGGAGCCGCCGTTCATGATGCCATCGCCGCGGAAGAGATCCTCGAAGATGTGCAGCGACCAGTCATCGTTGAACTGATAGCCTAGGCGGGCATTGGCCTTGATCACGCCGAAGGTGGAGCCCGGCATTACCGCTCCCTTCTTCGTGGGATCAAGGATGGCGTCCTCGAGCTTGGTCGTCTTGAGGAAGTTATGCTTCCCTACCGTGTAGCTACGCGCCTGCGACTCATAGGAGGCATTGACGTCGAAGGAGAGGCGCTCGGTGATGCTACCGCCGAAGCTCACCGCCCCGCGCCCCGTGCCGAAGGAGCCTGCCGAGGTCGTGAATACCCCCGAGATCGGGCCCGTGTGGCGCTTGGTGATGACGTTGATGACGCCGCCCATAGCATTGGTGCCATAGATGGAGGAGAAGGGGCCCTTGAGCACCTCGATCTGCTCGATGCCGCCGAGGGTGAGCGTGGAGAGGTTGGACGTACCCGAGGGGATGCCATTGATCAGAACCGCTACATAACGCGAGCGGGAGTAGTCGGGGATGAAGCCGCGGATACCGACATTGGAGAGGAAGCCGGGGTACTGGATGACGTCGACGGAGCTCTTATTCTTGAGCACGTCGGTCAGGTCCCTCAGTCCAGCGGCCTCAATGGCCTCGGGGCGGATGACCTCGATCTTGCCAGGGACACGCTTGAGGGGGACAGGCGTACGCGTGGAGTAGACCAGGACGGCATCCAGCTGGTGCGTGGAGATGCTATCGGCACTCGTGCCCTGAGCCAGCAGCGTCACTGGAGCTAGGGCGGAGAGGAGAAGCAAAGTTTTCTTCATAATTACTATTGGTTAATAAACTAATACTTGTATCGTGGTAGGGGTATAGGGGGCGGGGCTAGTTGAGCCGCTTGTAGAGGATGCGCACCAGCAGCTGGCGGAGCTCGGTGAGCAGCAGCTCGTGCCGCTGCTCCACTGCCTGCCCCAGCGAGCCGATGTAGGCTCCCAGCTGGTAGCGCCGCGCGATGTAGACGAGGCCCAGCTGTGCCAGCGCTACGAGGCTAGCCCAGCTGATGAGCCCCCAGCGCCACTGGTCCACCAGGTGGAGCAGCGAGGCGATCTGCGCCGAGAGATGCCCATCGGCCGCTAGGCCCTCCAGCGCCTCCAGCCGTGCCTCCTCGCTCTGCCGCGCCTCGGGGTACTCGGTGCGGTAGCATGCCAGCAGCGCCTCAGTGCCGAGGCCGTAGCGCAGGCCCTGCTGGAGGAAGGAGCTCTGTCGCTGGGCGTTCATGCCCGACTGCAGCTCCAGGGCGCGGGTGACGGCCTCCTTGACCGACTGCCCGATCATCTCCCCGAGGAGGACATGCTTGCCCGCCCCATAGAGGACAGTCTCGGACTCCTCATTGCACACGGCGATGAGGCTATCCGTACCCGAGCCCGTGGCTAGGTCCTCGGAGTAGCGGCTCGGGGCCATCAGCTCCTGCAGGGCGGCCGTCTTGGCCTCGGTGGCGGTGATCATGGCACGGGTGAGCGCCCCTGCGTCGAGGCGCGCGTTGATGAAGAGGAAGATATTGATCGTCCCGGGCGGGAGCAGGAGGCTGCGGCGCTCGAACTCGTCGTAGCTGGCCTTGTCCCCCGCACGCCCGCCGTTGACGTCGATGCCCGCCGTGGCTACGGCCTGGACGGTCACCCCGTGGTAGCTGCGCTCGGCACGGGCATGATTCTCGATGAGCGCCGCCGTACCCATACCCGTCGTATAGGCGGGGTCGAGGCCCAGCTCGGTGGCGATGGCGGCGTAGTGCTCGATGATATTGGCGCCCTTGAGCCCTGGGCAGCGCTTCTGCAGGATGTTGGGGTCGCGGCCTACGCTGTGGTTGAAGGCATAACGTAGGTCAGCGCAGTAGCCCCCATTGAGGTTGGAGCTGCTGACGACGCCGCGCCGCCCGCCGAAGCAGACGATCATCGCCTCCTGGGCGAAGTACACCGCGTCGCCTAGAGGCGTATGGAAGAGCAACTGCTCGGGGCTGAGGCTGGGGGACGGAGCTAAGGTCTGGGGCATCAAGGGCTAGGATCTAGTGCGGACGAAGGAGGCTGCGTAGCTGCGCCAGTTCGTCCAGGTGATAGTATTCGGCCTCGAGGCGCTCAGCGAGCTGGCGCGCCTTGCCAAGGCGGACGAAGCCGCTCTCGGTATCGATGACGAGGCAGCGGTGGCAGCGCTGCTGCAGCAGCTGAGCGGCCTCGGTGATGCGAGCGGCTTGGTTCTCACTGCGCTGCGAGGAGGTGGCACGGCCATCGGTCAGGAGCAGTACCACGGGGAGGCACTCGGCCACGCGACGCCGCTCGGCATCGAGATACTGCGACGCGCGCTCTATGGCCAGCCACAGCGGCGTGCGCCCGCCCGTACGTATATCCTGCATCAGCTGCGCCGCGCGCTCGGCGCTGTGGGTGAAGGGCAGACGCAGCTCTGCCTCGTCCTGGGCGAAGGTGATGAGGCCGACCTGATCGCGCTTGGCGTAGGCCTCCTTGAGCAGCTCGAGGATCGTACCCTTGACAAGGCTCATCCGTTCCCGCACGCCCATAGAGCCCGAGACGTCGAGCACGAAGAGGATATGATAGCCGCCGCGGTGGCGGTACTGTCTGCTGCGGTAGTCCTCGGGACGAATCGAGAGCCGCGCGGGGGCGCTGCCCTCCGCACCAGCGCGGAGACGCTGGTAGGGGATGGCGGCGCGGATGGTCGCAGGGAGCGAGAGCTGGGCCGTCTGGCTGCTGTAGGGGCGCACACGCCCCAGGCGTCCGCGGCGGCTGGGCTGCTCGCTGTAGAGGCGGCGTCCCGAGCCGAGGAGCTCCCTCAGACGCTGCACCTCTCTGCCCAGTGGATCGTGTAGGAGGCAGGCCTCAGCGGCCTGCTGTAGGCGCGCCTCTCTGGGCGTGGTCGTAGGGCTGGCCTCAGGCTGCGTCTCGGGGGACGGCAGCTGCGCAGGCTCGGGGCTGTGAGTCCCTGCCTCGGGCGCTTCTTCACCCGCCGCATCCTCATCGGAAGCAGGGGGCGGCGTCGCTTCGTCCTCCCCTTCGGGGCTGTCCTCGGAAGCCTTGTCGGGCTCAGGTGCCGACTTATCCTGCTCCCCCTCGGGGCTCTGTGGACTGTCTTCGGACGCTTCCTGCGGCTCCTCGTCCTCCGCCCTCTCGCTGGGAGGCTCGGTGGCAGGGGGCTCGGGCTGTGTCTCGAGCCAGCGATGCGCCAGCGCTAGCTGCCGCACGGCGTCGACATCGTTGCGCTCGGCACGCGGCTTGCTCTGCCAGGCTGCCCACCCCAGAGCGCTGCGTGCGAGGGCGAGCTCCGCCCTATGCCCCAGCGTCAGCGGCTCAGCACAGACCTGCGCCACGTAGTGCAGCAGCTCCGCGCCCAGCGTCATCCGCTCGAGGCGCTCACGTGCGGCCTCCAGCAGGCTGAGGAAGGTCGCATCCTCCCCCGCCTCAGGCTCGCGGAGGGCCTCGCTAAGGATACGCTTGCGCAGCGCTAGATCCTCCGTGGGCTGGAGCTCGACGAAGAGGTCGAACTTATCCAGCAGCGCCGAGGCGACCGCCCCCTCCTCGGGGTTGGTCGTAGCGATGAGCGTACAGCGCCGCTCTTCGGGCAGCTGCTCCTGGTAGGCCAGCAGCTGACTGAGGAGCTCGCGGCTGTGCAGAGGCAGCTGCTCCACCAGCAGGATACGCCCCTCGAGGCGCTCCAGCAGGCCCGAGCGCCAGCGTAGCCCGCCCTCAGCGCTCAGCGTGTAGCTGGGGTAGAGCATCTCGGGGCTGAGGCTCAGCGGCAGGTAGCTCACCTCCTCGGGGTACATCGCCGCCACACAGGAGAGGAGCATAGACTTGCCGCTCCCGCTCGTACCACTGAGCAGCAGGCTCGCGCCCTGCCTCCGCAGCAGGGTCAGGATGAGGGCCTGACGGGCGGCCTCCGCCCCGATCCACTGAGAGAAGCGATGCTTCGTACCCACGAGTGTCCTTATCCTTATTTAGACTCCTTGTTCATACCCTCGGCAAAGAGGCGCTCACAGAGCTGACGGATGTCCTCGGCCGAGAAGTAGCGCTCCTCGAAGGGCAAGCGTCTCAGGCGATGCGGCAGCACCAGCTCGGCCGCTGTATAGACGTGCTCGGGGCTAAGCTCCTCTGCCCCCTCGAGGGCGGCGGTAGCGAGGGCGGCCTTGAGCAGCATGATGTCCGAGCGGTGCCCGTCCACCTGCAGCTCGATCCCGAGGCGGGCGACGAGCTCCACCAGCGGCTCGGAGTAGCGTAGCTGAGGCAGGCGAAGGCGCGCCTGACGGAGGCGCTCACCGAGCTGCTCTTCCTCCTCTTGGTAGCGGGCACAAAAGGCCTCGGGGTCGCGCTCGTAGTCCAGACGGCGCTGCAGCACCTCGCGCCGAGCGGCGACACTGCGCTCCCCACGCACCTCGACGGAGAGGGCGAAGCGGTCGAGGAGCTGCGGGCGCAGGTGGCCCTCCTCGGGATTCATCGTCCCGACGAGCGTGAAGCGCGCGGGGTGGCTATGCGAGATGCCCTCACGCTCGATATGATTGACGCCCATGGCCGCCACATCCAGGAGGATGTCGACGAGGTAGTCCTCGAGGAGGTTGACCTCATCGACGTAGAGGATCTGCCCGTGGGCACGAGCGAGGATGCCCGGGGCGAAGCGTAGCTCCCCCGTCGCCAGGGCATGCTCCACGTCGATGGAGCCGACGAGCTTGTCCTCCGTCGTGGCTATGGGCAGCTCCACGACAGAGAGCCCCTTGAGGAGCTGACTGAGGGCGCGCACGATGGTGGACTTGGCCGTACCTTTCTCCCCGAGGATGAGGACGCCGCCGAGGCTGGGGTCTACGAGGTTGAGCAGCAGGGCACGCTTCATCTTCTCCTGGCCTACGATGGCGCTGAAGGGGAAGTATCGAGGCTGCGTGCTAGAGCCTGGGGGCGTGGGGCTGGAAGAAGTACTCATTACTTAAAGGTCTAGTGGGGTGGACTGGGCTGAGGAGCTAAGGAGCTGGGGCTAGTGGGCGGGGAGGAGCACAGGGATGGGCGGGGGGCAGGAGACGGGCTAGGACTGTGGCGCGGCAGCCGCAGGCTGAGGAGCTGCGGCGCTCTCCTCGAGCTGCCCCTCGCAGGAGAGGTAGACCTCGGTGATCATCTCGAGGGTCTCGGGGCGGGCCTGCCACATGCCGCGCTGGGCGGCCTCCAGGAGGCGCTGCGCGATCTCGTAGAGCGCCCAGGGATTGGCCGACTCGAGCCACTCCCTATTGGACGCATCGCCGAGGAAGTGCTCCGCCAGCGCCTCGTAGTTCCAGTCCAGGACGCTGTCCGCGGTGGCATCCCAGCCGAAGACGTTATCCATATTATAGGCCACATCATAGGCGCCGCGGTAGCCGTGACGCTTGAGGCCCTCGATCCAGAGCGGATTCAGCAGGCGCGAGCGGAGGACGCGCGCCGACTCCTCGGCGAGGCTGCGTACGACGCTGTGCCGCGGGTCAGAGGTATTGCCGTAGTAGGACTTCGGCGCCTCACCGCGGAGCTTCTTCACCGCCGCGATGATCCCGCCGTGGTAGATGTACTCGTCGTCGATGTCGTAGAGGTCGAAGCCAATGATGTTCTGATTCTTGACCGTGGCCTCGACGCGGGAGAGCTTGCGCTCGAAGGCGCCGCGGGACACACGCCCATGCAGCTCCTGGCTGTAGGCATGGCAGCCCCAGGTGATGGCCGTCTCGCCGAGGTCGTCGCTGCTCTGCCACTGCTTAGTCTCCACGAGGATGGCGACACCCCCGCCGTAGGTCCCTGGGGGACAGCCGAAGACGCGGAGCGCAGCCTCCTGCCGTGCCGTCTCGGGGTCTATCCCCTCGGCCTGCAGCTGCTCGAGCTCCTCCTCGTAGTGCTTCTTCACCCAGTTGTCCTCGGGCGACTCGTCAAGGGAGAGGACGAGGCGCACAGCCTCATCCAGCAGCGTGATCAGTGTGGGGAAGGTGTCGCGCAGCAGGCCCGAGATGCGCGAGACGACGTCCAGACGCGGACGCCCTAGTTCGCTGAGCGGGATGACCTCCAGGCCAACGACCTTATCGGAGTGGTCGCTGAGCCACTGGGGACGCAGCCCCATCAGCCAGAGGATCTCGGCGATGTCCTCGCCCTGCGTCCGCATCTGGTCGCCCGAATAGAGGACGAAGGCCGTGGACTCGGGCAGGCTGCCCGCCGTCTCGATGTGCTTCTCCAGGAGCTGCTGCCCGAGCTTCACCCCGATCTGATAGGCTGCGTGTGAGGGGATCTCGCTCGGGTCGATGGCGTACATATTGCGCCCCGTGGGGAGGATCTCCAGCTGGCCGCGGCTCGGGCTGCCTCCCTTGGAGGGCGGGACGAAGCCCCCGCGCACGCCGAGGGCGCAGTGGTCGAGCTCCTGAGTGATGCCGCAGAGACGCGGGTAGACCTCGTCCAGCGCCAGCTGTAGGACGGCTCGAAGCGCGTCCGCTTCGCCTAGGCAAGGCCCGAGGCAGGACTGTAGCTGAGCCTCGGTCGGCTGCGCGGCGAAGCCCTCTGCCAGCATCGCCGTGATGAGCTGGCGGCCGCGCTCGGTCAGCTCGTCGATCAGCATCGAGGCCGTCTGCGTGGGGCTGACCTTGGCCTCCAGCTCAGCGAGGAGTCCCTCTTCGGTGTAGCCGTAGTAGCGAGCCAGCGCATCCAGCAGCGTCGTCACCGAGCCGTGGGGCAGGCGAAGGAGCATCCGTATGCTCGCCTCCATACGCTCCTCGGCAGGTATCTGGCCGAAGATGTGCAGGCCGTCGCGCACCATAGAGGCCTTGAGCTCGGCCAGCCAGTTGTGCAGGGCGACGAAGAAGTCCTCCTCGACCTCCCCTGCCGCAGGGTAGCCGAGGTCTTGATGCAGCTCGAGGGCACGGGCCTCCTCAAGGAGCGCCTCACGCAGCACGGGGCGCTGGCTCTCGGCCACCGCTCCGCTGATATAGCTATTGAGCCGCGCGTCGAAGTCCGCCAGTCCGCCGTAGGTCCCTCCCTCTCGCATCGCGGGCTCCATATGATGCAGGAGCACGGCAGCCGAGCGGCGCTTGGCCTGAATAGCCTCCCCGATAACAGCCGTGTGGTAGATGTAGAGGTGCGGCATGTCCAGCGTGTTGAGCTGGGGGAAGCAGGAGTAGGAAAGGGCCTTCTCCTTGCCCGGGAGCCACTCCAGCGAGCCGTGCGTCCCGACATGGATAAAGAGGTCGGCGCCGAAGACGTAGCGCACCCAGCGGTAGAAGGCGATATAGTAGTGCGGGCAGACGATATCCGTGCTGTGGTAGATCGCCTCGGCGTGCTCCTCGTAGCCACGCGGTGGCTGCAGGCCGATGAAGACCTTGCCGTTGATAATCCCAGGCACAGGCATAGCCCCCTCGACGACCTTGAAGTCCCCCGGCGCCTTACCCCAGCTGGCCTCGAGGCGCTGCTGCACCTCGGGCGTCAGCGCCTCGTACCACTCTTGGTAGCGCTTCACAGGGATGCGGTCCACGGCACGGCGCATCACTTCGCTCGGCTCGAGCCAAGAGCTGTCGTTGGTCACCGCACGGATGATCTGTTGGATGATGGCGTCGCCGTCGGCGTAGTGCTCGGGCAGCTCTATGCCCTCGGCGCGTAGCCTATTGATGAGGTGATGGACGGAGGCAGGACTGTCGAGGCCCGCGGCACAACCGATACTATCGTTGCGCGGGGGCATGTTGTGGAAGATGATCGCGATACGCTTCTCCGACTGGGGCTTGCGCTGTAGCTCGGCCCAGCGCATGGCGAGCCGTGCCACCCATCCGAGCTCCGCCTCCAGCGGGGCGAAGTAAGGGAGGCCCTCACCATTAAGCTCACGCGTGGCTATGGGATAGGCGTCGACCTGCCCGTCCAGCTCGGGGTAGCAGACATTGGAGATCAGCCCTATGGTGTCGAGACCGTCTACACGGCGGTGGTACTCCTCGGCGCTGTAGCCCGTCGCATAGGTCTGCAGGATGGGCAGTGCCAGCTGCTGCACGATGCCCGCACTGCTATCCTCGGGCTGGGTATAGATCGCCCCGCTCTGCTCGAAGATCCCCAGTGCATAGGGCATGAGGTTGATGATGCAGTGTGGCAGCACCTCACCCTCAGGGCGGAAGTAGCGGTCCAGCGCGTAGCTGATGCCTCGCTCGCCCGTCACGGCATCCTCCGCTCCCGTAGAGAAGAGGGCATGGGGCTCGCCTCCGAGGCGGCGCAGTGCTGCCAGCAGCGCATCCACATGCCGCAGGTTGTCCGAGCGGTAGAGGTAGAAGGGGATGATGATCCCGATGACGCTACGCCCTCGCCGCCGCGCCTCGCCTAGCTCCGTGAGGCGTGCGGCCTCCTCGTCCTCGCTGTAGCCGTAGAGGCCATGCCAGCGGGGATAGCGCGCAGGGGCGTAGTCGAGCTCCAGCCCGCCGAAGCGCGACGCCAGGAAGCGGTGCAGCTGGGTAGCGTTCGCCCGGTCGTAGCACTTGACGTAGCGCTGTATCGTCAGGTAGTCGGCAGCACTGAGACGCAGTTGTGGCATGAGGGCAGCGCACTCGTCCTCCATATTGTTGTGCACGAAGAGCGTCTGCTCCATCCTCAGCCCCGCGATGAGGCGCTGCAGTCCTCTGAAGCAGGAGACCGAGCCATGCGTCAGCACAAGGATGAAGTGAGCCTGCTCCGTGAGCTGCCAGGCAGCGGCGTCCCCCGCATTGAGGCGGGAGATGGCGACGCGATCGACCCGCAGCTGCGCCTCGTCCTCCGAGGGAGCGACCGCGGTGTGCGCGTCTAGGATGTAGAGTATGCGGTAGGGCTGGGGCGTCATGGTCTAGGGATGAGAGGGAGAAGAGGAAGCGAGCAGCGCTAGAAGCTCGCCTATCGAGCCCGCACTACGGGGGCTGCTGGTGGAGGTCGTGAGCCGCCAGCAGCCCTTTTCTATTGTGACGCGAGGGAGGAGGTCGGGCGTGTCCAGCACCTCGTAGCCGAGGCGGCTCAGCGCACGGCGCGTCCAGAGCACCTCTAGGCCTTCGCCCACAAGGGCAATGGGCTGGGTATGCTGCTGCAGGGCGGTGAACTCGCCCGTCTGTCTGTCGTAGTTCAGGCCTGCACCGCCGAAGGTGCGCTCGAAGGCGCCACTCAGCACCAGATCCTCGGGCGTGCCCGTCGTGATCTGCCCCGAGCCGTCGAGGAGCCAGACCGTATCAGCCCAGGAGAGGGCCAGCTCCAGCTCGTGCGTCGAGATGAGGATACTGCGCCCCGTCTCGTGTGCTAGGCGTCGCAGCATAAGGATGACCTCTAGGCGTGAGGGCAGGTCCAGGTGTGCCGTCGGCTCGTCCAGCAGGATGAGGGGCGTCTGCTGTGCCAGCGCACGGGCGATCATCGTGCGCTGCCGCTCGCCGTCGCTGAGCGCACTCAGTGGACGCGCCTGGAGCTCCTCGAGATGGCAGAGGCTGAGCGACTCCTCGACGATCGCCTCATCCGAGGCACTCAGGCGACCGAGGTAGCCGATATGAGGGTAGCGCCCGATGCGCACCACATCCCGCACCGTCATCGTGGTGCTGGTGATGCGCTCGGTGAGCACGAGGCTCAGGAGGCGGGCGGTCTCGGAGAGGGAGCGCCCCTGGAGCGCTTCGCCCGCAATGGAGACCTCGCCTGCCAGCGGCGGGATGAGCCCCGCGATGGTGTGCATGAGGGTGGACTTGCCGCTGCCGTTGGGGCCCATGAAGAGCACCAGTTCGCCTGGGGCTATGCTGAGGTCGAGCCCCTCGGAGATGCGCTGCTCCTGTCCGCGGCGCTCCCTGTAGCCTGTGGTGAGGCCACGGAGCTCTAGTCCTAGATCTGTCTTCATATATAGAGGAGGCTAAAGCGAGAAGCTCCCGCGCTGGCTGCGCAGGACGACGAAGATCACCACAGGGGCACCGATGAGCGAGGTCAGCGCATTGATCGGGAGCGTGAGGCCGCGCCCAGGCAGCTGGGTCAGGAGGTCGCAGACGAGCAGCAGCAGCGCCCCCGAGAGCATCGTCGCTGGCAGGAGGATGCGGTGATCGCTGGTGCGGAAGAGCGTACGGACGAAGTGCGGCACCGCCATCCCGAGGAAGGCAATAGGCCCCGTGAAGGCCGTGATGCTCCCCGCCAGCAGGCTAGTGATGGCGATGAGGGCAAAGCGCACACGCGGCACATTCGTCCCCACCGAGCGGGCATAGCCCTCGCCGAGGGCTAGGGCGTTCATAGGCTTGGGCATCAGCAGCGCCAGGCCCAGCCCCAGCGCCACCACGGGCATCAGCAGATGCAGCTGGCGCCAGGTCGTCCCCGCGACGCTCCCGAAGGACCACAAGAGGTAGGTCTTCAGCGTCTCCTCGTCGCTGAAGTACTGTAGGATGGAGATGATGGAGCTGGCGAGGAAGCCGACCATCACGCCTACGATGAGGACGGAGACGACGCTGCGCACACGGCTCGCCACACCCGTGATCAGCAGCAGCACGACGGCCGCCCCGATACAGGCCGCGAGGATGATCCCCCAGGAAGAGACGCCCGAGTTGAAGAGCGCCACCGTGGGGAAGAAGGCATAGGCCATCGTGTAGATGGCGACGCCGACGCCTGCCCCGCTATTGATCCCGAGGATGGAGGTATCGGCCAGTGGGTTGCGGAAGAGGCTCTGCATCTGCAGCCCTGCCACCGCTACACCCGCCCCAGCGAAGAGTGCCGTCAAGGCCTTGGGCAGGCGGAAGTGCCGCACCACATAGGTGCCCGTCACGCTGTCATCGCCCGTCCAGAGCGCATCCCACACCTCACCCACCGAGAGCGAGGTCGCCCCCCACATGATATCGAGGAAGAAGGCCGCGACGATCCCCAGCACCAGCAGCAGGAAGAGCAGCTGCGGGCGCAGCGCCGCCCAGCTAGCGGAGGAGCATCCAGTAGCGTGTCTCATAGTCGGGGAGGAGCTCGGGGTGAGCGATCTTGATGAAGTCCTTGAGGACAAGGTCGGGGTGATAGGGGCCGCTCTCCCAGAAGTCGTTGCCTCCCTCGCGATTGAGCTCCTTGCGGTCTACCCACACCTGCCCCTCACGGGCGGCGTCGAAGTGGATGTAGCGCTCGTTGAGGCTAAGGAAGTCGGAGAGCTTATCCAGCTTGCCCGTCATCAGGCAGAGCCAGATCTTCTTGTGTCTATTGCGCTCGAAGACGTACTCGAAGCTGCTGGGACGGCTGTCGATCTGCCCTGGGATGAAGTCGCAGCTGACGCCCGCATCGGCGAAGGCCTTGACTATGTAGGAGTGTTCGCCGGGCACGTACCATACCCCCTTGTAGTCGAGGCCGTACATGACGGGCGTTACCTCACGGGCGCCCTTGGCCAGCTCGGCAGCGGCGCGGTAGTTGGTCTGCATGGCTCGGAAGGCCGAGTCCGCCACGGCATTGCGCCCGTAGAAGAGGCCTACGACCTTGAGCCACTCAGCGCGCCCGAGGAGGTCCTGCTCCTTCCAGTTGTTGAAGTAGACGATCTTGATCCCCGAGGCGATGAGGTCCTCATCCTTCTCCGTACCGCTGTAGAGGTCCTGCAGGTAGATCTCGGGGCGTAGGGCGATGAGGCCCTCGATGTCCTTGCTCATACCGCGGCCGATACGCTGCACCTTGCCCTCCTGGATGCGCTGGCGGGTGATGCTGTCGTTGACCTTCTCGGGGTCGGAGACCGCGACGAGCTGCTCCTGCAGCCCCAGCACTGCCACCGCCCCGACGTGAGGCGAGGAGCTGACAGCGAGGGTGCGTGCGGGCACGGCGAGGTAGGTCGCCAGACGACTCGCCACGCGCGGCTCCTCCTTACCGCGTGGGTAGAGGATGTAGTAGGCTGCGGTGTCGCGCGTGCCGGGCTGGTACATCACCAGCTCCTTATACTCGGGGTGATTGGTCACGGTGAAGCCATGGGCATGCTCGACGGTGACGGGGAAGGCGAAGTCTATGGAGTCATCGCCGAGGGCGACGCCAGACTGCTGACTGCGCTGCTGGCCTCCACCGCAGGCGGTGAGGCTAAGGACTAGGGCAAGCGCTCCTAGGGAAAGAGGGACATTGAGCTTCATACTATGCCTTGATTACGAGCCGAATTAGCATTGGTCTCGGGTCGGAGGCATAGAGATCGGGGTATGAAGTGCGCTGGGCTGCTGGCCCGAGACGCGTCATTACCCTCATGGTATATATGTACCTAGCTCCTGCTCTTCTACCCGAGAGCCGTCTACCAGAGGCAGCGGAGGGCGCAGCAGGGCGTGCTGGCGGCCGCAGCTCTGGCAAGCTGATGGCGCTGGAGGCAGGTCTTCCGGCTTGGCCCGAAGTGCTACGCCTTCCCACCCTGTGTGTCGGGGCAGTGGCCTAAGGTAGCACCATGATGGCCTTACGGCTACGGGGATAGCGCTGGCGTCGCACCAGCTTCCCTTTTAATCCACCCCAGCGCGCAGCATCCTGCTCGTCAGGGGGTAGAACCTTCAGCGTCCGTACCTAGGCGGGGCTATCCCCTCTCTAGATACGGACGCAAAGTTAAGGAAAAGACCGATATAATCGGCGGATCAAGCCGCCCGAGCAGCTAACACGTCCCCCTCGGGCAGCGGCTAGCGCCCTAGGCTAAGGCTACCCGACATAAGGAGCAACAGCCTCCAAGAACTCGTCCACATGATTATACAGATCCTCAAGCGTCTCGAGCTTATAGACCTTAGACGGCTTGTTCTGAGCATCCGTAAAGACTAGCTTTTTATTGTTTGCGGACTCTAGGTGCAGGCGACAGACATTTCTCCTATTGTTATCGTCAATGATGACTGTAAAGTAAGACTGAGTGTCTCTATAGTACACTCGCTTGACATCTATAGCCTTTGCCAAGATGGCGCGGATAATCCGGAAAGCCTCTAGTTCTGCCTCTGTAGTCACGATCTTGCTCTCCTCCTTAAGCTCAGACTCTGGCGCCACAGATTCTTCCGCCGGAGGGATTGACTCTGACATCGCTCCCTCCAACTCTTCACTCCTAATAGCCGCTTTGAGTCTCCCCGCGATGATATCAGAGATATGCAAGCTAATTGCACGACGGGTTAAGGCCGTGAAGTGCTCCAGCACTTTGGGGATGAAGCTGCCCGAGTAAACCTGTCGACCAAGAAGCTTAACCAACTCTGCCGAGGGATTCTTAAACTCCTCAGCAAGGACAGAGCGGAGCTCGCGTAAGTATTTGAGCTCACTTGCCGAGCTCATGATCTCCTCCTGGTCAAAGTACGACTTACTAAAGCGCTTCAGTTCATCTACGAGTCCCTCCTTCAAGTCAAGCATATTGACCTCAAGAAAAGGAACCTCATCCATCTTGTTTGGCGCCTCAAGATCGGTGTAGAAACGATAGATAATGCCGTTAGTAAGAACCCCAAACTTAGCCTTAGACACGTGGTAATAACGGAGCAACTGATTGTCATGCAAATTCAGATCTTGCGCCCAGTGCTTGCACTCTATAAGGATGATGGGCTCTCCATCCTTCATAATACAGTAGTCCACCTTCTCTCCCTTCTTCGTCCCGATGTCGCAAGTCATCTCTGGGACGACTTCCATAGGGTTGAAGACATCATAGCCCAAGGTCTGAATAAAAGGCATGATGAGCGACGTCTTTGTTGCCTCTTCCGTCTGGATCTGATCTTTGAGCATTTGTATACGCTCAGAGAGTTGCTTAAGTTGGTCCTTAAAGTCCATTGTGTTCCTGGATTAATTACTTATGCAAAGGTAAATAAATTCCCTACGAGCTCCTAGCGGCTAGCTACGCTGGTAGATGTGCAGGGTGTTCTCGGCATCCAGCAGGTAGAGCTTATCCCCCGCATAGTATAGGGGACGGCTCGCGACCAGGCCATTCCCCGTCCGCTCTCGCTCCTGGCTGGGGATGACCTCGCCAGCCCACAGCAGGCTGCGCGCCTTGAGGTCAAAGACCCCAGCCCACCCCCAGCTATAGCTCGCTCCGTCCCGCTCTGCCCTGAAGGTAAAGTAGTCCCCTTGGAACTGAGCGATGGCGAAGTACTTAAAGGCAGGGATCCCATCAGGATCTACATCGGCGAAGCGGTAGCTCTCGAGACACGCAGCCGTAGCAGCATCGAAGATGCGTACCCCAAGGCTATTGATGCTCACGATGGCCTTATCCTCCTCGCGGAAGAAGCAGAGCCCCAAGCTCTCGACCATCGTATAGCGGGGATTCGTGCTGTCGTAGGGATTGGACGAGAGCCGATGAACCAGCTCCCCCGTACTAAGGTCGAAGGCTACCAGTCGCCCAAAGTCTGTGTAGATCCACAGCAGCCCAGCAGCCACCCCCAGTAGGCTCTTGAGCTGATCCTTTGCATTGGGGCTATAGGAGGCTCCACCCAACCTCATGATGCGGTAGCTCCACAGCGGCTGCCCCGAGTGATCCAGAGGACAGATCACCTGCCTATAGGGATCGTGACCGAAGGCCATCCCCTCCCTTTCATACAAGCGATAGGGTACGCCTTGAGCTAAGAGCGGCTGCCCATCGGGGAGCGAGAGGAGATTCTCATACGCCACGAAGTCCTCACCCCAGACATAATGCACGGCATACGGGCCTACACCTCTCTTTGGGCTATAGTCCTTGTCGAAGACCTGGATGAGGCTATGCCCCGAATAGACCGCTAGGGTGCCCAGGCTACCATACCATACGTAGACATAGTCGCCCACGGAGACGATATCGAGGGCCGCCTCCTCCTGCTCGAGGAGGACGCCATCGAGGTAGAGATAGCCACGGCCGTCCTGCTCGTAGGAATAGTCACCCGTGGCGGGATTGACGGCCAACACGTTCCTGACCTTGTCCGTCAGTATATACTCGGTCATAGTCACTAGGTAGGGAATAGATAGTCTAAGGCCCGCGAGGCTAAGGCCCCACGCGCTGCAGCTCGTAGTCCTGACCGCAGAAGTGCGCCCTGAGGTGGTCGGGGCTCACGCCACGCCTGAGGACGAGTAGCTCCTCATCCATACGCAGCTCCTTGCCGTTGGGGAAGAGGAGGCTGGCGCGCAACTCGTCCCCCTGCAGCTGGAGCTCTGCGATCCGCGTCGTCGTGGCATCCGTCACCCCACCCCAGCGCAGGGTGGGCGGTACGGGACGGTTCGTCAGGACGAAGCTCCGCTGCCAGAACTGGCTCTTCAGCTCGATGCGGTCAGGGTTCGCCTCATAGCGTATCTCGAACTTCGTCTTCCGCCCTACATCCTGCCAGCTGCCGTAGTAGGGCATCAGCGCGCGGACGATCATGTCCCGCCAGCGCTGCATCGAGTCCCTGCGCGCCACGGCTGCATCATCGACGTAGAGCAGACGCTGCAGCTCGCGCTCATCGTCCCACAGACGGCTCTGCAGCTGCCCCAGACTCTCGAGCAAGCCCTGGAGACGCGTCAAAGCCGCACTGAGCTCGGGGGAAGGCCCCTCCTCCGAAGCAGCCATCTGCTCCTCCTCGAAGGCTCGGACGGTGCCTCGAAGGACGGAGATACTGTCTGCCAGCTCGGCCTGCGTCGCCTTGAGCAGCGAATCGGCCGAGAGGAGCTCCTGCTCCCAGCGCTCCAAGGGGGCTAGGCCCCTCAAGGCATAGGCGATCTGGAAGGTCTGATAGAAGGCACGCTCCTCCTCAGTCCAAGGCTCGAAGACGTAGCGCTGCGCGCGCGATGGCGTGAGGGGAATCTGAGCTAGCGGGCGCGTCGTGCCTAGGCTGCGCGCCACCAGCGGTAAGGCAAGGACCACGAGAAGCAGAGCGGCGAGGCTGCGTCGTTTCATTCCGTTCATCTTATAGGGCTATTAGTGGGGTACATCCCTTATACCCAAGGCAAAGATACTTCCTTTGCCCCAATGCCTCGCGCCGCTGTCTACCCTAGCGCGAGGGCTAAGCATCACCACGCGAGATAGGGGGCAAAGCCCTTGAGATTTAGGCAAGGTGCAGCCAAGCTCGATGGGCTGACCTTGCTGGCATCCGAAGTCGGCGGGGGGAGCTGGCCCTGCGGAGCAAGCCGCAAAACGCTGGTAGCGCCGTAGCCAGCCGCCTGCACTTTACGCTTGCTTGCTTTAGGGCGCAGTCAATGGGCGGATGCCAAGTGCTTGCTCCTTAGCAAGGGGCTGAGGATAGGCCGTGGGATCAGCCTTCATCCACTCTCTCCGAGATCGCCTCACAGCAAGGTGTGCCGAGGCTGAGGGATAAGGCGGGCGGAGCTTAGGGATAAGGATGACGAAGTTTAGGGATAAGGATGACGAAGTTTAGGGATAAGGGGCAGCGAGAAAAGTAATATAAGTTTGCAGCAATTCTTATATTACTTTCAGCGGATTATTATATTACTTTCTGTGGATTATTATATCATATTCCCGCTATTATTATATTACTTTTCTCGCTACCCCTTATCCCTCAGCTCCGCCCCAGCAGGATCAGAGGGCGGCGCCCCTAGCCTTAGCCCTCCCCCACCCTAAGCACAGCACGCGTCCTCTACCTCCTAACGCAGCCCTCCTCCTCCCCCCCAAACAGCTCGCCCCGCCATGCCTACATGACGGGACGAGCTATACCTAGACTTAGGCACTCCCCCTTGGGTCAAGGAGGTGCCACAGCTAGGGGAATTAAGCAAAGAGATCGTTGAGCCCCTCGGCGATCGTCGGGTGGGTGAAGATCTGCGAGCGGAGGTAGCTGGCGGGTATATCGTTGTCGATGGCCATCTTGATGAGGTTGGCCAGCTCGTGCGCCTCGGCACAAAGCAGCGTAGCCCCGAGGATGAGGTCGGTCTCAGGGTCGACCAGTGCCTTCAGCAGACCATCGGTCTGGGTGAGGACCTTCGCCTTGGGGATGGCGCTGGCAGGGAGCTTGTGCAGGCGGTACTTGATCCCACGGCGCTGGGCCTCCTGCTCCGTCAGCCCGATCTGCGCCAGCGGTGGCGTAGTGAAGACGCAGGTCGGCAGAACGCCGCGGTTGTGTATCGTGCGCTGCCCCGCCCCGAGGAGCTGATCGCGCACGATGCGGTAGTCATCCAGCGAGACGTAGGTGAACTGCGGGCTCCCCGCGACGTCGCCCATCGCCCAGACGTCCTCGCCAGCACGGAGCTGCTCGTCTGTGACGATGAAGCCGCGCTCGTCGGTGCGTATGCCCGCACGATCGAGGTCGAGGGCTTCCGTATTGGGCACGCGCCCCACGGCCAGCAGGACAGCTTCGCTGTCGAAGCGTCCCGCCGTCGTCAGCGTCGTCACGGCTTCCGCCCCAGACTCGAAGCCCTCGACGGCCGCCCCCAGCACGATCTTGATGCCCTTAGCCTCCAGCAGGCGCTGCATCTCCTCGGCGACGTCTCTATCCTCACGCGCGAGGAAGCGATCACCCTGCTCCAGCAGAGTCACCGCCGTGCCGAAGGCCTGGTACATGCAGGCGAACTCGAGGGCGATATAGCCTGCGCCCACGATGACGAGGCGCTCGGGACGCTCCGCGAGGCTCAGTAGCGCGCGGCTATCGTAGATACGCGCGGCCGCAGCCCCAGGGAGCTCGAGACGACGGCTGCGCGTGCCCGTATTGATGAAGATGCGTGCGGCCGTGACCTCGTAGCGCCCTTCGGCCCCCTCGAGGCGTAGGCGGTGCGGCCCGACGAAGTAGGCCTCAGCCGTGAGCACACGGAGGCCGGGGATACTGGCGAGCTTGTCGTAGTTGGCCGCACGTAGCGCGGTGATGAGCTTCGTTTTGCGCGCCATAGCCGCGTGGTAGGCCGCGTCCTTATCCTCGAGGCGGGCACTGAGCTCGCCCTCGACCAGGAGCGTCTTGGAGGGGATACAGCCGACATTGATGCAGGTGCCGCCGTACATGGCGGCATCACGCTCGACCAGGAGCACGGACTCGCCCGCACGAGCCAGGTCTGCGGCAAGGGTCTTACCCGCCTTGCCAAAGCCTATAATGAGGTTGGTGACTTGAATCTGTTCCATAATGTATCGTGATGAATGTGTGTACAAAGGTAAGCGCTTTAGCCGCTTCTTGGTTCTGCCTCGAGCCGCGGCCTAGCTAGAACTTCGCAGCCCTAGGAAGGCGCTGTAGGGAGAATTGCGTATCTTTGTACGTCCGACTAGGTAGAGCAAGCGGCTCTCGAAGGTCGTACCTACAGCCCCGAAAGCCGGGAGCCTATGCCGAGCCTAGGCTGACCTCGAGGCACAGCGCGAGCGAGCCCGACGATGCCGAATCCTGGTGTAGGTATGTTGAATCCAAACACTCTTTTATGACGTTGAAAGGAATTCTTTTCGGCGCATGTGCCTGCTGCCTGACCCTGCTGGTGAGTGCAGCGAGTACGCCCCACCGTGCCTCCGCCGATGGACTCACCGTGGGTGATGTGCTGCCGAAAATGAAGTCTCTGGACGTGGGCGGACGTAGGTCCCTCACCGAAGCACCCCGCCAGCACTACACCCTCCTCCACCTCTGGGCCGCCTATGACGCCGAGAGCCGTGCAGAGAACGTAGTCTGGGACCAGTACTTCAGTGCCCGACCCAGTACACAGATCAGCTACCGAGCGCTCTCGCTCGACACCGACAGCGCTGTGTACCATCGTACGATCGCCTTAGACCAAGTGGATGTCCTAGCCCAGAGCTGCGCCCCCGAGGGACAGCGTAGCGAGCTCATTCGCTCGCTCGGGCTACAGCAGGGTCTGCATACCTACCTTGTCGATGCACAGGGTGTGGTACGCGCCGTAGACCCGACACCACAGGAGCTCAGCGAGTACATCAAGTAAACCCTAATTAAAGCCTCCCCACAGGCACAAACAAGAGCGGCACGCCTGGACCTCCCGGTCCTAGCGTGCCGCTCTTGCTATCCAGCTATATGTCTGCCGCGCTATCCGCGCACGGCTGTCAGGCTATTGCCGCTCCGCCACCCTCCGCCGCTGGGTACTATCAACTGCGACTCACACGCCCCCCGAGCGACCAGGACAGGAGGGGCTGCGCCAGCCGCACGAGGACTTCGTAGAGCAGGATGCAGATCCCCAGCACGACGAAGCCGCAGAGGAAGTAGCCTGGGAGGGTCTCCAGCCAGCCGCGCTTGAAGAGGAAGCCGCGTACGAAGCTCAAGATCAAGACCTCATGGGCGACGTAGATGAAGAAGACATAGTGCTCCAGCTTCTGAGCCCAGTGTAGCAGGGGGCTCCGACGCTCATACAGCAGGTAGCCTAGGCGCAGGAAGGTCACACTCGCCAGCGGAATATAGAGGCCTTGCACCAAGGTGTAGGTCCCATTCATTGGGAGGAAGGGCAAGGCGAAGCTCATGAGGAGGAATAGGCCAACGGGGATCCAGCCCAGCCGTACCGCTAGGGCAACAAAGTCCGCGCTACGCAGGCCAAAGACAGCCCCAAGGGTGAAGTAGACGGCTCCCGTGAAGTTCCACCACGTAGACACATTAGCTCCGTGCCAGAGGTAAACGCAGTAGATGAGCAGGACCAGCCAAGGGGCACGACGAGCGATCCAGTATACCAAGGGGGCCAAGGAGCACAGGAAGATCAAGTCTCGCAGGTACCATAGGGGGAAGTTCGCTGGCTCTAAGAGATAGGCGTGCAGCAAGCGCTGCGGGTCTAGAGACAGGCCCTGCACTCCTCCAGAGCCTAGAGTCTCGAGCAGCAGATGCGAGAGCAAGGCAAGGCTACACCAGAAGAAGTAAGGGATGACCAGCACCTTGAAGCGCTTCTTCAGCTCCCCTAGATAGACGCTAGCATCATTCCAGGCCTTCGGCTTGAAGAACATGTAGTAGCCCGAGAAGAGGAAGAACATCGGCACAGCCATAGCCCCTATACCAAACGAAATAATCCTCGAGACATAGAAGTACCAGGCAGAAGCGGATAGCGGGAGGCCCAGGGGTAGCGCGGGTATAGCATGCTCTGGCAGGGGCACATGAATCAGTACCACGAGCATCATTAAGGGGAAGCGTGCGGCGCTGACGAGCTGGGAGAGCCTCTCGGACGATGGGGTTACTTGCATAAGCAGTGGTGGTGGAGGGGAACTAAGATAAGAGTAAGCGCGGAGGCATGGAATATCCTATCAGGGAGGGCGATCAAAGGGGTGGCACATCTGTGCCGAGGCGGCGACTTACTCGTAGGTCAGCATCACTTGCTCGTAGACCTGGGAGAGGTCACGGGCAATTCGCTTGGGAGTGAAGCGCTCTACGTAGCTGCGGCCCTCGTCGATCATGAGGCGGCGCAGGGAGATATCGATCAGCACGCGGTCAATAAGCGAGGCGAGCATATCGGCATTGTCGGGATCGGTATAGAGACTCGTCGGCCCCCCAGCCTCCTCGAGGCAGGAGCCCGTGGCGCCGATGACGGGGACGCCCGCATTGAGCGCCTCGATGATCGGTATACCGAAGCCCTCGAAGCGTGAGGGATAGACGAAGACCTCCGCCCCGCCATAGATCCCAGGGAGATAGGTCGCCCCCACCTGATGCAGCAGATGTAGGCGCGACGTCACCCCGAGGCGACGCGCACGATCCAGCACCTGCTGGACGTAGGGCGTGCGGCGGCCTACGGCGACGAGGTGGAGCTCCTTGTCCTGCAGCTGCGCCAGCGCCTCGACAGCCAGCAGGAGGTTCTTCCGCTCCTCGATGCTCCCGACGAAAAGCATATAGCGCTGCGGCAGGCGAAGTGCCTGGCGGGCAGCAGCGACCTCCTCGGGCTGGATCTGGGCGAAGCGCTCGGAGCAGCCTTGGTAGACCGTCGTCACACGCTCCTCCTCCACGCCGAAGATGTCGATCACGTCGCGGCGCGTCTGTTCGCTCACCGTGATGACGTGGTCGGCAGCACGTGCCGAGGCCCCATACTTACGGCGGTAGAGCAGGCGGTCGATGGGCTTGTAGTACTGCGGATAGCGGATGAAGGCCAGGTCGTGGATCGTCACCACCGTCCCGACACGCTGGGCGCGGTACAGCCCGAGGGGCAGCTCATTGGAGAGCCCGTGGAAGAGATCGACCTTAGCCTCACGCACCAAACGAGGGATAGAGTAGTTCCTCCAAAGGCTACCGCCGAGGAAGGCCAGCGCTCGGTGCGGCGTATGCAGCTGTACGGAGCGGTGCTCGAGCAGCTCCCGATAGAGCTCGGGGCGTCCGATGGAGGGCGAGTAGAGTAGATAGCGGTTCTCTGGCCTATACTCCGTGAGCGCCTCGAGGACGAAGCGGCTGTAGTTGCCGAGGCCCGTAGCGTTGTTGGTGATGCGCTTGGCATCGAAGGCTATGTTCATCGCTGCGTAGGAGTAGAGAGCGGCGTGAGGACGAGTGGCCTAAGCCTCCGCCACATCTCCCTTGTAGCGGAAGAGCAGGGCGAAGAGCAGCGCCACCACAGCCGCGTAGGCTGCGAAGATGTACCAGCTGACACTCCAGCCAGCGAGCATCGCGTGCGCGTCGTACTCGCTATAGACATAGTGATTGACCACGGCCTGCGCCCCGAGGGAGCCCAGCGTAGCGCCGATCCCATTGGTCATGATCATGAAGAGGCCCTGCGCGCTGGAGCGGATCGAGGGGTCGGTCTCCTTATCCACGAAGAGCGAGCCCGAGACGTTGAAGAAGTCAAAGGCCACCCCATAGACGATCATGCTCAGCAGGAAGAGCCATACGCCCGAGCCGGGGTCCCCAAGCCCTAGGAGACCGAAGCGCAGTACCCAGGCCACCATCGCGATGAGCATCACGTTCTTGATCCCGAAGCGACGCAGCGCAAAGGGGATCAGCAGGATGCAGAGCGTCTCGGAGAGCTGACTCAGGGAGATGAGGATGTTGGCATACTTCACCCCGAAGGTCTCCGCATAGGCAGGGATCTCGCCGAAGGTGTTGATGAAGGGGTTAGCAAAGCCATTGGTGATCTGCAGGCTGACGCCGAGGAGCATCGAGAAGATGAAGAAGAGCGCCATCTTACGCTGCTTGAAGAGCACGAAGGCACGTAGACCGAGGGCTTCGACAAGGCTCTTGCTCTGCCCCTTGGGAGCCGTGGGGCAGTTGGGTAGCGTCTGTGCGTAGACTGCCAGGACGAGGCTGATGATAGCCGAGACAGCGAACTGCCCACTCGTAGCCTCGAGACCGAGCAGGCTCACCGTGATCATCGTGCAGATGAAGCCCACCGTACCGAAGACACGGATCGGAGGGAAGCTCTTCACCAGATCCAGCCCCGCTTGGTCAAGCGAGGTGTAGGCGACGGAGTTGCTCAGTGCCAGCGTCGGCATGTAGAAGGCGACACTCAGCGAGTAGAGCGCAAAGAGGGTGGGATAAGAGGGCGTGTCGGTCTGCGTGTAGAGGAAGACGCCGAGCATCAGCATCCCAGCCAACATATGGCAGAGCCCTAAGAGGCGCTGTGCTGGGATCCAGCGGTCAGCGACGATACCCATGAGAGCAGGCATGAAGAGCGACACGAGACCTTGCATGGCGTAGAAGTTCCCGATCTCGGAGCCGAAGCCTGCGGTACCGAGGTAGCGCCCCATAGAAGTAAGGTAGGCCCCCCAGACTGCAAACTGGAGGAAGTTCATCACCGTCAGGCGGAGCTTGATGGAGGACTGCATAGACGTAGTCGTATAGGTACTTAGGTAGTGTATAGAGTGACGCCCACAGAGAGCAGGGGGTTCTCGGGGTGACGAGGCCTGTTCTCTGTGGGCGTCAGATAGGGGTTTACTGCTGCTGGAGCTGTACGCTCACGAAGCTCACCTGAAGGTCCGTGGTAGCCTTCGAGAGGCGGAGGAAGCTCGGACGGATGAGCTCAGCGATGCTTGCAGAGCCGTTGGAGCGCGATGACGTCACCGATACGGGTACGAGGCTCAGCTCCAGTGGCGTGGAGATCGTCCAGCCCGTAGCGGCGGAGTAGGTGGCGTACTTCGCCAGATGCTCCGTGACGATGCGGGCGATGTTGTTGAACTTATACGCCTTGTCGCTGGCGGCATACTTCTTCGAGAGGTACGACTTACCCGACTGGACGGCCTGCACATCAGCCGAGAAGAACTCCGTCACCTTGTCTGAGGGGAGGAGCAGGAGGTAGTCGGGCTGGTTCGTGCGCTGCCCTTCAGGGCTATTGACCTTGACGGAGAAGTTCGCATCAGCGAGCATCCAAGCACGGCCGATGAAGTCGCTGGGCACAGGCGTCGTGTTGGGCTTAGGCGCGGAAGCGAGGAGCTTCTGCAGCTCGCTCACCGAGAGCGTGTACTTCGTCGTCACGCCAGCAGGGCCCTTGACATAGCTATACTCCGTAGACGGAGCCGTGAGGCTCGAGATGTCGCCGCTGCTCAGAGCGTTCAGGCGTGAGGTGAGCTTCGTATCGACGAAGGTCTTCACGTACTTCACGCGCTCGGCGGGCTTCTCCTTGTTGGGCACACTGTAGTGGATCATGAGAGCGACCTCCGTGACCTCGAGGAGGAAGCCACGACCCGTGACAGGTGCTACGTAGAAGCCAGGGAAGATCTCGCGGTCAAAGCGTGACTGCGAGTTGAAGGCACTCTTCAGCGTCGCCGAGCGCGTCGCATCGAAGAAGTGCTTCCCGAGGCTCACATCCAGAGGGATGGTGAAGTAGCGCATCGTGGAGTTCTGCTGGATGAGCGTCCCAGCGCTGGGCTGGATGGTGGCAGAGCCCAAGAGCGTCGCGCCCGTGCGGTACTGGCCGAGGGTCTGGCTCGAGGTACCAGCCGTGGTGACGGGCTGAGCGAGCTTGTAGACGTTGACCTTGATCTGGGCATCTGCATTCCCCTCGGTGCGGTCCGAATAGATACGGAAGTAGACCGAGTCAATGGTCAGCTGGGCGTTGTCAGCATCCTCGAAGGCAACCCCTTCGGCAGTACGGATCTGCTTGATGAACTCACCCGTGACGGTCGAGCCCGTCTCGTCGATGAGCGTACCGAGGAGCGAAGTCGTACCATCGGTATAGAGTGTAGGGGTGGCTACCGTGGTGGCGTCGAAGGTGATCGTCGTCGCACGCCCGGTGACCTTGTCGAGGTTAGGCTGGATGCTCTCACCGATACCAGAGAGGTTGTCCTCAGCGCAGGAGGAGGAGAGCGTCGCAAGGCCCAGCGAGAGGAGGCCTACATATAGAGCTGAAGCAAGCTTCATCATGGGAGGATCTTCTTATAGAATTCATTATACACCTCGGCACACCCTTCGACAGGAGTATAGGGGAGGAAGTGCACCCCACTCTCGTCGATGTACTGCTTGAGGCTGGGCGAGATCTCGGCACTACCCTGTACGACCCCGTTGGCGTAGTGGATGGCCAGGCGGTTCAGTGCCTCGTAGTCGGTCTTGCCATCGAGCACGGAGAGTGCTGCAGGCTTGATCTTGTCGAACTTCAGGCACTCGAAGAGCGTGTCGGGGATCTCTACGGGAGCGGGCTCATCGTAGAGCGAGTAGATGATCTTGGCCTTCTTCAGGCAAGGATCATCGTGGTAGTACTTCTTCAGATAGAGCATCCCCAGCGCGGTGAAGGTACCGTGGCAGTGGATGATGTCGGGGATCCAGCGGAGCTTCTTGATGGCTTCGAGGGCACCACGCACGAAGAAGATCGAGCGCTCGTCGTTGTCGTTGCCTACCTTGGGGTCGACGTCAAAGACGGTCTTACGCTTGAAGAAATCATCGTTGTCAATGAAGTATACCTGCAGGCGGGCGGTCGGCAGTGAAGCGACCTTGATGATCAGCGGATGGTCATTGTTATTGATGATCATGTTGATCCCCGAGAGGCGGATGACTTCATGCAGCTGATTGCGGCGCTCGTTGATGACACCGAAGCGGGGCATGAAGATGCGGATATCATTGCCCAGCTCCTGAATCCCCTGCGGCAGCTGACGTGCCGTCGTCGCGATATCGGATTCGGGGAGGTAAGGGAAGATCTCCTGCGAGATATACAATATTCGTCTTGATTTCATTCGTCTATCGATTATACTTTTTGAAGCGGCTCCCCCGAAGGGCAGCCGTAGTAGCCCCGCCGCTGGTAGGGCATAGAGCTTCTACAAAGATACGGAATTTCCCTCGGAGCGCACTCTTACCGCCTGCTATGTAGGGGGTTACTCCCTTTACCGCAGGGCTCCTCGCCCCTATCGAGGTCACACACCTTCTGCATCACAAGCACATCGTGCCCATATCATGGTATATAAAAGCGAAGCACCGACATACCTCACGGGGAGGATGTCGGTGCTTCTTGCTTGGTAGCCCCTGGGGGAATCGAACCCCCCTTTCAAGAATGAAAATCTTGCGTCCTAACCGATAGACGAATGGGCCTCCCAATGTCAACCGCCTACCACATGAGCAGCATTCAGTTGCGAGTGCAAAGGTATAACAAATTATTTATCCACCAAACACCCTGAGCAAATTCATCGCCCTTACCTATATAGGTATAGACTACTTGGCTACGCTCTCTGAGCGGTGTAGCGCACAGTTCACGGCATTACGGCAACGTGGAAGATAATTCGTGTAGATCGGGTAGCGAGGTATAGCGGACGGGTGAAGCACCCGAAGTAGGGAGAGAAATCACCCCGTGCAAGGTACTAAGATATAAGCACCTTTGAGGGGCAAAAAGCGAGCAGTACTGGTCAGTGAAGCGAGCAGTACTGGTCGCGCGAGTGACCAGTACTGCTTGACTATGGTGACCAGTACTGGTTCGTCGTGCGACCAGTACTGGTTACTTTTCCCCTATCGGGAGAGCCCGTCAGATAACCGTGCCACTCCCCTCTCCCCTTGCACTATACGACTCCTTTATTTCTATAGGCTTCGCGGATGAAGCTCGGTAAGTCAAGGCACAAACCACTACTGGTCTGCATATGGAACAACTACTCGTTTCGGGGTCAAACCACTATTCGTTTCGTATGCGAACAACTACTCGTTCACCTACGGATGAATACTGGTCTGAGATCAAACGACTATTGGTCATTGCTCCGACCTATATTGGTCGCTGGGCTGACCTATATTGGTCGTCACACGAAGCTATATAGGTCGCCGTCGTGACCTATATAGGTCAGTTCAGCGACCAATATAGGTTCACATCACTACCCCGCAGAGATCAATACCCCCCCCGCTCCACTCCCCCACTCTATATACGACACATCCCCCACGGAGCTTCTCCGTAGGGGATGTGTCATTAGCCCGCCAGATACGGGCGGGAGATGAAGCAATGAGCAGCGACTACTGCGTGACCTTGCGATCGGTGAAGAGATAGAGGCGGTCGCCTGGGCGCACCTTCTCAGGCACAGCGATCGAGCAGAGCTGACCCTTGACGGCCTTCTCTACAGGCTCCATATCCACGCGGATCTCTTCGACGACAAAGCGCACAAGCCCCGTCGTCGGGCCCGTGATGATGATCTCATCACCGACCTTCAGATCGCCACTCTCGACGGCGAACTCCCCGACACCGACCTTACCGAAGTACTTCGTCGTCTTGGCGACGTAGACCTTCTGCTTCGTAGCCGAAGAGCCGTAGCTCGACGTCCATTCGCCAAGGCGCTGGCCGAGATAATAGCCGTCCCAGAAGCCGCGGTTGAAGACCTGCCCAAGGTGGTTGTCCCACTTCTCGACATTGTCCGTGGTGAAGTTCCCCGCGCAATAAGTATCGACGGCCTCGCGGTAAGCACGCACGACGGTATCGACATACTCGGGACCACGCGCACGGCCCTCGATCTTGAGGACGCGTACACCAGCATCAAGCATCTTATTGAGGAAGTGGATCGTCTTCAGATCCTTGGGCGACATGATGTACTGGTTGTCGATCTCCAGCTCGATACCCGTCTCCTTATCCTTGACCTCGTAGGAGCGGCGGCAGATCTGCGAGCAGGAGCCGCGGTTAGCACTCTTACCCTGCTCGTGCAGGCTGAGGTAGCACTTACCCGAGACGGCCATACAGAGGGCGCCGTGGGCGAACATCTCGATACGGATGGGCTCGCCAGCAGGGCCGACGATGGGCTCTTCGATGATCGCCTTATGGATGGCAGCGACCTGATCCATATTCAGCTCACGTGCCAAGACCACGACGTCAGCGAACTGCGCGTAGAAGCGCAGCGCCTCGACATTGGTGATATTGAGCTGGGTGGAGAGGTGGACTTCGACACCGATACTACGCGCGTAGAGCATGGGAGCGACGTCGGCAGCGATGATAGCCGACACGTCAGCATCCTTCGCCGAGTCGATGATCTTGCGCATGAGTTCAAGGTCTTCGTCGTAGATGATCGTATTGACGGTGAGATAGCTCTTGACATCATGCTCACGGCAGATCGCCGCGATCTTATAGAGGTCTTCGGTGGTGAAGTTATTCGCACTCTTCGAGCGCATATTGAGGCCTTCGATACCGAAGTATATGGAGTCAGCACCCGCGTTGATAGCCGCCATGAGCGACTCATAGGAGCCCACGGGGGCCATGATTTCGTAATCTTTCCTGTTCATTTGTGATAAATAGAGATATGGAGTGCAAAGATAGCTCAATATAGCTCCACGGACTTTCCGCCTCCATAGAGAAAGTCTATCAGCACCCCTATACAAAGCATCCGCGCCCGATACCAGCTGGGGTATCGGGCGCGGATGTAAGGTGGTTATTCCGGAGGAAAGAGGCTATCTGCGGCGCGTCGTGGTGGCAGCGGGAGCAGCCGAAGTCGCGGCGGGCGCGAAGGCTTCGGTGATAGGATGCCCGATGCAACCCGAGGGGTACTGCGTCTTCAGGAGAGCTGCCAGCGTAGCAGCGATATCCGTGATATACGTCTCACGATAGAGATGGCCTGCACGGACGCCATGCCCCATGAAGATGAGGGGGATGTGCGTGTCGTAGGGAGACCACACGCCGTGCGTCGTACCCTGAGGGAGCGAAGTGCCAGACTTCGAGTACCACCCTGGATCGGGTACGATGAAGACATCACCACTGCGCCCCTTGCGGTAGCCGTTGATGATACGCGTCTTGATCGCATCGGGGATCGTAGCCATAGCCACTTCTTCGGCAGGCACAGCATAGGCTACACCGGGAAGCTTGTCCTTGAGCGCCTTGCAAATAGCCTGATAGAGGCCGTGGCGGTTGACGCCAAGCGAGTCGATGAGGTCCTGACGGAAGAAGACCTGATAGTTCATATACCCACGGATGACCTGAGCATCACGGCCGATGTAAGCACAGGCTGCGGAGTCGGCGATGCGGCGAGCCAAGTCGCTACGGAAGGCCTGCCCAGGGATCTTGTGATCGCGGTCGAAGGTGAGGTTGTGCGCAGCAGCGTGGTCGGCGGTGAGGATGAAGAGGTAGCCGTCACGACCGAAGCGCCCATCGAGGTAGCCGAAGAAGTCGGCAAGATCCTTGTCCAGACGAAGGTAGGTATCCTCCGTCTCGACAGCGAAGGTACCGTAGCGGTGACCCACATAGTCGGTAGCCGAATGGCTCATAGCGAGGAAGTCCGTCTCATCAGCACGCGAGCCGAGGCTTTCCCCCTCGATAGCAGCCTTAGCCATCTCGAAGGTCAGCGTATTCCCCATAGGCGTAGTGCGGATGACACCAGGGCCCTTGACCTTCGCCAGCTCGGCGGTGTTGAGAGGGAGTGTAGCGGGGAACTTGCCATCCTTATCCCAGGGCTGCTCGTAGGGTACAGAGTCAGCCGTGCTCTCACGATAGGTATCGATAGGATAGAGCGTGCTCCAGCCATCCTTGAGGAGCTCAGCGACACGACCACGAGCGTTGAACTTCTTCACCCACTCGGGCAGGTCCTGCATATAGTAGGTACTGGTGATGAAGTTGCCCGTCTTGTCGTCCAGCCAGTAAGCACCGTTAGCCGTGTGGCCTGCGGGGAGGATGGAGGCGCGGTCCTTGATAGCTACACCGATGGTCTTCGAGCGGAAGTTCGTAGCGATGCGCAGCTCATCGGAGATGGTCGTCGTGAGGAGGTTGCGGGGAGACATCTGCCCGCTGACGCCGTTGGGTACACCTACCGAGCTTACCGTCGTGTCCTGCGTACAGTAGATGGGGTTGCCATCCTTGAAGAAGTCATTCCCTGCGATACCGTGGATCGAGGGGACACTACCCGTGTGGACGGAGCTGTGGCCGATAGCGGTATAGGCGGGGATGTAGTTGATGCGGGTATTCTCGCAGTTGAAGCCCTGCGTGAGGAGGCGCTTGAAGCCCCCCTCGACGAAGCGAGCCTGATAGCGATAGAGGTAGTCCCACGTCATCTGGTCGACCATCATCGTGACGACGATGCGGGGGCGGCTGTGCTGCGGAGCAGCCTTCGCTGCCACGGGCGCAGTGAGCGTGAGCGCGGTCAAGGCGAGGGCGCCAAAGAGGTTCTTATGTATCATAATGTAGGGTGTGAATGTTCGTCTTTAGTGGGCTAAGCGGGGAGGAGTAGCTCGACACGGCTCCAGCGCTGACGCACTTCGCTGCTGACGAAGGTGAGGCCAAGCTCTTCGCCTCGAGCACGCAGGAGCGGTATATCTTCCTCGTAGAAGCCACTGAGGATGAGACGTGCACCAGGGAGCATCACCTCGTGGTAGCGGGGCATATCCTCGAGCAGGATATTGCGCGTGATGTTCGCCAAGATGAGGTCGTAGCCTTCGCGTCCCTCGAGGAGGGCTGCATCTCCGCAGAGCATTTCGTCGATGGTGACGCCCGAGAGTGCGGCATTCTCCTGCACATTGGCATAAGCCCAAGGGTCGATATCAATCGCCGTGAGGTGACGTGCGCCACGCTTGAGGGCGATGAGACCAAGGATACCCGTACCGCAGCCCATATCGAGGACACGCAGTCCCGAGACGTCGTGCGAGAGGATCCATTCCCCGACGAGGGAGGTCGTCTCGTGATTGCCCGTACCGAAGGCCATCTTCGGATTGATGATGATCTCCAGAGGCACCTCGGGACGTGGATTATGGAAGGGCGCACGGATTAGGCACGCGCCATCGCCGAGGAGGATCGGCTGGAAGTAATTCTTCTCCCACTCCTCATTCCAGTTGATGTCGGGCAGCTCCTCCGCTGTAAGCGTATAGGAGAAGCCTGCGACGGGAAAGCCATCGAGGAGCTCGCGGGTCGCATCGGCATCGTACTGCTCCGTCGGGATGAAGGCCTTCAGCTCGTAGGCATCTTGCTCAAAGCTATCGAAGCCCAAGGGCCCCAGCTCGGCGATGAGCCAGTCGCTAAGATCCTCATCACGAAGGGACGTGGCGGCGCTATCGTAGTGGTAGCTGATAGTCAGCTGTAGGTATTGCATAGGGATAGATAGGGATAAATAGGCGGGAGAGCCGTTAGCCTAAGACCTCACGAAGCACCTCATCCATAGCGGTAGCGGTGCGGTCGAAGTCCTCACGGCTGTGAGCCATCGAGAGGAAGATACACTCAAACTGTGAGGGGGGCAGGTAGATCCCACGCTCGATCATGCCACGGAAGTAGCGGGCATAGGCCTCCGTGTCGGAGCGCTTAGCATCGGCATTCGAGTGCACGCCACCGGGTATGAAGAAGATCGTCGAGAGTGAGCCCACACGATTGTATGAGAGGCGGTCGGTGTAGCGGTCGAGGATGGGGCGGATCGTTGCCTCGAAGGCCTGCCCCTTCTCCTCAAGACGGGTATAGAAGTCAGGCTCGGCGAGCGTCTGGAGCATCGTGATACCTGCTGCCAGAGCGAGCGGATTGCCCGAGAGCGTCCCTGCCTGATAGACGTCGCCGAGCGGAGCCAAGCGATCCATGATGTCGGCACGACCACCGAAGGCCCCGACGGGGAGCCCACCACCGATGATCTTCCCGAGGCAGGTGAGGTCAGGATGAATACCATAGAGCTCCTGCGCACCACCACGGGCAGCACGGAAGCCGCTGATGACTTCGTCGAAGATGAGCAGTACGCCCTCTTCCTCCGTCACACGGCGCAGCTCCTCGAGGAAGCCTGGTGCGGGAGGGATGAGCCCCATATTGCCCATGATCGGCTCGAGGATGATAGCAGCGACCTCACCACGATGTGCCTCGAGGGTGCGGCGCACGCTCTCAATATCGTTGTAGGTAGCTACCAGCGTGTCCTCGATGATATGCTTCGTCACACCAGCGCTCGAGGTCTGACCAAAGGTAGCCAGCCCCGAGCCTGCCGAGATGAGGAAGGTATCGGCATGGCCGTGGTAGCAGCCCTCGAACTTGATGATCTTGTCGCGACCCGTGAAGCCACGTGCCAGACGGACGGCACTCATCGTCGCCTCCGTCCCCGAGTTCACCATGCGCACACGCTCTACCGAGGGGAAGAACTTCGTGCAAATAAGCTCAGCCATCTCGACCTCACGCGCATTGCACGCCCCGTAGCTTGTTCCCTTCTCCAGCTCACGGCGGATAGCCTCCTGGATGGGAGGGTAAGCGTGCCCGAGGAGTAGGGGTCCCCAGGAGCTGATGTAGTCGATGTATTCGTTGCCATCGACGTCAAAGACGTGGGCGCCCTTGCCGTGATCGATATAGAGGGGGGTGAGGCCTACCGAGCGGAAGGCACGTACAGGGCTATTGACTCCGCCGGGGATGTATCGGGAGGCGCGCTCGAAGAGCGCAGCAGATGTATCGGTTCGTCTCATACACATATATATTATAGGTGTCGGTATCATCGGGATGCTGAGGCATCCACGTGGAGGACCAGCACTACAAAATTAGGGCAAAAAGCCGAAGGCAGGACGACTGCGAAGCTCTAAGCCGAAGCTCCAAGGGGTAAGGACTAAGAGAAGAACTCGCTAACTTTGCATAGAGCGACATATGGATAAACCTCTGTCATCAAATGCATCTACCTCGGAGAACCTCTCAGGCAAGGGGGCTGAGGCTACGCCCAAAGTATCAACAACACCTCACCCAAATCACACAAGAGCTACAGCTATGTTAGGATCAATTGTTGGAGACATCGTAGGAAGCATCTACGAGTTTGCTAACATCAAGACGAAGGACTTTGAGTTCTTTCAGCCTGAGATGGAGCGTACAGACGACTCCATCCTGTGTATCGCGACTGCTGATTGGCTCTTGCACGGAGGGGATGTGAGCCATTATTATAGTCGCTATGCCCTGGAGTACCCCTATCCGATGGGAGGCTACGGTGGTATGTTTAAGGCATGGAGCAGCAAGGTTGCACGCCAAGGCATCCATGAGCCGTATAATAGCTGTGGCAATGGTAGTGCGATGCGCATTGCTCCCGTGGGCTGGGCTTTTGAGACCGAGCGTGAGGTCTTAGAGGCGGCCAAAGTCTCGGCGAGCTGTACGCATAATCATCCAGAGGGCATCAAGGGGGCGCAGGCGACTGCTCTTTGTATCTTTTTGGCGCGACAGGGGCATACAGCTTCGGACATTCGAGCACGGATAGAGCGAGATTTCGGCTACGACCTCTCGATGTCGGTCAAGGAACTGCAGCGACGCTATTCGTGGCAGGGCATCGATGGTAAGGGTGATGGCGGTATTTGCCAAGATAGTGTACCGCAGGCCATCATTTGCGCCCTCCAGGCTAAGGACTTTGAGGATGCCATTCGCAATGCCATCAGCATCGGTGGAGATAGTGACACCATCGGCTGCATCGCCGGAGGTATTGCCGAAGCTCTCTACGGCATCCCTGAGTTGATTAAAGAACGAGCATGGAAGTATTTGGACGAGACCGAAGGCCGCACCGTCAGGAGCTTTATCCAGAAATACAGCATCTAAGCAAGGAGCACTCACCTGATTAAACGGCAATTGGGGGATAGAACGCTTGGTTCTATCCCCCAATTGCCGTTTATGTGAGGCTACTTCGTAGTCCCTTCCTTCCCAAGCGTGGGCGGTGTCGTTGGGTGGGTTAGCGGCCCGAGAGGACGAGTAGGACGCTCACATCGTGGGGCGAGATACCCGGGATGCGCGCTGCTTGGCCGATGGTGCGGGGACGGATACGGTCGAGCTTCTGCCGTGCCTCCGTGCTCAGCGCTTGTATCTCGGCATAGTCGAGTCCCTCGGGGATGAAGACGTACTCCAGACGCTCGAGCTTCTCGGCCTGCTCACGCTCACGCTGGATATAGCCGCTGTACTTGATGAGGATCTCAGCACACTCGGCGATCTCCTCACGGCGCGAAGGGATGGCTTCGATGGCACGTCGGAGGGCGGGGACCATCTCGCTGAGGTCGGAGAGCGTCAGCTGGGGGCGCAGGACGAGATCAATGAGCTTACAGCCCTGACGAAGCGGAGCGAGCCCACGCGCCTCGAGCTGAGGATTGATCTTGTCGGGGCGGATGGAGTAACCCGAGATGAAGGCGATGAGTTCGTCGCGCAGGCGGATTTTCTCCTCGAGAAGGCGCACACGCTCCTCCGTAGCCAAGCCGATCTCGGCAGCACGGGGCGTGAGGCGCACGTCTGCATCGTCCTGTCGTAGGAGGATGCGGTACTCGGCGCGCGAGGTGAACATACGGTAGGGTTCGTCCACGCCCTTCGTGACGAGGTCATCGATGAGCACCCCGATATACGCCTCGGAGCGGCTGAGCGTGAAGGGAGGGAGGTCGTGCACCTGCTGATGGGCATTGATACCCGCGATGAGCCCTTGGCCTGCTGCTTCTTCGTAGCCGGTGGTCCCGTTGACCTGACCAGCGAGGAAGAGACCTGCGATGACCTTGCTCTCGAGTGTATGGTGCAGCTGTGTGGGGTCGAAGAAGTCGTACTCGATGGCGTAGCCTGGGCGATAGAGGCGCACATCACGCAGTGCGGGGATCTGGCGCAGGGCCTCGAGCTGCACCTCTAAGGGCAGTGAGGAGGAGAAGCCATTGAGGTAGTACTCATTCGTGCGCTCGCCCTCGGGCTCGAGGAAGAGCTGATGACGGTCCTTGTCGGCGAAGGTGACGATCTTCGTCTCGATGCTCGGGCAGTAGCGGGGGCCGATACTCTGGATCTGGCCATTGTACAGCGGTGAGCGGTCAAGGGCCTCACTGAGGACGGCGTGGCAGGCCTCATTGGTATAGAGCGTATAGCAAGGGAGCTGACGCAGCGTCGAGCGGGTAGGCGTATCGAGGTAGGAGAACTTATGATGATCGTCCTCGCCCTCCTGCACGCCCATCTCATCAAGGTGCAGGCTACGGGCATCGATACGTGGGGGCGTACCCGTCTTCATGCGGTCGGTGCGGATACCCGCCTCCTGCAGCTGCTCGGAGATGCCGTAGGTAGCTGGCTCGGAGATACGACCACCCGTGATCTGCAGCTCACCGAAGTGCATCAGCCCCGAGAGGAACGTCCCTGCCGTCAAGATGACGGCATCGGCGGAGAAGCGCACACCCAGCTGGGTCTCTACGCCACGCACACGACCCTCCTCGAGGGTGAGGCGCGTGACGGTATCCTGCCACAGATCGAGTAGCGGCTCACTATCCAGCTCCTCACGCCAAGCCTCCATGAAGCGCATGCGGTCACTCTGTGCGCGAGGGCTCCACATAGCGGGGCCCTTGCTGCGATTGAGCATGCGGAACTGGATGGAGGTGCGGTCGGTGATAAGCCCCATGCGCCCCCCGAGGGCATCGATCTCGCGGACGATCTGTCCCTTGGCGATACCGCCCACAGCGGGGTTGCAGCTCATCTGCCCGATCTTATTCATATCGGGCGTGATAAGGAGCGTATGAGAACCGAGGCGTGCCGCAGCAGCGGCAGCCTCACAGCCGGCATGGCCAGCCCCGATGACGATGATGTCGTAGTGGGGCATCAGACGTTGAAGCGGAAGTGCATGATGTCCCCATCCTGCACGACGTAATCCTTGCCTTCGACAGCCATCTTCCCGGCCTCCTTGACAGCCGACTCGCTGCCATAGTGGAGGAAGTCCTCGTACTTGATGACCTCGGCACGGATGAAGCCCTTCTCGAAGTCGGTGTGGATAGCAGCAGCGGCACGGGGCGCCTTGCTGCCCTTGGTGTAGGTCCAGGCACGTACCTCCTGCACCCCAGCGGTGAAGTAAGTCTCCAGATCGAGGAGCTTGTAAGCGGCCTTGATCAGACGCGCCACGCCCGACTCCTCGAGACCGATCTCAGCGAGGAACATCTGACGCTCCTCGTAGGTCTCCAGCTCGGCGATCTCACTCTCGATCTTCGCAGCGACGACCAGGAGTTCGGCCCCTTCGCTGGCGACAGCCTCGCGGACACGCTCTACATACTCGTTGCCCGAGACAGCGGAGGCCTCGTCGACATTGCAGACGTAGAGTACGGGCTTGCTGGTCAGCAGGTAGAGCTCACGAGCGACCTTCTGCTCATCCTTCGTCTCGAAGGTGACGGTACGGGCATTGAGACCCTGCTCAAGAGCTTCCTTGTAGCGCATCAGGACGTCGCAGGCGAGCTTAGCCTGCTTGTCACCGCCCGTCTGTGCCTGCTTGTAGACCTTCTGCAGGCGGGCTTCGACCGTCTCGAGGTCCTTGAGCTGCAGCTCGGTGTCGATGATGGACTTGTCGCGCAGGGGATCGACGCTGCCGTCGACGTGCGTGATGTTGTCGTCATCGAAGCAGCGCAGCACGTGCAGGATAGCATCCGTCTCTCGGATGTTGGCGAGGAACTTATTCCCCAGCCCTTCGCCCTTGCTCGCGCCCTTCACCAGACCAGCGATGTCGACGATCTCGACGGTCGTGGGGACGATGCGCTGGGGCTGGACGATCTCGGCCAGCTTCGTCAGGCGCTCATCGGGGACGGTGATGACCCCGACGTTGGGCTCGATGGTGCAGAAGGGGAAGTTAGCGGACTGCGCCTTCGCGTTGGAGAGGCAGTTGAAGAGGGTGGACTTACCGACGTTAGGCAAGCCTACGATACCACATTGTAGGGCCATTATGCGTATTGATTATATACCTTATTATAAGATGCAAAGATAGCGAAATGCGAGGAGGTACCCGAGAGAAGCCCCTTCCGACGGGTCGATGAGGGCATATCGCCACCTCCAGCAGCAGGTATCCGATCCCCCGAGAAGAGTAGTTGTGGATACGACTTCTCGAGGGGGGGGCAAAGCAACCTATATTGGTCGGCGGGCTGACCTATATTGGTCCGACGATGAAGCTATATAGCTTTGTTAAGTGACGTCCTATTAGTTTGTTGCTCCGCGTAGGGATAAAAGTTGTGGACGAGTGGCAGATAAGTTTGGACTACGTACGTGGCTCTAATATCTACGTACGTGGATCTTTGGGTTTGCGTGCCTGGTCTTTAAGACTACGTGCGTAGATAGAGAAAAACCACTACGTGAAGGCACTTTTTTCTTCACGAGAAGGACACTTTTTCCTCCGCTGGATAAGAGAAATATTCGCGATGAGGTGAAGGGCTTGCGTGTCGCTTCGGAGAGGTATATCGGGGAGCTGGGCGTGCGATGCCTTAGCACACCGAGATGAATAGTGTGCAATTGCTGTTTTCTTTATTTATTCCGCGGTAAAAAGCGTAACTTTGGTACGAGGAAATCAATGAGCACAAAGATGAAAGACCTACCGCTCTTCTATGCCCCAGCCCTACGCGAGGAGCTCCAGCTCCCCGAGGGAGAAGCCCAGCATGCCATACGTGTGCTGCGCGCGAAGGTAGGCGATGAGTTCCTCGTCACCGATGGCTGTGGCACCCTCTTCGAGACCCGCGTCTCAGGCGTAGACCGCCGTCACTGCCTCCTCTCGATAGAGCACGAGGAGCCCTGGCAGAAGTACTGGAGAGGGCACTGGGCGGTAGCCGTCGCCCCCACGAAGAACATCGACCGCCTCGAGTGGACGCTCGAGAAGATGGTCGAGGTAGGTCTGGATGAAGTCTACCTCATCCGCACCCAGCACTCCGAGCGCAAGCATACCAGCGCCGAGCGTCTGGAGCGCATCATCCAGAGCGCGATGAAGCAGTCCCACAAGGCCCTCCTTCCTCGCCTCATCCCCGACGTGCCCTTTGCCCAGCTCCTCGAGATGACAGCGGACTATGACCTGCGGCTCATGGCCCACTGCCGTAGCACGGTTGGGCCCGAGCGTCACACCATCGATCACTTCTTCCGCCCCGAGGCGAAGACGCTCCTGATGGTCGGGCCCGAAGGGGACTTCTCCGTCGAGGAGATCGAGGAGGCTACCCGTCGCGGGTGCCAGCCCATCACCCTCGGAGCGAGCCGCCTGCGCACCGAGACCGCCAGCCTGATCGCCCTACAATGGCTACACACACTCGATATGACCAGCCAGCGTAGGCCCACGACACACGAGAAATAATACACGAAATAATCCCTTATCAATAACTCACCCTTATGGCACAGAGAGAAATCAAACTTAGCCTTGTCTACCGTGACATGTGGCAGTCCTCAGGGAAGTACCAGCCCCGCAAGGACCAGCTCGAGCGTATCGCCCCCGTCTTAGTCGAGATGGGCTGCTTCGCACGCGTCGAAACCAACGGGGGGGCCTTCGAGCAGGTCAACCTCCTCTACGGGGAGAACCCCAACAAGGCCGTCCGCGCCTTCACTAAGCCCCTCAACGATGCTGGCATCCAGACGCACATGCTGGACCGTGGTCTCAACGGCCTGCGCATGTTCCCCGTCCCTGCTGACGTACGTCGCCTGATGTACAAGGTCAAGAAGGCCCAGGGTGTCGATATCACCCGTATCTTCGACGGGCTCAACGACCCCCGCAACGTCATCCCCTCCATCCACTACGCGAAGGAAGCTGGGATGATCCCACAGGCTACGCTCTGTATCACTCACTCCCCCGTCCACACCGTCGAGTACTACGCTGACCTGGCGGACCAGTTCATCGCTGCTGGCGCTCCTGAGATCTGCCTCAAGGACATGGCAGGTATCGGCCGTCCTCGCTTCCTCGGCCGTCTGGTGAAGGCTATCAAGACCAAGCACCCCGACGTCATCATCGAGTACCACGGTCACTCAGGCCCTGGCTTCTCCGTAGCCTCCATGCTCGAGGTCTGCGACAACGGCGCTGACGTCATCGACGTAGCTATGGAGCCCCTCTCTTGGGGTAAGATCCACCCAGACGTCATCACCATCCGCGAGATGCTCATCGACGCTGGCTACAAGGTCGCTGACATCAACATGGATGCCTATATGAAGGCTCGCGCCCTCACGCAGGAGTTCATCGATGACTTCCTCGGCTACTTCATCAACCCCGCCAACATGCTGACCTCTTCGCTCCTCGTAGGCTGCGGTCTGCCTGGTGGTATGATGGGCTCGATGATGGCTGACCTCAAGGGCGTACACGCTGGGATCAACATGCACCTGCGTAAGAAGGGCGAGCCCGAGCTGAGCGTCGACGACCTGCTCGTCCGCCTCTTCGACGAAGTCGCCTACGTATGGCCTCGTCTCGGCTATCCCCCACTCGTCACGCCATTCAGCCAGTACGTCAAGAACGTCGCTCTGATGAACGTCTACAACCTCACCATCGGCAAGGGCCGCTGGGAGGCTATCGACAACAACACGTGGGGTATGATCCTCGGGAAGTCTGGCCGTCTGCCCGGCAAGCTCGATCAGGAGATCATCGACCTGGCGAAGGAAAAGGGCTTCGAGTTCACCACCGAAGATCCTCAGCTCAACTACCCCGATGCGCTGGATAAGTTCCGCGCTGAGATGAAGGAGAACGGCTGGGAGCTCGGCGAAGACGACGAAGAACTCTTCGAATTCGCTATGCACGAAGCTCAGTACCGCGACTACAAGAGCGGTGCAGCTAAGGAGCGCTTCCAGGCTGAGCTCGACAAGGCCAAGACCGACGCCCTCGTCAAGAAGGGCTACAGCGCCGAAGATGCAGTGAAGATCAAGCGCCAGGGCACCGAGCCTATCGAAGCTCCTGCCTCTGGTCAGATCATCTGGGAGGTAGACCCCGAAGACTACTCTACGGCTCCTGCCCTCGGTACCTTCATCAAGACGGGTGAGCCTCTCTGCTACATCCAGACGGCTGCAGGCTACTTCGAGCCCGTCATCTCGAACTTCACCGGCCGCCTCGCTGAGGTAGCTGCTCAGGGTGCTAACATCCGCAAGGGTGAAGCCCTCGCTTACGTCCGCCCCGCTGAGAAGGAAGAGCTCTTCGTAGAGAGCGAACCCGAACGTCTGCGTCGCGTAGAGCAGCTCGAAGAAGTTCGCCACGTCATCCGTGCTCGCCGCGCTAAGAAGTAAGCGGCACCGCCCATAGGGCAACCATTCCTCTCGGGGGCTACACCCAGCACTTAGCTGATGGTGTAGCCCCCGAGTCTTATCTATCCCTACCAGGATACCACGCTCCTTCGCGCGCGTAACCTTATATATACTATACCCTCCTGCACACCCCTTCACGGCTCCCTCCGCTACCTTCCCAGCACGACCGAGTACCTTCATAGGGACCGCGCACCACACACACGTCCCGCACAGCCCTACCAGAGTCAGGCGATACACCGCCTCTCTCGCCCTCCTCCGCCACGCACGACACCGAGGGAGAACGCAGGTACGAGCCATCACCGACGAAGACGACCAATAAAGACCGCTGCCCCCACCCCGCCCTACTACCTTTGTATCGCTCCCCCAAGGTAGGCGGAGCGCCCCCAGAGAGGGGCTGTATTTCTCTTTATTGATTGACTTATGTACACCACCATTCCGCTGCCGAGGCTCCTCACCTTAGCCCTCCTCATCGGGCTCTATGGCTGTGCTTCACACCACCGCACGACGCGCGAGAGCACAACCGAGGGCCACACCACGAGCGACCTACAGCACACCCTACACACCACCCAGCAGGAGCATGCCCTCGACACCCTCACACTGGACCTCACCGAGGTCGTGCAGCTCCTCCCTCCGCACACTGATAGCGCCGACGCCTCCAAGACGAAGGGCGCAGGCTGGGTAGCGCACTACCACCTTCGACAGATCGGGCGCCATCAGGCGACCACCACGGGCACTCTACGGGAGATAGATAGCCTTCGCACCACGACACAAGTAAGCGGGCAGATCATCACCTCGCATAAGGCACCAGCCAGCCCCTTACATCCCTTCGCCCTCGGCGTCACCCTCCCTCTCCTTCTCGGAGTCGTCTACCTTACTTATAGGAGGACCAAGCGATGAGACCCACCGACATCCGCTACATCGTCGTGCACTGCAGTGCCACGCGTGCCAGCCAGCCCTATTCACCCGAAGCCCTAGAGCGTGACCATCGTGCCCGTGGCTTCCGCTCGGCAGGCTATCACTTCTACATCCGTCGCTCGGGCGCTATCATTCCTCTGCGCCCGCTGGAGCAGATAGGCGCTCACGCACGGGGCTACAACCGCTTGAGCTATGGCGTCTGCTATGAGGGTGGCTTAGATGAGGCGGGGCGTCCTGCAGACACCCGCACCACCGAGCAGCACACAGCCCTCCGCCAGCTCCTTGCGCACCTCCACACGCTCGCTCCACAAGCTACCATCCTCGGCCACCGTGACCTCAGCCCCGACCGCAACGGCGACGGCCGTATCACCCCTGACGAATGGATCAAGCTATGCCCCTGCTTCGATGCCCAGAGGGAATATCACGACATCTCCATCAGCCCAATAAGCCATGCAACCAAATAAATCCAAGGCGACACTTCAGCTCGTCATCGCCACCCTGCTCAGCCTCTTCGGCATGCTCCTCCTCGGTGCAGCCTTCGTCACCGCCCCACCTGGGGAGATTCACTCCAGCGTCCTCATTGCCTATGGCGAAGTGATGACCTTCGCCGGCGCTCTCTTCGGCATCGACTACCACTACCGCCGGTAGTCGATGCCCACGCCTCGCCACCTGCGCCACCCTGCACCGCACCCTCCCCACCGCCATACCACCCGCATCCCCTCTCCCCTCCTCCTCAGCATACTCCACCCGCTCGCCACGCTCTACCGGCTCGCCATACTCGACCGCTACATACGCACCTCACCACACCCTACCTCCTCCCCTTCATACTCTACCTCTATATATGCACCTCGCCCCAACCTCCTACCGCACATTGTGATCCCATCCTCAGCACCTCTCTGCCACCCTTTCGCACACAACTTCCCACCCTCTTCGCGCACGCACTCACCCCATCCTCAGCACCTCACAACCATCCTTCCACACTCCTTCCCACTCCTCCTCTGCGCACCCTCCGCGCCCTCTTCCGCGGAAAAGTTTGCACTCCCCCGCCTAAAGCAAGCAGTAACCCACCTGTGGAAATCTTTTGTTCCAAAAGAAGAAGAAGACTTATCCTCAACATCTTACCCCGACAACATCGTGTGGATAACTCTGTGAGTAGCTCTGTGCATAGCGAAGAGAAGGCTTGATTTATAAGCGCTTAGGAGGACATCGCAGAAGCTCCTTCTGCGGGAAGGTGGTAATCGCTTGAGAACAAAACCCATAGAATTAGTATGAGAAAAGCAAGACTCAAGGCCGTTTTTTTTTCTCCGCACTTTTGCCAAACTTTGCACCAGATAAGAGGTCACACAAGACACCCCCTATACCACACTATACGACTAATGTATAGCACATTAAGGGCAAAACCACCTTGTGGATAACCTCCTCACCCCATAGCAACTGAGGCCCAGCAGTACGAGCGCCTATCACCGCGCCCGATGCCCCCGCTTCGCTCCTAAATATAGTAATGCCCTTGGTCCACGACTACGCAAGGCAACCCCTCATGCAAACGACAACTCCTCCTTCTTCAGGGGAGCAGCTCTGGAAGCAATGCCTCCAGATCATAGCCGGCTCCTGTGACCCCCAGACGCTCCAGCGCTGGTTCGCCCCCATCCGCCCGCTCGGCATCGAGACGCGCGAGGATGAGCAGGGGCGTTTCGAAGCGCTCGTGCTCGAGGTCCCTTCGAAGGCATTCTACGAGGAACTCGTACGCACCTATGAGACCCTACTCGTACGAGCTCAGAGCGAGATCCTCTCTCCTCAGGGCCTCGAGATCTACCTCACCCCCGCTCAGACGGCTCAGCCTGCACCTCAGCCTAAGCTGGCGCGCACACAAGACTATACGTCTCACCTCAGTGCCGACCTCCGCTTTGAGACCTTCTACGAGAGTGCTTGTAACCGCGAGGCCCTGCGCATCGCTGAAGCTACGGCCGCACGCCCTGGGCAGGCTCCGCTGAACTTCATCTTCATCTATGGCCCCAGTGGCGTAGGGAAGACCCACCTCTCGCAGGCTATTGGGCAGCGCGCTATGGAGCTCCACCCCACGATGCGTGTCTGCTACGTGTCAAGCTCGAAGTTCGAAGCGCAGTTCGTCCGTGACAGCCTGATGCGCGGTCCCGAGCGTGGTATGTTCGTAGACTTCTACCAGCAGATGGATATGCTCATCATTGACGATATCCAGGGGCTCATCGGTAAGACCAAGACGCAGCAGGCGTTCTTCGATATCTTCAATCACCTCTACCTCCTCGGCAAGCAGATCATCGTCACCTGCGACGTCCCTCCTGTGGACCTCAAGGGGATGGAGACGCGTATCATGACGCGTATCCAGAGCGCGATGATGCTACGCATTGACCGCCCCGACCTGGAGCTTCGCCGCAAGATCCTCCAGCGCCGTGTCGCCGACAGCGGAGTCGAGCTCGGAGAAGAGTGCGTGGAGTTCATCGCCGAGAGCATGCAGGACAACGTCCGTCAGCTCGAGGGGGCTATCCGTACGATCATCACGCACTCGCAGTTCTCCGATCATGGTGCAGTAGACCTCGAGGCCACGCGCCGTATCGTCGGGGGTACCGTCTCCATCGAGCGCCGTGAGGTGACACCCGAGTCCATCCTCGATACCGTCTGCTCCGTCTTCGGCGTCGAGAAGGCACAGCTCCGCACACCCTCACGTAAGGCCGTCCTTGCCCTGCCCCGCCAGGTCACGATGTACCTCGTGAAGAAGCACACCAGCGCGTCCTACAATACGATCGCCCAGCTACTGAACCGCAACGACCACACGACGATCATGCACGGCTGCAAGGCTATCGAAGGCCGCCTCTCCCTCGAGCCCGCTCTCAAGGAGCGCATCGAGCAGGTCGAAGCTACCCTCTTCGCTTAAAGCACACACCTATTATAAAAGCAGCGGCCCCCACCTCAATCGTGAGGTGGGGGCC
>ERZ773043.29-NODE-29-length-65472-cov-29.833958_pt1 | contig 65472 bp, 75 predicted proteins | sample MGYA00580636_ERZ773043 | MGnify/ENA primary metagenome ERZ773043 (study PRJEB29015, sample SAMEA2737992) | human oral metagenome | biome: human oral; feature: human-associated habitat; material: dental | place: China | collected 2065 ...
AAAAAAAAAAAAAAAAAAAAAAAAAATATACATACACTATCCCGCAAAAGTGTATGTAAATGGTGGCGCTGGCGCGCGCCCCCTACCCCCTGCAATCCACATCGCCCTACCCCCTGCAATCCACATCCGCCCGCCTCACTCATATCCCTATCGATAAGTAGTCCTACATTAATTCCGCGTAATGTGGTTTTTTCCCAACGCAAACAAGCACTTACGTCAAAATCTTGTCCTGAAAAAATCCGGCGCAACATTTGGCAACATTTTGAAAACGCCGATTTTTCCAGCGAAAACAGCCGCTTACAAAAATCAAGATGTCCAAAACTCCAAAAATGTTGCAGGAGCTATCATCATGTGCCACCGCGCGCGAACATCTATACACAAATGCAAGAAAAAAAGCTTGCAAATCTCGCCAATCGGTGTATAGTACGCACCATCGCAACAGCCAATAGCAATTGTAACAAACGCAACAAACTATTGACAAGCTAACACCAGTTAGCTATAATGCGCCACATAGATAAGGCAAGCGCTAACACCACAACAATCTGCGCAAGGCAAGTGCAAACACCTAAACAATATGCACAAGCGAGACGTCGCCACATATGTACGTTGCATAACACATAATCCGTTATGCGGTCTCTAACAATCGGGAATAACGTAACAAGTGCGAGGATTGACACCCCTCAAACGGGAAACGGTAAAGAATGTAGCCATGCGTAGAAGATAACGCACGAACCACTACATGACGCGAATGCTGGCTAGGACACAAAACGAAACGTACCGGCACGTGGGAAGCGATTGAAAGTGGAACAGGTAACTGCTGAAATAGTCATCGCTGCGAAACGCCGTGAGGCGAAGAAGTAGCAACGGTTAGAAATAAAGAGACTGCGGAAGCCGCTGTAAATATCGCTATAGCTGCCAACAAAGACGACGGCTTAAAATATCACTTGGTGCGGTTAGTGCTACTAACGGCGCGAAAACTAGACGTTACGGCACGCCCCGGCAGCGTGCCGGTTATCGGTAAAAAATAATACTTCCAACGATGCAGCCTCTTAATCCATGAGGCTGCATCGCCTGGTGCTTGCCGCTTGTGCAAGCACCAGGCGATGCTGAAAGGGCGAGCGGATACAATCTGCGAGCCGCTCCGCATCATCCCCCTTAATAAGTCTAAACTGCCCCAACGGGGCAAAGGATAAAATTATGAAAAACCAAGCCGCCCTCGACACTATCCAGGCGCAACTCAACCCCGCGCACCTTGACCGCCTGCCGCGCCCACATGACCTGCTGGCAAGCGATATTGCCAGCCACATTGCGGACGCCACGCGCGACCTTGCGGCAACAGCGCCAGCGGCACTCGCTGGCGCTGTTGCCGCAATGGTTGCTATCGCACTCGCAGAAGGGGGTGCAGAATGACCGCCCGCAGCCTCACTCTTTCCCTGCCAGACCCGGCGCGCCATCCGCGCGCCGAAGCGCTCATCGCCGCCACCGTTGAAGACCTCATAGACGGCGGCGCCCTCGCCGACGGTGCCATAGACCACGTCATTATCACCGCCCGCTTGCGCACGGACTACGCCCGCGCCGTCGCCCGTGCAGTTGCAACAGACGGCATCGGCGACCCCCTGTGCGACACATCCGCCACAAGTTGGCGGGTACCTGCCGATAGCGACGACCTAATCATCACCATCGACCTCGCACCTGCCGACGCCACGGTGGGTTGCTGGATAACAGACACCGCCCGCGACGTATCCGCGCGCAATCAGGCGGCAATGGTGCTTACCACCATTGCCCTTGCCATCGACACGGGAAACGACGCACTTGCGGACGCCCTCGCCCGTGGCACGGCAGGCATCCCGATGACGCTAACCCCGCAAGACTTGCCGCTGCCTGAAGGGAGCGACACACTGTACGCCCTCGAAGACTGCCACTACGAGGCGGTGCAGTCATGGCTTGAGGAATACGACTGGCAAGCCCTCGTTGACGCAGCCATCCGTGACGGCGAGTAACACCCCCCAACAAGTCTAACTAACCACCGCTAACAGCGGCAAAGGAAAAAACACCATGAACATCATCCCCGCCAACTGCCTTGATACAGGCATCCCCGCAAATCACCTCATCGCCATCATGCAAGCTGTCTGCGCGGGTGGCGACTACCACCCCGTTGCGGGCAACCTGCAAGAGTGGCGCCCCACCTCAAACCACGCGCCCGAATGCGAGTACAGCATCCGCCTGTCTCGCCACCCATACCTTCAAGGATACTGCCTGCTCATGGTTAGCGACCATGCAGGCGTTGCCGACTGTATCGTTTACGGCGTGGACTGTTACGGCGGGCTGCATACATACCGGATATAACCCTCAACCCATCCACACAAGCGCCCCGGATTATTCCGGGGCAAATCCCTTACCAATCAGACTAAAGGAAAAACACCATGACAATCTACGCCCAAACCATTTCTACCCCTTCTCAACTGCGCGATGCCTTCCACGACGCCGACCGTGCAGACGGCTTGCCCACCGACCTCGATTTTTGGCAAGCCCTCTTAGATTTCCTGGACGCCGACCCATCCGCTCCTTACTGCCTTGACGTCATCGGTGTTTGCTGCGACCTGAATGCAACCACTCCGCAGGAATTCCAGCGCTACCATGCAGACGACTGCCCCGACCCTTGCGACTACTACACCAAAGACGGATTCGACGACGACACCTACCACGCCGACATCTGTGCTGCGCTTGAGGAAGCCGTGCAGGAAAACGCCTGCTACCTCTACACCGACTCGAATAACGGTACGGTGTACTACTTCGGAGAGCTGTAACACTCGCCGCCCCCTATATATAAATGAACGCGCGCGCGCGCGATGGCAAACTTTCAGCCATCGCGCAAGCCCAAAAACATTACCAAAAAGGAACTCAAAATGACACTAACCAAAACTACCCCGCCCATGCCGTACAACCCCATCCACCCGCAGCCGACGCGCACCCGTAACCGTCATCCCGCGCGAAACACCCGGCTAAAACGACAACCCAAACCCTTACCGCCTGCACCTGCCGAAGGCATAAACCCGGTATGGTAATCCGTCCACCCCACCCATAAACTAAAAGGATAACACATGCAAACCTGCACTATTTACCAAACCTGCAACGCCCGCGCCGCTGCTGGTATCTTTCGCCGCAACCCTGACGACCGCCTGCTGATTTGTTGGGTGGAATACGACCCGCCTGCAACCGGCGACGAGTCGCCCACCGAAGCCGTGTACGAATCTGTGCGCGTGCATATCAGCCCGGAAGCAAGCGACTACTACGCCGCCTTGCTGACCCTTGCGGACAACGTGCTTGCACCTTACGCTGACGACGATTGCGTCATCGACCTGCTGGACGACATCGAAGACGCCATGCGCGACGCCATTGCCGAAGAATACGAGGACGAAGAATGAAAACCGGCAAACCGCTTAAACGCTATGGCATTATGCACAACGGGCTTGCCTTTGTGGGGAATATCTACGGCACCAGCAAGCGCGATGCCATCGCCCGTTATCGTGAACAATGGGATTTGCAGGGAAAGCGGATTTGCCTGCAAATATGGGAAGACCCGGAGTCGTGTAGCTGGATTGATTCCGCCCGCGATGCCATGAACCCAAACTACGAACATATGTAAAACCAACCCGCCCGCATCCGCCACCCGGTGCGGGCGACTTGACAAAGCCAAACATCCGCTAAAGCGGAATGGAGAAAAACCATGCAAACCCAAACCCTCGAAGACGCCCGCCGTCTGATTGCAGCCTTCACCGACCCGGACGGATTGCCGGAAAGCCCTGTACTGATTTACAACGACGACCAGCGCGCGGGTATTACCTGCACGTCATGCGCTACGAGTACGACGGCGACAACATCCGGTATGTGCGCACCCGTGTCGGCGACCCGGCAAACTTTTGGCTGTTTGCAAGCCCCGCTGCCGTGCAGCGCAAAAGCAAAAAGGCGCTGCTGGCTGCGTGCGAACACCTGCGCGACCGTTTCAACACGGACGACGCGCTTGCATCCATGTTGGCGCAGTCTATGCAGGCAACCTTTGACGAATCAGGAGAGTAAACCATGCCCCACACAACCAAACGCTATGACTTGGCAAATGGCATCATCGCCGTCATCCTCGAATATTACCGGCATCATGTGGTGGTAACGTTGCGGGTTTATTCCAGCAATGACCGCTCCCGCCATGCGGAAACCCACCGCATTGTGGAGTATTGGGAATCCCGTGCCGACTTGCTGGAAAGCGCCTGCAATGCTCTTGCAGGCGTGGGCAAGGGTAACAAGGTCTTTGCTCCGTACAAGAATCAGGCGCTTGCGGAACTGCAGGAAATGATTGACGAAATTCAAGTAACCGGAGAATAAACCATGAGCAAGAAAATCAAAATCCCCGCCAAGTTCGCCTTCTTGACCGACGGCGCCTATATACCTGCCGAAATGTGGAAAGCCCTTGTGGCTTTCACGGCGCACCCCAAGAACGACGTGCGCTATTACCTGTGCGGTTTCCACCTCGACCGCGGCGTGTGCGCATGGCAGGCGACCAACGGACACATGGCGGTATCCTGCAAACTCTCGCCTGCCATGCAGTTTGACCCATATGACCCCGCCACCCTGCCGCCCGATGACGCCGACACGACTCTGAGGCTTACCAGCGATGACTTGCCTGCATGGTTGCCAGCCGAAGGTGTTACCTTTATGCCGCCGACGTTACCCAAAGGCATGGTGCAGACACGCATCACACCGACGCAGGAAACCGCCTTCGCGCTTCCCAACGCGGCGGAAGGTACTGTTTACCGGCTGGATTGTTACGACACACCGACCCCAGGGCAAGATACCCGCCCGATAGCAACCCTTGACCTGCTAACCATCGGCGGGCAATACCCCAACTTCAGCAAGATTCTGTCTGCGTGGGTAGAAATCAGTTTTGACACCAGCCTCCCGCCCGTGCCGGAAACAGCCCTGAATCTCGGCTATCTCGCCGACTTCGCAACCATTTTGCCAACTGCCACGCGCAACAGGGCAGACTTCCCCGGTGCACGCTTCAAGATGACGGGTAGCCAGTGCTTCATGTGGCTGCAAAGCGACAAGTACAACTGGGCAACCCGTATCACGGGCTGCATTATGGGTATGCGCCAGTAACCATCCAGCCTGCCACCTGACCCGTGGCAGGCATCCACCCCACCACAAGCCAAAAGGAACACACCATGCAAACCATGTACACCCTTAACCCGATGATGACCCTTGACCAGTTTGGCGCGCGCGAACTAAACCTCGCCACCGCCCTGCTGCGCGCCTACGCCGATGCAGGACAGGGTATCAACAACGACCTTCCCCCATCGTTTGACAACGAAGGTGTTTACCTCGATTTTAATCCGCAAAGCGGTAGCGTCTTTCTTACCAACGGCTACGACGCACTCATACTGGACGCCGACCACGGGCTTTGCAAGTGGTACTTTAGCCCGTACTACGGGCAGGAAGGCATCCTGCCGGAGCTTGCCATCCGCCTGCTGGATGGCGACTACCGCACCGACCAGCCGGAAGATGTTGAGTTTCTGTGCGACGCCTTGCGCGATGATGCAGACGCTTTCTGCGACTATGCTCCGGTGGAGCAGGAACCAATATGGCGCGGTATTACACGAAAACAGGTTTTTATCCTTGCGCGCGCTCTCTGTGAAAAACTGCTTGACGGCCTTGATACGGAGGAATAACCATGACCAATTCAGCCACCATTCGCGAAGTAAAAGTTTCCCCGGTGTCAAATGATGAGGTTTACAAAGATGCTTCCAGCAAATATTACGAATTGACGTTAGCCTACACTCTAAACGATGGCAGCCCGACTATATGCGAAAAAGCCGTGCTACCAGTTAGAACGAATAAGGAGAAAAACATGGTTGACTTGACCGACCAACAACTAAATGCCCTGAAGCGCGCCGCCTGTGAGTGGGTACTGGCTGAACACCCTTACCTGTATGATAACACCAAAACAGACGCCGACTGGGCGCGCTGGTATGACGATGCTCAGGAAGGCAAAATCGACTTTGACGAACCTGCCCTCGACGAGGACGGAAACGAAACTGGCTACCGCGCCGTTTACCTCGCCGAAGACTACGAGGGCTGGGATGAAGCCTATGCGCTGGATATGGTATTTACTATTTTGCACTGTGGCGCCAAAACCGTACTCAAACTGGAGGACAAGCCATGCTGACCCTGCATTACAACCACCCCGTGAGCGGAAGGGAGCTTGAGATAACGTTTGCATCCAAACGCCCGTTTGTCTGTTTCTACGTTACCGGCAAGGACTCATTCAGCACATCCACCCACACCAGCCTTGCAGCCGCCATGCACGCCTGCAAGATTGACGCCGCCTTGCATCCACACCGCAAGCGCTTTATCCTCACCGCCGACGGCTGGCAGTACGCCATCCGCTACCGCAAGCTGTCTAGCCCCTTCCGCTTCAGCAAGAATGCACCGCCCTTGCAGCCGAAATATCAGCGGCAGGTGCAGGAGGCGTTATGATGATTCTTGTCCTGCTGTTTCTTTGCGTCCTTGTATGGTTTTCAGGGATTGACCCATGACACCACACTTTGCCGTAACCCTGCATAACCGCATCGTTGCCGCCGCCGTCATGGCGACTACCCGTCGCCCGGCGCAGAGTGTCAAGCTGGTGGCAGACGCCGACCTGCCGCCCGCCTTGCGCCACGAGTGGGTGCGTGCAGGCGGCAAGCGCCACTTTGCCTGCCACCTGCCAACCATCGCAGGAAGACACATGATACTGTTTGTCCTCGCCGTCCGCCCGACGCGGGAATTTCTGAAAACACTTCGCGCCAAAGGCTTTATTGTCAAAACGGGGCGGAGACCGTACTATCACGCAACCCTCACATGGGAGACTGGCAAATGACCCAAACTGAAATCAACCGGCAACTGCTGGCGCATATTCGCAAGCTGTACGCCGAAATAGATTCCCTTAAAGCCGCACATGATGATGCTTCCGTCGCCGCCCGCGTTGTCGCCCGCCGCGCGGAGCTGCGGGAGCGCCTGCGCAAAAACATCCGCCGCATCCGGGCAGAGCCTGCGCTGGTGTGCTTGTGCGCGCATCTTATGTACGCGCGCGACATCCCGGCGCGCAGGTTGTACGACAACGCCGTCATGAGCCAGTCCAAAGTGGTTGGGCTTGCCAAGTGGAGCGCCAGCTACGCGCTGGACTTCGCGGAGCTGCACGGGTTGACCGGGTTGCTGAAGCACGGCGAGACCGACGAGGCGCGACTGGCTGCCATTACCGGCACCCCTGACGCCGCAAGCGCCTGCCTTGACCTGATGCGGGATAACCAGCTACGACGGAAGGAGTTTCCGGCTACCGTCGCAATCGACGGTAGCCCGATTGACATTCTTCCCTGAACTGTATAAACTTTGAACCCGAAAACACATATGGAGCAATACCCATGACTCAAATAACCGAAAAAGTATCAGCCGAAAAACTCGACTTGATGTACGCAAACTTCGCCAAGTTGGTGAGCTGGTTACAACAGGGGAGCAAATCGCCTTACCCGATGCCGCAGACGCTGACCGTCGCCCGGCAAATGCTGCTTGCAACTGACAAGCTTGCCAAGGAGAACCATGACGAGATTGCCACGCTGAAAGCGCAGGTGCAGGCGCAAATGGCAGAGATTGCCAACCTGACTGCCCTGCTTCAGGAGCTGAACAAGACGCTGGCGGAGCTTGCGGCAAGCCAGCAAGAAAAGCCGAAGCGCTCGCGTAAGGCGAAGGAACCTGAAGCGGCCGACGAACAACCAGCCCAACCAGCCCAACCGGAGCCGCAACTGGAGATGGGCGACCTTGGCGACCTGTCTGCCCCACAGCCTGACGCCGCTGGCAATCTTCAACCAGAGGTACAGGGCGAGGAGCAGATAAACTTGCTGGCGGCTGACATCGACGCAGGCGACGTGAACCCCACCTCGCTTGCAGCGCTCGAAACCGAAATATCGAACCTGCTATGAGCCGGGCGACGTTTATCACGCCCAAAATGCGCAGGGACATGAGCATTGTCCCTGCCGATTACTGGCGCGCGCTGCGGCAGGGGTTTAATCCGGAGAAACCGCTGACGCTTGCCATCCCGTTGTTTCAGCCGGTGATGACTGCAAACGCCACTCGTGCGGAGCTTGCCGCCAAGCGCGCCAGCGCTTTTCTCAAGCATTACCGGGACAACCTGCCAAAGCCGGGCAAGCCGATGGTAACAGACGAACTCATCATCGGCACGGAGTTCGACGGGCGTTCGCTTAACGGCTACGCCTTCTGCTACCTGCCACGCGACCTGCCGGAGCTGATAATGCAGGCGGCTGCGGTGTGCTGGCACGAGTGTGCATCCATTCGCGCCGAAGGAACCATCGCGCTTCCGGTTACGCTGTATCTGACCGTGGCGCGCCCGCCATGCACACTTCCGCAGCCAGAACTCAGCTTCCGCCCGCGTCCGTTGCCGCTGAACCATCTTGCAAGCCCCGGTTCGGTGTGTAACGCACTTGAGCGGGCATACACCTTTCCTTGCCAGCGCTGGTGGGAAGGCAAATAAACCCAAAACCCAAGAGGAATACACATTCGCCAAAGCGGAATGGAGAAAACCATGACAATTCAAATCTACAACAGAGCCAACGTGAACCCCGGTTCACCCGCCGCAACTGCCTGCGGTTGCACCTGCCCCGTGCATGACAACCACCACGGCGAAGGCATCCCTGACGGCACGACCCGCTCGTGGTGGATGGACACCACTTGCCCGCTACATGGCGAGCCTGAGAGCCTGATTGCGGCAAACCGCCGCATGGAAGCCGAAGAACTTGCAGACTACCCCGGAGGTGCGCAATGAACCCGCATATCCCCATGAGCGACTCGTTGACGCTGCTGGAGCGACCGCACACGGTAGAGGAGGCAGATGCCGTTATTAGACGGCTTCAGGCGGCGCTGCGGTGCACGCAGAAGCGGCTGGACGAGGCTGACAAATACCGGGATATTGCCTTCATGGAAGGTGCATACTTCGGGCAGGGCGACGACAATTTGGGGCGTGTGCTGTACGAGCATGATATCAACTACCACCGTTTCCACGAGTTAATCTACAAGAATGACTGGGACGTTGATGTTGATGAAGACACACTCGAAGAAGCAGGTGATTACCTGTACCGGAGATACGAGGAAGACGTAGATGACGGAGATTGAAAAGCAGGCAGGTGCCACCGGGGCGAGGATTGCGATGTCTGAATTTGAATATAGTGGTGTTATTTACAAACGCACACAACCCGGCGAGCGGACGTTCGCCGTAGGTTATCGCCGTAGTGCAGACGCGCCGGAAGATGCGTATTATCCGATAACGAGAGAAGAATTTAACGAGCTGCCGTCGCTGGTGAAAAATTTTTTGCAGGGTGAATTCCCTCGCTGGAATGCAGTAGATATACAGACAGCGGCAGGCCTTGCGGATTCGGCGCGCTTGCGCAGGCAGGCACAAGAACAGGTAGGCGGCGACCATTATCGTCGCCTGACCCCACAGCCGGTAGAACTTCTTAAACGCTGGCTTTCGCCTGAAGAGTTCAAGGGCTTTCTGCGGGGGAATGTAATCAAATATATTGCCCGTTATCCATATAAGGGCGGCGTGCAGGATTTGGAGAAAGCCAAACAGTATCTTGAGTGGTTAATTGGAGAAGAGAAATGAATACTGAATTATTGAAAGTCAAACTGGAAGCGGCAGTTAAAGCGGTAAAAGAATTATCGCTGACGCCGATGCACGGAAATGACAAGCAACTTGTTATTCCGCATCATTTTTGGCTGGCGGTAACAAACAGTCTTGTGCAGTTAATGGGCGAGAAACAAGAAATAGAATGGGACGAAGTCTTCGGGGTATTAGATTACTATGTACGACCGCAAGTATTACATACGCTGAAAAGCAACCGCTATCTGCACCCCGGCGAGTACGACGAGTTGAACAAGCTGGCGTCGTACGAATCGTACCGGTCGAATAAAATCGTGCAGGGAGAAACACGCAAACTTGTGAAACGTTTGCATGATGAAATAGGAGCGCTTTTTGGCGTACGTTTGCATTATACATTATTGAGTGCAAATCTGGAAAACGAACCTGACTTGCCGTTTTGTCATAGCCTGAAGTTGTTTTCAGAAGTTTTTACCAAAACAAAGATGCCTGAAGAAGAAACCAAGTGGAAGCCGGAAACAGGAGAATATTATTGGTTTGTAATCGACGACTGTGAACACACCGTGCGTTTCGACGAGGTGCGATGGGACGGCGATGATTTCGATAATAAGCAGTTACGCCATAATAATGTGTTCCCCAGCTTGAAAGCAGCGCTTCAAGCCGCGTTGGAGAAAGAAGAATGAGCAGACCAGCACATCGGTTGCAGGAATTGCGACTGGAAGCTATATCATGATTCAGGCGATTGCAGAAAACGCCCTTGACTGGTTTGTCGGGTGCGTTTGTTTCAGTTTGGTGGCGACAGTATTTGCTGTTGCCTTCGCGCTGATTGCCGTAGTAGTTGATTATGTATTTTGGGGGAAAAAATGAAAGAGTTTACACAGCGTTTACAGAATGCGGCAGGAGACAGAAAAGATTTGCCGCAAGTGTTTTGGTATGCGGCGACCAATTTGATGGTGGAAATGCTGACCGATTTTAAGTACGACAAGATGCAGGAATTTATGACCTGCTTGCGCCCTTATTCCCCGCCAGCGGTTATGTGTAAGCTGGCAAACAACCGCTATCTGCACCCAGGCTGCTACGATGACTTGCGCAACCGGATGCGGTTTGAGCTGACCGAAACAGGTTTGTATGATGAAATACAGGCAATGACTGAAAAGCTGTATTACCTGTGGGGATATAAATGCTGTTTTACCATTTGGGAAGAAGATGGTGTATCGTTTAACAACGACGTACCAATCAGGCATTACAATGTGCAAAAACTTAAAATGTTCTGTGAGAAGTTTTGTACTGACCTGCAAGAAGAACCAGTAATACCTGATGACTATTTTCCTCGCACATTTCATGAGCAAGCAGCGGTATTCAAAAAATGTTGGAGCAACAATGTTTCTGCCGAAGAAAGCAAGAAACTGCTTGAGCGTTTACAAAAAGGTGGCGTAACCGGATTTTTGATTTGTGCGTTAAACACACATTCTTTCCCGGAGAAAGTTGTAGAACAGATAGAGCAAACTGATTTTCCGCGTTGCACGGCTGAAGACTTGCAACGTTTGTACAAGCGCTGGGTGCGGATGATACGGTTTGCCAGCAAGATAAAACCGGGTATGAAGTATTATATTACTGACCTGACCAACGAGGATAACGTGCAGGAATTTGTGTGGGACAATGACTGCACTGACAATCGGATATTCGCGAAAGGGCTTTGCTTTACTCAGAAAGAAGAAGCGATAATGTTTGCCAATGAACTTATGAAAATGGTTTAAGCTAACCGGAGTTGCTATGAAACCCGCTGACCTGTACAAAGACCCAAGCAAGATAAACTGGCGCATGCCTGTCGTCATAGACTTTGAAACTTATTACGACAAGGAATATTCCCTTTCCAAAATCACGACCGAAAAGTATATCCGCTGTGACCAGTTTGAAATGATTGGTGTGTCAATCAAGGTGGGGGATAACCCCACCGAATTTTACCGGAGGGAGGAAGGGTTACAGCGTATCAGAGAATTAGTCCAAACTAATGAAACTTCACCATTTTTGAGCCACAATACCCAATTCGACCAAGGCATACTGGGGCTGCGCTACAACATCCATCCGTTGTTCACGGTGGACACCGTGATTATGGCGAAGCTGTCCGGGCTTGACCGAGTTGCAGGCGGCAAGTCCCTCGCCAAGCTGTCCGGCTGGATGCAGGAGAAGGGGCTTGTTGCAGAGCAGAAACGCGGCACGGTTCACAATATGCTGGGCGTACACGCAGATGACATGACGGAGCAACAATGGCAGGAGTATGGCGACTACTGCAAGCTGGACAGCGAGCTGTGCTATGCCCTCTACCAGTATATGCTTCCCTTCTGCCCGACCGACGAGCTGCTGATGAGCGACATTACCACCAAGATGTGGACGATGCCCGCGTTCGACCTTGACGTGCCGCTGTTGCAAGATTATGCCAAACGGCTTGAGGCACAGCGGCAGGAAAAACTGAGTGCGCTGGCTGTACAGATGGGTTTCACGGACATCGATGAGCTGCACAAGCACCTTCGCTCAAGTGCGAAGTTTGTCGCCCTCTTGGAGCGGCTGGGGGTGGACTGCCCGATGAAGTGGAGCGAGAAGCAGGCGAAGATGATTCCGGCGGTGAGCAAGACCGACGCCGAGTTTCTTGCCCTGCTGGAGCATGAAGACGAGCTTGTGCGCTTGTTGGTTGAGACCAAGCTGGGTGTGCAGTCCAGCATGGAAGAAACCCGGACGCAGGCGTTTCTTGACATTGCTTCGCGCGGTTTGCTTCCCGCACCGTTAGCATACGCTGCTGCGCACACGGGGCGGTACGGCGGATGCTTTGTTGGTGAGACGGATATATATGTGCGTTATAAGCGGGAAGCGTATGAACGCTACGGGATGCACAGGCTGTCCACACCATATGAGTGGCATATGATGAATATCCCAATGCGCAACCTGACAGATGAACACCAAGTATGGGATGGCGAAGAGTGGGTGGACCACGGTGGACTCGTGTGCGCCGGGATTAAGGAGTGCATAACTTGGGACGACCTTACCGGGACGCCGGGACATCAATGCTTCTTGTCGGCTGACAGCGACGAGACCATGAGCTTGGAAGCGTTTATGCAGCAACAGAAGTCACTGGTTAAAGGGGAAAACCCGTTCATTAATCTGATTCAAACACTGGACGAAGCCGACCGGATGTTAGCGTTTAATATATTTTCCAGACTTAGTCACATTGAGACGACGCTTAACTACGCATCTGGCGCAAGTGTTTTAGTGTTTGACATCTTGGACTGCGGTCCGAGGAAGCGCTATATGGCTAATGGAAAATTAGTTCATAATAGCGACAAACTAAATTTGCAAAATTTGTCCAAGCGTTCCAAAGAACCAATTTTACGGCAAAGTATGCGCGCACGCAAAGGGTGTATCGTTTTGCCTACTGACAGTAGTCAGATTGAGTTGCGCGTAAACGCTGTAATGTCTAACCAGTTAGACCTTGTAAAAGTTTTTCAGGAAAATCTTGACCCGTATGTGGATATGGCGACGGCTATTTATCATAGACCTTATGAGGAAATTCTCCATGCAGCAAAAGTGGAGAAAACCAAAGAAGGAAAAATGATGCGCAATATGGGCAAGACCGTCTGTCTTGCTGCAGGATACGGGATGTCCGCTTCGACTTTTCGTGCTAGGATGCAACTGGAGAAAAACAGCGAAGCTGCGGAAATAGCAGATGAACTGATTCAGGCGTTTCGTATAAAGAACAACATGATTTCCCAATTTTGGAAAACCTGCCAGCGGGCATTGGATGTCATGTATGGTGGACAACAAATGTGGTTCGGCGGAAAAGACGATAACCTGTTTTTTGCGGATGGCGCAAGCCGGTTTAACGGCACAGTTATCCCGTCAGTAAAATTTCCTAACGGAACCTGTATTTGGTATCAGAATTTGCGCAAAGAAGCAGACGACACTGGAAAAACAAATTATGTATTTGACAAGTTTGAGGGAAGCAAATCAATGGCTGTGCGTGTGTGGGGAAGTAAACTTTGTGAAAACCTGACGCAGGCTTTGTCGTTTGCCATTCTCAAGTGGCAAGCTCTGCAAATCGCGAAAGCCGGTGTGCCGATTAACCTGAACGTGCATGACGAATGGGTGTCGGTTGTGCCTGCAAGGTATGCAGCCAAAGCCGCAGTCATCCACCATCGCGCCATGACGACCAGCCCGCCGTGGTTTCCGCAGGGTGTGCTGGACTGTGAGGTAGATGTTGGCAGAAACTACGCGGAGTTAAAGACAATAAATGTGGGAGAATACGTATGAGTGGACTTACTTACGGACTAATTGAAACCCACCTGCACTACTGGGCGCAAGAGCTTGAGGCGACGCATCACCCGACAGACGCGCAGTATGTGCGCGAGCGATTACTGGCTCTTGTTCAGCAGGACACAGAGGAAATGCGGGTGAGCGCAAACGCTGCTTTGCGCGACTACATTAACCGTGAGGGGGAAGTAGCATGATTTGGCCAATAATATACACGCACTTGCGGCATTGGGCGAATGAGCTGGACGACCGGGGGCATCGTGAAGAAGCCGAATATGTCCGCAGGAAACTTGGGGGCAAATCTTTGGTAGATGAAACGGAAGAACAGGAGAGGGCGAAAGAATTGCTGGATATTATGAGAAGGGCGGAAACACAATGACCAAACCTAAACTTCCGCCGATGGCGGCTGCTTTCATAGACTGGCAGCAACACCAAAGTAATTACCGTAATGCCTACGGCATAAAACTGAATTACTCACGGATAGGGGAGACACATATTGTCTTTCGTGACTTCCGGGTAAACTGGGCGTGGGAAGCCTTCCGCGCCGGGTATAAACTGGCACAACAGGAGCAACAAAAATGAAACCAAAACCGATTGACTGGACATTTGATGGCGGCACATGGTGCGCCCGTGTGATGGGCTTGCAGCTTGCGGTTGTCGGCGACGCCGACGGCAGTTACACCGCGAGCATGACCGCAGACGGCAAGCGCCCGGAGTTGCAAAAAGGATTCGCCTCGCCACTTGCGGCACGGGACTACTGTGTGAACACCATGCTTGCCCGTGAGTACGGGCGTTACTTCGCCGAGCCGCCAGCTACCAGCACGACCGCATCCATCCGTGACTGGTTCGCGGCGGCAGTACCTGCCCCCACTGCGGACAACGTGCGGGTGCAGGCAGCGTGTGTGATGGAAGAAGTGGCAGAGCTGATTGAAGCCTGTGATATTCCGTTTGGCGGGTTGTCTGACCTTGCGTCCCGACTACGGCTGGGTGCGGTGCAGGTAAATCTAGCATCTGTACCGACGCTGGACGCCCTGTGCGACGTTATCGTGACCTGTGTGGGGCTGGGGTATATGCTTGGCTTTGACGTGGAGCAGGCGCTCGTTGAGGTGAACCGGAGCAACTTCACCAAGTTCGAGGACGGCAAGCCGGTATTCGACGAAACGGGCAAGGTGAAAAAGGGCAGGAATTACGAGGCACCTGACCTGCGGAGGTTTGTATGCGCGAGCAAATGAACGTTGAGTACATCGACCACATGGGCAATGACGAGAGTGTCGCCAGCGCAGCCCGTGTCAGTTTCGACAAACGGGCAGAAACGTATCCGCCGGATGCCAACCACGGGTTGATTCGCTATCTTGCCCGCAATCGCCACGAAATTCCCTTTGCTCACCCCCATCTGACCGTGCGGATAACGGCGCCAATCGCCGTGCGTGCGCAGGCTTTCAAGCACAAGGTGGGTTTCGTGGAATCGGAAATATCCCGCCGCTATGTGTCGGAAGAACCTGACTGGTATTTACCCGTCTTTCGTGGGCGCGCGCCGAACGTTAAACAGGGCAGCGGCGCGGCGTTTGCCAGCCCGGAGCAGTCTGCCTTTCAGGAAGACTATGAGGATGCAATGGAAGCCTGTATTAAACTGTACAACAGGTTCATCGAGGCAGGAGTTGCACCGGAGCAGGCACGCTTCATCCTGCCGCAGGGTGTGATGACGCAATGGGTGTGGACGGGAAGCCTGCTGGCGTTTTCACGTTTCTACAATCTGCGTGCAGACAGCCACGCACAGAAAGAAATTCAGGAGCTTGCCGGTATGGTAAGTGAAATTATTGCCCCGCTTTATCCCGTGAGCTGGGCGGCATTAACCGGAGAAACAAAATGATTGATTTCAAGACCAAGTGGAAACAATTTTGGTGTATTCACACACGCTACAAATGGGAATGTCGTGAAGTGGGGACACAAACATTTTGTACTTGTACCAACTGCAGGAAGGTAATCAAATGACTAAAGACGAAATTAGACAGCTTGCGCTGGAGTGCGGTTTTCATTTGAAAATTCAGGACGACGGCAGCAAAGACCTGAATCCGTATGTGTACCGGTTTGCAGACAAAATCTGTGAGCATACTGTACAAGCCGGAGTGGACGCTCACCGGTCGTTGCTGGTGATGATTTCCGAAGACTTGCGCAAGGTGCTGGAAAAGCTGAACGCCCATGAGACCAAAGACGCAATCGAAGACCTTGAAGGTGTGCGCGGCAAGTTGGGCGAATGCGAAAAGGCGCTGCAAAATAAACCGGTAAAGGTTCGCGCGAGCAAGCACAATTTTGCAGAAACGGATAAATTCAGACACCTGATAAAGGAAACCGGCCTGCCTGAAGATGTGTGCCGGGTGTTAATATTGCTTTCTTTGGTTGCCTGCCGATGATGCGCCAGTCACCGACCAGCCTGCAAACCTTCCTCACCTGCCCGCGCCAGTACGAAGCGAAGTACATTACGCGGGAGGTGAAGTTTGAGGGAAGCAAGCACACCGAATTCGGCACGCTCTTGCACGCGGCAATCGAACATTACCTGAAGGAAGGGAGACCGCTCCCTTCCTTGCTGCTTCCGTTACAGCCGACGCTTGACCGGATGCGGCAGGTGTTTCTCGCAGCAGAGAAAAAGCTGGCGATTACTTATGAGGGCAAGCCGTGTGCGTGGGACTACCCCAAGGCGTATCAGGGCTGCATCGTGGATGCCATGTTGCAGTCCGCAGACGGTAGCACCATCGTTTGTGTGGACTGGAAAACGGGCAAGAAGCGCGATGCACAGACGCAGCACGACTTCATCAAGAAATGCACAGCCGCCCACTACCCGGATGCCACGAAGATTGTCACGGCGTTTGTTTACCTGTTCAAGGGCGAGAGCGATGTGCAGTACTACAAGCCCGGCGACTCGCTGCTTGAGCTGAACATGAACATGGGATTGTTGATGGAGTGCAGTATGTACAAATATTTCCAGCCCAAGCCGGGCGGTTTGTGCAAGCAGTGGTGCGACGTTGTGTCTTGCGAGTTTAACGGAAGAAACCCCAAGGCGCGCGAGCAGGAAGATACTTGACAGCAACAGCTTTTGTCCGTAATATACACACATCCGCTGGTGGTGGATTTTCCTCATGTGGGATTGACTACAAGAAGGCGCCAGCGGATTCCAGTATTCATGAGGCACGATATTCGCTTCAAACTGTTCCGGTTGCCGGGCGGTATCGTGCCTCATGTGGATTGGATTTCACATGGTTTTTCCTCTTAGGGCTTTTTGTTCTCCCGGCAAGGTGTTATTCTTGCCGGACTTTTTGGGCGGTGTAGTTTAGTTGGTAGAACGTACACGATGAGCGTGTTTGGTCGCCGGTTCAAGTCCGGCCACTGCCCCTCATTTTTACAAGGAAAAACCCGTGACGAAAAAACGCGATTACAAGCGCGAGTATGCGCAGTACCACAGCAAGCCGGAGCAGAAGAAGAACCGGGCGATGCGCAATACTGCGCGACGGCAGGCGATTGCCGAGTACGGCAAGGCGGCGCTCAAGGGCAAGGATGTGGACCACATCAAACCCCTTTCTCGTGGCGGCACCAACGCCAAGAGCAACCGCCGGATTGTGTCCACGCACATCAACCGCGCGCGTAACCTTCGCAGCAAACGCAGCTCATAAGACTGCACCGGGCGGGGATGTCCTGAACGGGGAAGCCAAGACCTTTAGCTTCGCCCGGTGCAGTCTTATGAGTTGTGCCGCCTTCGGGCGGCGTTTTTTATTACCCTGTTTCAGGAGGTTTCCCCATGCCTGCAATATCCGAGAAGGCGGTCAAAGACCGCGTGAAGCGTATTCTTGAGCCATACATCGCGTTCAGCAATATTTACACTTTCTGCCCGATGACTTTCGGCTATGGTGCGTCAGGGCATCCCGACCGCATCATTCTTGTCGGCGGACATTTCTTGGGGGTGGAAATCAAAAAGGACGACAACAATTACCACTGCAAGCCGCATCTGAAGCCCAAGCCGAATGAAGCGATGCAGGCACGTCAGGCGGCCACCATACGCGCTGCAGGGGGCGAGTGGGTGTGCATCCATAGTGGCAATCTGGACGTGCTGGTGAACTGGCTGAAAACGCACGCCAAGCCCCTTCCTGCGCACAAGCAGAAGTACGTGGACAAACTGGCGGTGTGGTGATGGCAGTCGTTCTCCCAAGGCTGAAAAAGATTGTCGTCCCGGCGCCGAAAGACCCCGAACATTTGGCGCTACTCAACCATCTTTTTCTTTTCCCGACCCTGCACCTGCCGGACGGTGACGTCATCGCCCTGCCGCACCACAACGACGTACTCAAGATGCTGGACAACATGGGCATCGACACCGGTGGCTGCGACCCGTTTAGTACTTATTACGACCCGCCGGTGAGCAAACACGGACACAAGCCTTGGTGGTGGCAGATGGAGACGGCAGCGTTCCTGACTGCAAACCCCTACGCCTTCGTCACCAGCACGCCCCGCACCGGCAAGACGCTATCGACGTTGCTTGCCATCGACTATCTGCAACGCTACATGGGCGTGCGCGCGGCGCTGATTGTGGCGCCGCTCACCGTTGCCGCAGGCGGCGAGTGGGAGAAGACCTGCCATGAGTGGTTCCCGAAAAAGCGGGTGCAGCTTATTCACAACGACCGCACCGGCGAGGTTCACGCCCCTGCCGATATTTTCCTGATAAACCCTGACGGCTTGTCGCGGGCGGAAGGTGGCAAGGTGGCGGAAATCCTGAAGACCAAGGTGGAGCTGGGGCATATCGGCGTGTGCGTTTTCGACGAGCTGACCGAGTATGGCGGCAGCAACGGCAAACCGACGCAGCGCTGGAAGGCGGCCAACATGGTTGCCAGTAAATGCCCGTACCGGTGGGGGCTGACGGGAACCCCGGGCGCGCCGGACAAAATTTATTTGCAGGTGAAGCTTATCAACCCGCACAAGGTGCCTGACCATTTCATGCGCTGGAAGTATCAGACGATGACAAAAGTGTCGCAGTTCAAGTGGGTGCCGAAACACGGGCATGAGCTTTTGGTTAAAGAGGCGATGTCGCCCTGCATCCGCTTTGACAAGGAGCAGCTCATGAAAATTCCTGTGCCGCAAGTGGTGCATGAGGAAGTACCGCTGTCCAAACAGCAGCAGGAGCTGACCGACGAGCTGTTTGAGCAGTTGCAGGTGATGGTGGAGACCAACACGGTGGAAGCCACGACGGCAACCACGTTGTCGCAGAAGTTGCTTCAGGTATCAGGTGGCGCGGTGCGGGCGAAGGATAGCGCGGGTGAGACCAGCATCATCAGAGTGGATGCCTCGCCCAAGCTGGCGCGTCTTGCAGAGCTGCTACGGGCGACGCCCCGGAAGAAGGTAGTCTTTTCCAGCTTTACAGCGGTCAATGACCTGCTGGTGGAGTTTATCAGGAGCGAAGGATTTTCCTGCGAGAAAATCGACGGCTCCGTCACCGGGCTGACACGGGCGAAAATCCTTCGGGATTTTCTGGACGAACGCAAGCCTCATGTGCTGGTGTGCCATCCGCGCACAACCGCCTTTGGTGTAGAACTGGCAAGCGCCGACTACATCATCTGCTACGGCGTACCGCTGACGGGTGCGTTCATGTACCAGCAAATGTTTGAGCGTCTGTCCAGCGCGAGGCAGACGGCGAGCGAAACCTTTGTGGTTCACCTGTCGGCGGGCAAGCAAGACCGGCTGGCGTTCAAGGCGTTGGAAGACGGTGTGAACATCGAGCGGAACATCGTCAATCTGTTTACCCGCGACATTTTATCCCGCAAGTGATAAAAAAGGCTTGACACCAAGCAGTATCAAGCCTTACACTTATACACATTCAAGCAACAGGAGCAACGTATGGCGAGACAACTGGAAATCCCGTCCGAGATATACGAAGACGACAAGAAATGTGCGGAGTTCATTCTACGCGTTAACGAACAATTAAGCAAGGTGGCGGAAGCCGAACGGATGCTGAAAGAGGCGAAAGCCGTTGCCGAGATGCAGATGATTGCACGACTGGACGCCACCGGCATGAAGCACTTTGCCTTTGCCGACCTCGGCACCTTCAGCCGCCGCACCAGCACCAAGGTCAATTTCCCGTCTGACGAGCAGGGTGGCCGGGCAGTTGCAGACGAGTGGCTGCTGGCGCTCATCAAGAACGGCATCATCGACACGCAGGCAATCCTCTATCTGCAACAGGCGCGCCTCGTTGAGGGCGGTGTGCTGGCTATAGAGGAAAAGGCTTGCAACCATAACTGGGGCGTCCTCATGAACGCCGGGCTGGTCAGCGTCAAGCTGGTGAAAGAACAGCAGGACGCCATCGAGACAGGTATGCTCACCCATGCAGATGTGCTGAAAAGTCAGCAAGCCTATGCCAAGGATGCCGACATCCTGCCAGCTAGCCCGTTCAACCACTTTACCGAAATCAAGCTGGCTTCCCCGCGCAAGCCTGCAAAAATCCTTTCTTCAACCAAACCCACGGAGTAATCCATGACAAACCAAGTCGCAACTTTTAACGCAGCAAACCTGCCAAGCATAAATCTGCCAGCAGACATTGCCGCCAAGCTGGCAGCGCAATGGCAACAGGCCGAACAAAACGTAACTTTCAGCTACCCGGTGCTGAAAACCAAGAACGGGCGCTTTGTCCTGCAAGATAACGGAAACGATACCACACTGGAAGCACTCACGCTGGACGTGTTTCTTGTCGCCATTGACCCGCATATTCACTACACGTTCTACGCCAAGAAATTCGATGAGATGAAAGAAGGCGAGCAGGTGCAGACAAAATCCTGCTACCCCGACCCGAACGAGCCTTACGACGCGCCCATCCTGGCGCCGTTCGTGCAGAAGAAAGTTAGCCAACGCGCAGTCGTCATGCTGGCAGGCGACCCGTCCCACAAACTCTACTCATGGGACATCGGTTACAACTCGCTGCGCAAGACGGGCAATGACCGTGCGCACACCGCCAACTTCTCTCAACTGCTGCCAACGCTGAACCAGTTGTGCAAGATGCAGCCGGGGCTGTTGCCACCGATGATTTGCGTGCAGCTTTCCATCGACAGCAAACCGATGGGCGGCGGCGTCGCCTTCAGCCTGTACAACGCCAAGACACCGGGAGTGTTCGACTTGCGCTTCGCCGATGCAGCCTCGCTTGAGGTGATGATGCAGGCACTTTCAGATGGCACGGTGGAAAACATGATGAAGGTGGAATACGAGTTCATCCCCGGCAAGGACAACCAGCAACAAGCCGCTGCCACTACACCACAACCGCAAGTTCAACAGCCTACATGGGCTGGCAGCCAGACGCCTGTTTCTCCGGCACAGGACGAGATGGGTGTTCTCTGACCCGAATGGCACAGGGACGTGCCGCTACTTCCCATCCGACTTAACGCGGATGGCAATACTTCCCATGAAATACCAAACTGTTATCGACGACCTGCACCATGCCATGAACCGGGCGGACATTCGCCGTCCGGTCGTGTGCAAGCTGGCGAACATCCCCTATATCACGCTGGACAAATACCTGCGCTACGAGCGCTCCATCCGCAACCCGAACATCGCCAGGCGCCTTGTGCTGATAACCCGTGTGCTGAACACGCTGGTGGACAAGGGCGCGCTCCCGGTGCCACCGGAAATGAGCTATCATCTGCGCTCCGACCGGGTGCTGGGAATCGTCAGCGAACACCTGAACAAGAAATAACACACAAGGCTTCCCCATGACCGCGCCGACCGTTTCCGCTTTCCTCCGTGCCGTGCTTCCAGAACACGGCATTTACGTTGTCGCTCGCTCCGACGACGGTGGCTTGCAGAAACGCGACGATGGCAAAAGCGGCATGAAGCAGGATGCTTGCGGTTTTGTGGAAGACCTCGTGCGTATCTCCGGCGAGTGCTACAACCAGCCCAAGGATGTATGGTTTGCACCCGCTGCTTTCCGCCAAGGTTGGCACACGGTGCAGACACCCGCTGGCGAGAAACAGCAACTGCGGGTACGGACAAACGTGCGTGCCGTGCGCAGCCTGTGGCTGGACATCGACGCAGGTAGCGGCAAGCCCTACACCAACCGCAAGGAAGCGCTCACCGCCCTGCTGGCGTTCTGCAAGGATGCCGGTATGCCCTGCCCGTGGGTGGTGAACTCCGGGCGCAACGGACTGCACGTTTACTGGACACTCACGGACGAGGTGGAAGCAGGCGACTGGTTTTACCTCGCCAGCCGCTTGCAGGCGGCGTGCGCACAACACGGACTGAAAGCCGACCCGATGCCAACCACGGATGTTGTCCGCATCCTGCGCCTGCCCGGCACATGGAACATGAAGGGTTATATCGCGGGCGACCACGCCGACCTTGTGGAAGTACGCGTGGCGGGAGAAGCCCGCAGCAACGCCTTTTACAAGACGCTACTGGGCAAGTACGAACCGCTGAAGCCTGCGACCAGCAAGCCGCAGCCGCTGGCACTACCCACCATCAACCCGGACACCCTGCCAAGCTACATCGGCAAGATTGAAGCACCTGCAAACCTGATGGACTGGTTTCAGGCAGCGCCGGAGGTGTACCCGGAAAAGGACGCCGAAGTGGTCGTTGCCGGATGCAGGCAGATTCGCACCATGAACGACGGGCGCGAGCCGGAGTGGCGCGCAGCGCTTTCCGTTCTGCGTCACTGCAAGGGCGGGCGCGAGATGGCCGAACGTCTTTGCACCAGCCCCAAGTGGAACACGGAATACAGCATCGACGAAAAATTTGCGTGGCTGGAAGCAAACGATATGCCGCCCATGCGCTGCGAGACGTTTGCCAAATACCGCCCGGAGGCGTGTGCGGGCTGTGTGTTTGCAGGCAGAATCAACTCGCCCATCGCCATACCGGACGTTCCCCTGTTGCGCAAGCAGTACGAGAAGGAAAAAACGCAGGAGAAGCCCGCTGTGGCGACGGAAGCCGCTACCCCCGCCGATGATATGGAAGACGAACCGGAAGCCGCGAGCGAGCCGGAGATGCCGCAAATACCTTCGATTCAGACAAAGTTTTCGCGGGTGGATGCCACGGGGTGTTTTGTCTTTATCCCTGACCGCAACGGCGACAAATACTGGCAACAGGTTTACGAGTACCCGGTTTACCCGGTGCAGCGTGTGCGCGGCATGAATCCTAAGGGTGAGTTGCAGTTAAGCTACATCTTCCGTAAACACCGTTTGGGTGGCTGGGATGACATCGAGATTTCCGGTGAGACGCTGATGGGAACAGGGTTGGGTGCGCACTTGGGCGCGGTCGGCTTCCTGTTGCAGGAGAAAGAACGAAAATGGATGGCATCCATGCTGATTGACCTTCTGAAACAAACCGAATCCACACTTGAGGAAACCACGGTGAGCGACCAGTTGGGCTGGGACGAACACCACACGCACTTCCTGCTGGGCAACAGATTGTACAAGACCAGTGGGCAGGTAGTGGAGATTGCACCGAAGGGAAAGGCGGCACGCATGAGTCGTTTGACTGTCCCTCGTGGTGAACTGGAAGTGTGGAAGCAGATTGCAAACGTCTATAACCGCGAAGGGCTTGAGTGGGGGCAACTGACGCTGGCAGCCGCCTTTGCTTCGCCGCTAATGAGTATGGGCGCGGCAGAATCCGCCGCGCTGATGTTTCTGACCGGCGAGATGGGTGCGGGCAAGTCGGCGGCGCTCTCGCTGGGTGTGAGCGTCTTCGGCGACCCGTCGCCGCGTACCGGTCTGATGATTAACAAGGACGATACTTACATCGCCCGGCTTGCCAAGCTGGGTATCATGAACAGCATCGCCACAGGCTTTGACGAGATGACCAATCTGATACCCAGCGAGGCGTCCGAACTGTGCTACCAAATCACGCAAGGGCGGGGTAAGGACAAGATGGCACAGGGTGGCGAGATGTTGCAGCTCAACTCCACCTATTGGTCATGCCTGCCAGTCATGAGTGCCAACGACAGCATGATTGCCAACCTCGCCAACCACAGCAAGGACGCCAGCGCGCAGATGAGCCGGGTGCTGGAGGTGAAGGTAACGCCCATCTCGAGCCTGATGCAGGGCGAGGATTTTGAAGCCAGCGAGCGGCTGATTCGCAAGCTGCCGAAGCACTATGGCATGGCGGGCGAGCTGTTTATCCGCTACCTGACGACACACATGGAGGAAGTGGAGGAGCGGCTGTACCAAATGGAAAAGCGGGTACGGCAGGATACGGGCATGACGGCGCAGTACCGGTTCTGGACGTACATGGCGACACGCATGATGGTCGGCATCACCATCGCCAAGGAGCTTGGGCTGGTGGATTACGACCTTGACCGGCTGTACCTTTACCTGACTGACCTGATTGCAGCCAACCACTACAACCTCGGCCTGCACGTCGTGGACCAAAGCACCCTGCTGGAGCAGTTCCTGTCCGAACACGAACCAAACCGCCTTGTGGTCGAATCTACTCATCGTCCGCCGGAGATGCCCGACGTACCGACGAAGGGGTACCTCAACGACGTTAATTATGTGCGCAAGATGCCCAACGGACGCGAGATTACCGTCAGGTACGAGCGGCTGGAGCAGCGTGCGGTCATATCGGCAAAAGCCCTGCGCCTGTGGTGCAAAGAGAACGGATATGTGTATTCCGACTTCATGCGGATGCTGCGGAAGAAATACAACGCCAAAGAGGCGAAAATCGAACTTGCGCGGGAAACCGTCGCGCGAGGCAACGGCACCATCGCGTGTGTCGTTGTGAACGTCCCGATACCGGAAGAATCCGAACGGGAAGACCTGTCCATAAACTAAGGAGTTATCCATGAAAAACGAACAGAAGCAGGAGCATTTCCTGCGCAAGTCAGACGTTGCAGGCATCATTGCCGAACGCACGGGCGTTACCAAAAAGGTAGCCGAGCAGGTGATTGGCGAGATGCTGGAAGTCATCAAGGAAAGCCTTGCCAAAGGCACCACGGTTGAGCTGCACTACTTCGGCAAGATTGGCGCGGTACGGCGCGAAAGCCGCATCGCCCGCAACCCGACCACGGGAGAAACCGTAGAGGTTCCTGCCCGTTTCGTGCCGCATATCAAGTGGGCGAAAGCCGTACGGGAGGCGACCTCTGCCCGTGAGGTATAAGGTTGTGCATACGAAATGAGCCACAAATTATTTTGTGGCTCATTTTTTGCGTTTTATGGGTCACAAACCACGCCGCGCTGCAAGGCGCATCTGCAATGGCTTGTTTTTCGTCACCCGGTTGATGTTCGCCTTTCTGACGAACTCCTGATAAATACGCAACTGTTCTTCTGCCGCCGGGTTGTTGTACCACTGGTTCTCCACTTGCCGGTAAAGCCGCGCAAGGGCGTAGGCAACTACCGGCTCAACCCAGTCTTCATAAATGACTGCTGGCACTTCGTCGCTGTCACGCTCCGGCACAACAGACAACTCTACTTCAATCTGCATCCCCGGCTGGCACACCTGCTGGTCGATGTAGAGCGTTTTGAAATCCCGCTCCACCCATGCCGGGAAGTCGTGAAAGGAAATCTGCCGCCCGTACTGAAATATCCGCAGCGCCAGCACCTCGTAGGGGCGAAGCCGGGTGTGCAGCTTGTAGCTGTCAATGCACGGTTCAACCGTCGCGCAAACGATTTCCGAGAGAATCTGACTGTCGCGCACAAACTGGATGATTGCATCCATCGCCAGCACTTGCAGCATCTCCTCGTCTGCGCCCTCAACGTGCGCGCGGATGCGTGGCAGAAAATCTGTGACTGGTCTTGTCTCTTGTCCGAATAACATAAAACCTCAATACCCTACTTCCACTTATACCTTGTTGTCTCGCCCTGCACCCGCGTCGCCTCAACCAGCGCTTCATGCCGTGCCTTGCAGTCGGCGTACAAATGAGCGGTCTCAATTATCCAGCGAGTCATGTCAGCACCAGTCATGCCTGCAAGCGGTTGCAGCGCCGGGCAGGGCTGGGTCAGGTCGGCAGGCGGTTCGTGGGCAAGGTATGGAACGGTAACACGGGTGCAGGCGGTTAGAGTAAGCATAGCCAAACAAAATAGCTTGTTCATTTTGTAGTCCTTGTTATACTAGAAGCGCAGAGGTTAGTCTGCGCTTTTTGTTTTACCATAAGGAGTTTCAAATGACCGAAAAAACAGTCGGTGGAAAAATCACCCAGTCCCGTCGGACACCTGAGCAACGCAAGGCGCACGCAGCGATGATGACCGAGGCGAAACGGCGCAAAGCGTTGCTTCCGAGAGTATATCGCAAAAGAGACCCGCTTGTCTTGGGGAGTGTAAAAATACCCTGTGCCGTAATAGAAGACCCGGTGACAAAAGAAAAAACACGGGTTGTTACCGAGTACGGCATTCTGACAGCCATATATGGAAGCGGTTCTGCGGTAACAGGTGCGGCTAAAAGATTGAAAAATAAAGAACTTTCTGAAGGTTCGGCCCAAACACCTGTTTTTTTGGCTGATAAGGTCATTAACCATTTGTTTTCTAAAGTAAAACATGAATCGGCCCTTTTTCAAAAAATTACTTATCTGGACGGCGGGAAGGAAGTAGAGAGTTACAATGTGTTGGTCTTTGGCGAGGCTTGCAAGATGTGGGCATCGCTGCTTGGAAAGGAAGGATTGACCGAAGCTCAACAACAGCGTGCGATTCGTGCTGCAGCTTTGCGTGATGCCCTTGTTGGTGTAGCACTTGCCGGGCTGGTTGATGATGCGACGGGTTTTCAGGAGGAACGGGCACGAGGTGAGCTTGCAGCCATCCTGAACAAGCTCCTTGACCGAAACCTGCGGGAATATACCGCGCAGTTTCCGTTGGCGTTTTACCAACAGCTTGCCCGCCTGTATAAAGTGAAGCTGCCGAAAGACGGAGAAACAGGTAAACGCCCGTTATTCTTCGCCGGGCGCACGTTGGATATTGTTTACGACCGACTGGCACCTGACCTTGTAGAAGCGCTAAAAACCATCAAGGGCGACACCAAGGTCAAACTGCATCAGGCTTTGTCCGAACAACACGGGATAACACAGTTACAGTCACACCTTGCAGTCGTGGTAACACTCATGGAATTATCCGACACCAAAGAGCAGTTTTATGAGTTGCTTGACCGCACCCGTCCACGGTTGAACTCAAATGTGTCACCGGAAATACCACGAGACGACACCATCTGACAAAAAAGCCCCCAGAGTTACCGGGGGCTTTCTTTATGCTTCATCCGTACTCACCTTGCCGTCCGATGCCAGTAGCGGCAGGTCGTAGCGACCTTCGGCGGGGGCTGATGTTTCTCCGCACCAGCGATATGCCAGCACGCGCGACTTGGGAAACGGCTTGACGCAGACCCGGTTGGACTGGTTGCCGCCCAGTACCATCAGGTTGCCGTTTGCATCCTTGCCGACGACAAAACCCACATGACCTCCGCCTGTGCGGGTAAAGACCACGACGCAACCGTAGGCGGGCTTGGCGAGGGATGCACCTGCACGCGCCCACACGCGCGCCATCGGAAAATCTTTCGGGATGTGCTTGCCGACGCCTGCACGGGCGAGGCAGGCGGCAACAAACGAGCCACACCACGGCGTAGCTGCTTGATTCCACACGGATTCTTTCATTCGTGCGGCCTGCCCGGCAGCCTCAAAGCTGTCGCGCCACATTTCGATAACGCGGCTGGTGTTTACATTTTCGTCTGTGCCGATGAGCTTGCGTCCTTCGGCAATCCACTTCAGTTCGTTCATTTTTCACCTCCTGAAAAACTGAACATTGCTATTAAAAAATCTTGTTGTTTTGTAAGCCATTGATTTTTAACCGAGGTCATGGGTGGCGGTATTTGGCGGGTTTAATTTTTTATTTGCGTATAACACATTGAATATAAATGTAATTTTTTACACACAAATCCCAAATAAAAAATTTTAGATGTTGTGTCTTGTTTTACCGCTAAAGTATATGTATTATTTATAATGGCTACTACAATAGCCGTTGTAACTTAGTTAAAGAGGTTAAATATGAGTAAACATAAAAAACCATCCCGTGCAGCGCTCGCACAAAAAATGGTTGAGGCGAAACGGGAGAAGGCATTATTGCCTAAAGCCTTGTTTGAGGGCAACCTTAATTTGGGTGGTATAGAAGTCCCCGCTGCGGTACTGGAAAACAACCAGCGCATTATCTCGCATAATGGTGTGTTCAAAGCACTGCGCCGTGACCCGCGCGGTAACGCCCGCATCGAGGGAGTACCTGCGTTTATGGATGCAAAAAACTTGCAACCTTTTATCAACGATACGCTTCGGGAATACATGAAAAAAGTAATGTTCGTAGGATTGGACGGGGCAGTTTATGAAGGCTACGACGCCCGCATTGTCCCTAACGTCTGCGAGCTTTACTTGCAAGCACGCGATGCTTGTGTCATTGATTCGGAAAACCAAAAAACGACTGCTGCGCAAGCAGAGATAATTATGCGGGCAATCGCAACCGTTGGTGTTATTGCGCTTGTTGATGAAGCTACCGGCTTCCAGTATCAACGTAAAGCCGATGCACTGGCAGAAATACTGGAAACTTTTATTGCCAAAGAGTTGCGCCCGTGGGTCAAGACCTTCCCGCAAGATTATTATCAAGGATTGTGCAAGCTCTACGACCTGCCTTTTCCACCGAAGAAAGGTGACACGAAATTTCCATCTTTCTTCGGTACGCTTACCAATAACATAATCTACGACCGCATTGCCCCCGGCTTGCGCCCGGCACTAAAAGCCGAAGCCAAAAAACATGAGAAAACAGGCAAGATGCACCAATCACTTAGCGGAGACCGGGGAGTATCTGCGTTACGAGAACACATGAGGTTGGTGTGCGGGTTGCTGAAACTCGCCAAAGACAAAGACCACTTTTTTGAAATGCTTGACACTACGGCACCAAAGTTTGAACTGCCTGAAGAATAACCAAAACCCCCGACTCACCGGGGGTTTTTAATTACTCTGTTTATTTCATCCAGCCCCGCATTGTCGATGCAGTCGTTGCGGTAAACGGGCTTCTCCACAATTTTCTCCACCCGCACAATCCGCTCGCGCTGCTTTTCTTCAGCTTCCGCCTTCGCCTGCTGGTACAGACGGCTCGCCTCACTCATCTGCTTGGCGTGGGCATCTGCCGCTTCCTGCGCGAGGCGCTTGCTTGTTGCAAGTTGTTCTTCGGCGTCGCGTACACGTGCCTGCATCTCGTCGCGCCCGGTGTGTTTTCCTGCGTCGTAGCCGACCCACAGCAGAGCGAGCACGCCTGCAAGCAGCAGCCAGTTTTTGTAGTTGGTCATGTTATCCTCCGGTTTTTCGATTATAATACCTGCGTCCAGTAGCATGGGCAAAGTAAAAACGGTTATGGCAGGGTGAGCGGAACTCCTAACCCGCTATGCTACCGCCCTGCCGCCCCTAGTTAGGAGTGTTTATGAAAGATTTGATTATATCAGGCAACGTTATCCATCTGACCGACGGGCTTTACTCGCTCAACGACTTGCACAAAGCGTCGGGCAGTGAAGACAAACATCAGCCATCCCTGTTCATGCGATTAGATTCAACCAAAGCCTTGGTTGAAGAAATTATTAATGAAAACAAGCGCTCTACAGAAATGCAGACCGCTGTTCGTGTGATAAATGGCAACGGCGGAGGAACATACGTCTGCAAGGAGCTTGTCTATGCTTATGCGATGTGGATAAGCCCGGCGTTTAATCTTCGTGTGATTCGTGCGTTTGACCAAATGACCACCAAACCCGACATCAGCAAAACCCCACCTGTCACAGGCATTCTCTCCGCCCCTGCTGCCGACTTTCAAGCCCTTTATTCCATGCTCCGCGCGATGGAGCTTGACCGTAGCGCGGCTGCCATCGGTGCAAACGGGGCAATTATCCGTACGTCCGGCATCAACCTGCTTGAGCTTACCGGACAAACCCACCTGCTTTCTGAAACACAAAGCAACTGGTATATTCCGACCGAGCTTGGCGAAATGCTTGAACCAACGGTAAAACCGGCAAAGGTAAATATCCGGCTGGCTGCAGCTGGTTTGCAAATTAAAAATCACGCAACAGGCAAGTGGGAGCTGACTGAAGAAGGACAAAAATACGGGCGGATAACGGAAGTAACGCCTGCACATGGTGGCAAGATGCGCCTGCAAATTGTTTGGAAGAAAGACGTCTTGCCACTTGTCGAACAGCCTGTAGAAGGTGAATAAATCAAAAAGCCCTCTGCATGGAGGGCTTAATCGTCTTCGTCATCATCCTTCGGCTCAAGCCCCAGCATGGCGCGTATCTTGTTGTGAAGCCATTGCATTCCTTCACCAACCACCTGCTTGATGAAGTCCGGCAGGGTGGCGTTGATGTTGATATACACGTCATCGGCGAGGTAGCCAACGGCAAAGCCGGTGAGCGCGCAGGTGACGGGTGTGGCGTTACTCATCCAGCGCTCGACGGCAAAGGCTGTTGCAAGCAGGGCGAGTACCACGATAATGAGGTAATCCCTGAAACCGATTTCGCTCCAGCGTGTACCGACCAGCACAGCAAACAGCGCCGTACCGATGCCTGCAACCATATTGGTGTGTGTGGTAAAAAAATCGTGCATTAACCATCCCTGCTTTCTTCCATCAGTTTGTTTCTTGAGTACCGGCTGAAATCACGACCGGTTGTCAGGCAGAGAATACCTGCCAGCGGAAAGACCCACATCGCCCACGAGAAAGGCGGGTAGGTCGCACTGAACAAACCGCCAAGGATTATAAACACCAAGCCCGTGACCTGCAAAAGGAAGTCGCTCCACACCCGGCAGCGATTGCAGCCTGCAATCGCTGCCACCGTCATCATCGACTGGGCAAATGACAACGCCAAAAGTGTTACCGCCCAGCGGTAGGAATCGTTTGGCGCCATGTGGTAGTAATCGGGCATTTGATGGAATGCAAAAAGCACGCCAAAGACCAGCATCAGGATGCACGTTACCAGTTTGGAAAAGACAGCGCTCATGGACAGCACTCCATTTGGCAGACTATATCGCGCACGGCAGCCGGTGTCAGCTCCCATCTGACGCAAGTGCCGACGGGAAAGCTGGCGGCGTTCGTTTCCTCCAGCCCGCGCGTGAGCTTGAGAAAGCCGCCGTGGTTGGCTACGCGTACCACTTCAAGCTGCGTGCCGTCGTTGAGCGTCAGGTAGGTGTAATCGCCGTCTTCTGCAAGCCGTCCGCGCAGTACGGCAAGGTGCTGTTCGTGGATGGGCAGGTCGGTGTCCGATTTGTCCAGCTTGTCGGTCAGGTCGGAATTAAAACCTTCAAAGCCCTTATATTTACCACTCATGGACAGTCTCCCTTGTTGCAATCGTTGTCGGTCATTTGGCATACGGCGTCTTTTACGCCCTGCTCGGTCATGATGAAAAACACCGGCGTCCCGCACTGATGGCAATTCACCTGCGTACAGGCTTGTCCGCGCGACAGTACGATGCGCCCGCAGACGTTTTCGGCACGCACCACTTCCGATACGCGCCCCTGCCGCAGCTCAAGATACGACCAGTCGCCGTCGGCAAGGCGAGAAAGCAGATGATTGTACGCCTTCTTGCCAACCGGCAAGTTGCGCCCGTCGCGGGCAAGTGTTTCGGTCAAGTCTGCCTGAAACCCGTAGAGTGGCACATACATCTAGCACCCCCTTTCCGCCGCGTAGTTGCGCGTGTCAGCGCCTGCGAGGGTCAAAGCGTAGGGTCGGTAGTCCACGTCCAGCCGGACGTCCGTCTCGCCGTACCATACGCCGTCTGCCTCGTAGCGGGCGGCAGGTGAGGTGTCGTCCACCGCCAGCAACACGACAGCTTCCAGCCGTCCTGCACCAAGAGTTTCCATCGCCTCGTCCAGCACGAACACGGCAAGTCCGTTGCAGTCCACCTCGTGCAGTGGATAAATCACAAACGGGCGCAGCACTTCCACCCAGCGCGGGCGAGGCGGCAGTTGCGGACAGCACCCACACGGCACAGGTTCAGGTTGCTCGCACACAAACTGGCGCTCCGCACATCCACCCTTGCGGATGAGCAACGCAAGGGTGGACGGGGAACACGGGTCACACAACGACAGGTCAAGCCGGATTTGGCTGGTTGCCGGGCAAATTTCGATAAGCGGTACGCGGCAGCGGGAGCGACCATCAGTAAACGGATTGCAGTTCAAACGCATGGCGGTTTTGCTTCCTCAGGTAAGTTTGGGTGATATTTTGCATCTTCGTGTTGGCATTTGCCACACGCTGGCGCAACTGGGCGTCGTCTCGCCCTTCCTTGCGCAGCGCCATGTATTCCATCGCGGCCGTCTTCAGCTCGTCACGCGCGTCCTGCATATCCTTTTCGTAAACCTGCGTGTCGTACACAAACTGCGCATCGGCGGGTGGCGCACCTGCGGCAAGTAGCTTCGCCCGCACCAGCTCCGCCTTTTGGTAGTGCGACTTGCCGGAGATGCCGTACTGCTTCTTCTGCGCAGCGGCATCACCGTGAGCGTTGAGCGTAACACCGTACTGCATGACGACCGGGTATTGCTCTTCCACCATCTGCCGTGCGCGGTTTTCGTCGTTGAGCGCGTTGGGCGACCACGCCATGTCCGCACCCAGCGCCGTGACCCACGCGCCTGCCAGCTCGCCCTTCGTCGCCTGCGCGCCAAGGGTCTTTTCGCCCTTGTCGTTGAGCAGCGACTGCGGGATTGCCTTGAGCGGGCCGTAGCTGAACGTCTCGATGAGGTGCCTGAGCGTTTCCGGGCGCGGGTCGATGCCAAGTTCGTGCCTCATCCACTTGGCAAGCCCCTTGTAGGCTTCCGGCACGGTGAAGTTGTCCTGTTCGGAATCGTATTCGCCCTTCGGCGTGTCGCGGTTGTAAATCTTGCCGCCGGTATAGCTCTTGGTGTTGGTGGCGAGTTCCACCAGCGGGATGGCCGCAAGAGGGGCGATGGAGAGGACGGACGCACCCACGGGGTTTTCGTCAAACGCCGCACCGGATGCCGTGTTGATGGGCGAGGTGTTGTCCACCACCAGCCCGACCATGCTGCGGAACATATCCGTACCCGAAGCCTGACCGTGCATCACCTTGTACAGGTTGGCAGCCGTACCCCACAGCAGTTTGGGCAGGCCGAAGCCGACAGGTGCGCTCCACACACCACCGAAAGGCGTTTTGAGCGGCACACCGTTCATCAGCATGGCGGCTGGCAGGCGCGCCACTATCGGCACACCGTCATCGTCATCGCCGAGCATTCCGGCAGCAAGCGCCATTATCGTCAGCATCCCGGCGATGCCGCCTGCAAGATACATCGCCGTTCCCAGCCGTTCGCCCGGCTGCCAGTATTCGCTCAAAGTCCGCATCAGGTTGTAATGCCCTGACAGGGTGGAGCGCACGAACGGATACAGCGTGGTCAGGTTGCGTACCACCTCGTTGCGGCTGCGCATCGGGTCGAACTGGTCGCGCACACGGTTTGCCGTCTCGTGCTGGTTCACACCCGCGTCCTTGTAAGCCATGTAGGATGCAAGCGCGGTCGTCACCTGCGGCACTTCGGTCAGGCGCAGCACATAAAACTCCAGCGCGTCAGTCCATGCCTGCTTGACACGCCCGGCACCAATTTTGTTCGCGCCTGCGCCGAGCGAGCGGGACACGCTCTCCGCCAGCCGGTCGATGTGCGACTTCTTCAGCTCGCTCATGATGGAGTGCTTGTCGGTTTGGGTTGTCATCAGGTTGATGGCGCCCGCCGCCACGGCTTCGTCCAGCGTGCGTTGCAGCTCCGTCACCACTTCGCCCTGTGCGAGATAGCGATAAATCTCGTTCTGCGCGTCGATGCTCGCACCGAGGCGGGCGAGATGGCGGAAGTAATGCCCAGCCAGCGTCCACTTGCCGACCATGTTGCCGTTCATGTCCTTGACCGGGCGCATCAGCATGATGGAGATGCGCTCGAACGAATCGCGCACCCAGTTGTAGGCGTTCCACACCGGCTTGAAGGTTGTCATCATGCGGGCGGCAAACCGGGTGATGGTGCCTGCACCACGCAGGAACTGCATCATGGTTGATTCACTCACGTCCGAGTTGTGATACACCTCGTTCTGAATGGCGCGGTCGGTGAAATAGTAGTGGTAATCCACCACCTCACCGAACTGGTTGATGCCCTTGGCGCGGATGGGGCGGATGCGGGTACCGTCACGGGTAATCTTTGTTTTGATTTCACGCGGCAGGTAATCTTCCCGCCCCGGACGCACACGAATCAGTCCCGGCAGTTTGCCCTCGACGTCCTTGTTGATTGCCTCAAGCTCTTCCGGCGACAGGTTGCCCGCCACGGAGTACGGCTTGCCAATGGTGCCTTCATGCAACTGCTGCACCGCTTGCAACCACGGCTGCTGGCCGATGCGGCCTGCCATGTTCATGGCAAACACCTTCATGTTGGTGTAGGCGTCTTCCGCCTCAACCGTTGAGCCTTCACGGGCGAACTGCGACAGGTCACGCATCAACCCGGCGCTGCGTGCCTGCTGCACCGGCAGGCCTTCCATGATGCGGTCCATCAGCGACGTCCGCACCTGCGCAAGGTCTTCGTCCACGATGCGAGGGTCTTCCTGCGGGGCATACAGCGGCACATACTCCTTGAAGCCGATGCGGTTGTACAGCTCAAGCTCTGCCGTGGTGATAACCCCTGCGGCAGCCGCCATGTTGCGGATGCCTTTTATGGCTTCCGCCAGCTCCTGCGCGTGGTCTGCAACAAGCTGGTAGTTCTCGCCGTACTTCTGTTGAATTTCGTCGCGCACTTCTTCCAGCCGCGCGCGGGTGAATCCGCCCGGAAGCGGCGTCGTCTTGTCCCACGCCTCACGCCCCTCGAACATCGCCTGCGCCCGCGCCAGCCGTTCGATGCGTTCGTCGATTTCCTTTTGCAGCTTGCGTGCTGTTTCTTCCCATGCAGGACGAACCGGCTCACCGGCGGCGAGTTTGGCAATATTCTCGTGTGTGTTCAGCAACTGTTCCTGAAGCGCGTCGATGTAAGCCTGCGATTGCGCCCATTGGTGTTTGGCACCCTCGTTGAGGATGTGCAGTACCGTCTTCAGCCGTCCGGTGTCGGTCTCCACCTCGCCCCGCCCACGGCGCAATTGCTGTGCAAGCATTTCCGTCTTGCGGGTAAGAGGCGCGATGTAGAACTTGTGAATGCGGGCATACGCGCCTGAAGACTTTGACCGCACCTGTGCCAGCGCCTGCGTGGCGATGGCGCTGTCCGCCTCGTAACCGAGCGCGGCGCTGCCCAGCTTGTGCAGCATATTGTCGAAAGCAATCGTCGCCCCGCCTGCCATGTTCATGAACCACTGGCGCCAGCCAAGGCGTTCTTCGTCCGTTTGGTCTCCCGTCCAGCGGCGGCGGTTGCTGAAATCTCCGCGCGCGACCTGCTCATACGCACGGTCAGACAGCACCTCGCCCAAGCGGTAATCGAACGTCGCCATCATCTCCAGCAACTGCTGGTACTGCTGCGGGTCTTTCGCCCAGCGGCGGGCAAGGGACTCAATCCATTGCTCCCGGTCGGTAAACACCCCTTCGATGTTCTGCGGTGCAGCCTGCAAGTTGGTCGGCGCCGGGTTGTGCGTGCCTGCCTCGCGTGCAGCTTCTGCCGCGTCGTTGTGGTTCTCCTGCACCTGCTCCTGTGCCACTTCCTGCGTCTGTACGGGCGCGACAGGGCTTGCAGCCTCGTCGGCAGCCTCTTGGCTGGCTTCAAGGTTTTCTGCCTCCAGCGCGGCGCGCTTGGCTTCCTCGCGTGCTTTGCGGGCTTCCCGGCGCAAGCCGCGCTTTCTGGAAGCGCGGCGATGCACCATGTAGCCGCCACCGGCGAACGCGGCAGCAAGCCATATCGCCGTGTCGGACAATCCCGTACCGTCGCTGGCGCGAACCGTTACCGGCTGGGTGTCCCACACGCCACTTGCCTGCAATTCCGCCGGGGTGTGCTGGTTAAACGGCACTTCCATCAGGTTGCTGGACACGCCACCGACAACCACCGGGTCGATAAACGCCACCTGCCCGGTGTATTCCGTCCCGCGCACGCGCGCAGGCGCAGTCGCCACAGCCGGTTGGCGGGTTATGGCAGGCTGGTTGGCAAGCGCTTCCACCCACTCGGCAGGTGTAAGCTCCACGCCACGGCTGTTGGCGTTGTCCTGTGCGGGTGCGACGTGCGCCTGCGGGTTGTAGGTTTGGGCGGCGACAATTGCCTCAACCTGCTCACGGGTCATCACGCCGCCGGGGGTCTGCACCGATTGCAGGCTTGCAGCAGGCGCGCCCTGCATGGCTTGTCGCGCCGTCGGCTGGTACAGGCTGCCCTGCCAGTTGGCGGTTTCAGGCAGCACATACAGCACAGCCCCCAGCTCGCCGTCGAGGTGCTTGTTGTAGAATTCTGCCGGGACATTGATGCAGCCGTGGGTGATGCGGTTGTCGCGTGCGGTGGCGCTTGCCAGCCGCCCACTGCGGTTCTCGCCCTTGATGTCGATGACGCGGTGGATGGCAAACGTCTCGCCGTTTGTGCCGGTGTCGAACGACTGCACGCTGCCCTCGTAACCTGAAGGCAGACGTTGGTCGCGGTTGTAGGTCAGGTCATATTTGCCTGCACCTGTCGCCCGGTCGGTGCGGGCGGCATCGGACGAATCCTTGCCGAACAGGGCAGGGGCAGTATCCACCACCTTACCCTCCGCGTTCATCAAGTACAGTTTGCCTGCCTTTTTGTCGGCGATAATGAACGGACGCCCGCCGTTGTCGGAGGTCTCGTTGACGTGGTCGAGCGTCGCCTTGGCAGCGCTGCTCATCACCACTTCACCGGCAGCAGGGGTCATGCTGGTTGCCGCTTCTGCCGGTTGGCTGATGACAACGTTTGTTCCAAGCGTTACTGCAAGCGCCATGCTGACGGCAGCGACGGTGTTGCGCAGCGCCTGCCACACCTTTTTCAGGAAGTTCTGCGCGGCAGATTCCAGTTTTTTGAAGACGCCTGATTGCTCAAAAGCGCTGTCGGCCAGCAAGGATTCGCTGTCGTATTCAGTTTCTTCATCGGACAATTTGTCGTTTACTTCATCGACAATCCGCTGCAACTGCTGGCGCTCGTCATCTGTCAGGCGGCTCTCCAGCGTTTGCTGTCCTGAGCCTTCGTACTGTCTGGAATCACGAAACTGCGTGCGTTTCTTCGCGTTCGGGTCTGCCATCTTTGCAAGCGCCGAACGGAGCGCCGGAGAATCCTTGGCGTTGGTGTAAGCCTCCAGCGCATCTTCATAATTGTAAAGCGCTTCCGCAATGAAGTCGTTTTGGTCGCCGACGCCTTCCGTACTGGTCGCAAGCAGCGCAGCCTTTTCTTCGGGCGACAAGGTATCGCGGCTGATTTTCTCTGCGTCCTCAGCCGTTATGTCGATGCCCTGCGGAACTTCTACCAGCGATGCTTCATCCGAAGCGTTTTCTCCTTCGTCTGTTACGGTTCGTCCGGGAACTTGCTCCCCAGCACTTTCTGCCTCCCGCTGTTCATCATCGACTTCATCTTGCTGACGGCTATCTCCCTGTCGCTCATCGAACGCTGATACGTCCCCCACGGCGTCTTCTCTTCTTTCGTTGGTCGTTCCGGCTGAAACTTCGTCGCTATTAACTGTGGCATTTTCTGCTCCTTGTGTGAATAAATCCGGTTGGCTGTCTGCACGCCTGCCGCGTTTTTTCTTCGCCGTTGTTGCGGGTTCAGCCTGTGTTTGTGTCTGCTCCTGCTCCGGCAAAACGGTTATCTGCACGCCGTCGTTGGCGTTGATGCTGTCCACCCGCGTGCGGGTAACAGCGTTGCCGAAATCAATCCATTTGTCATTCCATCCCTTCATGCCGAAAGCGTCGCCGTCGTGGACAAACACCACATGGCGGCGGTTCTTCCCGCCCTTGCGGTCGCGCCAGCGGAACAGACGTCCACGATGAGTTTTGCCATTTATCGTCAGCTCTATGACCGGACGTGGCGCGTTGTTGTCTTCCGGCGCCAGCTCTCCCAGCGTCGGCGACTTGTCACCACGTTGGTTTTCTGTCGCTTCGATAATGTCGGCAAGATTGAAGGTTTCCCCGCCAAAAGCAGCGACGATTTCCGCAACAGGCGGCGAAAGCAGACGCAAGGGCGCGGGCGCACGGGTTATTTCCGCATATGCCCCGCCGTCGAGGTTGGGTTGTAACGCTCTTGCCAGCGCGCCAGTAGGCTCTTGAGATTGTCGTGTGAGGCGTCGTCCGTCGGCAGTAATTGAGCGAGCGCCCGTGAGGCGTTTTGCAGTTTCAACTTGTCGGGTTGCATTTTGTTCTCCGGTATATACCCAAATATCATTCAGCGCATCGTACACCATATCCAGCGCATCAATGGTGCTGGCGTCGCTGAAGTCATCCACACTGCGCATCCCCCACTCACGGGCAAGGTATTCGCCCACAAGGGAGGCTTCCACGCCGAGATTGTCTGCCACCTCATGCAACAGCTCACCCAGCTCCTCCACCGTCTGCGGATGCTGAAACAGGTACGGCTGAAGCGCGTTGTAGGCGTCTTCCTGACTGGCAAATCCACCATGACGGGTTACGCGCCGCTTGGTGCGACGGGCGCGAATTACCCGGCGCGGCGCTTCTCGCGCCACTTTTTCAGCAGCGCTTGTGTCTTCTGTGCTTCCTCCCGGCTGGTTGGTGTCAATTGCGCGACTTTCTGCACCAGCCTCTCCGCTCTCGTCTGCGGCTTCGTCGTAGGCTTCATTTTCTTCTCCCATTATTTCCACGGCATTTTCGATGGCAATCGTACCGAAATCTGCAAGCTCGTAAATGCTATCATCAGCCGCCGCGATGTCCTCCGCCATGTCTGCTGCCATGTCTTCGCTCACACCCGCCGCCTCTGCGATGGTCGCAACGATTGCCGCAATGTCGGCTTCCGTCTGCGGCGCAGTATGTACATTCTCGCGCGCGATGTCCTGAATGCGCTGCGTTTGTTTTCCCGGCGCGTTGCGCAGCGCGGCGCCCAGCAGCGAGCGCATCTCGCTCACCCGCTGTTTCTTTGCAGCTTCCAGCGTTTCCTGTTGTCTGCGCGCTGCTTCCTGCACCTCGCGACGAATGCGCGCCTTGTTGGCGTTCGCCTTCTTCGCCGCCTTCGCCTTGCCTGTCGGCTGGTAGCCATAGCTTTCCTGCTTTTCCACTACGCCTGCACGGAGGGCGAACCGGTTAGCCTGCTTGCGCTGGAAACGGTTGAGCGGTTTGGCAGGTTGCGCCGGTCGGGCAGCCTCGTCAGCAGCAACGATGCCTTCGGCAACATCCTCAAGCGCTGCGGTCTCGCCAGTATCCGAGAGGTCTCCCATTTCTTCCGTGACAGGTTCCGCGCCCAGCGAGTCTTCCCGCAGCTCGAAATCTTCCTGTGGCTGCGTCTCTGGCGCTACAGGGGCTTCTTCCTGTGCGGGTGATGCAGCAGGTGCGGGGCTGGTGTTACGTGCCGTCTGCGTGGCGCTGGCGGGCGACAGGGTACCTTGCAGCCATGCTTCCCGGAGGGCGTCCGATACCGTCTGCGCAGCTTGGGCAATCTGTTTGGCGGCATTAACCGACAGGTTCGGCGCGCCGGTTTGTTCGTTCACACCGCTGCGGGCGCGAACAAACGGCAGCGCGTACTGCTCGCCGTAGCGCGCCATGTCCTGCATGACGTCGGCGATGGTGTCCGCCACAAGGTCGGTGTAAACGACACGCTGCTCGTAGTTGCTTTCGCGCGTCAGCCGCGTTGCCTTGCGCTGCATGGCAGTTTCCGCAGGACGCAGCGTGTCGGTCAGGTTCGCCCAGTTGCGGCGGGTGTAGTCGCGTACCCATTGGCGGTAGGTATCGACCGGCGTAGTGCGCAGCCAGTTTTCGGCACGGACGGCATCAGTCGTTTCCTGCGCCTGCAACATCTGCTCCGCGTTGTCCAGCAAGCGCAAGGCGTCCGCCGAGCGGTCAGTACCGCGCCCGGACGTTTTGGGTTCCGTGGCTCTGGTAATAGCTTCCTGCACGTCATATCCCGCCCGGCGTGCAGCCAGCAGGTTCTGCAACAGCAACGCCTTGCCATTCGCCGCACGGATGCTTCTCCGCGCTTCCGGGGTCGTCATGCGCTTGTACAGGGTGCTTAACGCTGCCTGCACGTCAGGATGTTCCTTGCCTGCATACCGGCTGATGGCGTTGGTGGCAACCGCCAGCAGCGTCTCGTCGTCCAGCACGGGCGGGCGGGTTTCCTGCAAGGTGATATTGTTGTTCTTCTTCCAGTTGTCCAGTACACCGGGAATAGCTGCCACCCATTCCTTCACCTCGCCCGTGTCAGGATTGACCAGTTTGGTGTCGCGCATCTTGATGGCAAGCACGGCAGGCAGTATCGCCTCGTCCACCGCGCCGATGTCCAGCAGCAGCTTGGCAGCGTACTCCGCCTTGTTGCCATTGGCTGGCAGACCGTAAACGGTTGCTGCCGCGTTTGCCAGTTTGCTGATGTTTGCGGCAGCGATGCCGCTGTCCTTCGTCTCGAGGAAACGGGCAAACGCCTCGATGTGTTCGCTGTTGGCGCTCGCCTGTTTCTGTGCGCGCACTATCCGTTCCAGCGCCCGGCGCGGGTCGTTTGCCGCGTTGCGCACAGCATGCACGATGGTTCGCATGGCGGACTGGGTAGTACCACGCTTGCCACGGGCAGCGTTTGTCGTCGCGCCTTCGCCTTCTTCGGCCTGCACCAGCCGCAGCAGCTCGTTCGGGTCGTTGTTGAAATACTTGCGCTGGTTGGTATCAAGGCCACCCCACACCTGCATGACGTCTTCCATGTCTGCATGGGGGGCGAGTGCGGCAGACGGCGCCTGTGCCTGCGTGGTGGCAGGTTCCGGTTGAGCCGGACGCGTTAAATTAAACTCTGTACCGGCTAATGCGGTGCGTAGGTAATTTATGTTTTCAATAACTTTTTTAACAGTATCCGGCTTTCCGTTTTTGGTGGGTTCTACAGGAAATGTCTGATTAACGATATTACGTAAATCTTCTAACCCTACAGGACCTACTTTAGCTGACTCCGCAGCATTAACCTTATCGGCAGTGATTGTGCTATTAAGCGCCTCAGCCGCTTGTCGCAAGGCCGGAATGCCGTAGTAACCCAATATGCCATAGGTAGAATCTCCCTCATAGGAAAATGACCCAGAGGTTTTGTTTATATAGCCGTCACTTGCCAATCCTAAAAACGGATACCACTTTCCGGCAGGGACGTCTTTCTTTCCACCTTGTCCAGTACTACGGTAAAATGGCACTTTCACGCCGTTTATATCGAGAACAACAATAAGACGACCGGCGTTATTTACGATTTCGCTTGTCCCTTCCAGCAAAGTTACGGCTGACGTATCAGGATTTTGTCTATACCCCTTCCAAGGCAAATCCAAAGCCGGAAAGCCTAAATCACTTATAATTACTACAGGCTGCGTTTGGGTAGCAGCTTGCTGGCTTCCACGTACTGAATTGCGTTCTGTCGTCGCAGCTCCAGCGCTTCCGCCGCTTCCTGCCGTTTGCGCTGCGCCGGTGACAGGCTGTCCAGCGGGCTGGACGGTTTGACCGGCTTGTCCAGCAGTCCCTTGGCTCGCAGACGAGACACCAGCATTTCCAGCCGGGGCTGGAGCGCCTTGTTGCGCGACAGTTTGAGATGACTGCGCTGCTCCTCCAGTATTTTGAGCAGCTTGGGCGGCAGCGTTTTGCCCACCGCCGGGCTGATTTCCTTGCCATGCAGCACCATTTCCAGCGCTTTCAGCACTATATCCTCCCGCCGCTCCTGCGGCAGGGTTGCCCACGTTTTGGGCTGCTGCGCCTGTTGCTCCTGCTGTTTGTCCTGAAGTTTGAGCGCCGCTTCCTGCGACTGGTTGAGCATTTGTTGCAGCCGCGCCTTGTCCTCCGGGCTGACTTGGGTTGTTCGGGTTTGTGCCATTGGTTGCTGCTCCGGGTTGGCTGTTATTTTTGGCAATTTGTTCCGCATCGGTCAGGCGGCGCTGGTTGGCATCAGTCAGGTTGTACAGCGTGTCTGCCAGCGCGTTCTTGTCATCCTGCGTGAGGGTGGTATCCGGCACGATGGTTGCGCGGATATAGCCGTCGGTTTGCTGGTAGCGGACGTTGGTATCAACATCCGTTGGCAAGGTCATCTGCCGGTCAAGCGCCTGTGCAAGACGGACGGCAAACGCCTTGGACTGGTCAGGAACGCTCTGCGGGTCGATGTTGTATTTCATCCGGAACGCCATCATCGCATTCTGCGCCATGCCGGTCTGGTCTGCGTCCACATAAGCCTGCATCTTGCCGATGTCACCGCTCATCCACGCATCGCGAATGGCGCTGTCGTTCACCATCGCGTAATCGTTGCTATTGATGCCATATGCCTGCTTGATGTAGTCGCGGAACTGCTGCCATTGGTCAGGCGTAAACGTTGCCTTGCCCTCGGCGTTGCTGTCCACCACGTTGTTGAACGCCATCTGCTGGAAGCTGGCGATGCGGTCTTCGGTATCCCCCGCCTTGCGCCGCATACGGGCGATATTGTCCATTTGGTTGCCGAACACCTCACGGTAGCGTTCGTAATCCAGCGTGCCGTTCGGGGTATATTTGGACGGGTCAAGCGCGTCAGGGTTGTACTTGGGCGCAATGCGGTTGGCTACCCTGCCGCTGACGGAACCTGCGACCTGCGTGCCTGCACTCATGCCTGCACCCGCGATGGCGCCGATGGCAGCCATCTCGCTCACGCTATCGAAAGTATCCACATCGTTGTACTTCTGTGCGCCAAGGTTTTGTGAAAGCTGTGTGGTGCCTTCTTCAATCGCTTCGGACAAGGTGTTTGCACCAACCGTCATCAGCCGGGTGCTGGTGGCAAGCCCGCGCATTCCCACCTTGCCTGCCTTGAGAATGGTGGTCTCAAGACCTGCGGCACCGATAAGCGACCCCATCGCAAACGCCCAGCCGCCTGCCGCCTTGGATGCACGAACGGCAAGATTGCTCTTGGCATTTTCTTCGCTGCCGGTCTGTTTGACAAGGTTGTTCCAGTTGTTTTCGCCGAAGTCACGAATATAGTTGGCACGAATTTTCTCCGTCGGCGTCTGCATCACGCTGTCATAAGCGCCGCCGCCCGCATCGGTCGCCGCGAACAAACCCGTAGCGCCCATGCCGCCTGCGGTTTCTGACGCCATCAGGTGTCCGGCGAGCTTGGCGCCGATTTTGGTCGTAACGCCCGCACCTTCTGCCGCCGCTGCCGTGTCCAGCACACCCAACGCCTTGCCGATTTTGTCCGTGGCGCCGGTCATCTTGCCCAGCGCTCCAACCGCCTTGCCTGCCAACGCACCGGTCAGCACCGCCTGCGGTGTGTAACCGGCGGTGTCGATAATGGTTGAGAGGATGCTGTCCGAGTTCCATGCATCAGCGATGGTACCGAAAAAGCCTTCGTCACCCCGCTCCTTGCGCTTGGCGGCAAGATACTGGTAATTCGCTTGGTCGAGCAGAATGCGGTCGGAGTAGGTTTGGTTAATGGAATCAATCTTTTCCTGCTCCTCCTGCGCCCACTTGCGCACTTCCTCGTCGCTGTCCGCCCACAGCCCGGAAGTCCACAGGCCGATAGTGCGGTAAGTGTTGCGACTGGCTTTGCCCAGCGACGTTACGAGGTCCAACGGGTCACGCCCGTCGTCGCTCATCTTTTTCTTGTAAGCAGCGGTATCAGCGGCAATCTTGTTGCGGGCAACGTTGATTTCGTTGTCGATGCGGTCTTTGGGAATGCCCTGCACCTCGAATTGCTTGCGGTACTCGTTCAGCCACAACTCCGCCTCGTCGTCGCGTTGCAGGTTGGACTTGATGCCCTGCCACTCCGGGTTTTTCAGCAGGTTGTCCACCGCCTTGTCCATGACAAACGAACCGTCCAGCCCGGCGCCCAGCATACCGCCCTGTTGCTGCTTCTTTTCCTCAAGCTGCTTCTCGCGCTCTTTCTTTTCCTTCTCGTAAGCACGCATCCGCCGGGCGCTTTCGCGCTCAAGCTGGTTCATGCGCTGAATGTGCGCACGCTCTGCCGCCTCCGCCTCGCGCTCGGCCTTCTCTCTGGCTTGCTGGGCTGCGCGCTCGTCGGCAGCCTTTTGCTTTTCAATCTGTTCAAGCGCCTGTGCACCCGGACTTTTGTTGCCTGCGCCTGTTTGTGCATTTGGCGGCTCGATGAGCTTCGGATTCAGTGCGTCGGTGTTTTGGTTGAACACGCCACCGGCTACACCGCCAAACAGATTGGCGTCCATGTCCGGCAGGTTCGGCATGGAAAGAGGGGTTTCATACGAAGTTTTGGCTGCCATCGGAAACGTCCAGAGTGTCAAAAATGTTCATCAGGGCATTGATTGTAGCGGTATTCTCCGTTTTCACCAACGGCGCGTTGAATACCTTGTTATAAATATCGTTGATGGTGTTTGCAGCGGTTGTCGCCAGCGCCTCTTTCTCCGGCGGCAGTCCTTGTGCCGCAACGTCTCCATACAGGTCGTTCTGAAAATCATTGCTGGCAGTCACATTGCCGAAGGTGCCGACGACCGTGTTGCGCTGTGGTATCAGATTGAAATCTGCCCTGCGCTCAGGTGTAGCGGTTGGCGCGGAATAGCCCTCACCCGCTGGTGCAATCACCCCGCCATCCTGCGGTACGACGCCACCAGCGCGACGATACCAGTTGTCGCGGGTGGCGTGACCCTGCACATACTTGGGGTCGTCGATACGCCAGCCGATATAGTTCTTGCCCAGCACCCGGTAGGCAGTGGTGTAATCCACATTTGGGTTATCCAAAAACGCCCGCTTGGTCGGCGCGTATGCCTTGTTGGTACGCATCTCGTGCAGCATGAACGCCACCTGCGCATCCAGCGCACGCTGCGACTGCTCCATCCGGTTGCCGTTCATCAACCCCTTGCTGCGCATGAACGTGTCCAGTTGCCGCGCACGCGGTCCCTGCCACGAGATAATCCCCATGTTCACCGCGCCGTTGTGGGGGTCTTTGTGATACCCCCACAGGTATTTGCTCTGGAAACTGTTTTCCCGTCCGATTTCCGCAGCCATAGCCCGTGCCTGACTTTGCGACAAGCCATTATTCAGCAATGCCTGCATCACCATGCTCATGTTGCGGCTGGTTTCGTTGTTGTTCCCGCGTGCCATGATTTATGCCTCGCCGGGTAATGTGCGCAGCAAATACTGTGGAGGTAACAACCCGCTACGAACAAGATTCACGTCGCTGGGAGGCGTAACCGGGGTGAACAATCTATTGCCAATCTTTACCAACCCACCGGCAGCTTGTCCCGCAAGCCCAATCAACGGCAATGCGCTGTCAAACTGGTCATTTACCACAGCATCTACCGCAGCCTGTTTTTGCTCAAGTGCGGTTGGCTGACGCGCCTGCGCCGTCGATGCCGCTGCCACCTGCGCCACCGGTTGGGCTACATACTTCGCCTGCTGTGGCACCGAATCCATCATGTCCAGCGTGTATCCTGTCGGTGTAGTCGTAACCCCAGTCGCTGGCATCAGGTTCTCCGTCCCGCCGGGGGTGCCATTCAGCTCACGGTTGAGCATATCAATCTCCATCCGCAACTGCTGCATCCGCGCGACCTGCGTCGGGTCGTTGGCAATCTGCCGCCACTCGGCAGTAAGCAGGCTGATGCGCTGGCGCAGCTCGTCACGGCGCATCTGCTGCTGGCGCTCTACCTGTGCCTGCTTGTCTTCCACATAGTGCTTCTCGTCGTACTGGCGGTTGCCGATGCGCATTCCCTCCAACTTGTGCTGCTCCGGTTGCAGGGCAATGTTATTGCTGATTTCGCCGCTTGCGTACTGCAACCCCAAGCGGTCATTCATAAACCGTTCATCGCCCAGCACGTTCTGCTGTGCGGCAATTTGTGGCGCATGAGCGGTGGTGATGTTGTTCGCCATGCCCGTGTTGTAGCCGTTCTCGCCAGCCCACACGCCCATCTGCGCAGTGCGTTCCGGCGTCCACCAGTTATTGGTACTGTTCTGCACGGCAGCGGCGTCTATACCCCGTCCGATGTTGGCTTGCGCGGTATTAACCAGCATCTGTTGGTAATCCGGGCGGTTTGCCATGAACGCGCTGCGCTGGTCCTGCTGCATCATGCTGCCAGAGTCGGCGTTGGCAAGCAGTCCGGGTTGGGCGGCTTCTGCCACTTCGTTTGCCCGTGCCGAGCTGTCCACGTTGTTCTGAAAGATGTTCATCCGCCCGCCGAACTGCGCGCGCTGGCCGAGAATGTCGATGGCCGACAAGTCGTTGGCGTTACGCGCCGCTTTAATCTTTTCGTAATTGGCAAGGTCGTTCCAGTTGCGGCCGATGGCGTACTCCCTGCCCTTCATCCACGCCCCGAACAAATCCGGTATGTATGCACCCATGTTGTGTCCCCTTATCTTGTTGATGTGGAAGCATATCCCGTCGGGTCATAACCTGCAACCCCGCTTGAACCATCGTATGGCGCGTTGGCTTCAGCCTGTCCCCACGGGATACCGCCGCGAGGTGTGGTTTCCATCATCCGGTCGCCGTTGCCCCAGTAGGCTTGAGCGTCGAATCCCCGGTAAGTGTTCGGTACATCCGCCCGCGCGTTGATGCGGCTCCGCACCGGGTTGTATTCGGTCTGCATCCGGTTATTCACATAGCCGGAAAACGCCATCGCCCCGGCAGCAACGTTGCCCATCACCTTGGCGTAATCCCCAAACAATCCAGCCGCCTTGCTCGCAAGCGAGGCGCTGTCGGAAAGCAGGTTACGCCCACGGCTGGCAGCAGCGATGCGGCGCGCCCAGCGGATGTCGTTTTTCTCCTGCGCCAGCTTCTCTGCATACCGGCGGGCGAAGTTGTCGGAATCCCCACGCACGGTCGATTTCATGATGTCCGTCTTGGTGAACTGGCTCACGTCGGGGCAAATACAATATTTGTCCGACAAGGCGCTTCTGTGGCGCTCTGCGGCGTTAAAAACCTTGTCTATGGCATTCGTATGACCCGCTATGGCTTTGGGGTAATCCGGCTCGTAGGGAAGCTCTGCCCATATCTCCGCAAGCTCCTGGTCTTCCAGCGGCTTGTAATTCTCAAGGAAGAAGTCCCACTGCTCACGGGCGAGGTCATAGTAACGCTTGCCAATCTTGTATTCTTCCTTGGCAGCCTTCCATGTCTCATAGGTTGCCCACAAGGCAACAGCGATGGCGATTTTGTCCGCCCACCACCACGCGCCCTGAAGCCCCTTGTCGTTTACCTTCGGACACGGAAACGCCTTGATGGATACGTCGTTTACCCGGTCGATATTCCCGCCAACATGGCGGACTGCCATTGCCATGTGTTACCCCATTACCTTGATTGTCTGCGCCGGTTCTTCCGGCTTCACATACACGTCCGGCGGCTTCGGCTTGAACTCCTCAAGCGGCGTCGGGTTGTAGCGATAACTGCTCACCTGCATATCACCCCGGCGCGGCGGGTACATCGTCGGCTGGCGGTTGCTCTCGTAGGCGATAAAGCTCATCGCCCCCTCCGCCGCCTTGCCCGCCTGCGTGCCGAGGTCGCCGAAAATGCCTGCCGCAAGCTGGGCAAAACTCGCCGCCTGCGTCGGAATATCACGCCCGATTTTCAACACCTGCTCCCGCTTCTCCCAGCGCAGGTTGTTGTGGGTGATTTCTTCCTTGTCGGTGTAACGGTGTGCCATGCCAGCCACAAGCGATTCCTGCGTCGCCTGTTTCAGCAACTGGTCGGTCATGATTGCCGCACGCAATCCGGTGCAGTAACGCCCCGTACAGGACAGCGCCTTGTCAATCTGCCCGGCGTTCTTGTCACGCACGCTGGTCAGCATCTGCCCGGTGTAAAGCTGCTCCTTGTCCCGCTTGTACTTGGGCAATTTCAGCGCTTCCCGCACAAGGTCTTTCTCCAGCGGCTTGTGCGCATTGTTGTAGCGCTCCCGATGCTCCTCGCTCATCTTCAGGTATTTCTTGGCGAGGTCGCGCTGAAGACGCGCCATACGCAAGCTGTTCGCCGTGTTGTACACCATGATGGCGGCGGACAACAACGACTTCCAGCGCGAAGACTGTTCAATCCCTTCGTCGGTAATACCCGTGTTCTTGCAGGCGGGGTTGTCAGCAGGTACCTTGGGCGCGGTGTCCTTCTTGACCGGATTTTTGTTCCCCTGTTTGCTGAAACCGGCATCGGGCTTGCCGCCCCACGTCCCCAGCAGGTCGTTCAGATTGATGTTATCCTCACCCGGCATCTCACACCTTCCATACCAGCAGTTTTTCTTCGCGCCCGTCGTCGTAGTAATTGGTGAAATACAAGCGGTCGATTTCCAGAAGCCCAGCGTTGTCGCGCAGGTATTTCAGCGCGTTTTTCACTTCCTGCTTGCCGTCAATCGCCGGGTCGCTGCTCACGGCAGTCCGGTGAACTTCCATGCGCCACTTGCCGTTCCACAGGTCTTGGCACTTGGTTATCATCGCCAAAAACACCAGCTCGCCTGCATCGGTGTAGCGTGCAAGGAAATTGCCCGCGCCGGTATCCCACAGCATGAACCAGTACGCCAGCGAGAAATTCAGCTCGCCGAACATTTCCCGCTCATGGGTGGTGTACATCGCATCAAGAAACGGGGCAAACTCCGTCATCAACCGGTTCAGCTCATCCTCGTCCGTCGGCATCCGCACCAACTGATAATTCATTTCACCTGCTCCTTCGTTCCCATATCAATTACACACAAGCCCGCCACAATCTCGGTAATCTCTCCCGTGCCTTCAGCAAGCACATAAAATTCAGGTCGGCGTCCATGCCGCCCGAAGGGGATATTGGTATCACCTACGGGAAACTTCCTTGAAATCTGCGCCCGGTCGCTGATGATGCTGATTTGCGTGTCGTGGTCTCGCACACACGCCCGCAACCGGGTCAGGTCGAACAAAAAGCCAGCGTCAATGTTGGCAGACAGCCACTTGTACGGGCGAAGCCGGTTGCCTGCGTTCCACTGGCTCACCTTGCCGTCCCTGAACAGCATCACCAGCTCGCCCTGCCGGGTCTCGAACATATCCACCGGCTCATCGCTGATGGTGGTCATCTTCTTGTATTTGGTATCCGCATAGCTGTTGCCGTCCAGCCACAGAATGAAACTGATGTTGTCGGTTACGACAAACAGCGCGCCCTTGTGGTAAGCAAGCCGTGCTGTCTGCGGCGCAAGCTGGCGCCAGTCATCCTGCGACAGCACCTCGGTCGTAATCACCCGTGGCTGCTCGGCTTCGTTCAGCATCACCAGCCCGTCGGTGCTGGCGTAAATGAAGCCAAACGGTGTGGTTACTGCCCCCGTTCCCACATGGCAGTTAATCATCGGAAACGGCTGGGTGTATTTGTGAACCTGCCTGCACTCGCGCTGGTCGCAGCCGACGTCAGCCTGCACCCGGTACGGGTAGCCGTCCGTTGCCACATAGACGCTGTTACCGATAGCTCCCAGCGCGATGATGTTGTCGTCCAACGTCATCTCCTGCGACAGAGGCCAGTTATGCGGCTGAAGATTGCGGCTAAACAGCAGCTTGTTCTGCACGCTTCCGGTCAGTATCGCGGTAGATGGAATGGCGGTGATGTTCTGCAACCGGGCGGGCGGTTCGCGAGTGTCCAGCCCCTCGTATGCCCAGCCAAGATTGGTAATGCTGGTGGTATCGGTGTACTCGCGGGCGCTGATGTCCAGTTCGGTCAGGAAGAACCAGTGCGTCTCCAGCTCCTGTTCTTTCTCCAGCCCGGTACGGAATCCCGTCTCCCGCCGGTAGATGCGCAACTTCTTGATGTCGTACTCGACGGGCGGATTGTAGCGGAAGGTGAGCCGCACCGACTGTCCTTCTTCGGTAGATACGTCGTTGGAAGGATTGGATGGGCCGCCCTCCTCGCCAAAGGAATTGACGAAAGTGGTGATGTATGCCGTGCTGCGCGCGCGGTCATTCCACACGTTGTCCGCCTGTGCAACGGGCGCAGGTACGGGCGCTGGCACACCCAGCCTGCGGTAGGTCAGCCGCTTGTTGGTGATATTGAGCGTCTGCGGGTAATCCGCGTTGCCGGTCACGAACAGCCGTGGACAATCCGGCAACCACTCGGCAACATCCACGCACTTGTCCCACGTCAGAATCTCGCAGCCCCACACATACAACCGCACCTGATTGGCAAGCACAGTCTTTATCGGACGCTGCTCCAAAAACGACTTGAGCGTGCCGTGGGTCAAATCCACGTCATGCGCAACGGTTGCATAGCCCTTCGGCAACTGTTTCTTGCGCAGCCGGGGCACGATTCCTGCAAACTCGTAGCTCTCCCATGCCAGCATATCAACCTCGCAGTACGACGGTTACAATCTGGTCGGAAGACGCAGACGGCGGCGTGTACGAAAGCTCCAGCTTACCCTCCGCGTTGATACTCTTGCGGATATTGCCGTGGTGAACATTCACGTCCACCTGACTGATGTCATGCACATACCCCGGCAGGTCGATAGTCAAACTGCCCGAACCCTGATGGGTCATGTGCAGATTGCGCCCGTAGGTCTCCACCCACGGACCCGTTTGGTACGTCTCAGTGTTCACCGTGATACGATACATATCGCGAATACCGCCATATCCGCCGCTGCCACCTCCACCGTTGCCGCCGCCACCTCCGTCGCCGATGCGTTCGATGACGCCGTCGGCGACACAAACCTCGGTGCCGCCGATAATGTAACAGCCATTCGGCGCTGGCGTTGCCGTTTGCACGGCACCTGCAAGATGCCCGGAATCATTCCAGTCCAGCCGCCAGCCACCAGCGGTGAAACTGGAAGGAATATTCTGCGCCGGGTGTTCGATGATGAGCTTGTCACCTTCGTTATGGCTTGCAAGCCCTCGCCCTGCACCAACAGACGCTCCTTCCAGCGCGCTGTCCGTGGCAATAACTTGCCCAAACTGGTTGATGGTAAAGCCGTTGTACACGCCGGGAGTAACGCCGGTTGGCGCAAGCCCAACGAAGGCGACGCTGTTTTCCACGCGGGCGTTGATGCCACCCTCGCCCACAACGTTCACGATACCGCCGCCACCTGCACCGCCGGAAACGACGTAGGGGTCTTGCGCCGTGCCTACACCAGTCACCACGATGTTTGCCCCTGCCTGCACATAGGTTCGAGCGTACAGACCGTCACCGTAATTGATAATGGTGTTTCCCGACTGATGGCTGATATTGACCGAACCGTTGCCTTGCTGGCAGTCTGACGGATTCGGATTGCAGTACGGCGGGGTGTAAGTGGGGATGTCACCCACGCCCGGATTAACGATGCACCCGTTCACCACATTGAACAGAGTGTACGTCCCGTCCGGCGTGGTCGTTACCCGCTCCAGCGTCGCGTGCGTCCCGTCCCACACCAGTTTGTAATCCAGCGCAATGCACACCTCGAACGGCGGTGTCGGGTCATGCGGCTTCGGTGGCTCGGACGGTGTACAGTTTTTCGGTTTCTTGCAGTCAAGGGTCATCGTGGTCTCCGGGGCAAACAAAAAGCCCAACCGTTTCAATGGTCGGGCTATTGTAGCAGGTTGAATTACTTGTTGAAGAACCGATTTAATACATCAACGTGGTAAGCGTTTACCTCACCGTACTCCGTATCCGGTTTTTTCTTCACTTCGTACCCCATCGCCACAGACAATTTCTTGACCTGCTTGGATAAGGTCGAAAGCTCTTACCGGGTGTATCGCAGCTTGTGCAAAATATCGTATCCCTTCATAGTGAAGTAGTCTTGCTCCTCCTGAAGAATCTGCACTTGCTGCCGGAGCGCAGCGTTGTCCGACTGTAGTATTTCTATCTGTTGCTGATGAGTAACAAGCTGCCGGTCATGTGCCATCAGTTGTTTCTCTTGTGCTGCGGCTTTGGTTGCAATAGCTGCAATCATATCCAGCTCAGTCATTTGAGGCATGGATGCTTCAAGTTCTTGCCACCGTTTAATAATACGCATCCTGACAAGTGTGTCATATCCGGCGATAAGACACAGCGTCGTGTCCTTGTCCAACTCATACTGGGAATATTCTCTACCGTCTTTCCCTACATATGTCGTTGTTTTTATACATGGATTCAAATTTGAATCCGTAGAAAGTGCTTCCTGCACAGTCCGAATATCACGCATAACGTTACCGTGGTCTTTCCCGGTAAGCTCCGCAATCTCACGACTGCTCATGGTAATGGTGTTAAAAACTTCCAAGTTATTCATAAATACTCCAAAATAAAGGCGGCGTGGGTCTAGCAAGCCGGGGAGTCACCGGCACCCACGCCATAAACGTTTTACCTTTTTTATGCCCTTGCTAGATGGCGTGACATATTATACCTGATTACCAACCATAATCAACCTCTTTTATTCGCCGCTGCCGGATAACCACGATATTTCTCATCATAGTCGTCGTCGCTCGCCTTGGTCATGGCGAGGATGGCGGTGAACATCTCGCGGTGTTTGTCCGCCTGCTGCTGCATCGTCTGTGAATGCTCGCCGTCCATCATCTTGGCGCTGTACAGCACCCATTGACGGGCGGCCGCGAGGAATGCACAGCGCTCGTCAGGGACAGCGTCAGTCAGCGAGTAAGCCTGTGGCTCTACCGCACAGCGCAGAAGGACGTACAGCGGCGTCGTGGGGTCAAGGTTGGTCGGATAGACGCGAATCAGGCTGGACTTCTCCAGCAACTCGTATGAGGTAATCTCGCGGGTCAGGCTGGTGCGCGCCTTGCTTCCTGTCCACACCGTCGCCCGTTCCTTGCGCCGTTGCAGCGGACGAACGTTCTTGCCATTCTTGTCACATTGCCCCAGCACGTCCAGCACCTTCACGCAATCGCAGGCATCGACATAGTGGTTGCACACATCGACCTGTACAATCTTTTCCTCGGTGAACATATCCGGGCGCTGGGCAGCAATCAGACAGAGCGCTTCGTTAAAGAAGCGCAGCAACTGCTCCGCAGGCCATATGGAAAACTCGTGGCCGGGGTACGCATCATCGAGGTCTTGGGCATACCCCAGCAACAAGGTTCTCACAGCGCCCCCATTTCCCCGTCAGCCACCAGTTCTGTTTTGGCTGCCGGTTCGGCGACCGCTGCACGCAATGACGCGCCGTCTGCCAGTTGGGCGGTCTCCTGCACCAGCTCGCCGGTTTCTTCATCCACTTCCACCGTCCGTCCGGCTTTCAATTCTGCCGCGCGAAGCACCGCATTCACCCGGTCGGTCACAGTCTCGTTGCCCTCGCTGCCATAGTAAGGCACCAGCACATCAGACTGTTTCGCCCACTCATCGGTGTTCGGAAACACGTCCCCGTTGTACGGATTAAGCAGGTATGGTGCATCAGATTTAATCGACGGGTATGCCTGCCGGAAACTCTGCCCTTCCTGAATAGTCGGATTCGGCGCATACGCCTGCTGCATATCGTTGTGTTGTGTTACTGCCATTTGGTCTCTCCCGTACTGAACTGCCCCCGAAGGGGCAGGTGTTATTTCTTCGCCTTCATCGAAGGCTTTTTTAAGCCCATGCTCTTTGGCGAATCCACGTCTGATTTGGAAAGGGTATTACCCTTGATTGCACTCTCCGGCGCACCGGGGTTGCCCACAAGGGGCTTCGCATGAAGCCCCATGATTTTTGACTTGCCTGCGTCCATGACCCCTCCTTAATACTGGAAGGTCTGTGCTTCGCAGGCGAGGGTGTGAGCGCCAATGCCAATCTTGCCGACAATATCAGCAAGCGCGCCTTCATGCGGCAGAGCGACGACCTTGAAGCCGACGCCATACCACGTCTCGAGGTCGTTCATCACCTCAAGCGCCTTCCACACAAACTGGCGTTTCACCGGGTCGGTCGTGGTACTTTGCGGGAAGGTCAGCTTGCCGATATTGGTTTCTTCCAGCATGGCGCAGTTACCGTCGGCGTCTGCCGCATGGAAGGTGCCGGTGACAAGCTCAAGCTCGATGCCCGCAAAGGAATCCAGCCGTGAATGTTCAACCAGGGTCGTGTCGTTGTAGGCAAACACGTCCAGCACACGGTGCTTCGGCGGCACGCACACCAGCCAAACATAATCACCGACCTTGACGTCCTTCATCGCCTTGAACTGCGGCGTTTCGTTGCTGTAGTTATCATACTCCGTGTTCGGGTTGATAACTCCGGTGTGCGTATAGAAACCACGCACATACTCGTCGGCGGTGCGTTTGGCCTTCGGGCAGGTAAACTGGTAGCCTTCGCCGCAATCTACACAGAGGTTTTGCTTGTCCCCCTGAAACCACATTTGTTTGTGAGCCATAAATCCTCCTTACGGACTCGGTACAAGACCGGCAGTTGAGAAGGTGACATACGCCTTGGTCAGCGATTCAGGGTAAATAACCCCGCCACCATAAACACCCAGCATTTTGTACAGCACACCGAAGCTGCGTTCCATCTCTACGAGGTCGGCATCCACGATGTCTGCGGTGAACGCATAGGCTTCGTTCCAGCCAGCCAAAATCGGATACACCAAACGGTTGGTCTGACGGTCAATCGTCGGACGCAGACGCTGGCTTTCGATAATGGTGAAGCCCAAAATGTTGGTAGCCACCAGCCCCTTGAACAGCAAACTTTCGCTCATGTTGCAGCAAAGCTGTTTGGCAAACATCGTTTCCAGCAGCAATACGGACATTTCTTCCGGTACCACCATGAACATCTCGCCTTCATACCAGCGACCTGCCTGTTGCAGCACCATCTTCATGCGGGTAAAGAAGTTGAGAATGTTGTCCGGCGACAAGTGCAACGCGCTGGTCAGGGTACCGAGGTTGATGTTGCCATCACGCCCTGCACGCGCACCAAGGTTGCGACTGCCGACAGACAACTGCATCCGGTCAAGCAGACTGTAGTGAAGCAGATTCTCGAACTGGCGCCATGAGTCGGCAAGGAACCCCTGTTCAAACTCCGGCCAGTCGTCGCACGCACGGCGGATGTCTTCCTTGTCGATTTTGAGTGACTTGTAGGCAGACCCGCAAATCGTGATACAGAAGCTGTCCTGCGTCGGCTGGTCGGTAATGAGGGTTTGGTTCAGCTCATACGGGCGCCACGGACCGGCCTGCGGTGGCTTCTTGAACTGAATCATCTGCGCGCACTTGGTCAAGTCTTGCAGAATGGATGTGTTGGCAATGCGGGAAATAAAACTTTCTTCCCAGTTGCGGTCAATGATTGTCCCGGCAAACTTCACGCCTTTGGCAAGCGGGGTATCCCAAATGGATTTATACCCGCTCGCCTGCACGGGCATACTGTTTTGTGCCATCGTTAATTACTCCGTTGGTACTGTTCACTAAGGTCACGCAAAGCCCCCGGCGGATACAAATGAGGCGCCGCACGAATCTTGCGCCGCAGCTCCCTGTATTCCTCATCCGAGATGGCTCGCCCTTCAGGCACGCCGACCTCACCTTGTCCCCTACCTTGCTGCGGCTCTGCCCCGCCTTGCGGACGTGGCTTGCCGCGACTCTTGACAAAAGCGTCAAGGCGCTTGATGACGTAATCAGCGTTCCCATCCTGATATGCGTCGTTCAATGCTTTCATCGGGTCGCCCAAATACGGGTCAGCACCCTCCATCATAAAGTTTGCAAACTCCACGCTGCCCAGTATTCTCTCGGCTTTCTCGCGGGAATAGTGCTTGTAAATCTTGGCGTTAGTCTCGCGGCGAATCGCATTCGCCCGCCCGGCGCTATCCTGTTGCTGTGCTGCCTTGAGGCGTGCAATTTCCGCCTTCAGCTCCGCAATCTGCGGCGCAACCACCAGCTCGTTAATCTCTTTGGCAACCACCGGCTCCGTTTCCGGCAGGCTATCGTACAAGGCTTGCAGGTTGGCTTTCTGCTCCTCCGGTGTCGGTGTGTGCTGGGCAGGCGCTGCCGGTTGCTGCGGGGCGGGCGCCGCCTGTGCAGGCGCAGACTGGTAGGGCGTGAGCGAGTCCAGCCAGTTGTCTTCCGGTTCGTCTGCCGCCGGGGTAACGGACACGGCAGATGTAGCCGATGCAGGTTCTGTCTGCACCGGCTGTTGAGGTATTTGTTGCCCGTACACCACCGGGTCATCTTCAGGAAGTTTGACGCTGGTAGCACCTGCCGCAATCGCCTGTTGCGCGCGGCGGATATCACGGGCATTCTTTCGCCCTGTTGCCAATATTTCAGCCATGTTTATCCGTACCTTTCAATAAATAGTAAATCTCCTCGAACGCACCTTGCGCACCTGCCGCAGACAACGCTGACGCCCGCTGCTTCTCGTCAAGAGTGATGACGAAAGCAGCGGACGCTTCACGCTGCTCTTGCTGGCACGCTGCAAGCCGGGTATCCAACCACCCCAGCAAGGCATCCTTGCTGGCGGTGGGGATTTGTTCGAGCAACTGTTTTTTCATTTTCCGTTATACCGCAGTTTGTTCCGCACAGCCGCCGGTAATCCCTGCGGCTGTTTCGGCTGTTGCTGCGTCTGACGTGGATGGACAGGAATAATCCTGCCCCCCGTGTTTCCCTGTTTGCAAGCTCCACAACTCATGTTTGCTCCTTAAAAAACTGGTCTTATATCACTGGGTGTAATTTGATACGAGTTCTTAAATACCACAGACGGGTCGTATGCAACATCGTAATCAGCATTTGTATTTCGTATTCTAAACTCAAAAGCTGGCGGCATTTGTCCCGCATAATTTGACTTATCCTGGTCTCCGGGCAAATACATACCTGCCAGCGGATAGAGGAGTATTCCGTTACCTACGTCATCTTGTGCATAAACCGTGCCACGATATACAGCTCTCAATGTTTTATTAGACGAGCTGTCGGGGTCATCGACAAGTCTCCACTCAAAAACATCAATAGCCTTCAACGCACCCTCGTGCCCTATACTACGCAAATACGGTAACGGATTATGCTTATGTGCTGTATTTGAAGAATCGCCCGGCTGATTTAGTAATACTATAGAATAATCATTACCCCCACCTACCATATGCGGTATAGTTGCAAATTGATTTACTGGCTGGAACGGTGAGGATTTTCCATCCGCAGTAGTAAATACTCCAAATGGGACGTAATCATACTTTCCACCCTGTAATATAGTAGTATCAAACCCTTTTCTTATCGCTGATGCAGCCCAAGAAGACAAAATAGTTTTTTCTGCAAGTGCATTATATTCCTCAACCGAAACAAAACCATCTTTGCCATCTTTACCATCTTTACCGTTAAACCATTTATCAGGCAACCGAATATTACTGATGTTACCACCATTATCGGTTACTACAATGGTTCTATTTTGTGTAGTAGATGGCGTAATACTACTAATACCACTACCGCTACCGCCACCACCGGCCTGTGGAATCAAAATCCAACTTTGGGTACCGTCAGCGCGGGTGTAACAAAGAGCGTCTTGAGTCAAACCCATCTTGTCGTTGCCATATGGTTTGCCCCAATGCAAATCCATAATCGGCAGCAGCTTTCTACCCGGCGCAACCTGTGTACCGGCACCTGACGCATCGAACCACAGAGCGGGAGCGGGCAAATCCACAACAGCAGCGTGCGAAGAATCATCCTTCGCCCAGCGCACTGTTTCTGGCGCGGTAACGTAGTACCCGTCAGCCTTGACCACCCGCGAAAGCTCGTTGTTAATATCCATGCGCGGCGTAAATTCAGGGTTATCCTGCGCGGTTGAAATCAACTTACTCATATCTACATCAACTTCACCGCCGCCCTTGCGAATCAATTTCAGGTTAGCGTAGAACGTCTTGCGGACTTCTGCGCCGCCCTTTTCCCGTTGTACGGTCAGCGCGCCAGCAGTTACATAGTCATCCGTGCCGGAGCCGCCACCGCTGCCAGAGTTTTCCGGCAGGCTCGCCGTCAGCGTCACGTTGTCACTACGACGCAACTCCAGCACCGGCTTGCCCCCACGATTGGCAAGGCTGAAATCGGTGACGTACTTGTCTTCGGCAGGTGCAGGTGCTGATGCCGTTGGAAGGGTAACAGACAGCTTCTCGCCCTTGTTGTTGGTCAGTACCAAATCCTTGTTCGGGCCGTTGGCAACAATTTCCGCCTTGTTGATGTAGATGTCGTCTGCCGTCGGCGGAGTCGGCAAGGCAATATCAATCGTACCGCCTTTCTTGCGGGTCAGCCGCAGCGTCTTGCCGCCATTTATTACCTCGCCGGATTCTACATAATCATCCTCACCTTTCGGCAAGACTTTCATGATTTCATCGACGATTTCTTTAATGTTTATACTGTATCCGCAGCTCATAACAAGGCTCCAAATTTAATTGCATCAGGGGTTAATACCATATCCTCAACCGGCATTATCGCCACTTCCATATATGCCGATTCCAACTGCTCCATGTCATCTTGGGCAAACATATAGAATCCGGGGACGGTCAGCACCTTGTAATTGTTGCAACCATCCATCGTCCATTGTTCCTTGCAGGTAATTACCGATTCATGGAAAATTCTTTGTGTCGCCCGTTGCAACTCGTAAATATCCCGCAGACTGATTAACTCGTGGCATTGCAACCGGCGGGTCACTTCGCTGGTCTCGCCAAATGAAAGTTTGTGCAGGACAAAGCAACCCTTCTCGGTCAGCTTCGATTTGTTCGGGTCATTCAGGTCTTTCTCCAGCTCCAGCCGTGACTGGGCATTGTACAGGGAAATCACCGCTGCCTTTCCCGGCGGCACATAGAAAATGGATGAATACGCCCGCTTGCCCGATTCCTCGACGGCGGCCGTCTTCTTGTCAAAAATTATCCGGTAAAAATACTCCGGCTCAGCCCTTCGGTCTCTCACCTTTTCCTCCGCAATCACATGGCGCCACTTGCGCAAAATGGTTTACTTCCTGCATCGGGAAGCGCATCGCGGTAAGCTGTACATCCGCCGTATCCCCGGACACAACCACCTCATAAATCCCCGGCGTCTTTATCACAAACACCGGATTGCACCGGTCGAGCTTCCAGCAGGGAAGCAACACCCGGCGCAACGTTACACCACGCCCGATGCGTGCCTGCGGGCAGCAGCCACCGTCGCCCTGTACCGGAACCCCGGCGCTACGGGAAATCTTGTAGAAGCCTACTTCGGTGTTGTCAGTCAGGTCATAACCGGTCACGACAAACATCGTCTGCGGGTCATTGACCAGCAACGGACTGTACTTTTCAGGAACAGGAAAAATCACCCTCTCCTCCGGCACGTTGTCGTTGAACTCGATGACCTTGCCGTGGAAGTCATGGCTCAAACCGGTATCATGTGCTGGCAGGGTCTTTACCACCGCCGCTGTCCTGACTTTACGCGTCACACCAACAATCCCAAAATAAACCCTATAAATCCGAATATTAGGGCATTGCGAACGATTGTGCAATAGATGCACGCCACTTCCTGTCCGTCTTCTTCCGTGACCCACGCAATCAGGTAATCGTTCACCCAGCGTTGTGCAGACGCCCAGCCAACAAACCTGTCGTGGATTTTTCGCAAAGGGGGTGGTAATCTCATAACCTTCTCCAGTAACTTCAAGAGGATATTCTAACATGGCAACACTCGACAACGAAAACCTGTCCGCCGATGACCAAGTGTACGACGTCGTGCATGGCTACGGTACCGTCATCAGCACCTCATTCAACGCCATCCACGTCCGCTTCCCGAACGGCACCCGCTTCGCCTATGGCGCTGACGGCTCATACGGCGGCGTACGCCGCCTGTACTGGCACGACCCGGTAATTATCCCGCCGCCGAAAAACAACCGCCTCTGGGACGCGCTGGTACGCATTGCCGAGGTAGCACACGAACAACTGAAGCGCGGTTAGGAAACTGGCGCCGGTTGCTCTTGTGGTGCAGGTGCAGCGGAGGCGACAGAAGCAGGCGAGACAATATCAGCTGGCGTCTGTCCCGGAACACCCGGCTGACCCTGCGGCGTGATGGCAGGCAGAGCTTGGGCTGATTGCGCGAACTGTTCTGCATCGGCCACACCCAAAGCGACGAGAAGTTTCTCCGTCGCTTTTTTTATCACCCCCTGCGGCACAAGATCGCCAAGCTGGCCCAGCACCTGCACCGTCTCCATCGCTTCCTGCTTGTCCATCTCACGCTCGACCATGCTCGCAGCTCCTTTGGCGACAATCTTGCAGTCACCGCTGTAGGTAAAATCATCGTCGTACATGACCAGCATCATGTACAGGAGCGACACCATCGGCTCGATGACGCCGAGGTCAAGATTCATCAGCGCCGACTGTATCGGCTTCAGCGTGTTACCCTGAAGCGTGAGCAGCCCGCGCACCGTGCGGTTGGCACCGCTGCCGACCGGCTGTCCGTGCAAGGCGGCAGGGATGTTGCTGATGACGTGTGCTTGCTCGAAAATGTAGGTCGCCATGCGCAAGGCGGCGTCAGTGATGGCTGGCACCTGCGTGAACTTGATGGCACGACTGCCGTTGCCCATGCGGTCGCCGTCGGCAGTTACCACCATCCCCGGCGCGATGACCGGATTATTTGTCCACTCCTCCGGCATATATTTGAGTATCCGCGTCACTTCCACCTCCGTCACCGGCTCGCTGGAAAGCGACAGGTTGTACATGGCGAGGTTGATGCAAGCCTTGTATGCGCGCTCAAGCGGCAACAACTTCTGTCCCAGCCCGCAACCGACGATGGAATTGTTGCGGCTCTCGAAGGACGCGGTGAACACCGGTCTCCGGTATTGCCCCGGATTGTTGTTAATCTGACAGAAAATCACCTGCCCGCCACAGAGGATAATCTTGGTCTCGTAGAGGCGGTCGTCCTCGATGTCAGCAAAGCCGATTTCCTTCAGGTCGTAGCCGCTGAAACGCCCGTAGCGAATCAGAATCTCCGCACTCTCGCCCCGGTGCCACGCCAGCATCGGTGTGCGCGTTTCCGGGTTCTGACTGAAGAAGTCTATCCACTCGCGCGGGATGTAACCCTCGTGGGTATCCTCGATGAGTTCGTCGAGGGTGGAGCGGATATAACCACAGTCGGGGTCTTCTTTCACGAGCCGTCGGCAATCGTACAGATAATCGTAGCCAACCTTCTTGCGGATGAAAACGGCTGTACCATCCTGCGTACTGGTGCTGTCTGACGTCCAATACAGGTCGAAGGGACTGACACGCTCGAACGCCCACACTACACGCTTCTCGGAGGCAAACTTGTTGGTCTTCCACACCGCTTCCTCACAGATGGTTGGAAACGGCCCATGCATACAGGCGAAGGGATAAGTAGCGAAGTCGTCGGTGAACTCCAGCACCGCACGGCGATAACCGCCCTCGGTCGTCTTATCGTATAGGGCTGTTTCCAGCTTCTTGGCCTGCGCGACAGCATGGGCTTTGGTCACATCCAGCAACTCGCGCTTTTTAGTTTTCATCAACGCAAGGATGGCATCCGGGTCGATGGCTGGCAAGTCAGGTGAGACAAGCGCATCGGCAAGGGAGGAACCGGCGCTTGCTGCTCCTGCCACAAAGGCTTGCTGCTCAACTGCAACTGCCTCGGCTTGCGCCAGCACTTCCTGCAATACCTCCTGGGCGATGCGGCGCTTCTCGTCTTCGGGCAAGTCGGGGTCAGGGGTCGGCTCGACGATAAACGGCGCACGGGCAACGTCAGTAAGCGTTTCCCGCACAAGGCTGACGAGAATGTTCGTCTTGAACGAGACGAGACTGACGGGCATCGCCGCCCACGGCGGATACTTCTCGCGCAGGGCGAGTTCATCGCACGAGGGTCGGGCGTCGCGGGCGTCGTAGCAGGCTTTCAGCAATTCTTCCAGCGAGAACTCACCACAGCGCTGGGCTTTCTTCGCAAGCTGAGCCGCGCGAAACTGGCGCATGACCTCACGGGCAAGCGCCGTTTTCGGCTCCAGCTTGTGTTCGACACGGGTTGCAACGAGGGTGGTATCGGCATTTTCGGCTTCGTTGATTATCTTTGCCATGAGTGGGTGTCCTTGAAATTTCGGTTTGGCGACAAGACGCCGGATGTGTTCAGCTTCACCGGGTAGCCCTGTGGAAGCTGTTAGCGGCAATCGCCCGCGCGCGAGACAGCATATCATCGCTGACGGTTGTTGTGGTGATATGCAGCGCACCGTACTGGAACGCATCAGCCCAGTGGCTGTACTTGTTCTTGTCCGGCTGTCCCGAATACACCGTGCCGATGCCTGCCGTTTTCAGCTTCCTGTACTGATATGCACCGTCAAGCGCGTCGATGAGCAGGGTCATGTCCGGGCTGATGAGAAGCGAGCCTTTCTCGCGCCGGTTGAGCAGTATCTCGCACGCCTGCACCCGCTCACGGAAGCGGTTGGTTGGCGCAGGCACCGCCTCGTAGCCGCGCTCGATGATGAGGTCGATGGGCGTGATGGCGGTCCGGGCGTCACGGGCGTTGGCCGGGTCACAGACGCACAGCACGTCGCAGGCGGGGTAGCGGGTGGTTAGGGTCGGAATCAGCACGTCGTCAAGGAATTCCTCAAAGCCCATTTCCTCGCCATACATCCCGTCGGCAATGTGCCATTTCGAGCGGGCGTACTGCCAAATGAGCGCACAGGGGTGGATGCCGGATGTATCTATGGAAACGAGGCAATCGGTCAGGCGGGCAGGCGAGAGCGGTTCGTGGGCGACGTGGAAGTCGGGCGCGAAGCTGGTGATGACCGCCTTGCCATCGCCGCCTGCACGCCCATACCTGCACAACAGACGGGTCTGAATGGTATCCCATTGTCCCATGCGCTGGTAGGTTGCAAGGTCGTTCAGATATTTCTGCCCGTTGTCGAGGTTTGTCAGGTTTTCCGCATCGGGGTTGATGGTGTAAGTCGTGGTGCCATCTTCGGGGTCTATATGTTCCAGCAGGGCGGCGGGCTGTTCGTAGAGCATGGTATTGGGCGGGAGGACACCCTCATGCAAGTACGGCACCAGCCAATGGTCTTTGGGCGGGTAGTTGTAGTCGCCAATCACGCAGTAGCTGGTAATGTGGGAAGCGCCGTCGTTCCACATATTGGCAGGCGGATAGCGGCCTACCCGTTCGCCCGCCTTGCCCACGACTTCCGCAGGCAGGCCGGTCATTTCGTTCAGCCATATGGCGGTCGCCTCGTAGGAGTCCAGCTTGCCAAGGTCAAAGGGCGACTCGATTGCAATCAGCTCAAAACGGATGTCGGCGATGGTATTGTCCGGCAGCGGCAGGCGAGTATGCACAACAATCGGCTTGCTGCGGGTAATTCTCGTGTACTGCGGCGGGAGCCATTGACGTAGCGTTTCCAGCGTGGTTCGCTCCAGCTCGCCGTAGGTTGAGCGGATAATCCCGAACTTGGTCGGGCGGATGCCTTCCGGTGTGGGTTCCTGCCGAAGCGCGATGGACAGCAGCTCGATGCAGCAGCAGACCGACTTGCCGCTTCCGGGTGGTCCTGCAACGAACCGGTTGAAATATTTGTGGTAGTCGGCGTGCAGGCGGGCGAGCGTGGGGTAGGCTTTATAAGTTGTCATCGTCGGGTTCTTCGGGGTCGGCAGGGGGGAGGTCGATGGGTGAGATGGGGTCGGCAGAGGAGACGGGAGTGGACAGATGAGTCAGCCCCGGCACGCCCGCGATGTTGAAGACAACCTGCGTGGCGCCGCCGGAGGCAGTGCCTATCGCGATTTGTGTCTGTTGGGCTTGAGCCTGCAACTGGTTAGCCTGCAACTCGGCGGCTGTTTGCGCGCGCAGGACTGCATCGGCTGTGGGCGGCTCCAGCTTGGCGTAGTGAACCGCTGTGCGAAACAGGGCATTAAAGTCCTTGTCGGACGCCTCGCCGGAGGTCAGACGGCGAAGCATCTCGCCCGTTGCACGGGCGACTATGTAGCGCTGCTTGAGGACGAACTCTGCATCCTGCTGTTCTTCCCGCAGGCGAGCGACTTCTTCCTGTTTGGCTGCAAGGATGCGCGCGAAGAACGGATTGGCTTTTGTGGCGGAGAGTGTGGCAAGGGGGAGCCGGTAACGTTCTGCAACGTACTCATCCGGATACAGGTTTAGTGCAAGGTCGGCAGCCAGCACCTCCCACACGGAGGGGTCTGCAACCTCTGCCCGTTCAACAGGTGTGAACGTCGTGGGTGGAGAGGGGGGAGGCGTATCGAATGGGTCGGACGGTGGAGGAGAATGTTCGGGTGGAAGGATGGACGGTGAGGGAGGTGGAGGCGCGTTGCCCGCACGCAGGCTGGCGAGTGCCGCTCTGGTCAGGTTGATTGCATCGGAGAGTGACTGGTTGGACATAAAAAATTCCCGTACTGGTTGGCAGCCGGAGGGCTGCATGGAAGTATGGGAATTATAAGAAGAAATGTTTGGGAACACCAGCTGCAGGCGGTACGGGACGCAGCCTTGTCTCCGGGGAGAGGTTGGCTGCACCTGCAACTGGCGGGGAGGATTATAGCTACGGGATACGGGGCGTGGGAAAGTTGGTGAGCGGATGTATAACTGTTAGAATGCAAAAGCCTTTTTCGCACCTTGCGGGGGAGGTTTGGTTTAATTGTCTTTTGGAGGACACATGAAAGTTTATCGATACGAGAAACCGGTACCCGCGTTCCAGTACATCGCCGTGGAAGGCGGGGTGGATGGGGCAACTGACAACTTCGCGGCGCTTGAGGCGGAGGTGGTTGAGGCCGGAGGGACTGCGCTCAAGGTTGCAGGAGGTGCAGGCACTGCACCGCGAGTCCGGGTGACGCTTGGCTCTTCGAGTGGCACGCTTGGCTTGGGCGATACCATCGTCTTCGAGCATGGGACTGCACGGGTCATGACCGCGAGCGCCTTTAGCGATGCGTATGTGGCAGAAAAGGACGTTTCGGAAGGAGACGGTCTGGAAGGTCGCGTTGCCGCACTTGAGAAGGCTGTGGATACGCTACAGGCAGCCCTTGAGCTTTTGCGGGGACGGAAAAAGCAGCCAAACGAGGAATGAACATGGGGCGCGTCAAGCGCCCTTTTTGTTTGGGGGGGGGACGGGCGCGGTGCTCGACATATTGCTGGTGGATGGCACATCGGGGACGTGAAACGATATGGTATATGTTCCACGAATGTTCAGAACGGATAATGTGGGCTGAGAGTGCGTGGAACTTTGTGTGGTATGTTCCACGCATGGGCGTAAATTAGCATGGGGATATCGGGTGCGATGGTCTGCAGGGGGAGGGGTGTGGAACGTTTGGGGTAGATGTTTCACGACTTTGGGAATTTGTGGTAGGGGTATATCGGGTGCGTGTAACCATATATATCTCTCCCCGTCCCCGACACACGCGCTGTCCATTGCCCCCCCGCCCCCGATGCACGCGTTGCCCGCTTGCTCACCCAAGATGATAGTTGCCCGCGCTGAACATCTGCCACACATACAATCACACCACGATAAAGCCTCAAAGCGATAAAGCCACGGAAAGATAAAGTAACCCCTGCTTAGTATCGCCTGCTACACATAACTATTATGAATGATACATAACATAATCCTGTTACAATAATAGCGCTAAATCGTTATTATAAGCCGCGGTGTATATTATTGACGGTGCGACAAAATACCGGTACAAATACAACGTGATAAAACTATGATGCGATAATAGCGCTAAATCGTTATTATAAGCCGCGGTGTATATTATTGACGGTGCGAC
>ERZ773043.31-NODE-31-length-65007-cov-7.562092_pt1 | contig 65007 bp, 85 predicted proteins | sample MGYA00580636_ERZ773043 | MGnify/ENA primary metagenome ERZ773043 (study PRJEB29015, sample SAMEA2737992) | human oral metagenome | biome: human oral; feature: human-associated habitat; material: dental | place: China | collected 2065 ...
TCTCTGCTGGGCGTATCTCATAGGTCGTGTGGATGGATGGGGCTTCGCCAAAGTATAATACGCCTTCCGCCTTTGCGTTTGTATCCATGCAAACCATCAGATGTGATGGTTTAATTCGTATGATTTCTCGATACAGTGGTTTTGGATCTCCAATATTTTCATTGGTGTTTGTACGGATATGCAAAATCCCATGTTCCACTGTTTCATCTACATCTATGTCAATCCCAAAGCGATCTTGAATGATTTGTTCAAATTGCCACGGACTGAGCGGATGCCCGCCTCTTTTCTTACGTTTTAGTCTTGCCCTCCGTTCTAGTAGGGTAAGTGAATCATCCGGCACGATGCTGTACTTATGTTCCAGATATTCAATGCCCCACGTGACCGTATCTGGAAAACGTTGTTCGATGAGCTCTGTAAACCTTCTTCGCATTTCATCGACTTCTTGTCCCATGACTTCAAAAAGCCATTTGGCGACATAAGATCTTTGATAAACAGGCGAAACACGCGAAAGCATCCGCCGAGCAGAGGGGGATGTTGGAAACTTTTCGATGTTAAAATCAGACATAAACATCAACCTCTATTTTTCCGGTGATGGGATATTCTTCCTCGCTATACAAAATATTATCCATCGAGCCGTTCATGCGAAAATTCTTGAAGTCATCTACACTTGGCAAGCGCGCTAAAATGGCGGCAACCATTATATATTTTAAGCATCGTCTGCCTTCTTCAGCATCCTTACTAATTTCCTGATAATATGCAAGCAATGCGCTTTTGAACGACTGGATAAAAGCATCTCGGTTGGTTCTTGGGTTTAACCGCACGGAAAGCTTGTAATCCACAACAACAGGAGATGGTGCAGAAACCAAAAAATCGACAAGTCCAACAGGCGCAAGTCGATTTATGTCTTTTCTATCGGTGCCAAAAATATGAACCCGCACCGCTTCTATAATTTGTGCGTTTGCAGGTGATCCGTTCGCATCGACAACAACAACTTTGACACTGTTTATACCGTTATAATTAGGGATCGTGTAAGCAAACCCAACACCCGGTACTTCTTTTGCCCATCGAACATAGTCCGCATTATTTCCAACATAAGAATCTCCGTTTCCTGCAAGCAGATCATCTATTCTTTCTCTTAATGATGCATCTGATTCTTCTTCAACGCCGCCTGTTAAGGGTTCCTCATTCGTGATTTTAATGATTCCTTTGATTGGGCTGCGCATAATAACGATTGTATCTGCGGCGACATTGGATTTCGTTCCTCCCTCAAGTGCTTGGATCGCGATACGAGCCACACCATTTTCGTTGATTACAGCAGCATCTAAAGTTTCAAAATCAATCGCAGGAACACCGCCATCAGAGGGGACAGAAAAGACAAACCCTTTTGGTATTGCGGTTCTTTTTTGCCCTGTTATGGTGATGGTCCCATATGCTTTGTTTTTGGGTTTTCTTACCAGCCCATTCTCATGTGCATGGTAGTCAAGCCATCGCCCCTCTGCCCACATATGGTGCATCATGTGCAGCGTGCGGATAAGATGAAATTGTAAAAGCTCTGCTTTTTCAAGCGCTGTTGGAAACGTCAAATCCCAGACAAAGCCGCCTTCTGTTTTATCTATATCAAGAGGAAGATTCTGCATCATACGCTCCTGAATGCTGCGGGAACTCATTCCACCGAGCCACTCCGGTGGCTTAAACGGTACGATTGCCATAGGTCATCCTCCTTTCTTTTCCTCAATACGCTACTGTGAGCATATCTTCATCCCATTCGTGTCCTTTTACCACGAATGATACAAGCAAACTGTCGGCGCCCTCCCACACGAAACGAAAATTCTTCACATATTCCGTTTCCGGATTCACCATCAACGCCTCTGTAATGGTGCGCCGGATCGCGGATTCAATTGCTCGAATGTCGCTCTCCTCCTGTACTGCGCGAACGATCTCAACACCAATTTTCTCAGCGTAAGCAAGTTTTGTCCCACGCTCTGTGACACATTGTTTTAGGCACCACTGACAAAAAGCTTCGCGTCCTTCTGCAAGGACAAGACGGTTTGCCCCATCACGCAGGAAGTCTCCTGTTTCATAGTCGAAAAAGAAACTCTGCTTGTAGCTTTTTTTCTTTGCGCGCTCACTGTCTGCGACGACGGCGGGCAGACGAAATATCGGGTATATGCTCTGTCCCATATTTTCACACTCCTTGTCAGCCTACAATATCACCACGATACACGATGTCGATAATACACGCTTCATCCTGTACCCATGCCACAAGTACCTTATCCCCCGGACGAATCCAATACATCTTTTCCGGCAGACGTACTTGATGCACATGACTGCCGCCATATCCTGCATCCGGATGCCCATGCGCACCATCACAGTAAGTTTCGGTGAGAGGAACGCCGGGATCGTACGTAATTGCGCGGCACACAGAATAATCACTCTTTGGAATCGGAATGGGAAAAGTGTTCGTCGTGAGACTATAATCGCTGTTGATGATGCCAAAGTCGAGAACAAGCGGTTTGTCTCCTTTCCACTCTGCGATTCCCGCAACGACATTCGTCAGCTTATTTGCACCCGGGCTCCCTCGCTTACTCAATCCACCTCACCACCTGTTGATTCATCCGTCTCGTTGGAATCCGTCACCGCGCCCCCCAGCCCGTTATCTGTCTGCGTCTCCTTATTCTTTTCCTTGTCCTCGTCAATCTCAAGCGTCATTTTCTGGTCTTCGGCATTGTGCCGAATGCTCTTAATGAAGAAATAACCGAGCACAGTGCCCGCACGGACGCGAATGCGGTCACCCTTGCGCAGAAACGGTAAATCCGGCGCAGTGATCGTCGTTTTACGTTTGATCGCCCCACGTTCCCGCAAAAGCTGATTTGCCGCTTCGGTCGCTTGTTCAAGTGACTTGCTGTGCTGACGTTCCACGATCGCCTGACGGATGCCGAACTCCGTTTTGCCCTCTACTGTCGCTTCGATTGCCTGATGCCCTTCTTCGTCGGTCTTTCCGATGACAATGACACGTGTAACGATGCTTCCGCTGTCGAAGGAATCTTTCGCACTAACGGCGTTATCCTTCTCGTCGAAATGATAGATGTCTGCATTTGCTCCGCGGGCGATGATTTCGACCTTTCCCTCTTTCGCGCGGGCAAAATAGACGCCGCCGCCTTTTTGTTTCACGTCATCGAAGATTTTCTGAAGCATATCGCTCAAATAGCTCTTTTTGAACACCATCTTATTATGTGTGATGTCAGGGCCTTTGTAGTCATATGGAACGCCCCATTTGCCCAGAATCTGTGTAATCATCGCCTTGGTGGTCACGCCGTCAGTGAAGTAAGCATAATCCTCGTTTTTCCGCAGTGGGTGCATCTCATCATATGCTTCTATATCCAATGCACTGTTGCCATTCGTATAGATCGGAGACCATTTTTCAACGGTGCCGCGCACCATTTCTTTTTGCTCGTCGCCAATATTGGCATAAACAAAAATCGGTGTTCCCGGCTGCACAAGCTGAGAGATGCGTTTCCCATGATATAACGTGTTATAGACCTTGAGGCTGATGCGGACGGAAAGCTCTTTCGCCCCCTCCTCCCACCCGAGATTTGTAGATATGCTCGTAATATCCAGTTTTTTCCCGTCGGGGGTCATGCAAACAACTCTGTAGTGTATATTTTTTAGATCAATCATCGTGCGCCCTCTATGTTGGCAGCTTGAGCTTGATGCCTGTTTTCATGGGTGCGTCTATGTTGATGAGTTTTTTGGCGTTCATTGTATAGATTTCATCCCAACGTCCACCATCACCAAGCTTTTGTTCGGCGATACTCCAAAGTGTCCGTCCTGAAGTTGTCATAATCGAAGTTGGTTTTGGCGGTACGGCTCTTGTTTCAAGTTTTGGAATTTCGCTATTCATCTGCTTTATTTTTTCGGCATCAACTTCTTCAACCGTTTTAATCAGCAAATCTTCAGCAGCTATAAAATCAACGCTATACTTCACATCTCCCGCACCACCTTCAAAAGAATATGCAAGAGACTGCAAAAACACATCTATGTTTACGGTGGTCTGCGTAATGAGGATATTCAGTTTATTTCCTGTATCTTTCCACCGCTGTAAGCGCTGAATCATTTCATTGGGATCCTGCCACTGCCCCGATTTTATAAACGAGGATTCAGCACGTTCCTTGCCCGGGAATACCGCCTCCCATGAAATAGATGAGAGCCTTTTCCCTTTTGGAACCCTGACCTCTCCACGTTCAATGATGTTGTAACTTTGAAACTGCGCTGATTCTTTCACGCTGATTTTCTCCGGGATCCATGCGAGAGCAAGTCGTTCTCCTGTTTCTTGATTTGTAATGTAAACATCTGCAACCTCTATGCCTCCCAGCAGACCTACGGCAAATGTTCGCCAAGCACCGGAAAGACCGGAACTTGTAAGACCTCGTAAAAGCGACGTCTTAATACTGCGTCCTCGCAGGACACCGCCAATAATGGCGTTTGTGTTGAGCTTCACGATGATTACCCCGCATTCATTACAGGCTGATTGGCAAAGATCGCAGCCATTTTATCAGCAAGCTGACCGCCTATATCATCTGCAATATCTTCCAGATTCTCACGGATTGCCTGAACAACGCTCTGTGCGTCCGTAGAGCTGCCCGAAATGGTAATCGGTATACTTATCCCTCCCATGTCGATGGAAACATTCTGAGCGGTATTTCCTGCGGAAACAGGGGCACTCAGCGGAGCGTTTTCAGCAAACTCGGACGACGCAAAGTCCATATCATCACCGAAATCCAACCCCATCATCGCTGCCGCACGTTCAAGGATGTCAAGTCCTCGGTTACGGTCACGCAGTGGGATAATCGCTTCGGGACCGTTTTCTGCGACGATGCCGCGGTGCGGTGCATGGAAGATACCGCCCGCTGCATGAGGTGCTTCACTGCGCCCGCCGCTGCCGACAAGTCCGGTAATCCCGGAACCAATGCTTCGCAGTTCTTCGAGCTTCTTGCTGACGGGCTTCACGACATTCTCGTCAAACCAGCTGCCGATACCGCTGAACAGTCCTGTGACGAAATCGTAGGCAGACTGGAATGCGCCAGCAATCGCCGCCCGCACAGCATCAACCGCTGTAGAAATCGGCTGCCACACCACCGTGTCGAACCATGCAGAAGCAACGCCCCATATAGCACAGATGGAATCCCACGCAGCACTGATTGTCACCAAAATACCAGCCCACGTGTCCACAGCAAAATCCAAGATGGGCTGCCATACGGTGCTCATGTACCACTCTGCGGCGGGCGTGAACACGGCACAGATGGAATCCCATGCCACAGATACCAGCGCCGTTATTTCTTCCCAAATCTCTGTCGCCGAATCCTTAATCCATTGCCACGCAGCGGAAGCAGTATCTGCCATTCCCTGCATAGCAGCAGATATGAAAGCGATACCTTCATCCCAGTACGGCTTTATCAGGCTCCAAAGCACAGCCCCAAGTCCGACAATGACGTTGATAACATCTTCAACAACCATCCGAACAGGAGAAAGCGCATTTCCTACGTAATCTTTGAAGCCGTTCCATTGATCTCCGATGTATTCAACTGCTTGACTTACACTGTTACTGAGCCACGACCATGTTTCAGAAGCACCGGACTTGATACTGCTCCAAACGCCTCCTACTGTATCGCTGATCTCTGCGAATTGGCCACCGATGGATTCGCCCAGTTCGCTGCCGGCAATTGAACCCGCGAACATGCCGATTGTCCCGCCTATGGCAGCGCCGGGGATTGCTCCTACACCGCCAAAGAGCGAACCGATACCGCCGCCGATGGCTGCACCTGCCTTTGCACCAAGCCAACCGCCCGCAAGCATACCTCCCGTACTGCCAACAGATGCCCCCATGCGGTTGGTATTGTCGCGTTCAATTTCTCGTTTTTGCTGAACAGCATTGCTCCATTCAAGTGTATCTGTCGGGTCTCCATAGATTCCAGCTCTGGCTTTATCCTCCATTCGGCTGTTTACTGCATCTATCGCGCTCTGGGCTTCCTCAGACCGTTGTTTGTTCTCCTCATAGATGCTATATGCCTCGTATGCACCGAGCGCCAATCCTGCGACGGCTGCGCCTCGTCCAAGCATCTTTGCGCCGCCGAATCGAGATGCACCACCTCTTGGATTGATGGGAACATCAGAGGTCGAAAGTTTGCTGCCTTTCGGATTCATCGGGATTTCTGTGGACGGGAGTTTACTGCCTTTTGACGATTTAGATGCTTTCCCGGAACGCCCGGGAACACCCGCCGCACTGCCGCCCCCGCCGCTGCCATTTACAATAACGGACTGTGCATGGACAACCATACTCTTGACACTTGCAGCTGTGTCGCTGATGACCTCTGTGGCTTTCCCTGTGATGTTTCCGGCACTTGCCTCTTTGATAAACTTTCTGGCCTTTTCGGCAAGGCGCACAATCTTGTAAAGCCCTGCTGCAAGAATGCCGCCCGCAAGAACAGAGCCAACACCGTCCAGCTCCAAGAACTTATCCTTGAGCTGTGTGAGGATGTCGAGCGCAAGACGCCCAATATCCGTTATGTCAAGACCGTCTTTTAGATACTCATTCAGACGGTCAATATCCTTTGTGACACCCTTCACAAAACTGCGCAGCCCGTCAGCACCTTTCCCCTCCATAATGGAGAGCTGAAACGTTTCCCACGCGCCGCCGAGCTGTTCCATATCGCCCGCAAGGTTGTCCAGACGGATGTCTGCCATTTTCTGTGCTGCGCCCTCGGCATTGTTCAGGGATTCTACCAGTTTATCAAAATCAGCATCCGAGGCGTTCATCATGGCTAGAAATCCACTTTTTGCTTCTTCACCGACAAGCGAATATGCCTTATCAAGCTGCTCCGTCTTTGACAAAGTTTTGAACTGCGCACGCAGTTCTTTCATCGTTCCGAGTAGTGGTTTTACATTGCCGTTTGCATCCGTGGCGCTAATTCCCCACCCGTCGAGAATCTGGGCGGCTTGATCGGCAGGGCTTGCAATCGACGAGAAGATTTTACGCAGGGATGTACCCGCCTGTTCCCCCTTGATTCCTGCATTTGCCATGAGTCCGATGGCAATACCCACATCCTCAATGGAATAACCGAGTGCACCGGCAATCGGTGCCGCATATTTGAAGGTGTAGCCCATCATGCCGACGTTCGTGTTGGAGTTCGTCGCTGCCTGTGCCAAAACATCAGCGAAGTGTGCAGAATCAGAGGCTTTCAGTCCGAATGCTGTGAGCGCATCTGTCACAATGTCGGACACGCTCGCGAGTTCTTCCCCAGATGCGGCGGCGAGGTTCATAATGCCCGCGATACCGCTCATCATTTCACTCGACTTCCAGCCTGCCATCCCCATATACTCGAACGCCTTTGCCGCTTCGGTCGCCGAGAACGATGTGGACGCCCCCATTTCCTTTGCCTTTGCCGTCAATGCGTCAAGCTCACTGCCCGACGCGCCCGAGATTGCCGCAACGGTGCTCATCTGCTGCTGAAAGTCTTTGTACGTCTTGACCGTATCGTAGATACCATAGCCAATACCTGCACCTGCAATCATCTGTGCGCCCATGCCTGTGACAGACTGTACCACGCCGCTCACTGCACCGCTTGCTTTTTCTGAAATGGTGTTCTTCGCCGCAATCGTTACCATCCACGCCTTACCAGTGAGCGCGGTAAGGCGTGCCCGGGCTTCACGCACCTTTATCGCGGTACGGTCTATCGCTCCGATGGTCGCGCTGTATGTGCGTCCCGTAATGCTGCGGAGCATCTCACGTGCTCTGCTTCCTACCGGTGTAACACGGTCAATGGCGCGAAGCATGACCTCATAATCCGCTTTTGTGAAATCCTTGAGACGTGCTTGCGTTCGTTCAATGCTCTTTTCAAATCCGCGCAGCTTCTTATTTGCGCGATCCAGTCCTGGGCTTACGTTGTCTTTGGTTTCCACCACAATGTCGATGATGTGCTCCGCGGGCATATTCTCTCCCTCCTTCCACTATGTTCGATCTCGATTTTCCAGCTCAATTTGAGCCCGCATGCTTGCACGAATAAACATCCGAACGAGCGAGGGCTTTTTTGCATACTCATCCGGCGTCATATGAAGCCGCTGCAAGATGTGATGCAGCAGCATCAAACGTCCACCGGACAAGATTAGTTTTTTACCGTCTCCTCCAATTCGCTGTTATCGTAGCCGGAAATCGCATCCAGCTGCTCAAGAATCTTATCCTTTTCACCGGATTTCAAAATCTTGTCGATGGCGTCGATGCCGGACGCGACATTCACCGCTTCCCACATCTGCCTGTTATCCCAAAGCTTTGCCCGATCTTCGGGGAGCGTTGCCTCATAGATGAGCTGGGAGCGGTAGCGCACAGTGTTCATCTCCTCCGGCATTGTGACACCTACGCGCTTATTACGCACGAACTTTGTGTTCTTCTTGCGACAGCGCCCATAATCTTCCTCCGAAAGCGGGCGTATACGGAACGTGAACAGAATCACTCCCTTGCGAATCACGCGGACGGTATAAGTCTCCTCCTCATCTTTTTGGTAATTTGCCGCCGCAAGCAGGGCGTTCAAAATGTCACCCTCGAACTCTTTTAAGTCCTCCTCCGCGGGCTTGTCTGCCGTAACTTCCTCTATCGGATTGGCGGCCTCCATAAGTGCATCATCCATTTTTACTGCCATAAATATCCTCCTTTTCTAACGTCATCATTAGTAGCTGAGCAGGTTCTGAAGCTCAGGCGGACGATTGACAAAGAGACTCCACTGACGTTTGATGAGATCACCCACAGAAACGTTCTGAAGGTCAATATTACCGCTCGGTACACAGTCGCGGAAGATCATGCGCTCCTCACTGCCATTGCGCCCCTTGATGACACCTTGAAATGTCCAGCGCACCCCCTGCCCCGAGCTCATCATGTTGAACAAATCCTGAATGAATACGTTGTCCTCGATAACCACCTCTGTAAAATTGAGCGTGACACTGTACCCCTGAAACACTTCATGTTCCTGCGCATCGCCAAGCGGCTGATACTTCGCGTTCGTGATGTTGGTTTGTACCTGATATGTCTCTACTGTTGCAAGCAGCCGCCCGAATTCATCGAACAAGAGCCCGTCCTTTCCGGTAAATACACGGCGTGCGTCAACAGGACCTCTCGGATTCCACATAGATTACTCCCCTTTCTTCTCTGTTCGCTCCGGTGCGAAGCGGAATTGATACGTGAGATAAATCTTTTCCACACTGTCGATGTCGTCGATGGCGAGCTTGAACCACGCCGAATCACCTTCGGCGGGATTGCCGGGATCTTCGTAGACCGTCGAGCCACTCATGAGTTTCTTTTCCTCAATCATCGCATTGATGACCTTCTGTGCCGTAGCCATGATCGTCTGGCGACCGTCCGTATCGTTGTTGATGTTGCCGACCAGTTTCTCACATGTGCTGTCCACACGATCCATCAGTTCAAAACGTGTCTTTGTGCGGCGAATCTTTTTCCACCCTTCATCCATCGTGGCATCCGGCGTGACAAGCGTATTGATGGCGCTGTCAATCCATACTTGATCGCTGTCATTGAGCGTGAGTACAAGACAGCCCTTTGTCTCTGCCTTGATGATCTCACCATTCGTTAGCGGCTCTATGAGGCTGACCGCATTCGTGATGACATTGTGCGTGAGGCTCGTATTTGCCTCAAATGCCGCAATCATGCCGCCAATGCGGGCTGCCGCACGCCATCCTTCGTATTTTGTGCCGTCACTGCCGGTCCAGCCGTTTAGTGTGTAAACAATCTTTTCATCATTGAAGGACGCCGCTTGTGTCATACGCTCTGTAAGCGCCTGTGTGCTCTTTCCGGCAAGGGATGCAAAACCAAGATGTCCTGTCTGATAGCTCTGTACGACGAAGTTCTGCAAAAGCAGCTGCACAGCGCTATCATCCGTATCGGCAACAATGCAGTTCCACTTGTAACGTTCAAGAATATCCGTACCTTTCTCGTAGCTTGCCGTATTTACCGTAGGATTCTTGCCGCCTGTGAGCGGCTGCTGTGTAATGGCGGCTAGAGGTCCCTTCACTCCGTCTTCAGCCTTTGCCACAAAATTCTTGCTCTGTGCCATCGCGGCAACAAGATTCTCCGGTTCCTTCTCACCGGCTGCAAAAGAAAACTGCTCAAAAATATCTGTACCGTTATAGATGATGACCTGCCGATGATCCGTGATGAGATTCGTTCGTACAGATACCGTAAATGATCGTGTCCCCGGATGGGCAGCAGTGATTGTGACGGCTGTCACAGGAGAGCCTTCCGTATTCTTTAGCTCAATACTCCCGGACTTGCCGTCATCGCCGCCGATGCGGACAGCACGCACCGTTGTTGCGCCTCCCTTAAATGCTTCTTTGATTGCAGAAACAGTATCAGCAGTACCATAGTAATCAGCTACGCTGTTCTGCATGGTGACATCCATATCGAATTCTTCATTCAGTGCACCCCAGTCAGCCTGAAAGAGCACGGCAGCAACACCATTGGTCGCCCCAACGGTTTCAACACCGCCACTATTTTCACGGCGATAATAAACGCCCGGACGAACCTTCTTTTCACCAATGCTGAAAATCCCACTCATGCCTTATTCACCCACTTTCTTATTCCTAAAACGTCCAACGATTTCTTGTGCTTCGGTTTTTGTTGCGCAGTCTTTCTCTGCAAAGCGAAACGCCGCAAGAACAGTATATTCCCGTACATCAGAACCAAATATATCCGGACGCTGTGCAAACTCCTCGGCGGTATAAATATCCTCCGTCGTATCAATCCTTCTCGCCTGTTCGGAGAACTTCGTAAATTCCTCGGCGGTATGGACATCCTCCAATACTGCCGTGCCTTTTACTTTTTCATTCATGGATGCTCCTCCTTAATGCCATCCAACACGATGGATTCCATGCGCATATATGGGTCGCCTGAGCAGCCCATACTGCGCGCTGATTCGCAATTGCCCCGTGAGTTCATCGCCCGCCATGTCCCCCTTGATCTGCTTGATGAACATGGGCGAACCGTCGAGCATCGTGATTTCCCCCGCAAGAGCAAGCGATTGACTGAACTGTTCCAGCCAAGCGATGCGGTCATGTAGAGACGGGGCAAAGAGATGAACGACGATCTCGGCATTCATCCACACAACGGTGTTTGTCTCCCGATCTATGGATGCCGCTCCTTTGCTGAAGTAGATTGTCGGTCGCTCTCGTGTCGGCTCAAAAATACCACGCAGCCAAGCTCTGCCGATAACAACAAATTGACCGCACCATTCCTCTGTATAGCGACACATTGCAATGACCGGATCAGGGTCACATGTTTCAAGAAGCGGGTACTCATAAATCTCGAAGTTCACCGTCATACCGACAATCAGCGGTTCACGGTCACCAACCGCTTCCTTGAACACCTGTGTCTCTTTCCACTTTGCCGAAAACGTCTCTCCGACATCCGGCGTAAAGAACACCCCCGCAAGAGTATCACGCACGAGCGGCTCAATCTCCTCGGGGGGCGTACCCGTCGTACTGCACGCAATATCCACGAACATGACTTTGCGGCGATCTCGCGCAGGGTCTGCAAAAGTGTCTGCCGAGAACACAATACGCGGGTACTGCGCATCTCCCCACATCTCGTCTTTATCATCCGGTGCTTCTTGAAAAAAGATTGCCGGCATACCGCCAAATGTGGCGAGCTTTTCAGAAAGCGCTGCGCTCTCTACGAGGCGCTTCCGTACAAGGGCTTCAATCGTAGCCATTTGTCATCTCCACTTTTTCGACAGATGCCAAATCTCGGCTGTGTGCAATCGCCCATTCGCCGTTTTGAATTTCTTGCGCACGAACTGTGAAGTACCGTGTTGCGCGGTGAATTTTCGGCAAATAGACGATTTGCGCCTTTTCAGCGCAAACATAAACGACAATTCCGTTTATATCGTCTTTCCATGTGCGATGCCGTGCACGCACAAAATCCCCAACAGCAATTTTCGCGAGATCGAATTCAGGGGACTCCTTTGTAAGAATGAGCGCCATTTATCTCACCTCGCCGAATATGCCGACAATCTCAGGCGTGGCATGGTTGATGATTCTCTGCCGAAAGGGACGCGCCTTCATGCGTGCCGTACCGCTTTCAAGTGCAGCGGCGTACGGCATATCGCTCTTGATACGGCACGTAATCCTCACGCCTTTGCCGGTGCTCTGGGAAAGAACAAATCTGCGCCAATTACGACGCAAATTTCCGGTGTCCGGTGCGGGGGGTGCGCCGGGGATAGATGCGGTGTGTATGCCTTTTGCGCCGCGTTTGTAGACACGTCCCGCACCGTTCTTCCCGAGCACATCATAAGCTGAATTCTGCATGGCATTAGTCGCTCGAAAAGCACGGGCACACGCTTGTGTATTTACATTCTGTACTTCGTCATGAACCTCAGCTTCTACGGAACGGATTACCTGATTTACGCTACTCAATACGATCACTCCTTTCTTCAACGTAATAAATCGTAAAAATACCGAGGATAGAGGCGTCATCCACGCCGCGTACATAAAAATAACGATTGTTATGGACAAGCCTGTCTCCCGGCTTCGCTGCGGGTTCGCCGTAATGCTGCACAATGGTATGTGTCACAGGATGCTGCAACGCTTTCCACCGTACGATCTCCGAGGTCTTGGCATCCGAAAGGACACCACGCACGACATTGAACGTCGGCATGAATACAGCTTGCGGTCTGCCGCTCTCTGCGGTTTTCATCTGTTTGCGTTCCACCTTGAATTGGTGAAACAAGCTGCCGGGTCTTAGGTACAAGGAAATCACCCCCTGCCCTGATGGTTGTCATGCATACCCTCGTAGAAATATGGAGGACGATGCTTCGTTCCCGGGATCTCGGGCAATGAACAAACTATCGACAACTCTTTCTTCAGTTCCTCATAGAGCACCTTCCACTGCGCGTATCGCTGACTGAGCGACCACTGGACGGGACCAGACTTTGTATCAACCTCGGGAGCGAAACGGTAGAGTACGCTCTTTATCAGCTCAAACTTTGCACGCCGCCACGCGTGTGGGAATGCCGTAATGACCGCCATGATTTCCTCATCTGTGAGGAGTGCTGTTTTATCCGGCTCCTCCACAAGCACATCGCCAAGTTCAAACCGCATCTGGTTGATGCCGCCATCCGCAATCTGTGCGCCGTCATATGTAAATGATCTCGACATGACTACTCAGCCTTGCGTCGGCCACGCTGCTTTGGCTGCTCCTCGTCCTTATCCTCATCGGGCTCTGTGTTGCCACCGTTCATCTGCTGTCCCTCGGAACTGTCTCCTACAGTATCTCTTACAGATTCGTTGAGCCGGTTGGCGATTTCCTCAAAGCCAACGGTGATAATCCTCATCTGATGTAGGGCCTCAGCCCTTTCGGGAAGAACCTTCTCCTGTGGGATCGAATCCCCGATTTTATAGTCCGTGCCGCCGAAGCGGCACGGTTTCAACGCAATAAAAACCATGATGGAGAACCTCCCGTTAATCGACGCAGTTCTTGAGGAATACTGCGAGATCGTCGCTCGTCTTCTTCATATCCGTTGCAATCAGCCCTTCGATGAACTCCGTGTGATCCGCAGGTGCTCCCTCAAACTGACTGGTCGCGATGTACTGCCCGTTGCCGAGCATATCCCACGCGAAGATGTAGCCCGCTGACGGCTCATCAATCTGAGGCGTATCCGTCGTGTAGCAAAGAAGCGCCGCCTTGCTGTCGCAGATGTACTGCATCTTCTCGTCCATACCTGCCTCTGCTGCGTTATAGGTGGAATCGAGAACAACGACCTGCTGCACGCCAAAGAGCTGCGCAAGTACCTGCTCCGTTACAACGGCGGGATTTGCCGTTGTTCCCGTGTACTTGATGCGTTCCATGATGAAGTGGTTGCTCTTGAGCTTTGCGAACACGTCCACACCGAGCGCGAGCTTATTCGGCCTCCTGCGACCAACGCGGCGAATCTCATTGATAAGCCCATCAAACAGTGTCACAGGGTCACAGTTGCTGTCGTCGAACTTGAGGAACTTTTTCTGCGAGGCATTTGCCGCAGCCGCGCCTTCCCACTCGTTTCGCCAGACGCCCGCCTTAAAGAAGTTCTTCGCAAACAGGAGATCCTGATGCAGATTCATCTGCTCTGCGACAAACTTCACCTTTGCACGGCGCGGGTCTGCCGTCCCCGGCGCAGCTGAGCGCGTATAATCGAGTGCCGAAATCTTGTCGATACCGACAAGGACCTGATCGACCTTGCACGCATACGTCTTATCTGTCAGTCCCATGACGGCAGGTGCGACATGACCGAACGCCGGTTTTCTCTGCACATTGTCGCGTGCGAGATCGCCCTTGCTGAACTCGTAGTAATAGCTGGACGAAAGCCCGACTGGGCACACTGGGAACAGCGATCGTGCCGCATACTCCCCTTGCTGGAAGTACGCCATACTCATATTCGAGAGATAGGCGTTCGGCTTCCACGTCCCCGCTGCCTTTTTGATCTCAATATCTTTTACAGAAAGTGCCATTTCAAATCCTCCCTTGTTAGGACTTCATGAATCCCGACTTCGTGATCTGTACCTTCACTGTCTGCCCCTTTGTGGAGCAGTCCTCGAGTGCGAACCCGAGAATGAACTTCCCTGCCGCTGCTTTGATTGCAAGCCCCTCTGCATCAGAGGTGAGCGGATCGCCCGCCGCAAACGCAGCACCGCCCTTCCACACACCGATGTCTTTGACCTGCACGTTTACGTCAGCACCTACCGCAAGTGCGGCAGACGTCTCAGCAATCGTGAGCCCCACCGGAACGAGTGTATCGCTGCACGGAACAGCACCGCCGCTCCCGAGCGCTACAGCCGTGAAAGGGCCCGTCTTAATCTCGGTCTTTACAGGCACAACAATCGTCGCGCTGTCGCTTATTACAGAACCGTTAAACATCCTTTGCCCTCCTCTTACTCGAACTCTGCGATGAGTTCCGGATTCTCCTGAAACGCCATATCACGCGCCACGAACACACTCATCTCGGGGTGCGCCTTGCGAATCTCCGAAACACGCTTTTCAATGCGGGCCTCTGCATCCGTCGCACCGCCGTTGCTGCTTACGCCGATCTCGTCAAACATCCCCGAACGCTTCGCGATGTCAAGTGCAGCATCCAGTGCCGTGATGATCTGATTATATGCGTCCTCATTCGCTGCCTTCGTACTTTTGAGCACCGGCGCAAGCTCCTCCGGCTTTTTGCCGAGCAATTCATAGCGCTTGGCAATCTGCATGATCTCATCGTCTTCCTGCTTATCCATACGCTTCTGTACGTTCTCAAGCATCGCCGCGAACTCCGGCATGACTTCCTTCAGCACCTCGGCGGCCGATTTTTGCACGACGGGCGCAGGCGGCGTATCGGCCCCCTCAGACGCACTGTAACGCTTCTCGATCTCCTCAAAAAATGCCCGCTCTGCGGCGGTCATTTTGCTCTTATCAATCTTCATATCTGAATCCTCCTCTGCTTTTTCAACGGGCTCTGCTTCTTCTACGGAAGGCGTTTCATCCACCCCCAATGCCGCTGCGCGGCTTTTCATGATCTCGATGTCCTCAGCAGTCATTGCAATCGGGTTCATATGTTTCTGCACGTCGGCGACATTACCGCCGCCCCACTGATTCGCAAACCCCAGCGCGGCGACATTAAACTCCGACAAACTCTGCTTGAGGAGTGCCGTCTTGTCCACCACAGTATCGTCACGCATGATGGACATAAGGCTGCACCGCAGCGCATCCGTCACATTCCAAATCTCCTCACAGACACGCTGCTGTTTCAGCTCGGAATTTGCTGCCCCAAACGTCTTTGCGCCGCCCTCTGACTTTGCCACGTCTGCAACTTCATCCTCCTCCAAGCCAAACCGTTTCGCGATGGCGCGGATAAGGCTCTTGATTTTACTTTCTCCCACTTCCTCACCCCCTTTCGGCGCGTGCTTAAAGAGCGCAATGTGCGCACGTTGATTCGCCCCCGCATCCACAAAATCCACCTTCGTGATCTTAAGATCCGTCAGTTTTGTCGGCATAGCTTCAGCTCCTTTTTCCCACGAAAAAGACGCTCATCACTGAGCGCCAAAATTGCTTTATACAGTTTCAGGGATCGCCGTCCCTTCGATAGAGAACATCGGATATTCTCCCGACTTGACCTTCTCCCAGACTTCATCATCGGTAACGTAGAACCCAATCCACCATCCCGTCGGCAGCGTGCCGTCCGGAATGCCCATCGCTGCCATCTTCTCTTTCGTGAACACAACGGATTCGACAAGTACGGCACAGTCGCCGCGTTCGTGCATCTCGCCGCCCTCACGGTAGAGCTTGACGAACTCGTAGGCGGCACGTTCAAGCGTCTCCGGATCAATAACATCCTCGGAAAGATCGACAAGAGCCGCGCCGCTCTCGTCTTGTGAGATACTCGCCCAGCCAAACGCAAGCCGTTTCTCGTCGCTGGACTTTTGAATATCAAAGCGCCCGTGGATCGTCTGCTCTGTCTGAAATGGCCTCATCCATGCCCCTCCTTCATGCTGGTTGGTACGTGCACGTTTAATCCGAACGCCTGAATCACATCCAAATACCCGCAGTCTCGATAAATTTCCTTTGCCAGTTCTTCTTTTCCAATGCTCTTGACAATGCCACCTAGATTCTCAAACAGCATAGCGATTCCTGCATTGTAGCTTCCCGATTCACAGAAGGAAGCAATCACAGAGAGCGCAGAAAGTTCGCCTGCCCGTGCTGCACCGAGAAGCTCTGCCCACTTTGTCAGATGTTTGTTTGACTTCGGCGGGAGCAGTCCTGAAATATCCTGATAGCCCTTGTTGAACTTCTCCACGCTGATACTGCACATCTCAGGAACAGCCCCGCCGCCTGTGAACAGCACCGTGACGATTGCATACCCAAGCGGAAAGTTTGTCGGAGGTGGCGGCAAGAGAGCCTGATGCTCATAGACTGTTGCACGGTTTATAAGATCGAGCGCGCGCTGATGCAGCGTATACTGAACCGCAGCTGTCAGCTTTTCATCGTGCGGCTTGAAGTAGTCCGTAACCGCTGCCCGCACAGGCGCAAAGAGCGCTGTAACCTTCCCCGCTCCCTTATAACCCGCTTCCAATCGGTCGAGAGCTACGAGCGCCTCTTTTTCTTGCAGCATAAAACCCCTTCCATAAGAAAAGCACTCCGCAAGTGTGCAAAGTGCTCATTCCTTTTCATCTTCATACTTCTTCTGTAATTCTCGAATGCGACGGTTACGTTCCTCTGAGATCGGCTTATAGCGTTCAGAGTTTGTATCCAGACCGAACAGCTTTCCTTCGGCTCTCAGCTCCTCACTGATTTTATCCTCCTCAGCAATCGCCCAATCCAGAATTGCCTCAAACTCTCTCTGTGCATCGTCTTCCGTCACCGCTTCCACCTCCTATAGCCGAATCCGCGCCGCTTGGCTTCTTGAATTACCATACTGTGCCGAAAGACAAGTTCCTCTGCTTCGGCAAACGTGGGCATCTTATCAATGTCTTGCAGAAAGCGATTCAGTTCATAGACATATTTTTCATCAATGCCGCGAAGTATACCTCTTTTGTTGGTTTCCCTTTCCCAAGGTTTTTTACAGGGAATGGCGCCCACCAGCGCGGGTCAGAAAACAATCCTTGTTCAACCATCGAAGTCCTCCATCAACAGAATTTCGCATGAACCGTCCACTTTTTGTCTTATGCGCTGCACCGTAAGTGCTTATTCGTCCAGTGCCTTATATCGTTCAACAAGAAGTCTGACTTTTTCATCATACTCTTTGTTGATTGCTTTAATCTCCTCCGGCTCGTTATCTAACCCGGGAGGCATCCTATTTTCTCTTCGTAGTTTTTCTACAACCGCATCAATTCGCCTGTTGGTCTCCCTTATCAGGGCGTAGAACTCCTCATTCAATGCCGCTTTTTTTTCAGCGTTTCTTTCGTCGGTATCCATATCCCAACTCCCTCGCTTTTTCAACAACTTTTGCGTGCCGAGCAAGTTCACCGTCTTGTAAGACCTCAGCCAGTGTCGGCATATTTTCAACGACATTTGCGTCACGGTTCAGTTCATAGACATATTTTTCATCAATACCACGAAGCACAGAAAGTTCATAGAGTGTGAACAAATCTATATCCGCTTTGCTGAACGACCACTCATTATCCGACCCGACAGGATGATTATGTGTCACCACGGCACCGCGCAGTTCCTCACCGAGATCTTCATCGGGGTACACTCCATTGAGATGCCCAACACAGAGAATAACGCGCCCTTCCTTCGTGATAACAATGGCGTTCTCGACCGCCTGTTTTGCAATCTGCGGCTCGAAGTATTCTACTGTGGATTGTACCACGTCCTTATTCTTGAAATCAATCCTGCCGAGTTCCTGCGGCACAGGATGGTCGGGGGCTTTCCTTTGTCCTTCTCCCGATCTCAAGCCTCGTGCTGGTGCTGCAATCTCTTTATACTGAACTACACAGCGGCAGCGAGGATGCGCGGGCGGTGTCTCGTGCATTCCGGGAAAAAGTTCTTTCCCCTTGATGTCAAACGATTCATCAAATCCAATCTCCTTCCCGTTGAGTGCACCGCAGCGCGGGCAGACACGCTCTGAACCTGCCGTGCGCCATATCTTGACACACGGCCCCATAAGCCCGTCCCGCATCGCGTTCCGTATGCTCATGTTTTCCCCGCGGTTATAGGCAAAGGCAAGCTCCGTGTTCGCAATCATATCCGCACGTGTCCGATGCTGCCGCGCCGCATATTTGAGTGCCGCTTCCTGCGCCTTCTTCGCCGCACTTGCCTCAGTCATACGTGGGTGCGCCTTGCGGAGACTGTCATAGACACTCTGCTGATACCGCGCATTTGCCGCTGCATCACTTTGCGTAAGACCTATACAGGGGCGAATGTGTCGTGCAATCTGCGCCGCTGTCCAATTCTCCTGCTGCCCCTTCCACAGAATCATCTTGACCGCCGCGCGTGTCTCCTCCCCGATGTTTGTAATAAGCCCCGCCGTTCGCTCACGAATCCAGTTCTGCACATCATTATCCGAATCATAGAGGAGCTTGCCGCCGAGCTTTTCTTCCCACGCTTTCGCACCTGCTTTCATTGCTGTGAGATATATAGGCGCGAAATACTCATTGATGAGCCGCGCATAGTCATCCTGCCACTGAAGAATCTGCTCCTCGTAGCCGTTTAGTACCGCTTCGCGCAGTTCTTTGTATGTCACGGCAGTCTGTTGATCTTGAAACACCGAACAGAGCCACTCAGCGAGTTGCGGAGATTCTACATTTAGGAAATCGTCGAGCCGCCGCAGGATTTCTTCTGTCTCGTCACTGCTCTTTCGTTTTCGCAGAACACGCACGGGAGAGAACACCAGCATGGCTATCCCCTCCTAAGACGCTTCTGTGCCGCCTCTGTACGCCCGTTTTCCTCCATCGCGGTGTCTTGTATGTCCTGCGCATTTTCTTCGCTATCTGCGAGATGTGGCGGCTTCATAGCGGGTTCTGCATACGCATCCAGACGCTTGGGAAGCCCCGCCTGTTGCCGCACGAAATCCTCAAGTCCTGCATCGGGTTGGAGCACCCCAATGCCCGTCATCTTCTGGATGTAGTCGCCGAGTTTTCCGATGTCTTGTGTTTCAATGTCTCCGTGTACCAGTTTCGGATAATCTGTAATCCCGCCGAACTGCTCGCCGTTCATGTCCACGAGATACGGAATCGCCTTTTTGTTGAACTCCTCACAGATGATGTCCAAAAACGCACCGATGGCAAGCGAGAACATCTCCGTCTTATTGTCCGAGAGGGCGAAGCTGCCAACCTTCTGGTGGCCGAGCAGAACAAAGTCTGCCAGCACCGTCATCGCCATACGTGTGTCATAGCGGTCAATCGTCGCATTCGTATCGAAGTTGCGCTTCCCGCCTGTACTGAGCAGCTTCAAATCCCATTCAGCAGGGAGAACGATGCCCTCCATGCTGTCACGACGAATGTTCTTCACCAACGCTTCCGCCAGTGTGCGCGTACGTACAATGTCAGGATCATCGCTCCATATGTCCACACCTGGAGGAGCAACGAGCACGGGAAGTCCTGCAAGATCGCGCTCAATACCGATGCCCTCGATCTCTTGAAATCGCTTCTTGAAGAACCACGAGCGGTAGGCGTTGCGAAGAATGCTGCGCCCCTCAGGGTTCCCCTTGCGGCTCTCCGTGCGGAACAGAAGCAGTTTTTCTGTGGGAATCGTGATGAGTCCAAAGTCGGGCGGCGGAACCTGTGTCATGCCTATGAGGTCATCACGCGCACCGTATTCCCATTGATAAAGCGTGTCCTGTGCGCGAATCGGCAGCTTCTGCCATCCGATGAGGCCGTCCTTGTGCTTGCTGTTCAGCTGCCTGTCACGCTTTCGCCCCATACGGCGCTTGTAGACAATTTCATGTGCGCTCCATCCGTAGACGAGGAAAGACAAGATCTCTGAGAGTGTCCCCGTCCACGAATCCTCCATGTCATAAAGGCAGGATTCAACAAACACAGCACATTCCTCGTCGACTGCCTCCGCGCCGTCCGGCTGCACGCCCCAGTGAACATTTCGGATGAGCATCTTGACGGCAAAGAGAATCGCACCGATGATGTCGTCATTCTCGGACATCTCCTTGTACGCCCTGATGCCACGCTGTCCGCGCAGTTCCGGCAGAAACTCCTCATAGAACACACCGCCGTAACGCTGCTGCCCCGTGCGTCCGATTTCATCCTTTGGCATCCATTCTCACCTCTATATCCAGTAGCTTTCTTTCATGAGCGCATCGCTGATTTTCGGCAAATGCGAACACCCAAGTGCAAGCGTCGAAAGCGCATAACGCACGGCGTCGATTGCATGGTTGTCCCGGTCGGGATATGCCGAGATGAACTGCCCCTGCCGATTCCGTTCATACTCGTATGTAACAAACTCGCGGTAGGTGTTCGGTACACGCTGTTTGTCGATGAAAATATGCGCCCTGTCTTGCAGCCACTTGATTCCGTGCGCCACACTGTCAGGCCCCTTCTTCACGCCGAGCACATTCAGCCCATAGCCGCGCATCTCTGCAATGCTCTTTGGCTCGGCAGAATCCGCCATGACAACTCTGCGCTGCGTACGTGGCAGAATCCATTCCGTCGCCTGTCGATTGGAAAGCTTTTGTTGATACAGTTCATCAAAAATATAAACAGCTTCATGCTTCGCGTCGTAATGCAGTGCAACAAATGCCAGCGGATCAACGGAAAAACCGAAGTCCAGCCCATAATAAAGGTGGTCAAATCCCGCAATCTCCTCTGATGTCATACGCCTGTCTTCCACATTCTCGAACACCGCGCCGCCCGTGCCCGTGACCTCACCGAGGTATTCGTGCCGATAAAGCGTCTCATTCTTTTCTTTGAGCCGCTCTGCTTCTAAGATAAACTGCTCACCGAGCCATGCCTGCGGTACATCCAAATAGGTCGATCGGTGCACAACGCGATCGTCGCGGTCAAATAATGCCTCCTCATTGACCCAGTTGTTACGGCTTTTGGGTGGATTGTAAGAGTAAAACACCCAGTAGTGCGCCCCGCCGCGAAGGAGGGACTGAAGGAGGCTACGCACCTCCTCCATGCCCGTAAATTGGTCAAGCTCCTCAAGCCAAACGACGCCGATGTAGCCAAACGGAAGCTTAATTGACTTCACCTTGCTCTTATCGTCCACGCCGAGAAAAAGAATCTTCTGCCCCGTACGGCGGTACTCGAACGACAAGGGACTCACCCGCGCTGCGAATGCGTCGGATAAGCCCAGCGCATTGATCGCCCAATCTACTTGGTTGTAGACACTATTACGCAGCGTGTTTGCGACCTTTCGCAGCACAACCACATGGCAAAGCGGATTCTGCAGGAAGAGGAGCGGCACACAGAAAGATGCAAAACTAGACTTCGTAGACCCACGCCCGCCTGCAAGCCAATAGTGCGTATAGCGATGCTCCTGCACGTCAAAAAAGAGCCCGTCAAAGCTCGGTGCTATCAGTTCTGCAACGTTGACTCTCTGCTCGTTCATTCCGTCTCCTCCCTCTCAAATACAAACGTGATCGGCGCAACGTTGTCTATGCGCCCTTCGTCAAGCGACTTCTCTTTCAGTTTGACTTCGCGCTCCCTCATACGCGCCTCCATGCTTTCGCCGATGGTGTCCAGAAGTAGCTTTGCCATCTGCGAATTACCGTTGCACGCCGTTCGGACAATACTCCCTATGACAGCATCACCAACGGTCAGCCCCTCATCGGTGAGTTTCGCCGCAATCATAATCCCTTCTCTGAGGTCTGGATGCAAGTCCTTCAATGTGAGTGAGACCACTTCTTTGAGGGCTGTCCTGAGTGCTTTCTTGCGGCGGCGGGATTTTCCGCTCGCAATGCCGCCTTTCGATGTAATTTCTCGGAGTTCACTCGGAGTTCGTTCATGATTCGGAATCAAATTCTCCTCGTTCGCCATGCTACACGCTCACCACCTGCCTTTGATTCATACAATTTAGGCAAACAAACCGCTCTTAGTTTCCTCGATGCGCCTCTTTGCCGTCTCGAAATACTTATCCTCGCGCTCAATCCCGATAAACCGCCGTCCCTCCTGCACACAGGCAACACCTGTTGAACCGCTGCCCATAAACGTGTCAAGGACGATGTTGCCCACATCTGTATACGTGCGAATGAGCCACGCAAGCAGCGGAACAGGCTTTTGTGTCGGGTGATCCCCATACACCCGTTTGAAGTTCAGAACCGTGGTTGGGAAACGTTCGCCGTTTTCACTCTTGGTTTCATGCAGATAAACCTTTCCATAGCACTCAGTTCTCGTCGTTTTCCACCCGCGATTATAGGGCTTCCCCTTCCTCTTCTGAGGATGATAAACAGGGCTATTCTTATAGAAGATCTGTATTTTATCGTGTATCTTAACTGGCTTTCGATGTGCATTGAGAAAATCTGTTCCTTGATTTTTCTGCCAGATGAGCTCATAACGGTACATCTTGAGATTCGACTGCACCAGTGCCGAAGAAAACGGCTCACCCGCAAAGATAGCAATACAACCGTTCGGTTTGATGATGCGCCGATACTCCTCCCACATCGGCGCAAACGGCTGCGCCTTATCCCATTTGCATTGTGTAATCCCATACGGCGGATCAGTGAGAATCATATCGACACTCCCGTCCTCGATCTCCTTCATCCGCTCGAAACAGTCCCCACGGAGCAGGGTTATATCGTCCACGCATCCGCCTCCCTATATACTGCTCACATCCAACTGCCCGCTCATAAGCTCCGGCAGAAGTGCGTCGCGGAACTCCGTCAGCAGCTCGTTCTCGCATTCATTGAGGTAATAAATATGCTGTTTCCACATAGGCAGGAAAAACCGAAAAAGGCTCGACATACTCTCCTTGCTCGTATTTTCAATCTTGATTTCCCCTGCTCTCTTTGACGTGGTGAAATAGGATTCACCTTCCAAGGGTTCAAGTCCAAGAAGCCTGATTGCGCCCTCGTTGATGTTTTTTGTAGTCTCAGCACTCTTCTTGAGTAGCTCTAGAAGCTCATCATGCCCCATCTTCCGCGCAAGTGTCTCATTCATCGTAATTTTGACGGCGTTCTTCTCCCGCTGGATTTTCCGTATATCGTCCACAATGTCCTTGAAGAAGCGATGCTCTATCTTCTCCTCCTCAACTGGCATATAGCGAGATGGCGAGAATATATAATCCTGCTCGGCAAATTGTGCAACATCGACAACCTGCGAAAGTCGCGACAAATTTTTAGGCTCGTCGACCATCGTCGCAATCTTTGTAAGGTCGTCGTCACTGTATACATTCAGCGTCTTTTTATAGATTCTGTTTGCGTGACCCGCACTCCCCTCACCGCGCTGTTCGCGTATTTCTTGATGTGTCGTGCCACTACCGTCAATCAGAACAACATCCTCAACCGCTCCCCGCTTCTCACAAAGGAGTATGCAGGTCGGAATGTTCGTCGATTCAAACATGTTGGGCGGGTTTTTGATGACGGCTTTCAGCAGACCGTTTTTGATGAAATGCTGCCGAATCTCCACCTCTTTGGTATCATTCATGACACCACACGGAAGGATAAATGCCGCACTCCCACCTTCTTTCAAATGGGCGAGTGCGTGATAAACAAAGGCATAATTCGCGTTTTCTTTGCACGGTACAGGGCATCCCACAAATCGGTTATCCCCGCCAAACAGGCCATCGTCCGCCGGGGGATTCCACGGGATGTTATACGGGGGATTCGAGATACAGGCATCGTATACGCCAAGCACGTAATTCTCCAATGCACACACAGCCCCGTATTTTCCGTTTGGGACGATCTTCCACGCCTGTACGATCTCGTTTTTCAGCACATCGCCGCGCAGTACAACTGCCTCAATGCCACGAATTGCAAGATTGAACAACAGGACAGGAATAACGCCCGCATCAAACTCGTGGCAGACAAATCGGAGGTTCTTGTTATTGTTCCATGCAGCAATCGTCAGTGCACCGCTTCCCGCACATACATCATAGATGGTGTCGCCGTCCTGTGCCTGCATGAGCACTGCTGTGAGTTTGGCAAGACTCGCAGGTGTAAAGTCCTGCTGCTTGCTTCCACTGCCACGATCTGCAAGCCAGAACTGATAACTCTTTTGAAGATAGTCCGTCTTCAAATCCTCAACGACTGCAACATACGAGTCAAAAATCCTTTCACGATCAGAGCTCTCGATAATTTGCATCAGTCTTTCGGATAACTTTGCCATATCCGATACGCCTAATACTTCTCTGATCTTCGCCGCCATCTCTTTCAGTTCCACACATCCGCCTCCTCTGCATACAAAAAGGACACCGCGTAAGCGATGCCCTTGTGTTCAGTTTTCGATGATACTATCATATCACATTTTTCCACAGAAAAAAGGAAGTAAAAGGGAACAAAAAGTCGGTTAAAAATACCGTTGGGAAGATGATTGAGTTATCCACAGGTATAAAAACAGGTATAAAAAAAGAAGCTGATCATGCAGCTTCTAATGATCGTATGCGGAATAGTTAAAATCATATCCGATAACACACAGAACATTTTCCCGTCGAACACCAAGTAGACGATATTTCATTCCCGCACCAAATCGCAGGACATAGACCTTTTCGTCTTCAGACATGATAAGCCCAACTGGCTGGAAAACGATCCGCTTCTTAGGTATCGTCTCTGATCCTCCAAAATCTTCTTTTCGACCTAAGATCATCGCTTTCCACGACGCACCGGTGATTTCCCTAAGCAAATCCGATTCAGAGCGTCTCGCCAATAGTTCATCCTTCCATCCGCTCTTACCAAAACACGCGTACGAATATGCTTTATTCGCCGTCACATGCGCATAAGAAACAGCAACCCTTTCCAGTATAGACGGGGGTTCTTCCAACCTTACGGATGAAATCTTCTTTGGCGGTTTTACTTTAATTCGTGACATATTCTTCCTTGAAAAAATCCCGAATCACATCTAGTTTGATAACCTTATTGCGTGGCGTTATCTTCCACGGACGTTCTTCGTGCGTCATATCACGTAATTTCCATGCAGAGTATTGCCCGAAATGTTGATAGACCTCTTCTAAAACTCCTTCCTCTTCTTCTGTATAAGTCTCTTTCGGCGGGTTTTCTTTATCATATTCGATGCCACGCGCACCATACTTGGCATATTCATGATATACATCAATGACAACCGGACCGTGCTCCCACGCAACGAGATTATCATCAAAGAGGCGACCGTCTGTAATCGCCGAGTACACGCCTTGTGCATAATACAGGAGTTTTTGAAGCTTTAAGTTAGAGATATATTCTGCGTCCTCTGCTTCCATTTGAAGAAAATTGCGCTGTAAAAACCACTTGGCAACATCGGATGCCGAATGCCTCCATTCAATTGATTTCATCATGATACTCCCTCCTACATTTTCATTATACCTTGTTTTCCACCATAGCGAAAGTACTTTCAATCATGAAAACCAAGTTTAATCTGTGCCGGTCTCACTTCGACGCCAAACAGCATGAGCGCTACATCGCGCAGCACCTTCCCTCCCTTCTCCTTTGCCCACTTCTCTGTATAGTTCATCGCCTCCGCGACCTCCCCCCACGATCGCCCTCGAATATACCGCCCCTGCAAGAGCTCCACATCTGCATCACCAAGTGATTCAAACGCACGATCTATCGCCCGTATTGTACGCTCTATCTCATCTCTGCGGATTCGCATATCGGTGATATGTACCTCCATTTTGATACGACGTACAACGGCCGCCTCTGTGCTCGTCAGCTCCCTTGTGCCGCCGCTGATACGATCATCCCCATATTGGATAGATGCTATGGATTCATCACGCAAGAGCATCTCCTGCGCCTTAATCTCCTCTGTGAGATTGAGGGCGGCGACCTTCATTTTGTTGTAGTTTTGTAAGAGCCGTTTTGTCTCTTTAATATAGTCGCCGTACTCTCTCACGCTATTTCCTCCTGTCTATCTGAACGCACCAAAAGAGCGGTGATACGCCGCTCTTTTTTTATCTTCTACACCGGTTCCCCCGTTGTGAGGTCATATTCTTTGCAGTCCGTACAATACTTTATATGTCTTGCATAGGGGTCACGTACCAGCCGCCCAATGCCTACAAAGTGATTCATTCTTTTCCTCCTCCGGGAATTTCATAAATACCAACCAGATTGTCTTTCCTCTACGATTCCCAAACAACGGCTGCGCAGGGAGAATTTTCAGAACATCTGCCGTGCTGATCTGATCCTCGCTCCACTTGAAGATCAACACACCGTGGTCTTTCAAGACGCGCATGCACTCCTCGAAACCTCGATGCAGGTCGTCTTGCCATGTACTTTCAAGCACACCGTACTTGATACCGAGCCATGAACTCTTTCCCGCTCTGCACAAATGCGGCGGGTCGAATACGACGAGACGGAAGCTCTCGTCTGGAAATGGTATCTCTCGGAAATCAGCGATCAAATCGGGCTTGACCTCGAATCGTCGGCCATCGCACAACGTTTTGGCAAAGCTACGATTGTCCATGAACACGGTCGCCGGATGCTCCTTGTCGAACCAGAACATCCGAGATCCGCAGCACGCATCAAGTATCTGTTTCATTGCTCACCAACTCCGGGCTCTCGTAGATGTTGCCGATCACCTCATAATGCACCATTGTTCCCTGATTCAAGTTCGGGTATATGCGTCCTGCAATGAACGGCTCTGCGACAAATCTGCAAGCAGCTGCGCTCCACCGAATCACATAATCCACCTTATTCCGCCTTGCGTTTTCGCGAATGACATCCCCCTCGTAAATCTCGACGCCATTCTTGTCCTTTGCGCCGATATACTGCATCAGATATTGCATTTCATTTCTACAATTCAAAATATCAACGTGACACATGGTCTTCGTATCTGGATTCCACTCCCTAAATTTGATCTCACGCATGTTATGCCTCCTCGACGTACTCATGTTTCTGTGCATCGTAGAAGAACACCGGGATGTGATACTCTCGTGCGTATGCAAGCTCGATCATGCATCCCTTGCTGGCGTGGTAATCCCCTGTCATTGTAACCGCACCGCACTTGTCCAGAAGTTCGAGGCAGTATCCCATGATGGTGTTGTATTCCATCCCCGCCAGTGCCTTAAATTGCGCGATAGGGTTGATGTAGAGCGTCTTTGGATACCGCTCCTGCAGCTCTCTCTGGATTGCCTCTGCCGCTGCTCGATTCTTCTCTTCGTTTCCGCTGAATGGATGGGACAGATAATGCATATTCATGCTCTCACACTCCAACTGCAATGGCGGTGTTCACGAATTTATTAACAAAATATACCTGCCCTTTGCCTGTCACTTTCGGCGTCTTGCTGATGGTGGTATGCCCGTCCGCATGAGTGACCGCCGTCTCCTTGATTGTGAAAAGCCCTCTTTCCATTGATTTCTGTGTCGGCATGTTGTAATCCGTCCCCTGCCGGCTCACCAGATACCCGTTCTCGCGCATCCACTGAAATAATCGGTTCTGCATCATATGCCAGCATACGCAAAAGACTGATGAGCTGCTGCACATAACCGTCAAGACAGTGCTTTTCCTCCTCGTACTGCTCATAGTTCAGCCACCCTGTTGCATTATTACCCGTGATAATTGGCTGCAGCACATAGCCCCATCGGTAGTCTCGTACGAGCCTTGTGCCACCTCCGCGTATGTAATAGAGTCGTGCATAGAACTCCTTGTCCATCTCACGCGCCTTGCTCAGCAGCTCAATCCACGCATCCGAATCCTCCGGCGAAAGTTCTACAAACGGATCCACGCACGCATAGTCTGTCGTCTGCAGCTCCTCTCGTTCGAGCATCGCATAAGCGCGTTGTTCTACACGTTCGATCATGGATATATAAGGACTCGCCTCCGATGTATTCGACTGCGTCTGCACTTTTGGCTTCACATGTTCGAAATAGCCCATAAAATCACCTCCGAATGAACTAGGGTTCCCGCAAAAACAGCAGGGTTCCCGCGCCGGTTCCCGCGCTTTTTGGCATTTGTGGGAACCGCACTTTCCTTAGAGCCACAAGGCTCTAGGGGCAATAGTTCCCACAGTTCCCACAAATTTCGACATATATATATAAACTTTTTATACCCCCCTATACCCTATATACAATGGTAAGGGTGGTTACATAGTATATATATAATACGTGGGAACTATGGGAACTCTCTCTTATATATACGCTCGACCCTTGAAATTACTGAATTGTTGCGGTTCCCACAACGGTTCCCACAGAGTTCCCACAGTTCCCACAAATTCATAAGAGACGCTCCATTTCCTGTGGAATCTGAATCACATGAATCTTTGTTCCGCTGTAGCTGACTCGCTTTGTGAATCGGCGTTTGCCCTTTTCCGGCGTTGAGCAAATCAGCCTGCTCTCGGCAAACTCCTTGAGAAACTTATTGGATGAAAAGCCTGCATCATCGAGTGCCGCGCACAGATACATCGGATACACATTGACATACCCGTTTCGAATAAACCCGTATTCCGGTGAGAGCTTGGCGCGTGATTCATATCCGTTGTCATTGCTGAAATGCTGCCAGTTACTGACAATCCACGCTTCCACGAAGTCCCACGCGCGCCGCGTATCGGAGATTTCACGCTTTGTTGGTTGCCCTCCCAGGATAACAGCTGCCATATCATAGGCACCCTGCTGCGCCGCCTCCGGCGTTTCATCGAAGATCCACATGCTTGCGAGCATATCTGCGATGGCGACCGTCGCCACGTTGTCAATATGCGGCTCGAAATGCTCGGGATAGTCTATGCGCAGCCGTTCAATCAGCGCATGACGCGCCGCCAGAATCTCCGCGTACTCCGTCCCTGCATCCTGGAGGAGACGCTCCATGAACGCTCTGCCGGCCGTGCCGTGCTGCTCCTCGTCAATGGCATAGACCATCCGTGCCGTCTCTTCCGGCAGCACAGGGTAGGTATTGAGCTCAATGATGCGCGTCTTGACGCCCTGAATGCTCGACTCTTTCGATAAGGGTTCTTCGCCCGACGCCATTGCGATCGTGCGCCACGTCGCCGTCTTTCGGATGCCGGACTTACTCGCACGCACCTTGCCGTGTCCTCCTTCGAGCATATAGACGAGACTTTCAAGCGCCTCCTGCTTATTATTTCCCATCATGACCTGACGCTCATTGATGACGAGCGGGAAATCATTGCTGTACTCGGCAGCGCGTTCAAGTCCGTTCGTTGTCCCATAGAACGACTTCATCATCCGTGTCGGATTGCCCCAGACCGTGAGCGCAAATCGCTGCGCCGCCGTCTTGCCGCCGCCCGATGTGCCCCAGAAATAAATCATAAAATTGCGGTTCTTACAGATCTTGAGCAGTGGAGTCGCGAACGATGCCGCAAGGACAAAGCGTGCAAAAGGGTGTTTACGTATCTCCTGCGCCGCCTCTTTCCATGCTCCGAGTGTCCCGCACAATGTAAATGCAGCGGTAAGCTCGCCATCGTCATCCATATCCACGCGGTATTTGCTCGATGACGGGATCACGAACTCATTCAGCCCATACGGACGCCAACCAATTTTAGACACGGCATGAACAACAGGGATATAGGGATTCGCCGCCTCAAGTGCCTGGAGGTATTTGACGAGGAACTTTGCCGACTCACTTGAAGCGTTGAGTCCACGATCCGTGAGCGCGATGATATTACGCGAAGAAAACGCCTCAGAGCGTTTGCACACCGCATGCACCCAGTGTCCGTAATAGCGGAACGAGATGCATATCTTTTCCATCTGCGTGTCGATGTTGTACTGCTTCTCGGAGATAATGACGGGCGTTCCCGCAGCGAGCCGCGCCACCTGCCCCATCTCCGTCATGCGCACCTCATAGACGCCGTCCGCGCCATAGGAAAAATTCGCGGGGACGGCAAGATCGAGCGGCGTGTCCGGCACGAGCGCGCATGTGCGCACCTCGCCGAGTTTCTGCCCCCGCGCCAGCGCGCCGCCGCCCTCTACGACCGAAAGGCCTGCCTGCGATGCCTGCACGCGTTTTACTTCGCGCTGCAGGTCATTGAGATTGACATTGCCCTTACAGCGCTCCTTAAAGCGTGCATATTCCAGGCTGTTTTCCTTCTTGACAAGCGCAAGTGCGCCAAGCGTCTCCTCATTCAGCGTATTCTCTGCATTTGGCAGCGCGATCTGCCGGAGCTTTGCGATTGCCTGCGGCACCTTGCCAAGTGACCATGCACAGGGCGACTTGATGCCGGGGCAGTCCGTGCACCCCCGAAAGCCCAGCTCCTTTTGAATATGTGCGCAGGTCTGCGGCGTGCACTCATTTAGATAATGCGCGAGCTTTTTGCGTGTATCATCTTCATTGAACTTCGTGCCGAGCCATTCCTTGACGAGCGGCAGAATTATTTCCTCGCCGCCAACACCGCGCATGAGATTCGTGCACGCTGCCTTCCAGACGGGTTCCGGCAAAGCCTTATAATTCTGTGTAAAGTGCTGAAGAAATGTGCAGCTTTCGAGCATCAGCTGTGCATCGCCGTCCGTCGGCCGCCGCTCAAAGGTCTCCGTGCGCTCCGTCCTGCTGCCCGCCTCCACGGGCGGCAGGACATCAAAGTCCTCGGCATTGTAGCGCACCCCCTCGGAATACTCTGCAATGAGGCAAGGCACAGCCGCACCGCCTTTGCGGTTCAGCGTCCCCGGGACGCGCAGCACACGGCAGAGATCGAGGACGCTGTCCACATGCCAGCCATAGATGGCGGCACGCGCACGCACAGCGCCCTGCAGACGGCGCAATAGATCCTCGGCGACCCTACGCTCTTCCTCCGTGCGCGTATCGAGCAGTTCGCGAAAAATATAGTACGCATGGATCCCATGCCCGCTGTCCACAACGATCGACGGGTCAAGCATCTCCGGCAGGAGTGCCCGCGCCGCTGTATAGTCTGGTGGCAGGGACTTCGCCGCGTGCGTGTTATCCGCGATGTCGATGTCCACCCAGAGCGCAGGGATCGCGATAATGTCCGCGCTCTTCGCCCGCTCATGCGCACGAAAGAGGCGCTCAGACAGCCCAACAGAGAAATACACATCCTTGCCCGCGTCTCTTGTGTTTCGCGCCGCCTGCGCGATCTCAGTGTGCGCAGAGGCGGCAAAGACCTGCGTGCGTTTGTCCGGCAGTGTCCAGAGATAGGTATGCCCCTCGCTCTCCTCCGGATAGAGCGCGCGGAAAAATTCTACGGTGTCAATGACACTCACCTCGTTTCAACCCGCCCAAGGCTATGAACGCTGCAGCAGAGCCGCCGCCTCCTCGGCGGAGCGTGCCACGCCGCCGATTGCCCCCGATGCTTGGAGAAATGCGAGCATCTTCTCCTGCGCCTTGCTTGTACGGCCGCCGGGCTTTTTGACCTCGAGGAAGGCAAAGACGGCGATCTTTTTGCCGACCATCTCGGGCGTCACCTCGATGGTTCGGAATCCAAAGAGGTCCGGAAATCCGACGGGCAGACCGCTCCGAAAGCGGCGCGCGTTCTCGATGGTGACACGGTGCAGGCTGCTTGAGACGAGTGTTCCAGTCCATGCCTCTCCGACATTCGCACGGAAAAGCGTGGCCGACTGCCAGGCGCCGATCGCAACGCGAATCTCATTTTGTATATCATGCTCTGATTTCTTCATGCGTTATCCTCTCAGTCGTTTCAGGTCTGCCATCCGGCTCACCCAGCGCAGTGAGTAGCCACGCTTTAGGGCAATCGCTGTGAGGTCTGCGACGCTGCGCGCCATACCAACCTCCTGCCGCCGTTTCTTCCGGCGAATCTCCTCAATCTTCGTGAGTGCGCCCTCTTTTTCGGTAATCGTGCGCTCCTCCTGCAGTCCACCGAATACGTGGCCGCAGGGGCAGGTGCGCGCTGTGCTCGGCACCGCTGTATAACAGGCCGGACATATCTTGATTGCCATTGCACGCGGTTTCTTTTTCTTGGTTTCAAGTGACCATTCACGATCCTCATCCGGCATACCGTGCCGAAACACATTGCCAACATGGTCAATAATGACGGCACGTTTATCCGGATTCGTCGGATCCGGCCGCAGCGGACGCATACTCTGCTGGATGTAGAGCGTGAGTGATGCTGTTGGCCGTGCAAGAATGACAGCTTCCATCGCCGGAACGTCAAAGCCCTCGCCGAGAAGTTCCGCGTTGCATAGAATCTGAATTTTGCCCAGGCGAAAATTTTCGATGGTACGCACGCGGACGGCCTTGTGTGTCTCTCCGTCGATGTGCGCTGCAGGGATACCCGCTGCGCGGAACGATTCCGCAACGTGCTCGCTGTGCGCCCGATTGATGCAGTAACAGATGGCGCGCTTCCCCGCTGCGAGATTCCGGTAATTCTTTACGATGTCGCCGATCACATCGGCATCGTCCATCTGATTGATGAGGTCGCCCTTGACGTACTCACCGAAACGCACATGCGCTGCAGCAGGGTCAAACTTCGATGGCGGTGCATAGTAGTCATACGGTGTCAGATTGCCGGTCGCAATAAGATCGGCAGCCGTAGGCCCCAGGACAAGAGACTCGAATATCTCGCCGAGTCCCTGTCCGCCGATCCGCTCCGGTGTCGCCGTCACGCCGAGAACATAGGAGGAGGCAAACTGATTGATGATCTTGCGGTAGGTATTGGCAACGATATGATGACACTCATCGCAGATCAGGAGATCTGGCGTCTGCACCTGTGGCAGACGATGAATGAGCGTCTGCACTGAGGCAATCTGCACGAGCAAGTCATATTCCTTGGCCGCGCCCGCAGCAATCAGCCCGTGACGGATACCCATCGCCGTGAATGTCGCAGAGGTCTGCTCAATGAGCTCCTGACGATGCACCATGAAAATAGCGCGCCGCCCCGAGCGTGCAGTGCCGCGCGCCATCCATGCCGTCATGATCGTTTTGCCCGCACCGCAGGGCGCAACGGCGCAAACGCGCCGCCGCCCCTCTGAATACTCATAACCAACATCATCAATGAGCTGCTGCTGATATGGTCTAAGACTGATGTCCATAGCGCATCAATATGGTGCCGCCGCGTAGCCCTGCGGTGCCTGCTGCGGGGGCATCGGCGTCGCCCCCTGCTGCGGCGCACCATATGCAGGAGGTGCCCATGGAGCCGCCCCTGTCTGCATTGGTGCCGGAATCTGCGGTGCATATCCCGCAGGTGCAGGTGCGGGCGGAGCAGCCTGTGGCGGCATTACTGCCTGCTGAGGTACTCCCTGTTGACGTGCTGCAGATTCTGCCTGCGTATCCACGAAGTCAAAGCCGTTCAACGTGATATTCATGCCGATGTGCGGCTGATTGTCATTGTTGCCAATCCATGCCCGCGCATCGAAGATGTCGCCATGAACGACAATGCGGCTGCCCTTGCCGAAGTATTTCACAATGTTTTCGCCCTGTTTGCCGAACGCCGACACATCGACAAAGAGTGTCTTCGTCTTGCCGTCCTGTCCCTTTGCCTGTACCTGCGTTGCGACCGTGAACGCTGTGTATGATGTTCCCGTCTGGTTCGTCTTGACCTCGGGGGCCTTCGTCAGTCTGCCAAAAAATGATACGTTCATTGTAGTTCTCCTCTCTTACCGGAACGGATATCCATCGTCAAACAACCTGCCTGTGTAGCCGGGCGTGCCATTGCGCGATTCCGCAATACAGTGATCAATTGTCTCCTGCAGAATCTGCTGATAGAACGCCGTGGTTTGCGTAGTTTTCATATGTGCCGCCCGTGCGGCGAGATATTCATCAATCTTTCCTGCATCCCAACCCATAAACTGCCAGAGACGGACAAGTTCGTCACGCGGCGGCTTATTGATGTCGCAGCGGAATGCGCGGCCGCTCGGCGATGCTGTCGCGGATGCGGGTGCGACGGGATCCTTGCCTGTTGTCACCTCGATCTTATCCGACTCCACGATCTCAAACATCGCGATGTAGAGATACCGCCGCAGATACGTCTGCACCGCGCCAAGATTCTGCACTGGATGGCATGCCTTGAGCTGTGCCGTCGACATCGGCGTTGTGATTTCCACCTTCGCCTCGGGCTTTTCGCAGTCATAAACCGTAAGCGTTGCCGTTTCCACCGTAAAAGAGACTACTGGGAAAATTTTCTGCTCGCTGCACAGTGTCATGATCTGCGGAAGGAAGTCGCCGAGTTCATAGTAGGTATAGCCTGCGTACTCGTTCTTCTTGCCTTTCTTTAGACCGTTCTTTGCGAGATCCACGCGAACGGTCTGGATCTTTTCAAAGATATTCACTGGATGCGCAGCCCCCTTGCCTGTGTGCGGAACGCGCCCGGCACGTCAATCCCTGCCCGCAGAGCCTCTTTGACCCGCTCCATATTCAGCTCCAGATGCTGCGGTACAATGTCAAAGTATGTCTTAGGGATCTTCTCCATGTTCCACAGTTCACGGGGATAGGAGGGCGGATTATTCTGCACGCGCATCGTCCCGCGCTCCGTGACGACCTTATCCTTTCCCATCGCGTCGAGATTCTTTGCGTACCACTCCTTGATTGCACTGATTTGCTTATCCAGCATGCGCTGCCGCTCCGTGAGACGCTTTGCCTCCGCCTTCATCCCGTCGCGCAGATTCTCAAGGCTGCGGATCAGCCCGATTCCTCTCTCACATTTGACGGCGATGTCTGCCTCAATCGACCGCAGACACTCCTCGAGTACCGTGAGATCCATCGTCTCATCCAGCACCAGATCCATCACGCCGTTGAAAGCGTCACCAAGGTCATACAGTGTTCTTGTCATTGTGTGCCTCCTATGCGGGGATAATTGCCTTGAGGATCATCCGCAGCTCGCGGATCAGCTCAATCATCTGCGCGATCGTTGTCTCCGGATCGTGGATGCGGTCGAGACACGCATCTGCCGCCTGACGGTAGGCGTCCTGCTTGTACTCGTTAATTGGATTGTTGTCGTCCTCCTCGCGGTAGGGGCGCAGCATCTGCACCCCGTCGCACGGATCCACGTCGATAAAGCCGCGCCGCTTGAGCCGGTGCTTGTATCGGCTCACCTGCCGACGTTCCCAGTCGAGCGCAGCCATGACTTCGTCAGCCGTGGCTTTCGGATGCTCGATGAAATAGTTGTAGAGCTTTTCGCAATGTGTCATGTTATATCTCCTATCACACCTGCATTCCTTCCGGATACTTTGTTGTGAGTGGGCGGTAGTTGGGGTCAATCTCTTGTTCTGTTTTTCCGCATTGTGGGCATTTCATCTTGGGGATAACATTCGCATGGAAATTGGCATCGTCATAGCCTCTTTGTTCACATTCATGCCCGCAGGCCTCACACCGAAAAATTGCGGAAAAATCCCGACGATGCTGGTATAAAATTTGCTTGATTTTCATTGTTTTTCCTCCTCGTCATCCACATACGCATATATGTTACAATTCAGTTCCGTCCCTTCTTCAAAGAGCGTATGACGATCCATGTGCCTTACGAGGCGTTCTGCTTTTTCCTTGCTCTCCGCCTCAACTTCAATTTCTCCTTCAATCTCAAACTCAACTTTGTAGGTCATTGTTTTTCCTCCTCATCCGTGATACAATCACGGTGAAATATTATTTCTCTGCGCTCAGAGCGGTGCCAGCCGCTTCGGGCGCTTTTTCTTCCTCCTGATTCAGCTCCCGTGCCCGCGCAGCTGCCCCATCTCGTGTTCCATAGGTATAAAAATCCAATTCTATCCCTGGGGGTAGCACCATGCGATACGCCCGATATATTGGCGGTGTATCCTCTTTTGTTGTTTGTTGACAGGTTCCCCACTCGCTCTTCATTTTGACTCCTCCTTCACCCAATACGTCACCCGAATCTCATCGCCCGGATGAATCAGCCCTTTGCGGTCGAGCAGCCACGGATTCAGCGCCTCCATGTCGCTCTTGTACTCTAAGATATAGCGACGCGTGCCGGTGTTCTTCTGTAGATACGTCTCTGCAATGCCCCAGATGGTATCACCGGGGCGCACGGTATAGATCTCCTCCACCAGAACGGCGTCCGTCCCCTGCTCTGCCGCGCCGGAAAAAAGCGCAGCAAGAGCAACAAATGCGCCGCCAATCAGTACGGATTTTATGACCCTACGCATTTTCAAGTGCCTCCTCCGCTTCTCCTACCGTCGGACAGGCGGCGATTTCTTCCGCTGTCATCTGCGTCCTCTTATCTGCGTCACAGTAAAGCGCTATTTGCTCCTGCGTGCTCATGGTACTGCCTCCTTTTCCTTCACCTTCCCCTTATAACGGGGAAGGGAGTGAATATACTCCACCACCCACGAATACGGCACTTTACGATGCGTACTGTTAGGATCTAGGAGCACATAAACCAGTTCTCCCTTGTTCATGAGGTTTTGCACCGTTGCCGCAGAGCAATCCAGCATCACAGCAATCTCATCCACTCCGAGTAAACGCTCCTCCGGCACCTTTGCCGGAGGAGGAGGTAAATAGATTGCCTCCGGCAGATGTGCAATAACCTTTTGCGCAGCCTCCTCCATATCTGTCTGCCGCTTTTGTGCGGCAATCTTCTCAAATGCCTCCGTGATGACCTGAGCGATCTCAATCGCTTCTGTATCAGCGGCTTTGCGCGGCATACGTTCACCTCTCTTTCTTGGCCCATATCCCGCCTTTATTTGCTATCTACCATGATTCGCCTCGTTAGAGGCGGGATATGACCTGCCATCATCAGCGCAGGGCAGTCAGTCCCCGCAGACGGGCTTACGCCCGTTTCTGCTCGCGGTACTCACTCAAGAGAGCCATGATAAGCCCCGTAAGCGTCAGCCCTCGCCGCTTTGCGTCCTGCTCCAACCATCGCTTTAGTTCTGGTGGAACTCGTAAGAAAATTGATACTCTCATGTAGCCCTCCTGCTAGCTTTATGCTATAATTTTGCTAGCAGGTTACGCCCTCATGGGGTTGCCGCCCCAGAGTGACCGAACATCCTTCACGCCGAGTGCGTCTGCGATGCGGATTGCCGTCCGTATGCGTGGCTCGTTCTCGTCGTATTCGTAGTTTTGATAAACCCTCTCGTTTATCTGTGCCTCCTGTGCCACTTGCCGCTGCGTCTTGCCGGACGCAACTCTTGCCACAAGCAGATTCGTTTTCTTTTTCGTCTCTCTCACTTCACCCTCTCCCCTTTCTATATTTAACACGTTGTTTTCTTCGTGTTATGTTGTTATACTAACACGTAGATTTCTTCGTGTCAATCTTTTTTGGAGGGATTGACATGGTTATTTTCAAAGATCATTTACGCGCCATTCGCAAAGAACGAAAACATACACAGAGGGAAGCAGCAGCGGCGGCAGGAGTTACAGAACGAAACTATCAAGATTGGGAATACGGAAAAACAAAACCAACATTTGACACCCTCATCGCCCTTGCAGACTACTTTGACGTATCGCTTGACTATCTCGTCGGAAGAAGTGATAACCCAAACATCAACCGTTGAAAAGAGAGATGCCGTTGAACGTCATATTCTACGAGATGGAAGACGGGACTGTGCCCGTTGCCGACTTCATTGCTTCTCTCGATGGAGGAATGAGGGCAAAAGTGACACGTTCTCTAAAACTCCTTCAAGCACGAGGCTATACATTACGTGCGCCATACTCAAAAGAACTCACAGATGGAATTATGGAGCTGCGCACCACATTTGGCGGAAATATCACCCGCGTACTGTATTTCTTTGTGGTTGGTAATACTGCGGTTGTCACAAACGGATTCATAAAGAAGTCTCAGAAAACGCCGCCCGAGGAAATCCAACGAGCCAAAGCCTACCGCGCAGACTATCAAAGGAGGAATATCAAATGACGTTAGACGAATTTCTCAACGAACAACTCAAAGACCCCGACTTCAAGCGCGAATATGACGCTCTCGAAGGCTGGTATCAGGCTGAACTTGCACGGCAGGAAGCCCTTGACCGCAAAGAGGAAGAACACCACCGTACATCCACGCCTCCGTCCCGTCCTGCATACGCCTAACCACTTGCACCCCAGAGGCTTTCCACTGTGCTTCCCACGGCTTCGGCTATGAGATTCGCCGTACTCGCTACAGGCTCTCTCTTGCCGTACTCATAATTCTGATAAGCTACCGTGCTTACCTGTGCCGCTGCCGCGACTTGGGCTTGTGTCTTGCCAGACTTCTCCCGCGCCGCGATTAGTGCCATATTTCGCTTCTTCGTCTTGGTGTTCACTCACCTCACCCCTTTTTATTTAACTAACATTCGTTAGTCTGTGCTCCTATATTACAACTAACATTTGTTTGTGTCAAGTGTTTTTAGGAGGAATTTTCATGTACTCGAATCGCTTCAAGGACATTCGTATCGCAAAAGGCATGACACAAAAGCAGGTTGCGGACGACTTAGAGTTAAGTGTCATTGCAATTCAGAACTACGAAAACCTCCGCCGAAAGCCCGCATATGATATTCTCATCGCCCTTGCAGACTACTTCGACGTTTCACTTGACTACCTCGTCGGCAGAACCGATAATCCAGAGGTGAACCGATAGGAGGTCTGCTGTTGAACGTCGTATTCTACGAGATGGAAGACGGGACTGTACCCGCAAGAGATTTCATCTTCTCGCTCGACGATAAACTGAAAGCGAAGGTTTTATACGTCATTGACAATCTGGAAGCACGTGGTTCTCAGCTGCGCATGCCATATTCCGAAGAACTGACGGACGGTATTTTTGAATTGCGTGCCATATCCGGCAGCAACATTGCCCGTGTCCTCTATTTCTTCATTGTTGGCAACACTGCTGTTTTGACAAATGGCTTCGTCAAAAAGACACAGAAGACACCGCCGAATCAAATTCAACTTGCAAAGAAATACCGAACAGACTACCAAAGGAGGAATCCATCATGATTACATGGCATGAAGTTCGTGAAGAACTCTTAAAAGACCCCAACGTAAAGCGTGAATATGATGCCTTGGTGCGTGAGGAACTCACCAGATCGGAAGCCCTTGACCGCAAAGAGGAAGAACACCACCGTACATCCACACCCCCACCCCGTCCTGCATACGCCTAACCACTTGCACCCCAGAGGTTTTCCACCGTGCTTCCCACTGCACGAGCGATCAGAGAAGCCGTCTGTGCGTCGGGGATGCGCTCGCCGTTCTCATAACGGTGATAACTAATCCGCGATATGCCCGAACGCTTGATAACTTCCTGCTGCGTCAATCCGGCTCTTTGCCGTTGCTTTTTCAGTTTCGTTTCCATAATCACCGCCTCATTCCTTAAATTAAGCGTTCCCATTCGGAAACATCTTACCTGTATTATAATGTTCCCGTTCGGAAACGTCAAGCATTTTTTAGGAGGTTTTATTATGACCTTTGCAGAACGCTTGACCGATCTCCAACAACGAAAGAAAGTAACAAAGCAGGATGTCTATACCGCCGTTGGACTATCTCGTGTAGCCTACTATCGTTATGAAAAAGGTGAACGTGACCCTGCCGCCCCTTTGCTCATTGCCCTCGCGGACTACTTTGACGTCTCCCTTGACTACCTCGTAGGTAGAACGGATAATCCAGCGGTGAATCGATGATCTTCCAGAAAGGATAGAGAGATGAACCTCACCTATGACGAAGCAGAATTTCTCAGAAACCTTCAGAAGATGATGCACGATCAGACATTAAGAGTGCCGGCACGGGGAGAAAGAGAACGCTACCCTGCATCCGATCTTGAACGGCTACGAGATTTTACCTTTCTTATGCAGGTTGCCCGCAGTAAGAATGAAGCTCGGAAGAACGCATCCTATCTTCTCCTCTACGAAAACATCCCGCTCCTGCGACTGGATACAGATGGTCAGGGACTTCACACAAATGCTGATGGCACAACCATCCCTGCACATACACCACACATTCACATATATGACGAAAACGAAAAGGATCATAACGCCTATTTGCTTCCGTCCGATTTCTCCGATCCCCTTGATTTTTTCCAGACGTTGCACGACTTTTTGATCTATGCTAAAGTAATAGACGTAGACAAACTGCGCATTCAAGGACAAGGAGGGCTGGATTTCAATGAGGACATTCACCGATAGCTATTTGAACTGGGTAAAGACAAACACTGTTGAAACCCACCTTCCAAATGGCTGGACAGAGATTGCAACACCGTTCATGGATCGCCACAATGATGGTTTGGTCATCTTCGCAAAGGAGGAGCGGGGAGAAGTTACTTTGTCCGATGACGGCTATATCATCAGGGATATGGAACTGTACGACATATCTGTTGGCAGAAGGATGAAAGCAATTCAAAACTTCTTTCGTGGATATGGCGTCACTGTTACGGACGATAAAGAGCTGCAGATCAAGACGACGATGCAGGCATATCCTGTAAAACAACACTTGCTATTGCAGGCGATGATGTCCGCCAGTGATATGTTCGTCCCATCATCCCAAAAGAAAGGCGTGATCTTTCTGGATGAGGTCGTTCACTTCTTTGAGAAGAACGATATTTTTTATACTCCTGACGCACAGTTCCAAGGGAAAAGCGGCTACATTCACAAGGTTGACTTCATTATCCCCAAAGGGAAGAAGAAACCCGAGCGTTTTGTCTACGCCATCAACACCCCTAGAAAAAACAATGTCACCGCTGTGCTCTTTATGTGGGAGGATATTCAAAAAAATCGTACTGTCGAAAACAAGATGATCGCCATGCTCAATGATGAAAATAGAATCGCTGACGATGCCATCGAAGCTTTTTCCAATTACGCGGCGACGCCCATACACTGGTCAAAGCGAAACGACTACATCCCAGACCTAATGATTGCCTAGCCCCCTGCTCATGCAGGGGCTTTTCTTTTGCCATCTCCTCACCTCCTCTCGCGGTTGTTGCGCCCCTTCCCGCCGTGGTATAATCACAGCGAGAGGAGGTGTTAATATGACAAACGTCCAGCTTTTCTTCAAAAACGACAGCAGCATTACTATTGAAAATCTGTCTTCCATCGAAGTTGCTAGACCGGGCAAAGAATATCATCTCGACAAAGACGATTTTGAGATGCTGCAGTTAGACCCGACAATTCCCTATATCTTTGCCGGAGATAAGGAAAGCATTTCGGTCTTCGGAGCAGACCTACTCTACGTCCGATTCGTCAGAGCCTAGTAGGAAACGTTTTTGACCTTCACGCGAAGCGTACATTCCTTATTCGCTTCGCGTACTTTTTTATAACTACTCGCGATTGTTGTTTAAATTATTGAACTTTCTTGGTAAAAAAATAAGCCTTAATGTCTTGCGGCGTATCCTGTAACAGTGTGATAATCTTGTCGATTTCATCCTGCCCAAACGGGATACGATTATTCATCTTTAGCGAAAGCGTACGCGAAGAAACGCCCAACGCTTTCGCAAAAGCCTGTTGCGTTCCAAATTTCTCCACTATCCGCCCTCGAAGCTTACTATAGTCAAACCCCACATTTTCACCTCCCTTAGTTCAATTTATTGAACTAACTGAATCATATCACCCACTCACCAGAAAGTCAACAACATTGTTCAAAAAATTAACCGTTAAATTAAACTTATTGAACTTAAGTTTATCGTGTGATATACTATGAAGTAACTTCTTTTAGAATTGAGGAAGCAACATGAAACAGACTACACAGCAACGCTTGCGGGAAGCATTGTCTGCTCGAAATATGCTCCCCATAGAGCTATCTCGCCTATCCGGAATCGGTAAAAGTGCAATCAGTCAGTACCTTTCTGGCAAAGTTACACCAAAGCAGGACAAAATATATAAATTGGCTCAGGCTCTTAAAGTGAATGAATCATGGTTGATGGGGTATGACGAGCCGATGGAGCAATCCCCCGCCGCGGGCGATCTGCCCACACTCACGCAGCGCGATTCCACCGCCCACTCCAAACGCGACCTGAACGACCTCGCAAAATTCCTCAACAAAACAGAGGTCATGTTTGATGGTGATACATACAACCTCAGTGAAGAAGATCAACAAAAGCTTCGTAGTGCTCTTGAGTTCGTCTTTTGGGATGCGAAAAGGAAAAACAAGCGGAAGAAGGACTGATGCGTCATGTTCAACATCAAAGTCCGCGTCAAGAACCTCGTCAAAAAATACCGCACAGGAAACCCGTTCCAGCTCGCGGACGATCTCGGCATAACGATTGTGCGTCTCCCCCTTCCCGATGATATACGCGGCTTCTTTGTAAACGTACTAAGACGGAAATATATTGTTCTAAATGAAGGGCTATGCTATGCGGCGGAAAAGGTGATTGTCTGCCATGAACTTGGACATGCGCGGCTACACACAGGTTATGGGTACTATCTCCACCCCGACTGCACGTATTATGTTCGTAGTCATCTTGAGGCAGAGGCAAACGAATACGCGGCGCATCTGCTCGCATACTCTACCGAGATTGACAGTGACGAGATGGCACGCATTATCAACCAACGACACCCCGACCCGCGCGAAGTGCATTTTTTACTCGGCAGATTTATTGATACACAAGTTGACTGATAGAATATGCCGCGCAAACAACGCAAGCTGATTGCGGCGTGGACGGAGCTACACCGTGATGAGCTTCTCGCTAACTGGGAGCTTGCGATGAATGAGCAGCCGCTTTACAGGATTGACCCACTGCGCTAGAGAAAGGAGCACTGCCATGAACCAGCCTGTATGGATTGTTGAGGATGTGAAGGCACGAGAGGACTATACTCTGCTTATCACCTTCACGGGCGGCGCACAACGTATCTATGACGCGCGTCCCCTCCTCGAAAAGCCTATCTTTGCCCCACTCAAAAGTCTCCCTTTTTTCCTGCGTGCAAAGGCAGCATGCGGCACAGTCATTTGGAACGATGATATGGACATTGCGCCGGAACATCTCTATGAATGCAGCACACATCTTGAGATGGGTAAGATTGCCTGATTCGCGCCGCAAAAAGAGCATAAAAAAAGACCGCCCATAGGCGGTAAAAGAAAGGGTGCTCTATGGAGACACTGGACTTTGACAGCGCAAAAGACACCGCCATACTGAAAACGATTCAAGAACGATGTTCTGCGCATAAGCTCCAATGGACGAATCACATACTTCTGCGCCTCTTTCAGCGCGGCATATCCATCGACGATGTGACACACGCACTTGAAACGGGTGAAATTATTGAGCGTTATCCCGAGGACTATCCGCATCCAAGCTATTTGATTTTCGGTGTAACGATAAAGAACGCATGGCTTCATGTCCTCTGCGGCATCAGCATCGACACCCTTTATCTCATCACTGCCTATTATCCAGACCCGAACCGTTGGGAAGCGGACGGAAGGACGCGAAAGGAGAAATCACAATGAGCTGCTTTATGTGCAAAGGCTCTCTTGAGGAGAAAAAAACCACGTTTATGGTCGATCTCGGCGCACATATCATTATCATTAAGGACGTTCCGTCCTTCGTCTGCTCCCAATGTGGCGACACCACCTATAGCGATGAGGTTGCCCGTGTGCTTGAGCAGATTGTCGAATCCCTGCGCCATGCACCGACGGAGATGTCTGTTGTGAACTATGAGCATCGCCCTGCTGCATAACACACGCCGAAAAAAGGCTGCATCAGTCTCCTCCTCTACCGCCGCCGCAAAAAGGGCATAAAAAAGCCGCACCTAGGCGGCAGAAACATATCACTTGCATCTCATTGGGGACTTGTGCTATACTATCTATGGCAAATGTGGATAACAGATAGACACACGAAAAGCCCCCAAGTTCGCACCTTGGGGGCTTTTCTATTCCCATATTGCAGGCAGGGACTAACGCCTAGGCTCGTCGCCGTCGTCTCTCTCATCGAGCCATTTGCTGATGCAGTTGGCGATTACACCAGCCAAGATGGAGAGAATAAATGTGGACACAGACACTCGACACACCCCCTCTCATTGCCATGTGTAGGGGCGGCAACGAATCCAATATAGCACAGGTCGGTTCATTCAGCTACACATTTAACCGCCTCGAATCTGACACGGTTAAACCGGTCGATTTCGACGGGGTTGGAAATACAATGTGAGGGTTTTTCACAATTCATACAAAAAGTTAAAAAAATAAAAGGTATTCACCGAACACCTTTATCCGATCACATAAAAACCGCCCTCTCTGCACCAACAGAGAGAGCGGCAGACATGAAGCGAATCATGCCACATTGCACTTAAATTCTACCATGATTCGCCTCCTTATGCAAGGAGGTTTTCTTTATGTCCAAGATCAGAATTCGTAAGCGTGGAAAGACGTACTCCTATAGTTTTGAGGTCTCTAAGAATCCACGCCGCATGAAAGAGAAAGGGGGCTTTGCCACCGAAGATGAAGCATTCGATGCGGGCGTAAAAGCATACGCCGACTGGAAAAGCGGCAACATCGGCATCACATCGGAGAAGGTCAAACTGCGGGACTATCTTGCCTCATGGCTCGAAAATGTGGTGCGCCCGAATGTCAAGCGGACGACGTTCAGCAACTATACAAATGCAGTCAATGTGCGGATCAATCCATACCTCGGTGCGTTTTATGTGCAGGAGCTTCGCCCCCGCGATGTCGATGGGTGGCTTCAATCACTTGCAAAAAAGGGTTTATCCCACGGAACCATCCAGCAGACAAAAACGGTGCTTTCCGTTGCGCTGAAGTATGCGGTCTACCCCGCAGAACTTATCCCGGCAAATCCAACAGCAGGATTATCCATCCCCCGCAGTGCGCCGCGTAAGGTGATTCAGCGTACAGTGATTACACCGGAACAGTTCGCCGCCATTCCAACGAACAGCAGATACTACTCCGCCGTCAAGATACTGTATCATACAGGTATGCGTATCAGTGAGGTTCTTGGGCTTACGTGGGAGGATGTTGATCTCAAAACAGGGGAAATTCTGGTTATTCGACAGCGTCAGCGCGAAAATTACTTTGATACCCCTAAAACAGACACAAGTACACGAAGTTTTTATGCTGATGTTATCCTTCTCGCCTATCTTCGCACGCTGAAAGCCGTGCAGACGAAAGAGGAAATGCGCCTGGGAAAAGCATATCAAATCGTTTATGAGGATGTGAAAGACCGTCGTGCGCTTTTGGTTCTTCCGAAAATACTGCCGTGTCCTGACGGCTGTGAGCGCCGCGCTCTGATTTGTGTGCAGCCGTCCGGATCCCCGTTCCGACATACGCCGGTGACATGTATGTTTCAGGCGCTAAAGATGAACGCACACAGTTTTCGTCACACACATGCGACCCGTCTCATCGAAGCCGGAGCGAAACCTGTGGATGTTGCAGCACGTTTGGGGCATGCTGATACCACCATCACGCAAAATCTCTATACACATGACACAGAGGAGATGAAACAAGAGACAGCGCGTATTTTGGGAGAAATCGTAGGCAAGTAATTTTGTAGACAATCTGTAGACAAATGCTCGAATCATACCGTGGGAGGCTTGATATGAAAGGGGTTTATTTAAGCTGGTTTATTCTACCATAAAATGCGTGTGCGTTCAAATCCCTTCCTTATGGACACTTCTCCTATTCAGTGGTAAAATTCAAGTAAGCTTACTATGACTTTTTGAGAGAGGAGATTGATTATGCAGCAGCGTTCCTCCATCACCATCCTCCTTGCGGCAGTCCTTGCAGTACTCACGGGCTGTGGCAGTGATACCGCACAGGAAACGCCGCCGCCCCTCGTGCGCACGATCACCGTCTCTGAGGCACCGGCAGCAGAGGCAGGCTATACGGGTACGGTGCGCGGCCGCTATGAGACGCGGCTTGCCTTTCAAGTCGGCGGTCAAATTTTATCACGCAACGTAGACGCAGGTGCACGCGTCCACGCAGGTGATGTGCTCATGGCGATTGATGCGCGCGATGTGCAGCAGCAGACAAACGTGACCGGCGCCGCTGTCTCCTCCGCACGCGCCCAGCTCCAGCTCGCACGCACAAACCTCGCACGTTATGAACAGCTTTATGCAGCGCAGGCCGTCCCCGCCGCCATGCTCGATCAGTACCGCGCAAGCGCAGACGCAGCCGAAGCTGCCTATCGACAGGCGACTGCACAAGATGCGCAGAGCCGCAACGCACTCGGCTATACGAACCTCGTCGCAGGCGCGGACGGCGTCATATCAAACATCATGGCAGAGGAGGGACAGGTCGTAGGTGCAGGACAGACCGTGATGACACTGACACAGGAGGGCGCACGTGAAATTGAGATCGCCATCCCCGAAACCCGTCTCAAAGAGGTCACCGTCGGCCAGCCGGCCGCTGTCACTCTCTGGGCAGACGGTACATCTTACGGGGGATATGTGCGCGAACTCTCGCCCGCGCCCGATCCCGCAGCGCATACCTACACGGCACGCATCACGCTCACGGATGCTCCTGCAGAACTCCCCCTCGGCATGACAGCACACGTATACCTTGCAGGGGGGCCTATGACGGGCGCCGTTATCCCTCTCTCTGCACTCTATCAAACGGGAGATGAAACAGAAGTCTACATTGTCGCAGACAGTACCGTGCGTCTAACTCCTGTCACAGTCACAGCATTCCGCGGCAATGATGCCGTTGTCGATGGGCTGCCGCGCGGCGCCGTTGTCGTAACAGCAGGCGTCCACCAGCTGCACGAGGGAGAGAAGGTGCGCACGAAATGAGGAACCTCACCGAGCTTTCCCTGCGCCACCGCGCACTCGTCTGGTATTTCATCATCGTCTTTGCCGTCGGCGGCGTCTTTTCCTACGAATCGCTCGGCCGTATGGAAGACCCAGCATTCACCATCCGCCAGATGGTGATTTCAGCCGCATGGCCAGGTGCATCCGCCGAGGAAATGCAGGAGCAGGTCACAGATAAACTCGAGCGCCGCTTTCAAGACATCCCGGGGCTGAAAGAGATCACAAGCGAAACGCGGCCGGGGCAGACCATCATCTATGTCGGCCTGCGTGATGATATAGATGCCGCACTGATCCGCCCAACGTGGCGCGATGTGCGCAACTTTGGTGAGGACGTGCGCCGCGACCTGCCGGACGGCGTCTATGGGCCCTACTACAACGACCGCTTTGACGATGTATATGGCTCCGTCTATGCCATCACAGGCGCGGACTACTCCTATGAGGAGCTGCGGCAGATGGCAGAGGACGCACGCCGCCGCATCCTCTCCGTCAAATCCGTGCAAAAGGCGGAGCTGATCGGTGTGCAGAGCGAACGCGTTTATGTCGAAATTGCACTTGCGCGCCTCGCGGCACTCGGTATTCCCCCGACAGCAATCACGGACGCGCTCAAGGGACAGGACGCGATGATGACGAGCGGCAGCATTGAGACCGAAAGCGACACAGTCCATCTGCGTGCCTCGGGCGTTTTTAACGATATAGATGATATTCGCGCCCTCCCCATCGCTGCAAACGGTAAGGTGTTCCGGCTCGGCGATATTGCCGCCATCGAGCGCCGCACAATTGACCCGCCCGCGCCCAAGATGCTGTATAACGGTGCGCCTGCCATCGGCATCGCCGTCTCGATGGAGGATGGCGGCAACATCCTCGCGCTCGGCGCGAATCTAAAGGCCCTGACTGCAAAAATTCAGCAGGATCTCCCGCTCGGCGCCGCGCTGCACGAGGTATCAAACCAGCCGGCCGTCGTACAGAGCTCCATCCACGACTTCGTCGAGACGCTTTTCCTCGCCATCATTATCGTGCTCGGCGTCAGCTTCCTCTCGCTCGGCATCCGCACAGGTCTTGTCGTTGCAGGCTGCATCCCGCTCGTCCTCGCGGGCACCTTCGCCAGTATGTACCTCCTCGGCATCGACCTGCACAAAGTCTCTCTCGGTGCGCTCATCATCGCACTCGGGCTTCTCGTGGACGATGCCATCATCGCCGTCGAGATGATGAGCGTCCAGTTAGAGCGCGGCATGGAACGCTTTGACGCAGCTTGCTACGCCTTTACCCAGACAGCAAAGCCCATGCTCACAGGTACACTCATCACCTGCGCGGGCTTTATCCCCGTCGCGTTTTCCAAGGGGATGGCAAGCGAATTCTGCGCTGCACTCTTTCCCGTCATCGGCATCGCCCTCGTCCTCAGTTGGATCGTCTCCGTGATGATCGCACCGCTCTTTGGATACTATTTAATTCGCGTAAAAAAACCTGAGAGCGGCACTGCACACGATCCCTATGACAGCCCATTCTACCAACTCTTTCGCCGCGTACTCACGCTCTTTCTCACGCACCGTGCCATCGTTCTCATTGGCACAGCACTCATCTTTATCGCCGCCCTCGCCGCCTTCCCCCATATCAAACAGACCTTTTTCCCGCCCTCCCTGCGCCCAGAACTGCTCGTCAGCCTGACCCTCCCACAGGGCGCGTCTATCCATGCGACACAGGCAGAGGCAGACCGCCTCTCTGCCATCCTCGCGGCACACAGCGACAAAATTCAAAACTACGCTGCCTATATCGGGCAGGCCACGCCGCGCTTCGTCCTCACCGTCGATCCAAAAGCAGATGCGGCAAACCGTGCGCAGTTCGTTATCACCGCAAACGGCACCGCAGAGCGTGAGGAACTTGCTGCCGTGATTGCCGATGCTCGCCTGAGCGAACTCTCGGGCGCACGCGTCACAACGCAGTACATCCAGACCGGCCCCCCTGCTGACTTTCCCGTCATGATGCGCATCTCCGCCCCGACGACCGACGAGGTGCGCCGCGTCGCGGGCGAAGTCGCCGCCATTGCCGCGGCAGATCCCGCAACAGCAAATGTGCATCTCGACTGGGCAGAAAAGTCCAAGACCATCCACATTGACTTTGACAAAGAAAAACTAAAGCGCTACGGGATCAGTGCCAAGGCCGTCAAACAAATGCTCTATACCGAGCTGACAGGAGCAGAGGCGGCGGAGTTTTACGCCGGCGACCGCACCATCGGCATCGTGCTGCGCCTTGCGGATGCGGACCGCACCAGTATCGAGCGGCTCGGTGAGCTGCCCATCTATACGAATGGCGGCTATGTCCCGCTCGCACAGCTTGCACATCTTTCCTTTGCCGCAGAGGATGGCTTCATCAAGCGCCGCAACCTCCTGCCCACCATCACCGTACAGGCTGAAGTCACAGAGGGTGAGGGCAACGACGCAGCGCTTCGCATCTACAACGCAACCGAGCAGCTGCGTGCAAAACTCCCTGCCGGCACAACCATCACCGCCGCGGGCGCACTTGAGGACGCAGACGACTCCATGCGCTACCTCATGCAGCCCCTTCCCGCCATGGTCTTCATCATCATGACCCTGCTCATGATACAGGTCGGCACCATGGGCAAGATGGCGCTGACCCTCCTCACCGCCCCGATGGGGCTGATCGGTGTCGTGCTCGCCATGCTCCTCACCGGCTCCGCTATGGGCTTTGTCGCCTACCTCGGCGTCCTCGCCCTATTCGGCATGATCATCCGCAACTCCGTCATCCTCATCGACCAGATTAAAAAGCACGAGGAAGCGGGAGAAAAACCTCTGGACGCCATCATCGACTCTGCCATCCTGCGCTTTCGCCCCATCATGCTCACCGCCGCCGCCGCCATCCTCGGCATGCTCCCCCTGATGCGCAGCATCTTCTGGGGCCCCATGGCCGTCGCCATCGCGGGCGGTCTGATCATCGCAACGGTTCTGACATTGCTCGTTCTGCCTGTGATGTACGCTGTGGCGTATCGGGTGAAGGAGTAACGCTCTGATTTTGACTTATCTTCAGAGAGTAAGGTGTTTATTTATGACATACTGGCTGATTTCAGCAAATGGTAAACTTTATGATCGGGGGATATATTGATTGGCGACAAACAGGTAACTATTCTATTGGAGATGTTGTTTATATATATATTGTGCGCGTCCCTACCAAAAGATTATGTACAAGACAGAAGTAGTGCAAGAATCTATGTCATTTTCACAATGCACGGATGATAAAGTATTCTGGCATAACCTAAATGAATACGAGAAGTCAAAAGGAGGTAAATATGCCAGACTAAAACTAAACGAGCAGGCAGATAGAAAAGAATTATCTCTACCTTATTTACTCAAAAACGGATTAAAGGCTCACCCACAAGGTCCTATTAAAATTTCTGATGAATTGGTAAATTATATTGACCACTATATCGAGGATACGTATGCCACAGATTTTTTTCCTGAATGTGATATTCCCAGAGGAACTCGTGAAGGAGCTATTCTCACAGTTCAAGTAAACAGATATAGAAAGAACTTCTATTACAAGAAGAAAATGCATCGAGCATTGCGGTTGCATGTGTTACATTTGCGGATTGAACTTTGAGGCCTATTACGGTGAAATAGGTCAAGGTTTTATACATGTACATCACAAACGCCCACTAAGTGAAATTGGACAAGAGTATACTGTCGATTATAAAAACGACCTAATCCCAGTCTGCCCCAATTGTCATGCAATGTTACACAGAAAACTTAACGGCAATTATATAACTCCCGAAAAATTACGGCAGTTAATAAAAAAATAATATTCCCCATGTTCCCTCACGTCTTCTCATACAGATGAACCATCAGCACGCCGTCTTTGTACTCACCGATGTAAACATCCTTCAGCTCACAGCCCGCCGCGCGCAGTTCGGCGTTGAGCCAGACGCGGTCTTTTTCAACCAGCTCTAAAACATCCTCGTCCACCTGTCCGTCGATGATGAGCGGATAGCGTGCGTTCTGCTCACCGTACTGGATGACGGTGAGCTGTCCGTTCGGTTCGAGCACGGCGCGCTTCACATCCCCCACATAGTAGACACCCGCCAAGCGGAGTTTCAGCGTAATATCATGCGCGAGCAGCCCGTGCCGCATACACTCATCTATGATGAGCTTCCCGCGCTCAATCAGGATGGTCGGTTTGCCGTCCACAAAGTCTTTGACTACGACGCTGTTTGCCTTGAGATATTTCAAAATCAGCACGAGCATCGTCCACGCGATGAGCACGAGGATAAAATCCAGAATCGAAATGGCGTTATTGTAGATCACTCCGCCGATGATGCCGCCAAGCACATAGTTCTGCACTTGATCGGTCGCAGAACTTGGCGCGAGGTTGCCCTTGCCGAGCAGATTGATCTGGAGGATGAGGCATAAAAGTCCAAGCGCGAGTTTTGCGAGTACGAGTGAATAGATAACCATGTCATTCCTCCTTATCCACAATCTTCACCTCACGGCTGAGGAGATGGGTTCTCTCATAGGTAAAAGAGGTAAAGTCGGCATTGAATGTCACTGCGTAAAAAACGCCCTGCACATCGACGAGCATTCCCTGTTTTAGATAGGTGGAGTTCGTTCGGACAGATTCGACGGGTACGCCAAAGTCCTCGCTGATGCTGTGCAGGAAAAGGGTCATCCGTGAGGTTTGCTCCCGGTCGTTTTTCATCCGGTTGTAATCGCTGTACTGAATCCCCCCTAGAAATGCGACCGCGAGAAAAAGGATGACGACGAGGTCACGATAGCGCGAAACAAGGCGATTGCGCAGATATTTGACGCCGACAAAAAAGAGCGCTGCAAGCACCAGAAACGAGATCGTATACCATGCGGCATGGCTCATCTGGCTCAGCTGCGCAATATAACTGTACGTATAAAACTGCAAGTAAAACCCTCCCCGAACTGCCCCCTGATGCCAAATGGCCATAGACCATATGGGCAGACGACCGTAGATTACTACGATGCGCCTCGTACGTCAATCTCTTTTGATGAAAAAAGCACGGTCTGCTCTGTATACAGTATAACTCCGTTCTTCAGCCGCACAGCGTTGTATTCTTCTGTATTTTCTGTTATACTATTTTTTACATTTATGATAACCACGCATAGATATAAAGAGTGATTGGTGATATTTCTCTGTGTGCATATGAGGGATGTTCTTCCACATCCCACGGGAGTTGAGAGCGATGAAATGTGAGCTGTATATCAAGGAGAGGCGCTGCAAGGGCTGCGGCATCTGCGCTGCGTTCTGTCCGAAACAGGTACTTGAGGTAAGCCTCCTCGGCAAGATTACCCCCGTCCGCCCCGATGACTGCATTGCATGCGGCCAGTGCGAAATGCGCTGCCCAGATTTTGCAATATTCGTGGAGCGGAGGGAAAACAAATGAAGACAAAAAAAATGAGTGCCCGACTGATGCAGGGCAATGAGGCCATCGCCGAGGGCGCGATTGCTGCGGGGGTGACGTTCTTCGCGGGCTACCCCATTACGCCGTCCACGGAGATCGCCGAGCAGATGGCAGCCCTGCTGCCAAAGATTGGCGGTACATTCCTTCAGATGGAGGACGAAATTGGCGCGATGGGGGCCATCCTCGGCGCCTCGCTCGCGGGGGCAAAGGTAATGGACGCGACGAGCGGCCCGGGCTTTTCGCTCAAGCAGGAGCTGATCGGCTACGCCGCATGTGCAGAGATCCCCTGCGTCCTCGTCAATGTCCAGCGCGTCGGTCCCTCCACGGGACAGCCGACCGCACCCGCACAGGGCGACGTGATGCAGACCCGTTGGGGCACGCACGGCGACCATCCCATCATCGTCCTCTCCCCGTGGAGCGTCCGCGAAGCATTCGATATGACGGTGACGGCGGTGAACTATGCCGAGCGATTCCGCTCGCCCGTCATCCTGCTCACGGATGAAATCGTGGGGCATCTGCGCGAAAACGTCACGCTCCCTGCTCCAGAGGAGCTTTCCATCTATCCGCGCCGTCTGCCAAAGACAACGCGCGCCGAGGGGTATCAGCCGTATGCCGTGGGCGAAGATCTCGTGCCCGATGTGGCACGCTTCGGCGACGGCTTCCGCATCCACGTGACAGGACTGCTGCATGACGAGACGGGCTTTCCCTCAGGCAGTCCCCTCGTGACCGAGCAGCTCCTGCGCCGCCTGCACGAAAAGATCGACCGCGTCGGCGCGGAGATCATCCACACGGAGGAGGCGTTCATGGAGGATGCCGACTGTGCCGTCGTCAGCTACGGCGGCACGGCACGCACCGCATACGAAGCCGTGCGCACAGCGCGTGCAGACGGCATCCGTGTGGGTTTCCTGCGCCTTCAGACCATTTGGCCGTTTGCAGATGCGGCAATAGGACGCCTTGCCGCCCGTGTGCAGCGCATTCTCGTCGCGGAGCTGAACTATGGGCAGCTCACACATGAGGTCACGCGTGCGGCGCACGGCACACCTGTCCGCCCGTGCCTCAAATACAACATGCTGGACTTCACCCCGCAGGAAATCGCGGCGGACATTCGGCGGATGAGCGAGGAGGCAGGGGTATGAGCACAGATATGAATGCACACGCAGAAATCAGCCGCAGCTATGAGCAGTACTTTCGCCAAGACCATCTCCCTCACCTCTGGTGCCCCGGCTGCGGCAACGGCACCGCGCTGAAATGTATCGCCGAGGCAATCGAAACAGCAGACGGCTTTACACAGGACAACACGGTCATCGTCTCCGGCATTGGCTGTTCCTCGCGCGGGTCGGGCTATATGGACTTTGACACGGTGCATACCGCGCATGGACGTGCCATTCCCTTTGCGACGGGCATCAAGCTCGCACGCCCCGAACTGAACGTCATCGTCATCACCGGTGATGGCGACTGCACTGCCATCGGCGGCAACCACTTCCTGCACGGCTGCCGGCGCAACGTCGATCTGACGGTCATTCTCTTTAACAATAACATCTACGGCATGACGGGCGGACAGTCCTCACCGACGACCCCCACGGGCAAGTCCACCACAACAGCGCCCTATGGCACCGTTGACCGCGTGCTCGATGCCTGCCGCATCGCCGAGGCTGCGGGTGCGACCTATGTCGCACGCTCGACGGCATTTCACGTCAAACATCTGGCGCAGATGATTGCGGGCGGCCTTCAAAATCATGGCTTTTCCCTCATCGAGGCGATTGTCCAGTGCCCCACTGCCTACGGGCGGCGCAACAAGATGGGCTCCCCCGCTCAGATGCTCGCATGGATGCGTGATGCTGCCGTTATGAAAAATGCGTGGGACAAGCTCCCACCCGAGAGTCGTACCCCCGAAAAATTCCCGATCGGTCTGCTTTACGAATGCGCGGGCGAGGAATATGGCATGGCGAACGCCGAGATTCAGCGCCGCGCGGGAGGGCTATGATATGCAGAAGGAACTTCGCCTTTCAGGTTCGGGCGGGCAGGGCGTCATCACCGCCGCCATCATCTTCGCCGAGGCAGCGGCCGCCTGCGGCATGACCGTTGCACAGTCGCAGTCCTACGGCCCAGAGGCGCGCGGCGGTGCCTCCCGCGCCGAGGTCATCGTGAGCGATGCGGTCATCTATCACCCGCACGTTGAACACCCCGACATCGTGCTCGCCATGACACAGGCGGCGGCGGACAAGTACGCGGGCGATCTTGACCCGGCGCACGGCATCCTCATCATCGACAGCGAGCTTGTCCCAAACGTGCCGCCGGCGGCACATACCGTCTCCATTCCCATCACCACACTTGCCATTGAGCGCATCGGCAAGGCGCTCTTTGCCAACATCGTCGCCCTCGGCGCAATCACGCGCGTCTCCGGCATCGTCCTGCTCGATGCGGTCAAACAAGCGGTCGCCCGCCGCGTCCCGCCAAACACCATTGACGCGAATATGCAGGCGCTTATGGTGGGATATGAGGCAGCAGAAAACTAAATCGCAAAACAAGAACCCCCGCTCTGGAACTGTCAGAGCGGGGGTTCTTCACGAAAATAACGAAAGGGATGCCTTTTCGATATAGGAAGTAATGCGCTGCGGCTAGAACCGATACGTTACCTGCAGACGCGCATAGTCGCCGAGGCGGAACTTCTCCGAACCGTAGAGGGTATCGCGCGTATTGGTGCCCTTCGCGCCGAAGGTATAGAACGCCTCGACCATGAGGTTCTGCACAGGGACATACCCCGCACCGATGGTGAAGCTCTTGATGCCGTCGAGGTAGCGATCGGGAAGCGACTCCGTCCCATTGCCGCCGAAGAACGAACCGTGCTCAAACCGCTTGTAGTCGATGAAGGCGTTCCAACTGCCCGCGACATCCATATCTGCCTGACCGACATCGAGACGCACAACGGCGAACCGCGGCGTACCGCCGCGCTCACGCCCCTTGATGGCGAAGTCCGACGTACCCGCCTTATGCTCATAGCGCGTGTGCCCGTTCATATAGCGTCCAAAGTCTGTGAAGTTCGCACCGTAGTCAAAGGAGAGCGCGGCGTTCTTCGTGAGCCGATACCGCGCACCGACACCGACCACATTCGCGAGCGTATCAAATGTCGTGACATCGTTCTTCGTGCCGTTCGCCGCGCGGAAGGTATGCGCATCACCGCCGAGCGAGCGCAGGTAGAACGCCGCAATGCCAAGGTTCGGCGTGACCTCGTGGCGCACCTGCATATAGGCCGCCTGCTTGATGGCGGGGATGCGGTCGCGCTCGATAACGGTGCCGACTTGCAGGACAAAATAGCCCGTGCGTTTCAGCAGATTGAGCGGCAGAGCACTCTTGTCCTCCGGTCCCCACTGATCATCTTCAATCAGATAGTTGATGATTCTTTGACCGAGATGCGAGATCCCCCTCTTATTGCCTGCCGGAATCATCCCCCTTAGTGTAAATGCGGTATCGGGATCATCCGGATCGCGTTTCAGCGATTGCACCCCGTGGTAAGCGCTTTTATCCCAAGAGGATCGGATCGTACGGTCTTTCGCCTCCGCCTTTGTCATTGGTCGGAAATCTCCGGGCTGCAAATCACTCATCTTCAGATTGTAGCCAAGAATCGGCTTCTTTCCGTGATATGTTCCATAGCCGTAGAACTCATAAGTCAGATTATAAACCCCACTCGGGTGACCGTCGATATCATCAAGCTTATCCACCCGCGTCCGCGACGTCTCCAGATGCGCTTCCGCCGACTCCCACGCCTTACGGGTGACATCCTCCATCTTCTCGCGATTGAATCTGTCCTGATAAGAAAGGCTTGCCCTCGGGTGCAGCTTCTCCAACTGCGGAATTTCTTTCTGCGAAAGATATGTCCCGACAACATTGCCATGTTCGTCCCTCACCGTCACCTTGTACCATGCGAAATCATCGTGCTCTATTTCCCCTTCCTTGGACAATCGATCCATCAATTCCTGATATGCTTTGGGATTATCCTGTTTGACAACATTCAGATACTCGTCAAGAATCTGCTTTTGCTCTGCCAAACTCTGCGCCTTGACGAGCCGTTGATACAGTCCGTCAAAGCCCGGGGTATCCTTGATGAGAGAGCTGTAGTTCGGATAATACGGAACGGCGCCCGTCGTACGGCTATTGATCGAGGTCGCTTTATAGCCCAGCCATTCCTCCTTGGTCACGCCGCGCAAAAAGCTCTGCCGCGTCGCATGCGTATACGCAGAGTCTGCGATGCCCGTAGAGCGGCGAAAGTCACCGTAGCCAAGACGTACCTGCGTCCTCTTGCCCGTCCAGACAGCGCGTCCGCCGTCGTACTCCTTGCCGAAATAGTACCCCGTCACGCCGAGGGGCTCGGTCAGCCGCCCGAGGGAGAGATCCCACTCCTTTGCATGGCGCGTCACATCCGCTGTATCGAGCCGCGCATGGTTCAGCCCCTTTGACTTCCCCGTATCCGTTTCCGTATCGACCCCTGCCGTGCCCGCGAGACTGCCAAGGATTTTGATGTTCGTATGCTCGTCGAGGCGGGCATCTACACCCGCACGTAGGCGCTGCTCGAATCCGTGCTCCGCCTTTTCGAGATAGTTCTTATACGCGCTGTCACTGACGCTTGCGATGGTCGTGACGCGCGCCTCTGCGGGCTTTTCCTTCCCCGTGAGGCTGTTCCAGCGCCAGCGGTAGTCTCCGATGAAACGCGCACCGATTTTCTTCTCTGCGTCAAACGGCGGGATGATAAAGCGCGCATGCTTTTCCAGAGTGGCTTCGTTCGCTGCCGTATGCGCCGCACGCTCCTCCTCGCTCATCGGCACGGTGTCCGCATCGGGGCCGAATCGCATATTCACACCGAGACGGTACATCCGCTCCTGAAAGGCGCGATCGTCGTCACGATGATTGAGGATATTATCCACGCCGATATAGGCGCTCGCATCCTTACCAAGATTCTTTTGCAGGATAAAGTTCCAGATGCCGAAGGACTTCTTCTCATAGGTCTGCGTGCCGCCCTCGGCAAAGTTATAGTGCCACTTTTTCGCAGTACCGTCCCAGTCGTAGTAGTTGCCGTTATTCGCAACGCTGTTGCTGTCGAGCATATTGAGGTAATAATTGCCCCAGAGCGTTGCACGCCAGCCCGCATTCTCGTAGGTGATGCCGAGGTCAATCTTGTGCTGCGGACGGTCGAGCAGACGGTCTTGCATCGTCGGATCGCTCTTGTTGATCGCATGGAGATATGTATAGCCGACCTTCGTTGACCAGTGACGGTCAAAGCGGTGGTTGTACTCCGCCTCCAGTCCCGTGATCTCCGCCCGTCCGATGTTCTTAAAGCTGTAAATCATATCGGGCGGCAGGAGCCATCTGCCATCAGCGGAAATTTCCGGATGAAAATCCATCAGATAGCCCGTGAAGTACGTTGTCATATAGTTTCGGATGCGATTGTGAAAAGCATTGATACGGTAGCTATCCCTGCCATCCTTGCTCTCACCCTCAAGCCCAATATCGAAGTTCACGGACTTCTCCGGTTTCAGATTGGGGTTTCCGACCCAGTAGTAGCCGAGACGCGCACGCTCCAGCCCCATCGGCGCACCTGCGTACATCTCCCAGTTGTAGTACAGCTCCCCCATGCCCGGCTCTGTATAACCCGTGCCGAGGTTCGCCTTGAAGCGCTGGTTCGACTTTCCACCAATGTTGTGCGTCATGCCGATATTGAACGTCGCATGTGTGCCGAAAAGATTGCTGTGATCCATGCGCAGAATCGGCGAGAGGAGCGTGCGGGCGTTCACCTGCCATGTGTCCTGCACGAATACATATTGTTTCTTAATCTCCACGCTTCCGATGCTGATCCGATTCTGCCGCGCATCAAATTCCTCGTTGAACGCCTTTCCGTTCCAAAGCATCGCATGTCCAAACAATTTACGATCATAATTGGCAAATTCCTGGTCATAGTAGTGATTGATTGCCGAAGTCGGCGTATCAATATGAGTCAGATCATGGTTGCGAGCATCATCAAGCAGTTGCTGACCGAATGCCATGAGCCGCGCCATGACATCCGGCGGCGCCGGATTCCAGTCTTTATCATAGCCCTGAGACCCGTATTTCAGATAGTCTTGATAGGTATAGATTGGCTCCAGCGAGCGTCCAGCGGCGTCTTTATGTCCATACCACTCGTATTCATTGTCATACTTCGGCACTCCCGCTTCATTTCGCGTCATCGCATAGTCGTGCACGCGTGAAGATGGCGCACCCGCGCCGCCTCTCGTATAAAGGTTCTTGTCATAGTCCCACGGGTCGATCATGCGCGTATACGTATGCGGCGCGTTTTTGATGCGGCTGCCCTCGCCTTTTTCCTGCGTATAGCCGATGCCGTAGCTCAGCAGATGCGCACTGCTCAGCTGCGTATTCGCCGATGCCTTGAAACTCCTCTGCTGATGCATGAGATCGTCGATATAGTTGAGCGTGTTCTTTCCCTCGTAGGGGGAATTGATATAGTCCGAGGTCAGCGTAATGTCATCCTCGTTCATCTTCGCATAGTCGAGGGAAACATTCCAGTCTGAACGCTTGCTGCGCCCCTCATACGATAGGCGATAGTTATCGCGATCCAGCTCCCGCTTGAAATGCTGAAGTGCCTCTCCCCCGGCGTTGGAGCGTTTGACGTAACGCTCCATATCCTCTCCCGTATGATCGAGACTCAATGAGAGACTGTGATTTTTGTTGAGATCGTAGGAAGCGACAAGCCCGATGTTCTTGATGCCGCCATAGTAGCGAAGCGAGTTTCGGATGCGGCTCTCTTCATCTTTGAAAGAAGCGCCGCTCTTGATGATACCGCCAAAGGTTTCTGTACTGTAAATTGGCATAATGTCACGCTTGCCGCCATAAGCCGCGATGCGCAGCTTCCCGAACTGCCCGGAGTCCGCACGCAGGAAGAAGTTCGCATAGGGAAAGAGATCGCCGTCCCCCTTGGTGCGCCGTCCTTCGAGGTTGAGCTGCATCCCCGCTTTCTTTGCCGCCTCCTTCGTAATGACGTTGACGACGCCGCCGATGGCATCCGCGCCATACTTCGCACTCGCCGCCCCGCGGATGATCTCAATGCGCGCCACGTTCTCCGTCCCGAGGCGCTGCAGCTCATCGCCCGCACCCGCGTATTTCGAGAGGTCACCCATGACAGGCTGACCGTCGATCAGGATGAGTGTATGACGCGGCTCCGCCCCGCGAATGGAAACCGTCACGCGCCCCATTGCGTCAATATTACGCGTCATGCCCGTCTCGTCAAAGATAATATCCTCGACAGACTTTGCCTGTTTCTTTGCAATATCCTCCGCCGTGATGATGGTCGTGGACTGCGATTCGTACTTTGCCTCCTCCTTCGCCGCGTCTGTTTCCACCTGTATATCACGGGTTGTATATGCGCCCTCCTGATGCGTTCCCTCATGTGCGTACACCGTACTGTACGGTATCATGAGATGCAGCAGGACAGCGCAGGTCAGCGCCGACTTCGTTTTTCCCCTCACAAAAGATCATCCATCCTTCCTTGATACAATTCTTCATCCTCTTATTTAGAATGAGATTTCCTATCATTCTAATGTTGATATTATATCATGTCATTTTCATTTTTCCAGTGTCTATTCAGAAAAATCACAAGTTTTTTCATATTGTCGAAGCAATAAGAACCCCCGCTCCGGCAGTTCCAGAGTGGGGGTTCTTCACAAAGATAACAAAAGGATGCCTTTTCGATATAGGAAATGATACGCTGCGGCTAGAACCGATACGTCACCTGCAGACGCGCATAGTCGCCGAGGCGGAACCGCTCCGCCCCATAGAGCGTATCACGCGTATTGATGCCCTTCGCACCGAACGTGTAGAACGCCTCGACCATGAGGTTCTGCACGGGGACATAGCCCGCGCCGATGGTGAAGCTCTTGATGCCGTCGAGGTAGCGGTCGGGCAGAGACTCCGTCCCGTTGCCGCCGAAGAACGAACCGTGCTCGAAACGCTTGTAGTCGATGAAGGCGTTCCAACTGCCCGCGACATCCATATCCGCCTGACCGACATCGAGACGCAACACCCAGAACGTCGGTGTATTTCCACGCTCACGCCCCTTGATATCAAATGTCGACGTGCCCGCCTTATGCTCATAGTGCGTGTGCCCGTTCATATAGCGTCCAAAGTCCGTGAAGTTCGCACCGTAGTCAAAGGAGAGCGCGGCATTCTTCGTGAGCCGATAGCGCGCACCGACACCGACAACATTCGCGAGCGTGTCGAACGTATTGACATCGTTCCCCGTTCCGTTCGCCGCACGGAAGGTATGCGTATTGCCGCCGAGCGAGCGCAGATAGAACGCCGCAACGCCGATATTCGGCGAAACCTCATGGCGCACCTGCATATATGCCGCCTGCTTGATCGCAGGAATACGATCCTGCTTGAGCACGGTGCCCGTTGTCTTAACAATGTTACCAACCACATTGCCAAGTCCAACGCGTGGAGCATTGGTACCGTCCTCGACGCTATTCTCTAATGTATACCGAATTGCCTTCCAATACTGCTCGACAAGATTGGTAACACTGGAATTGATTCTCCCGGCTTCCCCTCGACGAGAGCCCACGCCCTGATAGTTATCGGGCAGAGCATTGAGCCAATTCTCAAGAGCAGTATACCAGTTTTGCCGGAATTGGTCGGGTGTTGTCACTGGATCGTAAAAACGAGGATCTACCTCAAACCGATAAATTTCCCGTATTTTCTTGTTCAAAGATCCTTTAAGATCCCTATCGGCAACCCCATCCTCCGTACCGTACCGGTCGACCTCTTTCTTGAACCAAGCCTTGAGATATGCTTTATACGTCGGATAAGTGAGTGCTTCAGGGCTATATGGGTCAGCTTCGATACGTAGGTTGGGGTCAGCATCATAATTCGTTCCATCTTCTTTGTCAATAAGAGTCAACGGAACTGGCTCATTGGTACTTTGTTGGAGTCTATCAATATGATTCTCACTTTTCATTTGTACATTTGGATAGGCTCGCTTCACAATATCATACATACGCTTGATAATGGCGTGCTGCTCCGCCTGTGTCGTCGCATTTCTCAGCTGCTCCTCGAAGCTAAGCGGATTGGTCGAATCCATCCCAGGCGTCTTAATAAACTCATCCACGGTCGGCGCACGATAGAACGTCTCCGTCACCGCATGGGTATACGCCGAGTCTGCAATGCCCGTTGAGCGGCGGAAGTCGCCGTAGCCGAGACGCACCTGCGTCCGCTTGCCCGTCCAGACGGCACGCCCTCCGTCGTATTCCTTGCCGAAGTAGTAGCCCGTGATGCCGAGGGGTTCGGTCAGCCGCCCGAGGGAGAAGTCCCACGCCTTCGCATGGCGCGTTACATCCGCCGTGTCGAGGCGTGCATGGTTCAGCCCCTTCGACTGCGCCGCATCCGTCTCTGTATCGACCCCCGCCGTACTCCCGAGACTTCCGAGGACAGTGATGTTCGTATTCTCGTCAAGCCGCGCATCCACACCCGCGCGCAGACGCTGCTCGAATCCGTGCCCCGCCTTCTCGAGGTAGTTCTTATACGCACTGCCGATGGTTGAGGTTGCCGTGGTGCGTGCATTCGCCGGTTTCTCCTTGCCCGTGAAGGAGTTCCACCGCCAGCGGTAGTCACCAATGATGTGCGTGCCGATTTCCTTCTCCATATCGAACGGAGGGATGATAAAGCGTGCCTTCTTTTCCAACAGGGCGTTATTCGCCTCCATACGCGCCGCACGCTCCTCCGCACTCATCGGCACGGTATCCGCATCGGGGCCGAATTTCAGATTGACCCCGAGACGGTACATCCGCTCTTGGAAGGCGCGATCGTCGTCGCGATGGTTGAGAATATTATCGACCCCGATATAGGCACTTGAGTCCTTGCCGAGATCCTTTTGCAGGATGAAGTTCCAGATTCCAAACGACTTTTTCTCGTAGGTCTGCGTACCGCCGACATGGAAGTTCGTCTGCCATTTGCCGTCTACCTCATCGAGATAGTTTCCGTTGTTCGCGATGCTGTTGCTGTCGAGCATATTGAGGTAGTAGTTCCCCCAGAGCGTTGCGCGCCAGCCCGCGTTCTCGTATGTAACGCCGAGGTCAATCTTGTGCTGCGGACGGTCGAGCAGACGGTCGGGCATCGTCGGGTCGCTCTTGTTGATGGCGTGGAGGAAGGTATAGCCGAGCTTCGTCGACCAGTGGCGGTCAAAGCGGTGGTTGTACTCTGCCTCAAGCCCCGTGATCTCCGCCCGTCCGATGTTCTTAAAGCTGTAGATCATATCGGGCGGGAGGTATAATCGAGAGTGGTTTGACTCCGCCTCGGGGTGGAAGTCCATCAAATAGCCCGTAAAGTACGTCGTCATATAGTTCCGAATGCGGTTGTGGAACGCATCGATGCGGAAGCTGTCCCTGCCGTCCTTGCTCTCACCCTCCAGCCCGATGTCAAAGTTCACGGACTTCTCCGGTTTCAGGTCAGGGTTGCCGACCCAGTAGTAGCCGAGGCGCGCACGATCGTCTGTAATCGGTGCCCCTGCATACATCTCCCAGTTATAGTACAGCTCGCCCATCCCCGGCTCAGTATAGCCCGTGCCGAGATTCGCCTTGAAGCGGCGGTTCGATTTCCCACCGATGTTGTGCGTCAGTCCGAGGTTGAACGTCGCATGCGTGCCAAAGAGATTGCTGTTGTCCACGCGCAGAATCGGAGAGAGCAAGGTACGCTCGTTCACCTGCCAGGTATCCTGCACAAAGATGTACTGTTTCTTAATCTCTGCCGTTCCAATTGTCTGCCGATTTTGACGCGCATTGTATTCCTCTTTGAATTGCTTGCCATGCCATAGGGGAATATGTCCCCCCATCTCCCACCTATTGTAGTATAACTGAACTGCAGTATCTGCATGAACATACGACGGCATAGCAGCATTACTCGGGTCAGCTTTCAATTCGTTGCCGAATGCAAGCCAACGCGCCATCACATCCGAGGGAAGAGCGGCCGCCCCCCCCCATCTTTGTATGCCTTTTCATACTGCTTAAATTCTTGATAGGTAAAGACAGGGGCAATACTTTTCCCGTTTGCGTCCCGCTGTCCGTACCATTCATAATCACTGTCGTACTTTGGCACACCTGCATTATTGCGTGTCATCGTATAATCATGAATACGCGACGAGGGCAAGTCGCTCCCTACATAAAGATTCTTGTCATAGTCCCAGGGATCGAGTGCGCGTGTGTAAGTGTTCGGCGCATTCTTTAGGCGGCTGCCCTCTCCCTTTTCCTGTGTAAAGCCCACGCCGTAAGAGAGGAGATGATTGTCGCTCAACTGCGTATTCGCCGATGCCTTCATCCCCCACTGGCGATGATCCACGTTGTCCACATAGTCGAGGATGTTCGTCCCCTCATAGACGCGCTTAGCAACATACGAGGTAAGGGTTATATCGTCCTCATGCATCTTCGCATAGTCGAGAGAGACGTTCCAGTCCGACGCACCGCCGCGCCCCTCGTATGAAATGCGATAGTTGTCACGGTCTACGTCGCGCTTGAAATGCTGCTGCGGCTCGAAGAACGAGTTCGAGTGCTTCACATAGCGGTTCATCTCCTCGCTGACGCGGTCAAGACTGAACGATAGACTGTGATTCTTCGTGATATCATAGGCTGCGGTCATACCAATGTTCTTGATGTCACCGTAGAAACGCAGAGCGTTCCGTATGGCCGAACCGTCCGAAAGTGTAGACCCCTTCTCCCCGTAAACGGGCAGAACGTCACGCCTGCCGCCGTACGCCGCAATACGAAACTTGCCCTGCTGCCCCGAGTCCGCACGCAGGAAGAAATTCGCGTAAGGAAATACATCGCTGTCCCCCTTCGTGCGCCGCCCCTCAAGGTTCAGCTGCAGTCCCGCTTTCTTCGCAGCGTCCTTCGTGATGACGTTGACAACACCGCCAATGGCATCCGCGCCGTACTTCGCACTCGCCGCCCCGCGAATGATCTCGATGCGTTCGATATTCTCCGCGCCGAGCCGCATCACTTCGTCGCCTGCGCCGCGATACTTCGCCACATCACCGAGAACCGGATGTCCGTCCACCATGATCAGCGTATGCCGCGGCTCCGCGCCGCGGATCGACACGCCGACATTCCCCATCGCATCGACCGTGCGCGTCACGCCGACCTCGCTGAAGATAATGTCCTCGACCGACTTGGCCTGCTTCTTCTCAATGTCCTCCCTGGTGATAACCGTCGTGCTCTGACTTTCGTACTTGGCCTCTTCTCTGGCCGCGTTGACCTTAACGACAATATCTCCCGTTTCGACCCGATTGTCCCCCCCCTGCGGACTGTCCGCCGCGCAGACGGGCAGGCTCAGCCAGGTAAAGACGGCACAGGTAAGCAGCGCATAACGTCCGCCCCGCCGTACAGACTTGTTCATAACTCCTTCCTCCCTCGTATGTTTTATATGTATACAGACATGTACTATATATTA